>Ga0255095_1000164_pt1 | contig 39854 bp, 38 predicted proteins | sample Colum_Law_RepC_8_2_FD_188435 | JGI IMG/M metagenome (GOLD analysis project Ga0255095, IMG submission 188435) | Freshwater microbial communities from Columbia River, Oregon, United States - Colum_Law_RepC_8d | ecosystem: Environmental > Aquatic > Freshwater > River | place: USA: Oregon...
GACGATAAGAAAACAGTATCGGTCAAACTCATTACCGATAAGAGAACTGAAAAGAATGAGGATAGCAAATTGCTATTGCCAGAAGACTGAGAACGGACACATTGAGACTATTTCTATCGGTGATGATGATCTGGAAGGGAATGAACTGAACTAAAAGCTATGCTGGATGACAGGCCATTGTCATCATCGCCACAGGGAACATCAATTGACGTTCCCTGTTTTCGTTTATGCTCTTTACTTGTCTGGATCGTCGACAACAGGGAGCATAGCAGAACAACAATTAGAAACGGTACAAGGCATTGTCTGCAGACGTCGGACGATGCCTTGTGTTGTTTATGGTTTAGACAATCTGACGACGTTTACAGGCATCTCTGAACGATCAGACATGCCTCTTTTCATTGGTACACCAGCAACAGGGAGAAAAGACAATCAGATCCAGCAAAACACGGGAGATTGTTCCGTGTTGTGTTGTTCTGCAGAACTAAACTATACCGTTTAGTTTTTCACTGAACAAATGTAATCGTATGCTCAAATCGCTCAGGATCGTTTATACGGGCTTCAAATTTTGAATGAGCATTCTATCGTCTGGACAATTTGAGGTACGCACAATCGATCCTATGCGACGTGAGTATAGAAGGACAGGAATGGTCATCAACGACAGGGATTCCCTGCAATGGTTGGCCAGAACACTGAACGTTTGTGAATTGGAATGAGAGGGTAAACCCTACCATCTGGTGGTTGTTGTCAGATTGATAACAACTAAACTGAACCGTTTAGTTTTATGTTATCAAATTGACTACACCCTAATGGAATTAAACAGACGACACCCATGGGATGTTAAAATGGGTAAAATGCTGTAGATTTCTTACCCCCTTCTCAGAAGTAGGTGTAACACCTGCTATCTTTGAGTTTTTCTGGCAGGACAGGTAATAGGGTGGGGGAGTCCATACCGGCTTTTTTGAAAAGGAAATAGCGTCAACAGGAATGACCCCGCTGACGCTATTACTGAGGAAGAAAGCGTTACGCGGCTTACAGGTTACGAATGTTGCCGACGTCAATACACTGTGTAGCGATCTTCATGATATCGCTGGCTGTCCGCACTGGTGTCACCTGATACAGATTGGACATAGCCACTTCACCACGGAACACAATGATCACAATCTTAGGTTCCTCTGTGTCTCTGTGTTCTGGATAGGTGTACTCTTTTAAAGCTGAATTGATCTTGTGGATCACAATCCTGCATGACTCGTCGTATGTCTCAAGTACACCATTGAGGTGAATCTTGAAGCTGTGAGTGGGCTGCATAATTGAACCAACACGCAACCATGATGTGATTAGCAGGTCATCGGTTGTTGAAGGGGCATCTAGTTCAGCTTTCAATCTCTTAACGTTGTGCCTCAGTTGGCGTTCGTTGTGTGGTTTAGTGTCGATACGCTTAGCAACACTGTGGATGAACTCATGAACAATTTTGTCGCAGATTGACAGCGGCATGGGTATATCCTTTTTCACTTAGTTAGTTCTCGAAGAAAGTTAGAGGCAATTACTTCCGGGGACAGAACAGAACGGAAACCATTTGCTAACGCATGACCACCACCCCCTAGTTCTTTACTTATGTGACAAGTATCGATCTTTGAACGCACGCTGTAATGGTTTGATTCTCTTGGATGATAGACAGGGTGCCACATGATTGCAACATCAAAACCTAACTCAGTGAGTAAGTAATTACCTAAGTCACTGATCAACGGTGTAAGGCTTATAGGAACCAGAGCAATAGCAACAGGCTTATCATCACCTTCACCGTAAGCAGCAAACGTATCGATCTTAGTGAATGTTGTTACGTCGATATCTTCTCCGTCTGCTGCCTCTTTTTTATCAATCGCCACTGCTGTCAGAGATTTGAATAACTCTTCCTGATAAGCAAGGATACCCATTCCACGTTCTTCACATTGTTCTGGCATAATCTCGCCGTTGAACATCTTGTAGAAAGTCTCGAACTCCAGAGGGAATGTATGGATGCCTGCATTGATTTCCTTAGACATAGGAAGATGGAATTCCCAAATGTCTCTGTCACCTATGTAAGCAATGAACCAATAGTCTTCCACTCTGTTAGCACTGATGCTGATCTTGATATCGAGATAGTCGGCTACTAGTTCGCAAGTACTGTAACGAATATCGCATAAGATTTCCAAGTTGTCTACGCTAATTGTCAGAGCAGCTAGACCGCTATTAGTATAGACGTCACGCACAATACAACCACTGTGATTGTAGTTGAATGCGAGTGTGTCTAAGAATGTTTTGTGGTGATCAATAACAATTACGACAGCTACTGTCTGTGAGAGTTTCAATAACGTTTCAAGTGGGTAACTTCTATCGAAGATGTAGACATGATCGCCCGGAAAGAACTCTGGTAGGTCTGTCTTACCTGCTGTGATACCGAAGTATTCAATCGGTACGTTGCTTACGAAATCTTCTCTGTGCATGTGCTTATCAAACAACCATGCAGAAGCAACACCATCGTGATCAGTATCGTGAATGACTACGTAACGCATTGTAGGGGCTTTCTATTTCTTTGCTTCTCTGGAAGTCTTTACATCATGGCATGTGATGCAGAGGGTTTGTGTGTTGATCAGATCGTCTTGTCCTCCGTTGTGTAGAGGCATAATATGGTCACAGTGTAGGTTTGATTCGGGGTATGGCTCGAAGCAATGCTGACACATGTAACCATCTCGGAGTAGAGTTAGTCTTCTCAGTTTCTCATTGTTCTTTCTTTCTAGTGAAGGGATTTTGCAATGGTTTCTTTTGGGATTGATTTGAAGCATTCGGGCTAATGGTGGCATTATAAGCAATCCTAAAGCTTTTGTTGATCCAATCAGGACATGTCACAACATGTAACCGTCTACCTCTACCCTGTCTGTTTGGTTCTTTATCTTTGTTGAAGATGCCTAGACTGATCATATCTTCTATACGTCGGCTGCATGTGTCAATGTTCATATCCGTAATTACTGACACTGAAGACTTATTTAGTCCGTTTGCAGCGAGTGCAACACATTTGATCATGTCGTGTTGTTTACTGAAGGAAGTATCTAGGGCAACTTTTCTAAGGTTGTTTCTGATCTTGTCATTGAAGCCATTAACCCCGTAAACATAACAAAGGCAAACAGCCAATCTTGTAAGTTGTTTTGCAACTCTTGTAGAAGCTTCAGGTCTGCTTGTGTAGGCGATATCTTCATTCTTTTGACGTGGGACTGAAGCTCTACTACAAGCGATGACGTCTGCGAGACTCTGTATGAGTTCAACGTCTTCAGGCTTATAGTTTGGCGAGATGATCGATTCGTTACTAAGTCGGCTATGGAGATGGTTAAGAAATCCGGCTGTGACTGATCTCTGTTTAGGGAAACTTCGAGCGTCTCCGTTATCATTGCCTTCAGCAACATTGAGTTTTATTCCTTTGAGTAGTGAAGTGATTGCTGAGTTATTTCTACGGATCTCATTCTCTCTGTCTGTCTCTAGTCTGCAATGTAAAAATCGTTCACCGAGGGCAGACATGTTCATACCGTAGATACGCTCAGTAATACCGATGATCATACCGAAAGAGATGTTGGAGAATGATGCAGATACACCGTTTCGATATCTGGCTTCAAGACTACCGTCAAAGATATCTCTCAGTTCTCCGTACACATTCGCAAGCTGTTGAGGTGTTGACTCCAGAAGTAGTGTTCCGTCTTTAACAATCACACAACGATTCTGAAGCATTGGAATCAGGTGTTGACCTTGACGGCTACCAGATACCAATCCTGTGAACTTACTCAATGCTCTTGTGTGGTGTTCGTCGGCACTGAGCAGGTCACAGATTGTAGACTTACCACTACTAGGAGGGCCAACCAGATAGATCCACAGTGGATCACTCTCCAGCCTTACAGCGATATGCACAGCACAGCAGATTGCAAGACAGTCAACAAAGCTATCTGTGATTACTAGGTCTTCACGATAGACGTTAATCAATTCATCGAATGAATGACAGGCTTTAGCTTTGACAGTGCTAACCGTGTCGAAGTCAATCTGTGTCAAAGCATTATTGATAATGTCAAGCATGTTTCACCGTGTTGTACAAATCTCGGATATCAAACTTATCCGGAATCGTTCCAGAGGGAATTGTTATTTTGGACCAGTCAAGATACGCCAAACTGTTAACTTTAATACCGGATGACTTCAAGTGGCGAGCAATGTAGTCAACACCTTCTCTACCTGCGTTATCGTGGTCAAACATTACCACTACGTTTTTCTTATCAAGTAAGGGTAAGAAGTTTGTAGGGAAGTAACTGCCGCAACTACCGAGAACATTGTAGTCATCCAAACTAATGATTTGTCGAGCAATCATATAGTCCCAATGACCTTCAGCAATGTAGACAGTATCGTTTGAGGATAATGTCTGCAGACCGATTACTGAAAGAGAAATAGGCTTAGGACCGTTGTAAACGATGTTGGTAGCCGGGTGGTATTTGTGTAGGGCAACTAGATTTCCTTTTTGATTATAGATCGGAATGTAGTAGTCGTTTCTGTGCTTTTTGACTCCCATGTTCTTCAAGGTTAATGGTTTGATTCCTTGCTTTTTATTGGTAAGAGCAATTGCATCCTGTTTGCCTAGACTTGGAAGACCCTCATAGAACTTTCGAATCAGTGTGTAGGCGTTGCCAGATTCTTTACACGAGAAACATTGAAAGGCATTGGGAGCTTCTGAGTCAATATTCAATGACTGCTTACCGCACCATAAACAATCAATCTTAGCATTGTCTGCACCTTCATCGTGATGAATACCTAGATGGTTTAACAGCTTCACAGAATCAATTCCTTTCCGTTGCTCCAATTACGAAAGATCACTTCACTATTCACAGGAGCGTATACGCCATATTCTTCGGCTGCACGTTCCATCTGAGACTTCAACTCTCTTGCATGTTTCTTAGGGAATTTCGTTGGTAGTTCAAAGTTGATTTCATCATGCACCTGCATTGCAATTCTGCCCTGAGGATAATACTGAGAAAGATAATCATCACAGTAACGCATGGCTCGTTTTACAATGACGCCTTCTGAGCCTTGAATGATGTAGCAGACTGCTGCATGTGCTGCTTTTTCCATTGTACCACGCCACTCATTCAAACGCAAGGGAACATCCAGAGGATATCCACCCAAAGTACGAACATAGTCATTGCCTTTAATTTCATGTTTAATCTGCTCAATGAACGCATGAGCATTAGGGAACATTTCAGTGACAGTATCCCACAGTCCTGCTACCCCTGCTGTTTGTTCGATCTTCTTTGGTGACGCTCCGAAGATGAAACCAAAGTTTACATTCTTTGCAATACGTCTCTGTAACTTGGATGGTTGTTGTGAATCAGGAATACCGAAGATACGTCTAGCTGTAATGTCGTGAGCATCATAGCCTTTGTTTAGTTTATCAATCATTTCCTCTTCGTTAGTCACCACCGCAAAGATACGAAGCTGAAGCTGACTGTAGTCATTACTTAACCACCAGAATCCATCTGGAGGTCCGAACAATGATCGTAGATGCGGGCTGTTCTCCATAAGAGCAGAAACGTCAGCAAAGCTGTCTTCAAATGGGTTCTGAGTCTTACTGATATTTTGTTCGTTAGGGTCATTTGAAGATAACCTCAATGTGTCTGTGCCGACAGTATTCACTGAAGGGTAAATGTAAAGAGTCTTGTTGTCGGCTGCCTTTGATGCTCTAGTGTAAGACTGGATGTATTCAAGCTTCTTCGTTGTCTTACGTAGAGCCATGAGATACGCTAAGAATTCGCTGCCCTGTGCGAATTCATTTTCATCACATTCTGTTTTCAGGTCGATCAATACTTTAGCGTCAGTGCTTTCATTACCTTTCTTTGTTTTCTTTGGGCATGGAATCTCCCACTGACGATAAAGAAGTTCTTTCAAGTTGTTTGGTGTGAAGTCAGTTAACCCACTTACCTCACTACACTTGCTGTGATAAGCTTTGATACTCTCTTCACAGACGTTAACAGCATCTTTCAATTCTCTACTGTGAAGAACAATACCTGTATTTTCCATCTTCCAGATGATGTGCCTGATCTGGTTATTGATGTTTAACAGTTCTTCTGTCTTGTCTCCATGAACATCCAGAACATTAGCCATCATTGTTTCTGCGAGTTCATAGGTGTATCGACAGTCAGCTTTAAGGTAGTTAATCAACACTGTTCTGAGTTTATCAATGTTGAATGGTTTGTTTTTATCTCGATTGAAGTACTCATGTAGAGCCTGCTTTGGTGTTGTCTCGAACAGCAACTCAGGTAACCACATATCCATTTTGAACCAACTGGATGACTTACCAGCAGGTATTAGTGTCTTGTGTCTTGGCGTGTTCTCAGCAATGCACCAGTGTGGGAACTTTGAACGAACATAGTTCCTACACATTTTAACAATATCGTCTAGCTCTGTTTCCTCTGTGTAATCCACATCCAGATATTGCCGTGAGAGTTCTTTTAGTGAACGCTTATCTGTGTTGTGGTGAAGATGTGACAGAATGGTTGTATCCATGATTCTGTCCCAGAACTCAGGTCTGCCGGGATCACTGGTATGAATGATTCCTAAGTCTACTAATCCTTTCAAATCGAAATTGCTGTTGTGCATACAGACTAGGTCGGCATTAAAGAATTTATCTTTGATGTTCTTCAACGTACCCTGTCTGAAGTCTCTCTTCCTTTGTCTGGTTAATGGGTCAACTAACACGTTTGCTGTATAGTCTGTTTCTCCGTCGTAGATGCCTACCGCAAACACTTGACAACCATGCTTAAACCATAACCCTGTTGTTTCTGTGTCTAAACTGATCATATTGATTTTTTCTGGTAGGAAAGAAAACCCCTGTATCTCTACAGGGGTTTGTGAGCAACTGATACTGAAGAAGAAACTATTCTTCGTTAGAATGCGTGAGGCCATTCAAGTGCATCGAATGGAATGTTGGCAAGCTTCTTCTTGCTCTTTGCATTCTGAATAACCACTGTCATCGTTTCATCGTCAGCAGCTACGATCGTACAAACTGCTCCCTTATAGGAGCATGTGTAATCGATGTAAGCACTTGGAGGGTGTACCTCTTCAGCTTCTGCCTCAGGTTCTTCACCCCATTCATCTTCTGTCGTTTCTGCTGGTGCTTCTGGTTCCTCATTCCATTCGTCTTCATTTGCTTCTGTTTTGATCGGTGAAGATGATGAATCGGTGTATTCAGGTTCTGAACGTCCTTCTGCAGCGACACCAACTACATCGAAGTTTTTGTACTTACGTTTATCCTTCTTCGATTCAGTTGTTTTTACTCGAACATCAATAACCGTCTCTGATGTTCCAAGTGCATTAAGTTCAGCTTCGATATCCTTTTCGTCCTGATCGGTGTTAACACCCATCAACTGAATTGTTTCGAACAACAGAGCCTGTTCTTCTTCTGCTGTTCTGATAGGTCCGTCTGCCAACTTGAAGAATTTAACAATCTTCTCATTAGCGAATTCACCAGCATCCTCAGTAGTACGAAATTCAAAGATTACACAAGGTACGTTATCTTTTTCGTAGCTTGCGAATCGTTTGAAGTGACAAGGATAATCACCATCAGGACCACTGAATTCTCTTGCAGCCTGTGTCGTCTTAGCTTTCTGCATGTTCTTTCGAAGACGTGCATTCTTCTGCATAAGACCAAAGAGACTCTGATTATTGTCAGCCATGTTTAACCTCAATTGATAGGAATGATTTTAGTGAGATTGGTATAAGTTTCTGCGGCAGACGCACCACAGATGATAGGATCTTGAATGTTATCCCAATTCTTAGCCTGATACCATGTTTCGGTTTGAACACCGATGAAACGTTCTGAGTTAACTACTGTTCTTTTGCGAGTACCTTTCTCTGTCTGGAATTCCTGATAACGCCCCATAAACCACATGTGATGCAGAACTTTATTTGTGTAGATGAAAATCTTATTCTGCAGTTCTGGACTGAAAACGTTGTAGTCAGGTCCGTTAGGATTAGCCTGCAGACGTAACGCTGAGTGTCCGAGAAGAACTACATTATAACCTTTCCCTACGGCGTTAATACATGCTGTAAGGAATTCACCCTGCCAATAAGATTCAGCAGCTTTTCTTGGACCGTTAGCATAATGATTCCAACAATCCTGTGCTCTGCTCTGCATGTCACCTTCAAACTGAAGAGAAGCACAATGCTGGAAACATAAGGCTTCCAGACCGCTCGTGGTGTCAATAACGAGTGTTCTGAAACTATGTCCTCCCTTAGCGAATCGCTCAGTGTTAGAGACGCACATATCCCATCCGGGGTGACCTTTACCTACCGGAATTTCTGACTGAGCATAAAGAGCAGGTAGCTCAATTACAGGAATGTCTCTATTCGCTACTCCCTTTCTCTTAGCAGCATGGATACCTGTTTCTCCATGAGTGATAATGAACATTGGTGACGGGAACTGTGACGCTAATGTTGTCTTACCTTCTCCGGGTGGAGAGTAGATCATAATGAACTTACCTTCATCCGGAATAGCTGTGCTGCTATCACTGAAAGGATTAGGTAGTTTCGGTTTCGCTGTACCTGCAGGTATTCCTGTACCTGCTGGACGTAGTGGTTTTTTTGGTGTAGGAGGCATTATATATCCCTGATAACTCGTGACAAACCGACTGTTGAACCTGTTAACGCAAACTGTCTAAATCTTTCATCTGTTCCTTCTAGGTAAGGGTTGTAGAGACCGTAGGGAGTCATCCAATGATACCTGTTAATTTGATTTTTTCTGTCAGGATGAATCATGTACAGATACCAGTCGACGAATGCTTCTAATATAGGGTATAGGCACTTGTGTGTAAAGCGTAGGAAGGTGTCCATCTTAGGTCTACCTACGAATCGGTAGAAGTAGTCATCTCTATTATCTGTAATGTGCTCACAGATACGCTGTAAATACTCTTCTTTTGATTCCTTTACTTTCTGCTTAGGACCATGATAACCAAAACCACCGGGACGACGAATGTGCTGATACCAGACATACTCAGGAAGTGCATCATGTTCAGCGTACCAGAGCATACAATAGTAGTTGTACTGTAGGTTTAGGTCAATTTCATCGGCTATTTTCTTCGGGTTCCAATCTGCTCTACATTTATTTTCCATGATGGAGGTTTCGTTCTCTCCGTCAATGTAACCTGATAGGCAGATTTCTCTTCCTGACGGTAACTCAATCTTTACTTTATGCCTTGCTTCAGACTTAGTGAAGTTGAATTCTTTCAGTTCCTTAGCATAATGAACAATGAATTCATTACATGTATGTTCTGCTAATCGTGACCACCATGTAATATCATCGATTGCTTCAAGATGCTGTTTGATTTGTCGTTCAAACTCATTCTGAATGAACTTACTTAGTCCTCTGATTTCTGATGTTTTGATGTACCCTTCGATGCCTGCCTGAACAAGACTACCGTAACGGGTGTTCTTATTCCACTCTTCAACAGGCTCAAGCTGTCTGAAGTATTTCAATTCGAAAGCTACTTTGTTGGCTAACCATAATTCCAATGCTGAAAGAGAAAGACCATTGTGGATTGGATTCCAAACGTTGATAGGGGGCTTTTTGAATTCCATTACCTTTTCCAGTCATGACATTCCCGACATAAAACCTGTAATCCGTCTTCTTCACAGAATAACTTCCTTGCGAAATCTCCAATGTCTTCCATCTTCATTAGTTTGCCGCAAGGTTCGATATGGTCAACTTGAACACCAGTTCTGGGAAAGTAGTTACCGCACCACTCACATTTGAATTCCCATTTCTGCCGTTTATTAGGCCCACTATATGGACGACGTACACGGAATAACACTGTCCGTATAGGGGGCCATCTCATTGAGAGTTGACGTAAACCAGAGCGTAGGAAAGCAAAGAATGCTGCCTCAGTCCATGTATTACTGGCTCTAGTTCGTGTTACTCTGTTTGTTTTCGGGAGCCTTCCCATCGGTGTAACTTACTGAAGAAGAAATGCTATAATCCATTTGTAGTAGCATTTGAAGGAAGTGGATTGCTTTCTTCAAATCTTCAGCACCGTTCTTACAACCGTATCGAGTTACGTACTTAATAGCAGAGCCTGCAAGAAAACCGATGCCGTTCTTATGGCAGTATTCTGCAGGCTGAATTGCTAACTTTTTGTAGTGGTCTCCTCCGTGTTGGACTGACATGACAGGAGTGTTTTCATTTTGTTGAGACATTCCTTATACTCTCTCGATCTGGTGTCTGGGAATTGTTGAACAGTGAATGCTGTGATTGTACTTAGGAAAGGTACTTCTCCATGTGTTTGTAAGTGATCGCTTACGTTTTTGAGTACTTCGACTTCCATTCTTGTTAGTTGTACGGCATGTAGTTGATAGTCTTCAAAGGCTTCCCATGCAATAGGGAATACTTCTTTGACGAACTCACTCATTACGTTAGCGTACTCTCTGATTTCCTTCTGAGCATGAGCATCCATTCTGAGACGTAGGAAATGGAAAATGTTATGTAGATCGCACTTCCAATAAGCTTCAGTGAACGTAGACAGTGGTAAGTCTTTACGTGCCTGTTCTCTGGCTATGCCTGCATCGATTCTGTCGTAGTACACTGCCTTAGAGAACTCGTGTAGTTCCTGCTCACGGATAGAGAGTTCTCTACCATCAGCATCTGACAGTGAACCGTTACTGCCCTGTTTGTTGTCTGTTGACTGCAGACGCCATTCTGTGGGCTTAGTCTTAGCAATCTGGTCGATAGCCAGAGAGTACCGTGTTGAGTACTCGTTTACGTTTGCTGTTCTGTGACGAATCCATTGACGCCATGTGTCCATTGGAACACGGACAATGAATTTCATCTCACACATTTCGAAGGGGGTTGTGTGTCTGTGACGCATCAAGTAACGAATCAGAGTTCTGTCATCAGATACTGAACGTGTACCATCTCCGAAGCTAACTCTGGCAGCTTCAGCAATACTCTTATCTGTTCCCATCACATCAACAAGACGAACATAACCACCACAGGACGTACTAATCTTATGCAGAAGCATTGTAGGGGGCTTTCTGTAGGGGTAAAAATAGCCTACTGTGACTTCATGAACAGTAGGCTACTACTCAAACTACACCGTCCGAGTACAAAAAGTGTGGCTCTGATCTTCAGGCGACGATCAGAACGGCATCCTAGCCTACCACACTATTATTTTCCGGTTACGGGTTCCGGAGCTATCTGGAGGCGTCACCACTCCTACCCACATCTCGCTTGCAGGATACGAGATGCGTAGCCGATTGACAATTAGGACTTAACAGGCACTGGAGGTTTCTTCTTCAGAAACTTACCTACAGCACTTGCTGGCTTAGGTGGTGGAACTTCTCCCTCCTTTTCAGCAGCTTTCTCTTCTGCTTTCTTGGCTTTCTCTTCTTCCTTGCGGAGTCGTTCTTCTTCCTTCTGAGCAGCTTTTTCAAGCTTCTTTTCTTCAGCCAGTCGTTTACGCTCTGCTCGTTCCTCTTCCTTCTGGATACGAATAGCTTCACGTTCTTCTGTTGTCTTTGTTTCGAGTTCACGAGCGTACTCGAACATAACAGTGTCCCATCCCGGAATCAGAGATGGTACGTTTCGGTAGTTGTCGGCTTCCTTCTTTGACAACTTCAGATCAGAAGGTTTGCAGCCTGTTCCGTTGACCAGAGCAGTGAGACATTTCACGAACGGTGCTACCCATTCAAGGTCACGATCTTTACTGCCCGGCTCAGAAGTCAGCTTGTTCCAGTACTGAGTAATTGCATGGGCTGGAGAACCCGGAGCGTAACCTGTACCAGAAGCAACCTGTGAGAGGAACAGAGAAATCTTCTCATGCTTTTCTTCGTTCACTTCTGCTTCATAGTTATCGACAGCATCCAGAGACGCTACGTAACTCAGAGCAGCAACGTAAGGGAGAGACATTCGCAGACCTGTATTTTCTTTTCCGTCTGCTGCAGTGAGCACTTCGGAAACAAAAGTACACAGCGATGGATGATCTTCCTTGATGAATTCCAGCATCTCACTGGTCAGAAATTTTGGTGCCGAAGAAACAGTAGCACCACCTGCACGAAGCCAAACCAGACGAGCAGCACCACCAAGAGCTTTACACCATGCTGCACGCTTTGAAGTTGTCTTCTTGAATTCTTCTGGGATCTGGGAATTGACCCATTCATCACGGAAGAGAACATCTCCATGTGATCGAGGATTGATCTGATCCACTGTGTCCGCTGTGTCAACTGCAACACCGTAGATTACAACTGTATGCATCTCCAGAACAGCATCAGGGTATTTCTCAGAATCTTCGTTGTAGAGTTCGTTTGCTTTCTCAAGAGCCAACAGACGATGCTGACCAGAAATCAACTGCTCATTTCCTTCATCGTCGATACCAAAAATCAGAGGCTCACCGTTGAGTGCCCACTTACCTCTGAGCAGTTCTGAAGCGTAAAGGGCAACCTTACCCTTGCTTACAGGACGATTGTTGGTGTTGAATTCCATGATGGCTGGAACCATTTCATGGGTGATCGTGCATGTGGCGGACTTGATTGCACTTTCACTATCACGCATTTTACCGAGAACACTGATCAACTTGGCCATTTTAGGGGTCTTTCTACTGAAGAACCTTTTGACGAAAATGCTGACAAACGTTATGGCTGTTTTGTGACGACTGCCAGCGGACGAAGGGAATACTATCCGGGGGTCAAATGGTTGTCAACTGATTTTTCTAAGATTTTATTTTTCTGAGTTTTTCTGAATTTTCAGCTTTGCAGATATTGAACGAAATGTAGAATAGAAAATGTCACGCGGCAACTATGCCGCTTTTGTCATTTACTGAGGAAGAGAAATATGAAATCGGCTTTGATCGTCAACGCAACGGCAGGAAGTGGAAAGACAACAACCATCGTAAACGGTCTGCACATCGCATCGAAAGTGATGAAAGCTTCAGACCTACCTTTTACACCGTCTCATGAGCAGCAAGAAATCTGGAGTTGGATCGGTAAGAGAATTACACCGCAGTCTGATGTGATTGTGTGTGCTTTCAATAATGCAATTGCTGATGAACTCAAAGAACGTTTGAAGTTTGGAACAGCTACAACAATTCATTCTCTCGGATGCAGAGTGTTGAGAGAGAACGGAATCAAACTTGGCAGACCTGACAACTTCAAAACAGCAAATCTGTATCAGCAGTTTTGTGGTGTCAAGATGATGAAGGAACTATCTAAGGTTCAATTGTCAATTCTTGATGACGTTAAGGAACTGGTCAAGCTCTGTAAAGACAATGTCGTTACTGAAGAAGAAATTGATATTGATCTTCTGGAAGCGTTGGCACTTGACGCTGAATACTCTTTCACGAGTTCGGCTGAAGCATGTATTGACGCTGTTAAGCATGTGATTACTGAAGGAAGTATTCTAGCTCCGCAGACTGCTAACGTTAAGCACACTGCTTTCAGCAAGGCGAAACCTGTTAAGGGAATCACTCTTGACTTTGATGATATGATTTACCTGCCTGCACGTTACGGATTCAGTATTAAGGCTGACTGTATTCTTGTTGACGAAGCACAAGACTTGAGCTATGGGAAACTAAAGCTTATTACTAATCAGGATTGCTCTACGTTTGTATTCGTTGGTGATCCTAATCAGGCTATCTTTGCTTTCGCAGGAGCACAGACAGATAGCTTTGACAAGATTAAGGAAAGCATGGACGTAGTCGATACTCTGCCTCTTAGCTATACTTACCGTTGTGGTAAGCGAATCGTAGAAGAGGCTCAGAAGATTGTAGGGGATGCAATCAATGCCGGTGATACTAATCCTGAAGGAGTAGTAGATAGTATTGAAGAAGCTGCTATGCAACTCGTTGAAGGGGATATGTTGGTGTCGAGAGTTAATGCACCACTTATGAAAATTGCATGGAGATTGGTGAAAGAGAAGAAGCACTGTACCGTAGTTGGTAGGTCAATTGGTGCAGGACTGGTTAAGCTTATCAACAAACTGACTAAGAAACAGAATGTTGATGTGATTGAACTGTGTCAGCTTGTTGAAGAGTGGAGAGAGCATCAGGTTAAACTGCTACAGATGAAACGATATAACACTGAGGCTAGACAGATTGCTGTGAATGATCAGGCTGATTGCATCGTGACACTGGCAGATGAATGCAAGACTTCTGATGATTTGCTTAATTTTGTCAGACAGATTTTCAATGACAAAGAGAGAGGAACAATCAGACTCAGCAGCATTCACAGAGCTAAAGGATTGGAAGCATCCACTGTTTACTTTTTCAATCCAAAGAATGTTCCACACTTCATGGCTAAGACTAAGGAAGCAATTAAACAAGAGTACAACTTGAAGTTTGTAGCTATTACACGAGCTATTGATAAGCTTGTGTATGTGATGATTCCTGAGAAAGAAAAGTAGAGAACAAAATAGCCCACTGTCTAATTGTAAGACAGTGGGCTATTTTTATGTAAGTACTACCATTCCCATTGAATCGTCAGATAGCCTTTACCACCATCTGCTCCGGGAATATTACCACCTAGACCAGCACCCCCACCACCACCTCCGTAAACGTGGCCGGTTAAAATATCTTTCGGGCTATCAGGTAGGGGTTTTGATCGGTTACAACCGTCGCCTCCTCTACCGAATGAGTCTTGAAAGTAGTAGAGAATTCTACCTCCTTTTGAGAAGACCACATCACCGTTTAATAATGTGGATGATGTACTGGTAAATCCATTACTAAATCGTCCTCCAGCACTTCCACCCCCACCACTATACAGGTTACCTCCTGATGTGCCGTTTCCTCCAGAGTAGGCAGTATCTGCTACGCATTCGGATGCTGCTCCAGCTAAACCACCACTACCGTAAGCACCACTTACTGCTCCAAAACCACCTTTACCTCCTACTACTTTGAATAGTACTGTGTCTCCATCTTTAAGTAGAACATTACCCGCATCTGTTCCATTTTCTCCCGGCAGACCACCTAGACCTTCTTCTCCTATAACTACCGTGTATACCTTACCCGGAGTTACAGAAACTAAAGATGTGCCGTAACAACCACCACCACCACCTCCTGCATTACTAGTTGAATCACTATCGCAACCACCACCACCTGCTCCGGGGGCAACACCGTACAAGGTTATAACTGTTAATCCTGCAGGGCAGATCCATGTTCCTGACTGAGTAAAAGTTATGTGTCTATCGCCGGCCATCTCCATTGTGGCTCGGATTAAACCATTACCATTACCGCGAACAGTGGTAGACATTATAGGTCCGCCTTTACCGTGTGTAAATTGGTCGGCAGAATAATGCGTTAAAGAGATGTCATCGTCTGCTGTTCCACTACCGTGTCGTACAGCTATTGGATTTAGTTCGTAAGTTATTGAAGGTGATACACCTCTAGTTATCCAAGTTGCAGCATTACCGTTAGCATTAGATCCTGCACTACCTCCACCAACGGGATGTATCAGTAGCCCTGTTGTTGGATGAGCAGAGGCTAGGCTTCCGTTACCTCCAGAGTATGCAACATCATAACCATAACAATCTGAGGCTTGTCCTCCTAATGCTGCTGTAGTTGGATTAGTACTGTCTGCTTTCATGCCTCCTTTACCGCCAGCAGCAGAAAGTATCAATGTTGTTGGGTCGATATAACCTAAATAATACTCAGCATTTGGTGCATCTTGTCCGTCGACCATAGAAGCACCTGTAGTTGTAGTTCCTCCGGAAAGCATGTCAGCAATACCCGGAGTAACAGCAATGTAACGGCAATCGTAGAACATGGTAAATGTTTTTTTCACATAAGCACCACCTCCGCCAGATGAAGCACTAAACCATGTAGGGTCAAACATACCGGCTTGAAGACCGCTAGCTATAATTTTCTGAGTGCCCGCTGTACCTCCCGGTGCCCATAACTCAATGGTAACTTTATAGGCCCCTAAATAATTAGGAGCAAAAGCTGTAGCTGCTAGTTCTGTGCCAGAAAGAGGAAAACCGGGTATCCCTCCAATAATCATAACTCTAGTACGTTTATTATCGTGTGGTTTTTTTCTAACAGTTATTGTTGAGGGTAGAAATGTAGGTAGTGGTTTATCTGTAAATGAGTTGGTACTGTTTGTTTGCAACTTATGTACATATTTGAAAACAGTTGAAGTTCTGTTCCATTCTCCGGGAGTATCTTGAGCATAAAAGTACGTAGATGAACTTCTTAACGTACTGATGTTAGCAGTGTCTATGTTCTCAGGTTGGTACATGGCGTCTCCCATAAGTAGTATGGGCACTTCTTTATTCCAAGACAGTAGCAGGTTAGTACCGTAGGTATACTGTCCACTTTGAATAGTATCTGCTGTTTGAAATCCAAAATTAGATACGTAGTCCCTATAAGAACTGAAACCGTAAAAAGTAGGCGTTATTTCTCTGTAGACTTCGTTACGTATAACGTAAGGATCTGGAAAATCTTTCTCATTCAGATATGTGTCTTCCAGTACGTAAATTGGACGGTAAACACCGTTATCAAATTCTATTTCATACGTTTGTCTATCTCTATTAAAACCTCTATTCATTTCCACACCCAGACCACCTACGCCTACAGGTGATAATACTGAGGTGTTTACATTGGACGGTGTCGTGTGTCCTATAGTCACTGTTTGAGCCGTTGAATTAGTTTTCATGATTTCAAACCAAACATCTATACCGTAATTGGTATTTTTTTGAAACACTGGCATGTTAGGTTGGTCTGAGATATCAAAAGAAGATGTATTCTGATCACTCAAATTCCATCTGTTTTCCCATCCTTTAGTGTACGTGAATCCTGCCTGTAGGACAGCAACACCACGTCCGCTAGTATTACTTGAAACATTAAAAGTAAAACTGTAATTGACAAATCCGGTATTGATAGCGTTGGTAATACTGGATAGGTTAAAAGTAAAATCTGTTGGTACGTTAGGTACTGTAATTATTGTGTTTAATAGCTGAGCACTGCCGCCGCCAGATCCAGCCACACTGAGAATAAACCTAACGTTCAAAGTACCGCTAGAATCACTACTGTCAGTTAGAGCACCATTATTCACTTTACATAAACGTAAACGTACAACAATCGATCTAGTGTTGCCGATATTTTTGATGTTTGGTGCAATCAGAGGAGCATTGAAAGTAGCATTATTTTCAGAATAAAAGTATCTGCTGTCGTCAATTCCTACTTTGTTTACCAATGAGCAGTAATTTACATTCTTACCACTCGTACTGTTTGTGGTTGATAATGATGCTGTTTCTAATTCAGGGAATACCCATTCTGTTTCTGATGAAAAAGTTACAGGTATAATATCTGTAATCGGTGAACTATCTGATAACAGCCTAAAGTACTTGATACGTGCAGCACAGTTAATAAAATGACTTTTTGGTTTCGCAAATTGAAAACGTTTAGACAGTGCTCTACTCTGAAGGTAACTGGTAATGTCACTATCTAACGTGGTAGCTTGAGATAGTGACATAGTTATAGGCAGTAGAAGGCTACTGATTCTACTTTGAAGTATATGATTAGCGGAGTAACATCCGTTATGTGTTGGGCTATGAGGTATAACTGTTAAAGCCATACCATACCCTAAATAAGTGTTGTTAAAAGCTGCAAAACTATCTAAGTCAAAATCTGATGTTAAGAATGGATCAAAATAATTAGTACCAACAATATCAGGTCTGATGTTATGAATTGCTGCTTCATTTGTAAAAGGAATAGACAATAAACGGATACCTCGCATCAATCTTGTCTCGTCGAGACTCCAAGAAGAAGTAGATACGGCAACACTCGTAATCTTAGAGGAGGATGTGCTAACTGTCCATGTGCCTGTTTCTGTTCCGATATCCGTTAACGTAGCACTGGTTATTGACACAAGTCTAGCGTAGTAACCTTCAGGAGATGTACCACCTCCACACTGACAGCATCGACCTACTTGCATGATTTTTTCTCACAAAGCGTTTAGAGCAGCGATAAGGCTGGAGTCTGGACCACAATTAGCACCAGTGATTACCCATTCACCGGAAACATCACTGAAGATAACAAATGTGCCTCTTTCGAATTCAATCTCCGTGCAACGGTTTACAACAGTGTAAAGTGCTCCATCTCCGGGAGCTAGTTCCATTGTTCTTGCTGCTCGGTCTAAGTGACGTATGATTCGGACTTGAGCAGTTGTAGCCCCTGTTAAAGCATGTGTAGCGGCATCAAGATCTTCAGTCAGAACACCGTAGTACTGTTTCTGAAGTGTAGTTTTACTGTCGGTTGTAAGAAGTATCTTACGGCTATCGCCTAATACTCTTTGTCTGATTATCTTAGCATCTGGAACAGAGAATGCACCAAATTCGGTTGTCATGGTATTGATAATCCGTAGGCTGAAACTAAAGCTGCTAAGTTTGCACGTTGTGGATAACCCGTGTACAGTATGGCAAACTTGTTTGGATCAAGATCATCATAAGGAGCACCGTAACAATTATCAGCATCTTCTTTCACAAGAAGAGGCCAAGGCTCTTCAGCCCTATCACCGTTACCGTTGATATCAATTGGTATAAATTGTCCACTTACTTTTTGCATAGTGCTTCGTGAAACCAACTTAACATCATCAACCCATCCTGAAGGATTATACTCTATTGAAATGTTAATCTTAACGTAATGAAACACTGTACGAGTATTTCCACTACCAAAAGATTCGTAGGCTTCCTGAGCAGAAGCTGCTACGCATTTCCAACGTTGTCCCTCAGTACCAAACATTGGGGAGTTACCCACTGAACCCACATAAAGACCTATTTCGTTATGGTAATTTAATGAATTGTAATTTTTGTTGAAATTCCAAGTATGAACTGTATGTCCGTCTTCATAAGTAATTGGTTCAGTTAAAGGTAATCCGTGTTCATGTAGAATCAGTTCACCACTAGGTTTTGTTAATGTTTGTTTTTGCACAATGTTAGTACTACTACTCCAAATCACAGGCTGATTCAGAGGATTAACAATTGGGCTTCCTGTTTGTTTATCAATGGAAGTGATTGCTGACGGAATGTAGTTTCCGTAAGTTAGTTCTACTCGCCAGAACACACCACTCTCAGAAACCTTTTCGATGTTCCCACACTGAAGAAGAACAAAGTTAGATGACTTCGGATGTGTCGAGAAGTAGAAACTGAATGTGATACCTGCCGGATTGAAACCTGTGTTACCGGGAAAACCAGCGGCAGGTAATGTATCAATCAATTGGAAAATGTGATCAGTAACGTTGTAGGCTTCAACCAGAACTACTTCTGTGAATTCTGTCTCATTGAAATTCGGTCTACCACGTTCTTCATCACGAATGAAACCGTGTATCTTCTTTACACCGTTTGGCATCAGTTCACCTCAACAAATTTAATACCACCACGAGGATTGTTAATCGCGTCTTTGATTGCTTTCAGTTCTCTGATCATGGCTTTGTCTTTGGTATCGCCCATAGCCCCCATGATCTGAGCGTTAGCATCTCCAAGAGCCTGAATCTTAGAAACAGTATCAATTGACATTTTTGGTGCAGAATCTTTCCACTGCTGCTCTAGTTCATTTGCACGGGCCATTGCATTATTGTTGAATATGTTTTCAAGGTCTGCAGGTCCGGCAATACCAGACTCCATAATCTCAGCACGTTTTTTAGCCCATTCGTACTGAATCTTCTGTTCCTTAGTCATCTGAGACATTAACAAAGCTTCTTCAGACATTGCTTTGAGTTTTTCAAACTCTAGCTCATTGTTATCCATTTCTTCGTTTACTTGTCGTTGACGTGCTGCAGCTTCTTCGGCATCTTTGATTTTGTTTTCAACTTCCCATCGTTCTCTAGCGATACGTAAACCTTCTTTACCGAGATCTTCGTATTCTTTTTCAAGTTCGATAAGACGTTGCTTACTTTCGATTTCTTTCTGCTGCCATTCTTCAACTGCTCCAGCTAACTGAAGCTTCATGTACAGTGGCTCAAGTTCGTTAACTTCAAATGTATTGATTTTGGTCTGTCGAGCTTCACGTAGATCATTGATCTCAGTTTCGATTGCAAGAATCTTTTTATCAGCTTCTTCAATCTTTTTCAGATTACCTTCGTAATCCGTCAACATGGAATCTAGTTTTTCTTTATCATCAAGTAGTTTTTTGATGTTGTCTGTTGATGTGATATCAGGTCCAAAGGTATCCGGACTTCCATCTAGCGTTGGATTTTCCAATCTTGATTTAGCTGTTAATGTACGTAAATCGTTTTCCAAACTTACCATATCTTTATGGTAGTTTTTCAATACGTCTTCAAAGCGTACATCACCATTTTCTAATTGCTGTGCAAATCTGTTATTAATGGCTTCGTATTGTTTTTCAAGTTGATCAGCTAATAGTCGTTCTTCAACAGACAATTCACTTTTCAACTGTTTGATGCCGTCTTTAACAGCTTTAACTTCGGCAGTAGGAATCAATGTGCTTGCTAGTGAATTCTTGAATGCAGCATGTTCTTGAATCAGTTTGTCACGTTCATTTTTTGCGTTAGGAATACTATTTTCCTTTTCACGCATTGAACGATCTAGATCCCGTACTGAGAAGTTTTTATCCTGTATCTGTCTCGCATTAGACTGGATATCGATCTGTTGAGAAACAGCATCGTTAAACCGTGTGTATTCTTCTGTAAGTCGGCGTAGTGACGTAGCCTGTGCGTCAAATGCGTCAGACGCACCCCATACTGAGGAAATAAGCTGTCCGCCAAGAATACCCGTAACAGACAAAGCAGCACCTAGCAACGGACCACCCATCAATGACGCAGCTTGTCCGATGTTGTTAGAAGCACCTCTCATAGCCATGCCGACACTGTTGATGTTGTAACCAGTGATGGACATAACCGTAATGAAGTCTTCAGCACCACGAGCAAGTTCACCAACAGCATATCCAAGATTACCAGCACCGTTACGCATAGCCTGCTGTCTTCGTGTAGCTTCAGCAGTAGCTTCATTGTATGCGTCAAGTGTGATAAGTCCGTTAGCTCTGGCTACATCAAGTCTTCTAAGATCCTCAGTGATGATATGAGTTTGGTTACCGTACAGGCGTAGAAGTCTGTTTGCTTCCTGCTGCTCTGGTGAGATTTGACGTTCAAGAGCTAACTGACGTTGTAGTTCGGCGTTCAATTCAGCCTTAGCTCGTGCCAGCACTTCCGTAGACGATCCTGCCTTTGCTGCATCATCTCTGATCTTTGCCAAATTTCTGACGTAGGTTGCCTCTGGTGATTCAAATCGCTGCATTCTAGCTGCAGCTTGTGATTTAAGGGCCAGCCTACTATCAAGTTCTTCTTTGCGTTCTCTTGCTTTAATTTCCTGATCTTCATAATGCTTTCGCATCTGAGCAAGAACAACGTTAGAAGATCTTTCAAATTCAATTTGTTTTAAGTCTGCTGCTTGAATTCTTGCAAGACGTCTTTCACTAGCTTGCTGTTCTGCAGCTTCTGAACGTGCAAGAATGTCTCGTTTGAGAGTTTCCAACTCAATGAGTCTGCTCTTTTCAGATTCAATATTCTCAGCTTGAAATGCTAAACCTGCTTTATTGATTCTGTCATTTTCAACAGCTTCAATTTTCAAATACGAACTGTAGATTGCCTCCAATTCTTTATGGTAGGTATCAGCACCGATAACCTTAGCACTCATAAGATTATCAAGACGTTCCATAGCTTTTGTAGCATCTTCGTTAGCCAATGCTACAGGGTCAGCATGCTTACGTCTGAGTTTTTCTCCTTCAGCACGCATCACAGCCATTTGTTCGGCTTTGATACGGTCTTCCGTAGACTTACGCATCTTCTCATTTTGTTTGATTGTTGCAGCAGTAAAGTTAGACATGAGTTTTTCAGCAGATGAGAATGAGTCCTCATCGCGAACCATGTTCAGCTTTACTGCCCAATCATGAATGGATTCAGCCATTTGTTTTTCCTAAACCTTCAAACATACCGAAGATACTGCTACGTAGTACGTCTGCTGTTTCAATTACGAATGGTTTATGTGAGCATTTTTCCAATGCCCATGATTTAATTTGAATAGGATCAATTGGCGGTTTACCTGTCCTGTGTGCAACGATTTGGGAGGCTACCAAAGAAGAAATATCGTCCGATATTCCCCATTGATGAGCCTCCCAATACGATCGCTGAAAGATGAATTCAGTAGCAGGTAGTTCTTTGATGATCCACGAAGGAACGCCCCAGCGAGTAGATAGAAAACCTATGAACCACTCATCTGACTCCGGGGTTAGTCGTTTTTTAGTTCTTCCTTTTTCTTCTGAGATACCATCAATTCATCATCGATGATTCTAAACCATTCGTTAATAGCACTGAGAGGAATAGAATCAGCTACGTTGTGGAGAAACTCAACAAATTCTTCATCCGGCAGAGCCATTACTTCCTCTGCAGATAATGGTTGTTGATTTTCGAGTTTCTTAAATGCGTTGTAGAAAATCCCTGCTATCGATGTAGAACATTCATCATTCACAACTGTGTGAATACAGGTGAGAACATGAATAGTTTTCCATAGCGAAGCAGGGATGTTTCCTTCAGCATCAGTAATAAGTTTGACCTTCTTTACAGCGTTAGTGTAAGCCCCTGTAGAGGGTTCGCGAAGACAGAACTTATCGTTGATGATGTGAACACGGTACAGAGAGTTGAAAATAGGGAACATGTAGGGGCATCCTTATTATGAACCGGGAGTGATAGTAATATCGCCTGCAATCTTGATTGTCAGATTACAGCGTGAACGAGATTCATCACCATTACCCATAACGTTAGTCATAGGATTGAAGTTAGTAACAAATCCCGGAATAGTGATGATAGGGCCAGTTGTTTCACCAACTGCCTTAGGAAACTTGAACTTGTAATCACCTGTCAGACCAGATTTGAATGCTGCGTACAGACGACCACCAGTTGTAGTAAGAGCATCTGGAGACCAGTCAGCATCAAAGCTGATTGACCCCATATCGATTTCTTTACCAGCCTGAAACGCTGCAACAAGGTTACCGAAGGCATCCAGAGTAGTTTCTGAACAGTCAGAACGTACAGGTTGTCTTGAGAAACCTGTCCAACTGAAGTTACCTGTCAAGCAGATATAAGTGTCGGTAGACGCTGTAGGCGTACCATCACCTGTATCGTCAATCAAAGGCAATTGAACACGTACACGACTTGCATCACGCATTTTGCTATTCCTTTACTGAGAATGAACAATCAAAACTCATTACGGCTGCTGATAGCTCTGGTGTTGATTGTCCGGATTTCTGTATATCATATTCCTGAGTCGAAATATGATGTACAAAGTTAATGTACCCATCGGCTATGGCAAGTCCTCTCAGTGGGGTACGAACACCAGAGACTATCGGATAGAACAGATTCATTATCAGTTTTGAAATACTACTTCGTACAGAGAATCTGCCGGAGTAACATGTCACTGTGAGTTCAAACTGAAGAGTGATGTAGTTGTCAGAGTTGGTAGTTGTCGTAACACCAGAATAACCAAATCCTTCGCTACATTCAAAGAACCCATGATTGTCGGTTTCCCAGACAAAGAATCCTGATTGATTAGGAGCATCCTTGAATGGAGGGGCTTCATCAACAAAGTAACTAGGAACATCAACTGTTTTGAAAAGGGTTGTGAGGCTCTTTCTTAGGTTTGCTGGGATCATTTGTTAGCATTCCTGATCTTACGCTGTATTAGGCGTATTGTACTCTGAGTAAGGGCTATTTGCAAGTGTCTTCTGAAGTCTAATAGTGGTGCCGCATCAATGTAGGCTTTCTGAACAAAGTTATAACCTTCTACGGCTCTACCACTGTGGTGCATGAACCCTCTATCAATGATATGCCAATAGTTGTTTGGTCTGCGTTTTACTATGCCCGTCTCTCTATTAGCTGTGTATGTTGAAGTTGATCTGAGTTGGGATTTGACTTCCTTTGTTTTAACTGTCCATGTCTTTGCTCTTGAGTTCCATTTTCTTGTTGTTTTCTCTGCCTTCAAAGCCATTCCTTTTAGGTTTGATCGGCCAGAGTATCTTCTTTTGATTTTTCCTTTTTGAGCAACTAACTGATTCAGATAGTGAACTTCAACTGCACGTCTCTGAATACCAGCATAGGCGTAGAATATATTTTTGTTTTTCTTACTACGTCCTGCTTTTGATGTGACTGCTCTTACCGTAGCACCTGTTGATTGTAGACTTTTTCTCAGTGAAACACTCGCTCTGAGTTTTAGTTTGTCTCTTGCTGGACGAATGGCATGACGAAGAGACTGAGCAATAGCAAGATTTGCTTCGTTGTTCAGAGAGTCCATAATCTCTCTAACATTTTCGGTGAGCTTAAATTCAAATCTTACAATGCCATGCATACTAAACTGGTGCCCCCGGAAACTTAGAGGCTATGTCCTGTGTGACGTTGTCAATGATACTAATCTGAATCCACTGTTTGTCACCGTAGGGATCTGTTGCAGGACCATTTACAACGTACAACTTCTTTTCACTGGTGATGTAGCAGTAGTGTGCCCCGTTAACATTACTGAGAGAAGTAGTATAACGACCTTGGAGCGTGTGACGTTGCTCGTCAATTGATCTGTCACCCTCTTCAACTTCTGTTGCTGTCTTTGGTTTCTCTTTGGAAAATAGCCCTACAGCTACAAGTGAGAACTCCTGCTCTAACTCGCCGTAAGCATTCGTAACAGGTACTCCATCTTTAGAGACAACACCATACCTGTAGAACTTGCATCGACGTGTAACGTTTGGTCTTTCTTTTCGTTTCATCGTGAGTTGACCTTAGTCCAATCATCGGCTACGTATTTGATTGCTCTACGATCGTTCAGAAGTCCGTGGTCACGATTATGGATGTAGGCAAGAGGCAGACCTACATTACTACCGTCAACAGCTTCTCGGAATGTGTTGAAGTGGTAGCATAGGATTTTCAGAGCACTGACTGTTGAGTATGGAATTTGTGTGTAGCTGCTGTATCCTGCGTAATACATTACAGTGAGGGGATAAGGGTCACATGTGTCAATGTTAGTCAGGAGGGAAGACCAGTCAGCACAGTATAGCCGAATTGGCTCACCTTCATATCGTCGAATAGTTGTCAGTGTGACGTTCTGAGTTGCTCCATCCTTATCGATGTATGAGAGTGTACGTATTGCGTTACCAGACACTGGAGGAACAATAGGACCGAAAGGAAGAAACACCATACCATCGGCTTCGTTAAAAGCTTCGTAGGGAAGGTATAGTGTGACTTTTTTTGGCAGAATGAATCGCCACTGTTCCATTTCACAAGTTGAGATAGCTTGTCTGAGCAGGTCTTCAACATCAAGTGGAATATCAGAAGCGGGGGTATCAGGATCGTAACCTAGATACTGTTTCAATCTATTCATAAAAGCTGTGTCAAACAATGTTGACAAAGCTGATTCTGTAGATCGATCAATTACCATAGGCATAGGAATAGTCCTGATTGAAAAAACCAGTGTCTGACGCCCCTACGAAATCAGACACTGGCGGATTGTGTTGTACCGGAGGAAGTGAACGGTACAACAACAATTAGGAGACAGCAGTAACGTCACTAGGAGTCTGATCAGCGTATTCATGGAGACGTTCAACAACAATCGCTGCCTGAATAGTGTCAGTGTTGGTGCCGTCAATCTTGAATACCAAAGACTTAGCTGTTCCCGGTCCACCGTTGCGATCTTCGAAGTGGGCAATCAACTCTGATGGAATTTCCAGAGTGTAATCACCTGCAGCAGAAGCAACGATAGGACATGTCATAGTAGCAATGACAGTGTCAGTACCGCCAGTACCTGTAGTACCGATGGAAGCTGTCAGTACGGCAGCACCTGTGAGAGTAGCACCGTTGATGACAAGGGTTGCACGTCGAATCTGACCGAATGTGATCAGGTTCAGACGTTTGAGGGTATCAGGACCAGCAGTAAGTGTCACATCACCCAGAGGTTCGATGTGAAGGATACTGCCAAGGTGGTTGTATCTGAGAGCCATATCTGTATTCCTTATGGAAGAGTTTGAGAAGAAATGGCCAGTTTATTTAAGAGAACTGGCAAACTCTACTCTACTTCGGGGGGAGAGTGTTAATTGACATTACCAGACTGATTAGCCTGATACGTCAGTGTTGGTCAGCATCACGAATGGACTTCGTGTCGTTACACCACGTTTCGGCGTGAGAACAGTTTTCCACCATGGTCGAGCGTCGTCACTCGTTACAAACTGGAATACTTCTTCACGCTCACTGAAGCGAACATGAACAGATCGGTTGAACTCAGTGTAAAGCTGACCGTACAGAACCTGTGACATGTTTACACATGCCAGCATACCTGTAGACCATTCACTGATCTGGTTACCGTCCTGACCAGAAGTAATGCCCGGCATGTACTCAGTGAAGAAGATCGGACGACCCCACAGAGTAGCACCAACACCACCTTCCATCGGACTGAACATCTTGACGATACCGGCATTGTTTGGCGATTCGTGGCAAACAAGTGACAGGATTTCGTACAGGTCATGGTTAGCGAGCCAGATTGCATTGTCGTAACCCCAAACACGCTGAGTCATACGAACAATGTCACGACCACTAACAATCACACCGTCAGCCTGACCAGTCGTTCGGTCAACAGACAGAAGTGAAAGGTTAGCAGGATTGAGAACACCAAGAGGCGTTCCATTACCCTGACCATTGAGCAGTTCATCGATACGCTTGTCAACAGCAGCAAGACGCATTGAGGATTCAATCAGAGCAGGAATACTGATCGGACTGAAACGCATCAGCATCTGAGTTGCAGCAGCTTCACCGACAATTTCCGTAGCTTCCAGCTTGATCATCTCAAACTGGTCTTTGGTTTTGTCAGCAGTACGAGTTTCGCTGGTACGGTAGACTCGTGTACCACCTGTCACACTGGTTGCATGATTCTTATCGACTCGTGCAGGAATCGATACCGATGGAGTAGCCATCGGAATAGAAGTCATACGTGGTGTCAGGAAGTCAGACTCCGGTGTCAGAGACAGAATTCGATTGATCATCGAATCAGGAATCAGAACACCAGCACTGGACCAATTACCACGAGCGTATTCGTCGTCACCAACTGCGTTGACGATGACTGAGCGTAGTCGTGGATTGATTTTTTCTGGGTTACACTTTTCTTTGTATGCGTTAGCAACGTCATACAGGAATTCAGTGCCACCACCCTTTTCATCATCAGCGTATCCGAAGCGTGGATCATTCTCATGATTTGGCTTCACACTGATAGACTGAGTAGCAAGATTGTGAAACACATTAGCAACCGTGTTAAGGTTACTTGGAAGTGTTGCCTGTCTTGCTCGTTCAGAAATGCCTGCATCACTTTCAGTGATCAGCTTGTTAACGACTTCCATTTCGGTGACAGCAGTGTTGAAGAGTTCTCGTTCTTCAGCATTGAGTGTCTTACCTTCTTCGACTCGTGCAGAATAGCCGTTGAGAACTGGAGTTAGCGTGGTTCGCACGTCCTTCAGTTCGTTGAAAGACATTTTTGCAAAGTCTTCCTTAGTTCGTGGTTTCATTGTCTGTTCCTTATGTGAAATGAGAATTGATTTTCTTGTTTGCGTATTATGCTCTGCTTTTAGCAAACTGAACGACGCACAATATACCAGATTAACGTAATACGTCAATAGGTTATTTCAGATTATCTGCTCTTAGTCTCAGAGCACGAGAATAGAGGTCTGAGCAGTCAACAGGGAATGAGTTTCTGACTTCTTCAGGCATTGCATTACGTACAGCAGAGTTCACTGGACGAATAATCTCCTGAATAGAATTGCAGAACTTATTCTCAATTGCCTGATTAGCTGTCATGAAGGTTTCATTCTCCATCATGTTCTTAACAGTGTCCGAAGGCAGACCTGTTCGATCAGTGATGATTGCATTGATAGCGTCTCTGTGTGCTGTCCACTGATTCCTGATATTCTCAAAATCAGATTCTTTTCTGATTTCAGGATACATCATAGGATTGTGGACCATAACAAGACCACCAATGTTGATAGTACGCTCGTCACCTGCCAACAGAATCCACGAAGCACATGAATAAGCGTAACCATCAACAATACATTTCACTGTACCGTTGTGTTCTCTCAGACGTTGGTAGATGCTGAGAGCGTTACCAACTTCACCACCACGAGAGTTGATGCGGACAGTGATATCACCCTTCATGGTGTTGAGAGCATCAAGGAATTCATTAGCTGTGATACCCGGTTGTTCTTCGTAGTATCGCTGGCTGATGATGTAGTCGTAAAGTTCAATGGTGTTACCATCTACGTTTACAACTGTTGCCGTATTCTCTCGACTGCTGTAGTTGAGAACGTATGTCTTCATTTAAGTAGTTCCAGAAAGTGTGAATGTCCTTCAGCATTATCCGTCAGACAATACTGAGAAGAAAACCATGTGTTTAGTACATCGCTTACAGAGGTGAATGGGCTGACTTCGGTGATGAAACTTTCGTACTCACATACAGCATTGGTAATGGTGTCTCTGAACTTCTCATGGAAGAGAGCCATTGAAGTCTTCAGTTCTGCTGCGTCTGAGTATTTTTCTTTCTTCTGATTGAAGACTTTGAGTTCGTAGTCCTGCAATCCTTTTATGACAGCACGAAATGAGTTTTTTGCAACTCTTAGCCGTTTGTCAATGTTAGGATTATCCGGAGAATTGTCCTGACTATCTGATTCAGGCTCTGCATCTGAACTATCTCCCTGCTGATCTGGTGGAACGAAATGGTCATTAGCGAGTTTTGCTGATCTGATCTGTTCGCTCAGAAGATCGTTAGCCATCAGAGCCTTATCCCGCAGAGCAATTGAATGGTCTACGGTCATGAGGTTTACTGGGACGTAACGAAGAGTGTTGTTGTCGTCTGACGGATCAATACTCATACCGAGTAGATTAGCAATTGCTGTTCTATCCATCACACCAATCTCAAAGAAGTTTCTCAACGCTTGTGAGAATTCGTTGATGATAGTTCTGAAGAGATAGATTAGGTTGAATTCGAAGTTGTACTGGAGTTGGTTACCTAGTGGGATCAGTTCATTCCTGATCTGCTTACCGATGCTATTGAGCATTGGGTGTAGACCAGTCTGAATGAATAGGTGAATCAGTTGAGACAGATCAGAACTTGCTTCTTTACCGCCACCCATGTGAGAATGAAGAAGACCTACAGGAACGTTAAACCAGCGTGCAATGTCTTCAACAGAAAATGCTCTGGTCTGAATGAACTGAAGCTGCTCAAGAGGAATAGCTGTGTTAATAGGCTTCAAACCCTGTTCAAGTACACGGGTCTTGAATGCCTCAGCCATTGCCTGATTGGGATTCTCTTCGAAGATACCTTCGATACGCCTGAGAACATCTGGAGCAAGTCTTTGTTCTGTGCTGAGGAATGTCTGACTCTTATGACCTGTCTTGAAGAAGTGTACGCCATACTCTTCAGAGTTTTCGTACATGTTGAATGAACGTTGTGAGTTCTCAACAATACCGTAACCTCTGTGGTTAGCCTTATCCGGAATACCACTCTGGATATGAAACATGTACTCTCTTGGAAGAAGTAATGCTGAAGGATTACTATCTTCTTTAGTATTGCCTGTTTCAATCCTATAGATCAGTTCGCCTCTGGAAGCTTGTCTGTTGGTACTGAGTAATTCTGTACCTTCAGCATAGAAGATGTTTCCACGAGGAATTCTGGATGGATGAATGTAGTGAATTCTGAATGTTCGATTCTGCGAATCAAACTCTCTAAGAGCGTAGTAATTACCCCACATCAGCCTGTCGTTGACAATGTCAACAATCATCTGATCTGCAGAGTAATTAGGGTTAGCGTAATGCAGGAAGATTTTTACTGCTGGATGTTCGTCTGTACGTAGTTGACGGTCAGGCTTACCACTGTTTACGTCGATACGATAGACTGTGCGTGGTAGGCTGGAAATACTTCCTGTGTACAGATTCAAAGCACAGAAGACAGCAGACAATGAAAGACTGCTGTCTACGTTGTGTCTCTTTGATCGCCACATGAAGCTGTATAGGTCTCTGCCTGTTAAGGCTGAAGTAGCAACATTCAGAACATCCTTTAGGGTGAAAGGTGATTTCTTCCTGAATAGGTTAAACATCTTTTAATCCCGGAATGTCTGTAATGAGTTGCTGACCATGATACATGGAACCGCCAATAGCCATAAGCAGAGCTACGATACCGTCAATCTTGTCTGTTGACTTATCTTTGGCAGGTCTCATCTGATCGTTGTTGTTGGTGGTGATAGACACGTTACCTATCATCCATCGAAGAACAGGGTTAGTACCGTGGAAAAGTTCTTTATTCTCTGCAGCAGCTTCTAATCTTCTGCAAGGTCCGTTCATTCCGACATAACTCTGAGGATATTTCTTTGAGTTGAGACCAGCATTGTAAAGTGTCTCATAGATGAAGTTGCTTCCCCAAGCGTCGAAAGTTACTAGGTGTAAGCCTTTGAAATAGTTGCAAATGCCTGTGTGTGATCCATCACCTACAAGAGCCTTTGCAATATCCCTTTCTGAAATAGAAGCTAATGGAGTATTATTGATAAGACCTGACTTAAACCATCTATCGTAAGGAAGTCTCTCTTCAACTGATCGACGATAGATTGATTCAGCAGGAACCCAGAACCACGGCAGAACTATTCCCTGTGTCGGGAAGTACAAAACGAATGAAGCAATGTCTTTCACACTTGTATTGTCATAACCGCCATAACATTCGGCTTCAACAAGTTCTTCCAGTTTCTTAAAGTACCACGTGTAATACGCTTGATACTCAGAAAGATAGATATCTACTTGTGGAGTTGAGAACCATTCAGGAGATGCAGCAAAGTTATGCCACTTTCGGTGATTATACAACCTATTCTTAATTTCGTCAATAGGTAGTAGTTCTGTTTCGGTGTTGTTTCCATTAGCCCATACCCAACTAGGAATCCACACTGTTTCTGTTTTTGTGCGTACATTAAGATGCAGACGAAGAAATCTGTTAAGAAGAACAGGATTATTCTCACAGATTCTAATCTGTTTCTCAAAGTAGTCAGCGTAGATACTTACGCCGTAATTAGGATTGGCTTTTCTCCAGACTGATTCCTTTCGGAAATCATCATCTATTTGGGCTTCATAGATTACTGGCAAGAAATATGGTTCAGATGTTTGACCTTTAGCTACGGAAATGGCTCTGTCGTATAACTGATTACATGTTGAAGGTCTGTCGTAGTCTGCTGTTGTTGTGTAGATTGTGAGAGACTGTCTACGTGCAGCCGTACCAGTGATCATTACGTCAATCAGTTCGCTGCTCTTGTGTGCATGAACTTCGTCGATGTAAACGTAATTAGGTGACAGACCGTGTTTTGTTTCGGCAATAGCTGAGAGCACTTTGAACATGCTTCCATCTTTAGCATACTCAAAGCTTTTAGTGCTTCTGTTTACCTTGTTCTGTCTGAGACGATTAAGAAGGTTTGGATTGTTCTCAATGATGTAAGACGTGTGTCTGAAGTTTACAGAAGCTTGTTCAAGGTCTGCAGCACAGCAAAAGTTTTGACTACGTTGTTCCTTATCGACGTAAAACATGTACAGGGTTGGAACTGAACCAAACGCTGTAGTCTTACCATTCTTTCTAGGAACGTAAATGAATACTTCAGAGTATCGCCTGAAATTAGTCTTCTTAGACTTCCAACAGAAGATGTTGAAGTAAACTGCCCATTGCCAAGGTTCAGGAATGAACGGCAGACCTGTATTTTCACCTTCAGGAAAGACAACTTCATTGATAACGAACTGGATGAACTTATGCATTTCATCCAGATCGAAGTAATAATCTTCAGCATCTTGGAAGCAATCGTAGTAAGGGATTGACTTAAGAAGTTGAGGAATATTGAATTGTTTGTATTCGTAGCCTACAAGTACGTCAGCGTTACGGATAGGTACAGGCACTTCCTGTGTACACTTACCGTCACCACCTTTGAAGAAACGTTTGTAGGAGACTTTGCTAGCTGTAGGAGCTATCATGGATTTTCAACAAACTTAAATTGTGTTGTTTTGAATGTCTTTTGAGCGTCTTCTGATATCCAGATGAATTTCAATCGACCTTCGTAAGTAAACTCTGGAACGCCTTTAGAGGTTTCTGAAGAAGGAAGTATAATACTAACTACGCTTGATGCATAGGTACACACTCCTGTAATCCATTTTGATTCTGGATCGCCTGTTCTGTAGGCTATGAATTCAATGTCAGCGTCAACAAGAGCCAGAGAACCGATTGACGTAATCGGATCGCCTTCACTGTCAAGAATAGATACCTCAATATCTCCTGTGTCAGCATCATAGCTGTCACCGATGATTAATTCTGAAGGGAAACCTGTAATAGTTCCCGGAGCAAGAACAGCAGCAGCTATTAGAGAAGTGTTGCCTTGTGCTGTTCCGATAAGATCTGTTTTAGCTTTTACCTGTAGTAATGTGGTCTGTGAGGCATCACCGGCACCAGCAGTAGCAGAGTCACTAATCGCTTCCAGAGAATCAGTTGTGCCAGCGAATGTTGCAGTGCCGCCAGTGTTGATTTCGGTCTGAGCAGTTGTCATGCCTGCAGTACCTGCATCCTTCCGACTGATTCGGCGAACCCAGTCAGCCAGAGAGGTAATACCTGTGAACAGAGTAGAGGTGATACGTGTTACAAGATTACCTGTATCCGTTTTGACTGCAGCAATATCTGCAGCAACTGATGTAACAGGAGTACCGATTTTAGTGCTTACAGAAGCAATATCGTTAGATACCGTTACTGAAGGAATACCAATACGAGTCAGAATTGTATTAATCTGAGTAGCCGAATCATAGTCCACAATCTGTGGCATAATCACAGCAAACCGAGCTTCACCGCTGACTGTTCCTGAAGCTGCAAGTTTCAATGTTTCGTTTGTTGAAGACGAAGCAATAGTGATGGTGATTCCATATCGGCCCGTAGCAATAGTGCTTGTTGCAGTGATGAGAGCAGAACGGTCTGTACCTGAAGCATTAACAAGAGTTAATGATGGTGTTGAGTCCAAAGCAACCAGTTTGTCTTCATCGTCTTTCACAACCAGTTCAAACAGGTATACTCGATTTCCGCTGTCAGGGATTTCAAGTAATAGACTTCCGAAGATGTTTGCCTTTGCAGACAAGTTATTCAGAGCAGTGATACTGGACGCGATTGCCTGTAGTGCGGACGAATTGCTGTCAATCTCTGTTCTGATCTGCGTAACAGTAGGAGGAGTGAGACCGCTTTGATAGGCCCCAACACTTGCGTCAATTCGCCCGCTGATCAATGCAGCAGGAAGCTTCGCGAGGATCGCCGTCTGAGCATCAGAGACGTTTGTTGGGGTTGCTGGGGCAGTGTCGCTACCACGTTCAGCCAACACAACAACAGCGTGCCAGTGAAAAGGGGGTTGAGCCACTCCGCTGATAGTGACATTTTCAGCGAAACCATACACATCATGTTCCGCCTCTCCGGCAGGATCAAATGAGCATTGATACCAGCCAGTTGTTGCTGCAGGCTTTGTGACTGTGACAGACTCACCAGTCGGTACACCAGCCTTATACACGGTGATAGTAGGATTCGCATCACCATTAACAGCACCTGAGGCATTCGACAGACGAATATCCCACGTCCAAGTTGTATCTTTTTTGAATATAGCTGGACGCATTATGTTGCCCCAAATACTGAAGGAGGATGAAACACATTTTTGACCCCACCAGCGGAAAGTGTTACGAGTGTTCCGCTTGAATCTCTGACCCCAAGAGTCGCCACAGACAAGTCAATGAAAGCGACCTTGCCTGCATAAGGGAACACTCGATTGGTTCCCATCTCTGCACTTGCGATTGTTGTACTTCCAGTAACAGAACTGTTCACACCCGGACCCACATTGGAAATTGCCTTACCATTTACAGTCAGTGTGCCTGTTCCTGTGTTACTAGCTCCGTAGGCCGTCGCGTTGCTGCCACCAGTGGCGTTGCCGGTGACTGTGATAGTTCCAGAGGACGAATTGAGAGCACCTATAGCAATTGCTGCCGAGCCACCGACAACAGAGCCGACTATAGTAATTGTGCCCGATCCGGCATTTTGCAACCCTGACGTGCTGCTCGCGGTGCCGCCAGTGACAGTGCCAGTCACTGTGCCGCCGCCACTAGCCCAGTATGCCGCCATCCCAGCCGCATTACCTGTGACAGTCCCTGTGATGTTCAGCGTTCCTGTTGACGCATTTCTCGTTCCTGCGGAAGCAGACCCAGCTCCAGCCGAGGGGTTTCCTGTGACGTTCACAGTTCCAGTAGAGTTATTGAGTACGCCGAAAGCACTCGCTGCCGCTCCTCCGGTTGGATTACCAGTGATGTTAAGCGTCCCGCTGCTGGTGTTCGAGACACCGTAGCGACTGCCCGTTGTTGCTGATCCAATCGGATGCCCTATCAGCGTCGCAGAGTTACCGGTAGTTCCGGCGAAGGTAACGCAAGTCGTGCTACCCGCACGTGCTTCGCCGTTGCCATTATTCAATGTCAGTGTCACCCCATTTGACAAAGTGAAACCACCACCTGCAACGGCTGTAGTCCCCGCCAGAGTGTACGCATTTTTCCAATGCGTGTTTACATTCACGGTCACGGTGAACCCATTGGCATAGACATCATCATCTATGGCAGGGAGGGTTCCTCCATTCCATGTTGCTGTTGCGTTGGCATTTCCTGTTGCCACTGCCCATCGTTCAGCCATTATGCAACACCTCCAAAAATAGTGGGAGGAGCGAATACACTCTTTGGAGACCCTGCAGTGAGGTTTTGTGTCGTCAACGCTGCGTTTCGAACAATAGCACTAGCAGTAGACAGGTTGGTCATCTCTACTTTACCCTCAACTGGTGCGATACAGGAAGATCCTGTTTCCATAGACTCCACACGAGTGGTTCCGGTTGTAGAACCATTCACACCAGTAGCAGTGGCGGATATTGCTTTACCGTTGACTACAAGTGTGCCACTGCTTGTGTTGCTAGCTCCGTATGCTGTGGCGTTGGTTCCGCCTGTTGCATTACCGTTCACGGTAACTGTGCCTGCACCGGCATTATACACTCCCCATGCTCTGGTACTACTCCCCCCAGTGACGTTGCCGTTAATGACAACTGTGCCGCCTACTAGATTTGCAACTCCTGTGGATAAATCAGCACCTCCACCTGTCGCATTTCCATTCACTGTCAACAACAGAGCAGATCCCCAATTGACACCGTGAGTACTACTCACACCCCCACCAGTAGCATTACCATTTATAGTAGCAGTACCGTTTGTGGTGAACCGCACTCCGGTAGTGGTAGATCCACCCAACGGAGTACCAATTGTATCACCATTCAATAACAATGATCCGGTTCCTTGGCAGCGAAGCCCTTCTGATCCTGATCCAATACCACCATACGCGTTGCCGGTAACGACAATGTTTCCATTCGACCAGACAACCCCGATAGAGCCACCTGCTGATCCGCCTGTAGTATTTCCTATCAAATTGAATGTTCCTGTCTGGGAAACATTCACTCCATGGGCTGCAGTGTTCGTCGCTGAACCCACCACATTACCAACAAGTGTTGCTTGATTCGGAGAGGTTCCGGCATAAGTAATACATGTCGTCGTTCCAGTGATGACGTTATTACCAGATCCGGTCAATGTCAGTGTCACACCATTCGAAATATTGAAAGTACCTCCAGCAGATGCAACTGTTCCTGCAGTGGTTCTGACTGTCTTCCAAGAGGTTGACTCATTGACTGTGACGGTATATCCATTGGCATAAACATCTTGTGTTGATGTTGGAACGGTTCCAGTGTTCCATGTTGCTCCGGAATTGCTATTCCCGCTTGCAACTGCGTAGACTTCAGTTGGCGATGCAACAGTTTCCTGCAATGCCAAAACCAACATTGCCTGAACGTTGCTGATTGGTTGTCCGTCAGCGTCGTTGGTCCATTCAAATGTTGTTGAACCAATCGCTCCGGCTGCTGCTCTAACACCTGTTGCACAAACCATACAACCACCGTTACCAGCGGTAGAGTTGAATGTTTTGCGAACTGTTACAGAGGTTAAATTAGCATTAGCAACAGCACAAGCAGCATCGTCGTTCAAATCTTCAGCATGTGTACCGATCAGGACAATCAAACAATCAGCAACTGATGTGGTAAATCCTGTAGCTGTGCCTGTTTGACCTGCTGAAGATAGAACGCTACCAGCAGAATGAAGAACAGGTGTTGTACCATCGACACCAGAGAATGCTGTGATCCATGCAATCTGATGATCGCCAGAGTCAGCAACAGTTGGTGCTGTGTCTCCAGATTGAGCTATTCTGCCAAATACATGTAAACGTGTTGCAGATGTTCCACCGGCAGTGCCTGTAGATTGAGGAGAGTTAGGGACTTCCGTCCATCCTGCAGGAGCAGAAACAGACTGGTTTGCTGTTTCCACTTTTAACAGCATATAATGTCCTGCAGCCCATCCAACAGGAAGTGCTGGGGTAATTGCTCCTACACCGGAAGCTTCAACACCAGATGCGACAAATGCTGGAACAGGCATTGATCACTCTCCAACCTGAACAGCAGCTACAAGTTCAGCGTAAGTCGTAATGCTACCTAACCTGATATTTTCCAATGCAACATTTGTCTTTGCATCGAATGATTGACGTAAGGTAGTCAGATGACTACGTAGAATATCTTTTGCTTCTTCTTCTTCTGCTGCAACTTTTTGTGCAGAGTACTCTTCTACTGTCAAAGCAGCATAAGGACGTCCACCGTCCAAAGCATAGAAAGCTTCTCGCTGTTCTACGGTTACTACGCCCATCTGAATAAGCACATTCAGAAGTGTCCAAGTTTGAACAGCAATACTCGGATCTGTTGTATCGACTGCTTCAGATGTACGTTTTCCGATGTGGACAAACAATGCCCTGAGACCAGCAACTACAGGTTCTGGTGAAGCTGGATGCTTAATTACATCAATCAGTGATCCTTGCCATACATTATCGATTGGATCATGTTCAGCAAGATTCTGTTCATCGAAGAACTGAATAACTTCTGCAACTGGAATTTTATCAACTGTTAACGCCTGCAGAATAGGAACAATCTGTTCAGGAGTTCCGGTAAGCTGTAACTGTTGAGATTTCTGATATCCGTTTAGCATGGCAGACCTAACGTGGTAGAATGAATGAGCCACTACCGGGAGTATAGACATGGTCAGTGGTTTTGATTTTTTCTGGCTCAGGAGCCATGTAACCAAAAATGTGTCCGCATACAAACCCTACTGAGAAGGAAACAGCAGGGTGTCGTAGGGCTGTTCGTTGCATGAACCGACTAATTGAACTACCGATGCTTAAATTGAAGGTAACAACAACAAGATCGTATATACCGAGGAATATAATAGCCCCTGTTACGATTAGTGCTGTCAGACTCATGTCGTTGCTTTCACAACTGCAGAGAGGTTATTAATTGCTGCTGTATTGTTTTCAACAGCATGGGAAAGAGCCTTAGCTGCATCGTGACCATCTTTAGCAGTTTGATGCCTACCTGCGTTCTCTTTTTCTCTGTTTGTCTCGATCTTATCAAGGATACGTTCAAAATGTTCTCTTGTCTTTTCCTGTGCAGCGTCGTGCCGTTCAAGTAGTTGTGGAAACCACTTGGTTATCATCCATACGAACATTGCCAATACTACGCCTGTTGCTGTCATTTGTGCCCATGGTGCAAGATCTGTGATGTTGTGTACAGTTTCAGCTAACATGATGGTTCCTTGATGAAAGAAGTTGGCATTATACAGGGAAAGTCGATTATGTCAATAACCCGCTGTGGATTTATGTTCCCATAGATAGGCTAAGATTTGTGGAGCAATCCATTTGATGAAGAACCATACAAACCAACCTACAGCAATGGATGTTTGTAACTCCAAATCACTGTAGGTGTTGATTTTTCCTGATCGCATTAGTTCAACGAATACAGGATAAATTTTGTCACAGGCTTTTCTTTTTCGTTTAGCTTCTTTCAAAGACTTCTTAACGTGTTCTGAGCCTAAGAAAGGAGAACGTGTCAGACCTGATATGAAAGAGTCACTACATCCGAAACTGGTATGTAGTGACGTCTGAAGGATACTTTCGGCAACAGTCATTTTCATTTGAAGTTTACCGTTAGGTTTGGACAGGTTGTAAGTTCCGCCTCAATACGTTTCCCACTGTCTTTGATTGTTAGCTGTTTCAAAGATGTGGAATAACTGAAGATGCCTTTCTTCGCATGGATAGTAGGTGGTGGTGAGAATACGATTTTGTCTTTCTCAATAGAGACTGTTCGTTTACCGTTCCAGTCAATTGTAAGTACACCGTTAGTCCAGCGTTGTCCACTCATTAACGTGTTGATCATTCCCGGAACAGCATCGGGAGCATCAATATCAATTTCGAATAGTGAAGAGTATGTGTAGTCTTTACTGGATTGGCAGAGCAGATGATCTGTGAGAGTGGCAAGAAACACATGAGCAGATGGAGCGTATTGCACTTCTGCTGATTGTGTATTGATTGGAGCGGAGTAATCGAATTCAAATGGGATGCGAGTAACGATCTGACCTAGTTGTGCAGCTTCTGCAATTGAAATCTCTGTGAAGGCAATACCTTGAGACTTCAAATAGTTCTTTCTTGGAATGCAGTAGGCACAGTTGGGACCAGTGACAAGATAATGTACCTGAGGAGCACTACCTGTTACCTGATTCCATTTGACTTCAAACTTATCTTTCTTCTTCTCTTCCTTAACAGCTTCCTTGACTGCATACTGAGAAAGAACTTGTTTGTAGACTTCTCGTGCTTTTGTGAGGTGACTGTAATCGATATCCTCATAATCAGGAGGAACATATCCTTCAAACATGAGCGACAATAGTATCATCCAAGCAACCATTGTGAACTCCAATCGATTTCTCGTGGTTCAGGTGAAGAAAGATCTGATACGCCGATAGTGACAGTGAAATTGCTCATTGCCTGTTGTTCGATGAACTCACGACTCTGGTAAGAGAATCCTTTGTCACCGTAGGATTCGTAATGGCTGTTAGCCTCTACCAGATAGATTACCCCATCAATAGTAATCCAGTCAACGTATGAGCGAGCATGACCGCCTCCACCGTCAACAAAACGAGTACAAATACCTCTTGCATTAGGTCTCCAGTTTCCCCATGAACCGCCAACAATGACAGCACCTTGGTTAGCTTGCAGGAATCGAAGAATATCATCAAAGCCTTTAAGCTCAATTGAATAACCAATCTTCCAATCCGCTGCAATCTGAGCAGCGTTAGGAGGATAGGTCATGTTGTAGTCTTGTCGGTATGGAACTTCTACAACACCATCATTATCGAAGTCTTCAGGCAGGAAGCCTGTATTCTTAGAAGCTTTAACAACACCGTGGATAGTAGCACCACTGTCACCACGAATGTTGTTGACTTCCTGTCCACGACGATAGGACCACATTGGGTTGAACTGTTGCCATTTCAGAGTTTGAAGGTAGTATGTTACTTCTCCGGAGTTGGTCATACCGAAGCCAGCACAACTACTGATTCGCCCCTGATCGTCTCGTCTCATGAGTTCTTTGATATTGCGTGTTGGTGGAATATCACCACACACTACAAAATCTTTAGGATCGAAGTCGATACACTCAGCTTTGAGGAGTTCTCTTAGCTCAGCGTGTTTATCGTAACCTGACCACCATTCATCAGGAATAAACGATCGTCCCTGTGGTGTAACGATGCGACTCATTTCAATTCCTTGCTTCTGAGTGATGTTGCGAAGTCTTTAACTTTGTTGTCTTTGACTG
>Ga0255095_1000169_pt1 | contig 39357 bp, 31 predicted proteins | sample Colum_Law_RepC_8_2_FD_188435 | JGI IMG/M metagenome (GOLD analysis project Ga0255095, IMG submission 188435) | Freshwater microbial communities from Columbia River, Oregon, United States - Colum_Law_RepC_8d | ecosystem: Environmental > Aquatic > Freshwater > River | place: USA: Oregon...
ATCTGCGCGCTGAGCTGCTGTGCCGACTGGAAGTCGCTGACGGACTGCACGGTGTCATTCTGCTGGGCCGGCGACGCGATGGCCTCGTCTACTCTGCCGAAGACTTCGCCTTTCTTCAGGCCATGGCCCAGATGAGCGTGCTGGCCCTCCACAGCTCACGAGCCAACCAGACCATGGCTCGACTCAACGCAGAACTCAAGACCAAGATGGAGAGCATTTCCGAGCAGCAGAGACAACTGACGGCACTGCGTGCCGAACTGACGATTCTGCAGCAGGAAGCCGGACAGAATCCCGTGCAGCAGTCCGTAGCCGAGCTGGACCGGGAAGGCGTACGCGGCAGCAGCCCCGCACTCCTCGCCGTCCTCTCACAGGTCCGCAAGGTCGCTCGCAGCGACGCCACCGTACTGATTCGGGGCGAAAGCGGGACCGGCAAGGAACTGCTGGCCCGCGTCATCCACAGAAACAGCGAGCGCAGCGCCGCCAGCCTGATCTGCGTCAACTGCGCCGCTCTCTCCTCCTCACTCCTTGAAAGTGAACTGTTCGGACACGTCCGCGGTGCCTTCACCGGCGCGCATGCCGATAAACCCGGTCGGTTTCTCGCCGCCCACGGCGGCACTCTGTTCCTCGACGAAATCGGTGACATCTCCCCCGAAACTCAGGTGAAGCTGCTGCGAGTCCTGCAGGAGCGACGGTTTGAACCTGTCGGCAGCGACCGCAGCATCGATGTTGATGTCCGTGTCGTGGCTGCCACCAATCGCAATCTGGAAGAGCTGATCACCAAAGGCGATTTCCGCGAAGACCTGTTCTACCGACTCAACGTTGTCTCGCTCACGCTCCCGGCACTCCGCGATCGCCACGAAGATCTTGCAGAACTCGTGTTCTACTTCCTCAGCCGCGCCGCACAGAAATCCCGCAAGCAGATTCGCCAGATCGAACCGGCCGCCCTCGATGCACTGCAGGCACACCTGTGGCCCGGTAATATCCGCGAACTGGAAAATGTCATCGAACGGGCTGTTGTGCTCACCGACAGTGACGTCATTACATTCGCGGATCTCCCTGAAGAACTTCGCAACGGGATCCATGCGGTTCGCCCGCTGCGAGCCTCGGTCCGCACGGCCACCCCTGCCACCCTCACCGCGGTCGCCCGCAAAGTCACAGCGCCTGCTGCCGCCAGTCAGCAGGATGAAGAACGCGCAATTCGCGAAGCACTGCGAGCCTCCGGAGGAATAAGGCTGTCGCAGCCCGCAGCCTCAATCTGCCCCGCAGTACCTTCTTCAGCCGCTGCCGTCGCTACGGCATCACCTGACCACCCCGCTCCTCCGCCTGCCGCAGCAGCCAGTTCACTGTCTGCTCCAGTTGCAGTCCCCGTGAGCCCTTCAGGCAGATCAGATCCCCCGGCCGCAGCAGCTCGGACAGCAGGCTCTGCAGTTCCTGATTGTCGGCCACGGCATGCAGCCGGTCACAAGCATACCCGGATGCCGCGGCCGCTGTGACACAGGCCGCTGACAGGCGGCCGCAGAAAATCGCCTCATCCACCGCCGAATCCGCCAGTGCCGCTGCCACCCCACAATGCAGCTCCCGTTCCGACTCGCCCAGTTCCAGCATGTCACCCAGCACGAGGATCTTCCGCACCGAACTCCAGTCGGCCAGTGATGTCAAACAGGCCAGTGCACTCGCCGGACTGCAGTTGTACGTCTCGTCCACGATCCGCCAGTCGCCGGCATGCAGCAGTCGCCCGCGTCCCCGATCCGGGCGAAACTGCCGCAGACCCGCTGCGATCTGACCGGCCGATAAACCCGCCCGACGGCCAACACTCACCGCGGCCGCAGCACACAGCAGCAGTTGCCGACCACCCTCGTACTCAAACTCGTCAGTACCGCAGCGCATGCGACTGCGCCCCTGCTCAAAACTTACCATCCGACAGCGACCGGCTCCCTCCGCCTGCAATCCAAAATACTCCACGTCGGCTGCCGTCGCCCGACTCATACCACTCACCTCCGGCTGATCCGCACACAGAAAGACACAACCCCCTGCCGGAATCTCCTCCACCAGCTCCTGCTTCGTCAGCCGAATCGACTGCAGGCTGCCAAAGGACTCCAGATGACAGGGGGCCACTCGAGTCACTACGCCCCACTCAGGTCGAGCCAGTCGGCACAGAAATCGAATGTCGCCTGCCCGCCCCGCACCCATCTCCAGCACCGCATACCTGTGCTGCTCACTCAGCCCCAGCAGCGCCAGCGGCAGACCAATCTCATTGTTGAAGTTCGCCGGACTCTGCAGGGCACTCTGCTGCTGACTGAGCACACAATAAATCATCTGCCGCGTTGTGGTCTTCCCCACACTGCCCGTAATTCCAACGCATAACGCCGACGAATGATTCCGATTCCAAACAGCCAGTTGCTGCAGCCCGGCCAGTGCATCCGGCACCACAATCAGCGCTGGTGCTGCATTCGCAGATCTCAGCCCCGCGGAACCCAGCGCCAACTTGTCCGTCACGATGGCAACCGCACCCCGCGCTGCCGCCTCCCCCGCAAACTCCACTCCATGCCGCTGGCGACCTCGCAGTGCCACAAACAGACTGCCCGGAACCACCCGGCCGGATTCCGTTACCACATGCTCAACTCGACGCTGATCCGGCTCCGCCCTGCCATGGATTGGTTGCAGGGCATCCGACGCAGGGAGTCGACCGCCCAGACACTCCGTTACATCGCTCACGGTACAGGGATACATCACAGTACTCCCGCGGCCAGCCTACGAATGCTTCGATGACAGTTCCCGCAGCAACCGAGCCGTGACGCGGCGGTCGTCAAAGGCAATCTGTCGAGATCCAATCCACTGCGTCTGCTCGTGACCACGACCCAGAATCAGCACCACATCGCCCGCCGCCGCCGAACGCAGCGCCGCCCGGATCGCCGACTCGCGATCCAGTACCCGCTGCACCTGCAGACCCGCCGGAAACCCACTGCAGATCTCGTCCACAATCACTGCGGGGGATTCACTGCGCGGATTGTCGGACGTCACAATCACCTCGTCCGCCAGAGTCGCAGCAGCGGCCATCAGCGGACGCTTCTCACGGTCCCGCTCACCGCCAGCACCAAACACCACCAGCACACGCTGCGCACACATCTCTCGCGCAGCTTCAATCACCCGCCGTATGCCGTCCGGCGTGTGCGCATAATCCACATACACACGAAACGGCTGCGACCCGGCGATCTGCTCAAATCGACCCGGGACAAATCCCGACTGCTCCACACCCGCTCGAATCTGCTCAGCACTCAGCCCCAGCACCTCGGCCATCCCCGCCGCCAGCAGCACGTTCAGCGCATTGTGACGCCCCGGCAGCGAAGTGCTGACGGACAGCTCGCCACCCTGCAACTGCAGACGCAGTCGCTGGCCATCCGCCCCCGACGCCTCAATCCTGACCGATAATGGACACTCCGCGCCAAAGCCAAATCCCAGTACCTGCACTCCGTCCAGCCGCTGCACCGCCGCACGCAGACCGACATCATCAAATCCCACCAGCAGCGGAGCCGCGGGCTGCAGCAGGGAGGCAATCCGCAGCTTGGCATGCAGATAATTTTCAAAGGTTCCGTGATAGTCCAGATGATCATGAGTCACATTGGTGATGGCTGCTACCGCCAGCTGCAGCGAAGAACACCGCTGCTGCTCAAGGGCGTGACTGCTGATCTCCATCACACAGTCCGTCGTACCCGCCTGCCGCATCTGCCGCAGCAGACGCGCCAGCACCGGGGGATCCGGAGTCGTCAGGCCGGCCGGCCGCATCTCCTGACCATCATGATACTCAATGGTCCCGATCAGCCCCGCACGCACACCGGACTGACGCAGAATTCCCCGCAACAGCCACGCCACCGTCGACTTGCCGTTCGTGCCCGTCAGGCCACTGCAACGCAGATCCCGCTGCGGAAAACCCTCCTGCGCCAACGCCAGCCATGACCAGACCTGACGAGTCGACAGAACGATCGCCTGCGGCACCGCCAGCTCAGGCAGCGGCCGCTCCACAATCAAACCCGCCGCCCCCGACAACACCGCCGCTGCCGCCCACTGGTGACCGTCGGTCTGACAGCCACGCAACGCCACAAAAATGTCCCCGCGACGAACTGCTCGGCTGTCACTGACAAATCGACGGCCCTCCAGGTCGCCACAGTCCAGAAATCCCACCGGACACGGACTGTCCCGAATACTGACCGGTACGCCACTCATGAATGCTCAGCCCCGGCTGCAGTTTGCCACGGAAATTCTCAGCCGCAGCCGCCACTGCCACAACTGCCGGCTGACGCTGCCCCACAGGACACCGCATGCGGCACCTTCCACAACTCCAGCAGCTTCGCAGATTCATAGTCTCCGGCCGTGATCCGGAAACCCAGATCCGCAATCATCCGGAAATCCTCCTCTGCCTTCTGACCAGGCGTCGTCAGATAGTCGCTGACAAACATCGAATTGGCAGGATACAGAGCCATCGCCTGCATCGACCGCAGATTCACCTCGCGACCACCAGCCACTCGCAATTCCGCCGACGGATTCGTCAGACGAAACATGCACAGCACCTTCAGACAATAACGCGGATCCAGCTCGTGCTGAGACTGCAGCGGAGTCCCGTCGATCGCGTGCAGAAAATTCACCGGAATCGATTCCACATTCAACTCGCCCAGCTTCAGGGCCACATCCACCACGTCACCCTGCTGCTCGCCCATCCCCACAATCATCCCGGCACACAACTCCAGACCCGCATCCCGACAGATACTCAAAGTCTTCAGGCGGTCGGCAAAAGTGTGCGTCGTACAGATCTCAGGATGATACCGCTCGCTGGTGTTCAGATTGTGATTCACACGATCCACACCCGCAGCCTTCAGCTTCAATGCCTGCTCAGGCTCCAGCAGCCCCAGACAACAGCAGATGTGCAGACCGTACTGGTCCTTGATCTGACGCACCACGCCTGCCACATGATCGACTTCGCGGTTCGTCGGCCCACGACCACTGGCCACGATGCAGTACGTCCGCGAATTGCTCTCGGCCGCCTTGCGCGCACCGTCCAGAAGACGCTCCGCATTCAGCATCGCATAACGCTCAATCGGAGCTTCCGAAATCTTCGACTGAGAACAATACGAACAGTCCTCAGGACACAAACCGCTCTTCGCGTTCTTCAGATAATACAACTGCACCGTGTTCGCAAACCACGCACGGCGCACCGCATACGCAGCATCCAGAATTGACAGCAACTGCTCGTCCGGAGCCTGCAGAATGCTGATCGCCTCGGCGCGAGTCAACGCACCGCCCTCCAGCACGCGACGAGAAAACTCGCTCCAGTCCTGCTGCACAACTGATGCTTCGGCTAACGACATACGGTTCTCAATTACCTCTGCAACGACATTTCCAGACACACCACAGCAGGCGGCCCACCCGCTGCGAACACTCCCACACAGTCTAGACAATCTCAGGCTGAAATGCATGGCCAACAGACGATCCTCAGACAGTTCCCGACCGGATAAACCAGCCGCAAATGGGCGGAAAACCCCGACAGAACCACCAGTCCCTGAGAAAAACAAATAAGGAAAAACAGATCCAGTAGTCGATTGTGTTGCCAAATGACGGCGAATGGTCGGAAATCAGCATTTCTCCCGAGGCACCACGTTTCTACGGCAATTGCGGGCGACCTGTATTGCCTGCCGCGACTTCATCCGGGATGATCACCGGGAACAGGCTTCGGCCTCCAGTACGCTGGCCATCAGGCAGCAAGCTGCACCAACGGGCCGGGTTGCTGACATCATTTTGAGTGCGCAGGGGATGCTGAGTGTCGCTGGAAAAGGCTAATGCCATCGTCATTCGACAGGCGGATTTCAGCGAATCCAGCCGTGTGATTACGTTTTTCAGCCGTGAATTTGGCAGGTTTTCCGCATTGGCGAAGGGCGCGAAACGGCTCAAGGGCCCCTTCGATGCTGCTCTTGACCTGCTTTCGGAAGGTCGCATAGTCTTCATTCGGCGACCGGCAGGGGTGTTGAATCTGCTGACGGAAGCTCGTTTGACAACTCGTTTTCAGCCTCAGCAGCCTGGCGTCTCCGACGGTCTGCTGCGGATGTACGCGGGGTGTTACGTGGCGGAACTGCTGAATGGTCTGACCGAAGACTTCGATGCAGCTCCGGAAATCTTCGATCTGGCCACCGCACTGCTGCAGGGATTATCAACGCCGGAATGTCATGTTTCGGCACTGATCATCCACTTTGAAATGTCTTTGCTGCAGTTGATCGGCCTGCTTCCTGACCTGTCCAACTGCAGTGTTTGCGGGGGTTCGATTGAGCCTTCAGGCAGATATGTGCACTGGGTCAGTCAGGGCGGGTTGCTGTGTCAGGATTGTCGTAAGGAGGAGTACAGTGGGACTTCGGTATCGGCGGGCGCAGTGGAGATTCTGCGACGTCTGACCGGTGGAACCACAGATCTGGCTGGTCGTGTGCGTCTGACGCCGGCTCAGGCCGAGGAATGTCATCGGCTGGCCGTTTCGGCAATTTCGCACGTGCTCGGTCGTCGACCACAGACTCTGCGTTACCTGCAGTTTTCCTCACATCACTGAAGCAGTCTTTCAGTTCAGGGCCGGGATGGCCTGATCGGACAGCGACTCATGCAACAGCAACTCCCGCTCGCAGCACGCCGCACAACGGCGTCAGTCGAATGTCTGCCGTGCAGACATCTCCGACTTCGTGCGGTCGCAGCCCTGCTGCTGGCTTCGCTTTTGACCGGCTGTGCCGGAAATCCCTTCCGAGCAGACTCACGACAGCCGGGCCTGTGGGAACGCATGCAGCGTTCAATGGGGTTGGCAAAGGAAACCCCGCTGGAAATGGGCCGCAAATTCAGCCCCCAGGAACAGCGGGAAGTGCAGCTTTGTCGGCAGGCCTATGAACGCCGGGACTACGACAAAGCCATCGAACTGTGCAAGGCAGCCGCGAAGAAATTCAAGGAGTCTTCGCTGGGTGAAGAAGCCCAGTTCTACCTCGCTGAATCCTGGTACGCCAAACAACGCTACTCCAAAGCTCAGGATGCCTACGATCAGTTGTTCGAGGACTATCCGTCAACCAAATACGTCGAACCCGTGACGCGCCGGCTCTACTCCATCGCCCAGGCATGGCTGCAGACCAGCGAACCCGGAGCGAAGGAAGGCATTCGCACTGTCAGTGCCGAAAAAGTCATTTCCTCCCAGCCGGAAAACAAGCCGGCGGACCCGACGCTGCGAGTGCGGATTCTGCCCAACTTTCATGATCGTTCACGCCCCGTCTTCGATACTCAGGGACGGGCGCTGCAGTGTCTGAAATCCATCTGGATGAATGACCCGACCGGCCCGCTCGCCGATGACTCGCTCATGCTGACCGCTGCATGGCATCAGCGACACAGCAATCACGTGGAGGCCGACCGTTACTTCGGCATTCTGCGTGACGAGTACCCTGACAGTCCGCATCTGGAGGCCGCCTTCGTCCTTGGTGCGCATGCGAGGCAGATGAGTTATCAGGGGGCGTTTTATGAGGGCGAGGATCTTGTCGGAGCACGCCGGCTCAAGGAACAGAGCCTGCAGCTGTTCCCCGCTTCACATCATCGCCAGCAACTGCGCAAGGACCTTGACGTACTCTATCGCCAGGAAGCAGAGCGACAGTGGGCGATGGTGGATTACTACCGCCGCAAACAGCGTCCCCGTGCGATTGCCATTGCCTGCGTGCGGCTGATTTCCGAATACCCCGATACCGGCTTTGCCCGTGATGCCAGAATTCTGCTGGCAGGAATCGATCGCAGTGAGCTGAAGGACCTGCCCGAAGTGCTGCAGTTCATGGATGCACTGCCACGCAACGCACCCGCTCCGGTGCCCGCTCAGAATGACGGAAACCCGGTCAAATCCGTCAGTCAGCCTCGTGAATCGGACAACGAAACTTCCGGCAAAGCAAGGCTCTGACCCGATGACTCGCACGGGACTGCTGCTGACTGCTCTCTGCTGCCTGATGCTGTCAGGCTGCGGCTACACGCTTGGAACGCCCGTCGTACCCGGTGTCCGCAGTGTGCACGTGCCTCTGTTTCGCTCTGACTCCTTTCGTCGCGATACCGATTATCTGCTCACAGAAGCCGTCCAGCGGGAAATTCGCACGCGGGGTGGCTATCGGCTGGAAGATGCGGCCACCGCCGACACCATCCTGACCGGAAAAATTGTCGAAATCCGCAAGTCGCCACTCAGCGAAACCCGCTTCGATGATCCCCGCGAACTGCAGTTGTCGCTGGGGGCTGAAGTCACGTGGATGGATCGACGCACCGGCAAGGTTCTGATCCAGCAGACCTTCCCGCTCACCAGCCAGCTGATGCCTCAGATGAGCAGCGTCTCCATGGCACCCGAAGTCGGACAGTCCTTCGCCACCGCTCAGCAGGAAGCCGCCCGACGACTGGCCTCCAGCATTGCTGACCTGATGGAAATCGCCTGGTAGGCCAGTCTGCTTGAAACTGTTCACCACTGATCTGTTCGTTCTGCCCCTGCCACCCGGACATCGTTTCCCGATGATCCGTTATCGGCTGCTGCGGGAACGACTGCAGCAGTGCGGACTGTTTCAACCCACCGACTTCGAAGTTCCCCCGTCCGCCACAGAGCAGCAGCTGCTGCTGGTACATACGCCTGACTGGGTCACGCGCGTGCTTGCCGGAAACCTGACAGGCGACGAGATCCGTCGCATCGGATTCCCGTGGAGTCTGCAGATGGTGGAACGCTGTCGACGTTCCACCGGAGCCACGATTGCGGCTTCGCGCGCCGCACTTGAGGACGGCGTCGCCGCCAACCTTGCCGGAGGCACACACCACGCCTTCGCCGATCGCGGTGCCGGGTACTGCGTGTTCAACGATGTCGCCGTCGCCGCTCGCACCATGCAGCAGGAGCTCCGCATGCGCTCGGCTCTGGTCCTGGATGGCGATGTCCATCAGGGCGACGGAACCGCCGCCATCTTCAGCGGTGATCCCACGGTCCACACCTTTTCACTGCATGCGGCAAAAGCCTTCCCGGTTCGCAGGATGCAGAGTGATCTTGATATCGAACTGCCACCCGGCACGACCGATTCGCGGTACCTTGAAGCATGGCAGCAGGGACTGTCATGGGCCGAGCAGCTGACTCGACCGGATCTTGTGTACTTTGTGGCCGGAGCCGATCCGTGGGCGGGTGACACGCTTGGAGGCCTCGCAGTTTCCAAAGCAGGACTGCGTACCCGCGATGATCTGGTGGTGGAATTCTGTCGCCGCCGAGGCTGCCCGCTGGTCGTCGTTATGGCCGGCGGCTACGCCGCTGTCGTTGACGATATCGTCGATATTCAGTTCTACACCGTCACTGCGGCTCAGAAACTGACTGCAGACTGGCCAGCAGCAGGTCCAGCGTCCGCCGTACCGCCTGCCTCTGCCGCTCAATCCTCAGACTGATCGACCCCGCAACGACAACCGCCGGCAGTCGCAATTCATGACACGTTGCCCGACGGCCTCGAAACAGAATCGCGACCCACGCCGTCCCATCCAGCTCGGGTGGTGCTCCGGGGCCCAGATGCCCCGTAATCGCCACGGACAGCGTGGCATGAGGAGTCTGCCGCAGCGCGCCCTCGGCCATCCGCTCCGCCGTCTCTCGACTGACCACATTCGCTTCAGTGACCGCGCCCGGCGACAGGCCCAGCCAGCACAGTTTGCTGGCGATCTGATACACAACCAGACTGCCGCACAGATGCCGGGACATACCCGGAGTCTCTGCCAGAGTCGCAGCGATCAGTCCCGCTGTGCAGCTTTCTGCCAGCACCAGCTGCTGACCGCTTTTCTGCAACAGCCGCAGAATCTCAGAACCATCAACCGGGTCGCCCGCCCCGCTCAGTTCGTTCCGGTCCATTCGTCAGTGCCCCCCCTCGTCTGTGAAGTCTTCGTCACCCATGATGTTCGCTGAATGGCCCCCGTTCACTGCAGAAGCCGCGAAATCTGCGGAAAGACCGGCGGTTCCTGCCTGGTTTCCAGCACTGGCACAGGATTCCTGAACTGCGCACCGCGCGGCTGACCGAAATGACGTTGCTCTGAAATCTCAGGTTCCGCCATGATTGTCGGGTGCATCCTGCGGCAGTTCATCCACTGCCTCTGCATACTGAGGATACCAACATGTTCCTGATTCTGCGTCCGATCCGCCTGCTGCTGCGAGCCGCTCTCATGGACTCCACGCCCCGGCAGATGTCCATGGGCCTCGCATTCGGAGTCCTCGTGGGGCTCATTCCGAAAGGCAACCTGCTGGCCATCGGACTCGCCATGCTGCTGGCTGCCTCACGACTGAATCTTGCCGTAGCCGGACTTGGAGCCATGGCTGCGGCACTCATCGCCGTCAGTTGCGACAGCCTGTTCGACAGCATCGGCTGGTATGTGCTGTCACAGCCGTCACTGTCCGGACTCTGGATTCAACTCTACGAAACTCCATGGGTTCCATGGACGCATTTTGACAACTCCATCGTGATGGGCAGCTTCGTGACAGGGCTCGCTCTGCTGCTCCCCGTGCACTTCATGACCAAACCCCTCTTCGCAAAATACGCCTGCACGCTCGCCCAGTACGCGCGCAACACGTGGCTGGTTCGCGTCATGCTGGGGGCAGAAGCCGTCGAACGAATCAGCCTCGTCGAATAACAACCCCTGAGAAGTGAAAAGTGAGAAGTGACCCCTGAAAACTGAAAACTGACCACTGAAAACTGAAAACTGAAAACCTGTCGGGTGAATTGGCATGCGCTGGAAATGGATCGTCCCTCGATTGCTGATCGCTTTCTCCGTGTGGGCCTTTATCCACTGGGGTCTGGACCCGCTGCTGCGCTGGACCGCCGTTTCAGCGCTGCAGTCCGTGACCGGAGCCCGGGTTGATATCCGTCGTGTTGTGACCACGTTCTTCCCGCCCTCCATCGACATCCAGCAGACCGCCGTAGCCAGCGCACGACGGCGCGGTCGCAATCTGTTCGAATTTGATCGGATGAGCCTGCAACTGGAGAATCGTTCACTGTCACAGCGTCGCTTTGTGGTCTCGGATGGACGCATCGAAAACCTGCAGTTCGACACCTGGCGCAGTGACGACGGACAACTTGAAAAACCGGCCACACCGGTGGTTGAAGAACCTTCGTGGGCCTCGGAAAAACTGAAGGAACTGGGTGATGAATGGCTGACTCAGCTCAGCGAACAGGCCCGGGCCCAACTGGATCCCAACACCCTTGAAACGTGGCGACTGGGTACCGCAGTCTACGACAAATGGGATGTACGGTTCGAAGATCTGACGGATCGTGCGCAGGAACTGGAACCCCGCGTCCGCTCGCTCAGCGAACAGTTCAAACTGGCAAAGGAAGGCTCCACCGTCGACCAGATTGAAAAATATCTCGAGGTGGCCCGCGAAGCCGATCTTGTCCTGCAGGATGCCCGCAGACTGCAGAATGATCTCAAACAGATGGCCCCCGAAGTCCGCACAGACTTCGAATCCATCAATCAGGCCCGTCTGAATGATCAGCAGATGATTCAGCAGAAGATTGCCCTGCTGAAACCGGATGGTCGCCGCATCTCCCAGGCACTCCTCGGTCGCGATGTCTACCTGCGAGTCCAGGAGATGCTCACGTGGTTCGAGCTGTTTCGCAGTTTCCAGTCTGAACTGACCCAGCAGGTGCAGCCCCCGCGCAACCCCGGCCGCACATGGCCCGTACTGCCCGTCAGCCCCGGCCCCGCATTCCATGCTCGCAAACTCAGCCTCTCAGGAAAAATGTCCATCGATCGGGACCTCGTCCCGTGGCAGGCAGTGCTCAGCGATCTCACCAGCGATCCTCGACTGCTGGGTAAACCGGCCGTACTGGAAGCCTCCGCGGCCGGAGCACGCCCCCTGCAGCTGAAATACACGGTGGATGCCACAACGGATGTGCTCCGCTCCGAACTGACCGCCGAGCTCCGCGATCCGCAGGGTTTCGCTCTCTCGGCAGGACGACGTCAGAAAGCCCGCTTCTCAGCCGGACTCAGCAACCTCACATGGACTGCCGAGGTGGCACTCAGCGGTAATGACATGTCCGGCTTCATCCAGTTGATGTCGGATATCGACGGCCTCAGCTTCGAAGCCTCTGACGATGTGCGACCGGAAATCCTTGAAGCTGCCAATGAAGCCCTGCATGACATCCAGACGCTCGATGTTGTGCTCGCACTCACCGGTACACTGCAGAAACCGGATATCGTGCTCAGCACGGAACTTGGTGACCAGATCGCTTCCGGTATCCAGACGGCCGTCATGCATCAGTTGGATAAAGCCCGCACTCGACTGCTGGAGGAAGCCGACCGTCAGGCCACCGCACAGCTCGCTCGACTCAGAACCCGCTTCGGTGAAGAATACAACCGCCTCGCCAGGGAAAACGAACAGCTCATCACGCAGGTGCAGGAAGTCACGCAGCTTCTGGCCACACTGCGGTCCGGAAAAGTTGATCCGCGTGCCGTCATTCAGCAGGTCTCCAACTCAAAACTGCTGAAGGAAAAGGATCGTGAATCGGTGCAGCGAGTCCTGAATGGAGTCAACGGGGTCATGCAGGGGCAACTGCCGCAGGAACTGCTGGGCAAACTGCCCTTCCCCAAATCCAACGATTCAGGCACCGCTCCTCTGATGATTCCCGGAATGCTGCCAGGTTCACTGCCGGGGTTGCTGCCCGGGCTGCTGCAGGGCATTCAGCAGGCCACCGCCGAAGCCGAACAGAAGACTGCTCCCGCACGCAGTATCATCAACTCCGTCATGCAGCCACCGGCAAAGGCCGCTACCGCAGAAAAAGCCCGCACGATCATCAACTCGCGGCTGCCCGGACTGCTGCCCGCTCTCACAACCAAACCCACTCCGGCAGCAGACTCCGCAGCAGACGCTTCCGGAATCTCGGCACCGGCTGCTGACGACAGTGATCAGAATCAACTGCCCCTGATCATTCCCGGATTCAAACCGCGACGCTGATATTCCGGATCAACGCGAAATCCTGTGCGCAGCGGCAGATTGCATTGCTCGGGTGTTCACCCGTCCCGGATATTCGGGGCCCGCAAGGCAGTAACTGCAGATCGCCGGGGAAGTCACTTCGCAGGCGCTGATTTCGTCGGCGTCAGCTCACCTCGTGCCAGTGGCAACGCTCCCGCAAACAATCCCTGAATGATCCGCGTCATGTGAGGCAGATTCAGCCGAGTATACTCGTCCGTCAGTTGATGATAGTCCTGATGCAGCGATCCGGCGGAAAAGCTGTGAGCGATCACGCCCTTCTGCACAAAGGAATAGTTGTCACTGCGAGCATACAGCATCTCACTCACATCCTCACGGTGAAACACCTCCACTCCCGCACGCCTCGCCCCCGCCGCCAGTTGCGGACCCAGACTGCTGCGAGTCCACCCGGTGCCCCACATCTTCTCGGCAGCTCCCTCCTCAGGACGCCCGATCATTTCAATATTGATGTTCGCAACAGTCTTCTCCAGAGGCCACAACGGCTGCTCACACCAGGCCTTCGAACCCAGCAGTCCCTTCTCTTCGCCCCAGAACGTCATGAACACCACCGATCGGGCCGGACGCGGCTGCAGACGACCAAAGGCCTCTGCCAGAGTCACCACAGCCGTGACTCCCGTCGCATTGTCATCCGCACCGTTGAAGATCACATCACCCTGACGATCACCCGCAGCACGACCGATGTGGTCCAGATGAGCCGTAATGATGATGGCCTCCGCTGACAGACCCGGATCCGCACCACGCAGCACGCCCACCACATTGCGTACCTGCTCGGACTCGCGCCGCCGCGGCGGAACCGACAACCGGACCTCACCAGCCAGATCCGCGTCCGCCGGTATCAGTACCACCGGCAATGAAAGCTGCTGCGGCAGTGCCACAGACTCGGCCCGCAGACGCTGCACCGCCTCTGACAGAACTCCACCCGCCGCGGTACGAATCAGCACAGCCGCTGCACCACGAGCCACCAGTGGGGCCGCTCTTCGAGCCACACTCAGAGCAGCCACCGCAGGATTTTCGGCTGCCGCAGGCGGCAGCGGTGGCTCGTCCACCACCACAATCGCCCCCCGCAGCTCACGACCCGCCGCATCCGCTGATACAACTCCACGCAGATCCACTGCAGCGTCGCCGCCACCCAGCGCCACACAGCCAGCCACACCCTGCGGACTGGCAGCCGTGACCAGCGATACCGGGCCGTTCGGAGCAAAATAGCGGGGCATTTCCTGCACCTGGTAGAAACTGCCGTTCCCTGCCAGACCCTCCAGACCAGCCCCGCGAAATCGCGCTGCCACATAGGCACTGGCAATCTCCAGCTCTTTCGATGGGGTATCCCTGCCCGCCAGTTCATCTGCAGCCAGAAAAGACACAGTCGCCAGCACATCCCCGGCTTCAATCGTCTGCAGCACCCGCTGCTCGTCAGCAGTCAGATCCGGTACCGTGAATTCATCGGCTGCCTGCAACGCACCCGCCACGCCCCTCACAGGAATCAGACCGCAGCAGCAGACCAGCGCCACGACAAAAAACACAACACGACAACGTCCGGTGCCCTGCCACAACATGTCCCGCCCCCGCCCTGCTCGGCCATCACCACCACACACACAGACACACAGACCACACGTCAGTCTTCCAGCGGTGGATCAGGCACGTAGTCCTCAGCGTCCAGCGCGTACTGCAGCAGCACTTCCATCGGTATATGCTCAATCGCGGAAATATGAGTCGCCTTCAGGATCAGTCGCGGGGCCTTGCCGGCATGCCATGCCTGCACCCAGCGCTGCAGACACAGACACCAGCGGTCGCCCGGCTGCAAACCCGGAAATCGCCAGTGAGCCACCGGCGTCGACAGGTCATTGCCGGCTTTCTGCGAAAATGCCAGAAACTCCGCCGTCATCTCCGCACACACCGTGTGCATCCCAATGTCTTCACCACAGGTCTCGCAACGACCCGTGCGAAAAAATCCCGTCATCGGATCTGCTGAACACACCTGCAGATCCTCACCAAACACATTCTTGGCCATCGCTTGTCACCCGTTGCCAGAACCTCAGTCAATGAAACGGAAATCCAGACTGGAAAACAATGCCTGAAATACGGCTGCCCAGTTCTCTGCAGAACCCGGATCAGACTGTACGGCCTGCAGCAGCAGTTGCTGTTCCCCAGGCAGAGGTTCTCGCCCCAGACACCTGCGAACCACCAGTTCAATCATCGCGGAAACGTCCGGCGATTGCGAGCCTGCCGAGGACAGAAAGTTCCTGGCAGCCTGCTCGGACTGCTGTGTCAGCAACTGACTGTTCAGCATATACAGAGCCTGGGCCGGGCGAGTGCTGCGGTTACGCTGGCCAGTCACCGTATTGGGGTTGGCCGCATCAAAAATCTCAAACACATCCAGCATCGAATTTCTGAATGCCGGGACATACACACTGCGACAGTACAACGGATAATCCGCATGACGATACTCGTTGTCATAAGTTGATACCTTCGCGATCGTCGGACCTCCGGTCATGGACAGATCCAGTGTCCCCGCAGCCTGCAGAATCGCATCCCGCAGACTCTCGGCATCAAGCCGCCGACGGATGGCACGAGTCCACAAACGATTGTCCGGATCCCGCTCGGATGACAGCATTCCGTCATCCGAAGTCATGCGAAAGGCGCGACTGAGCACCAGTCGGCGAACCATCGCCTTCGTCGACCAGCCACACTCATGCATCAACTGCCACGCCAGATGATCAAGCAATTCCGGGTGAGTCGGCGGTTCACCCGCAGACCCGAAGTTGTCAGGTGTCCTGACAAGGCCGGCGCCAAACACATTCAGCCAGATGCGATTGGCCCACACGCGGGACGTCAGGGGGTTCTGCACGCCCGCCAGCCATTCCGCCAGTTGTACGCGACCACTGGCCGTCACTTCCGACGACAGCGTCACCGCCTGGTCTGCAGGTGTGGCCACCTGCAGAAATCCGCGCCGCACCACCGGACCCGGATTGCGAATCTCACCACGCACATGCAGATGCCAGTCTCCCGTCTGCGGCTCGTCAGAAACACACATGGCGATCGGCATCGGCGGTTTCTTCGCCGCATGCTGTTTCCGCTGCTCCTCCAGCTGCTTCAGCCGATTCGCGTTCCCCCCGCTGCCCCCTGCGGTTGCAGCAGCCGGCTGTGCAGTCGCCAGCTTCGCAATCTGATCAGCCGGGACAAAATGAAACGCATCAATAATCACATGACCAGGTGCTGCCGCCGCAGCGCGGACCACCACCCGGGCCTCAGTCGCAGCCTCAAATCGATACCGACCAAGTTCCAGAAAACCACCGGGCTGCGGGCCAGGCTGACGCTGGCTGACACCCACCTCGGTCTCTCCATCCGCATGAAAAATCACAACCGGTACATGCTCACTCCGGCTGCTGCCGTGATTGATCACCATCCGTAGCAGATACTCGCCGTCCACCGGCAGCTTCACCCGATACACCGCCCCGGTCCCGGTTCTTGGCATCCCACTGTGCCGATAACCACGTCCCAGAAACGGTTGCTGCACCTTCGATTCCGTCCACGTACCCTCCAGCTCAGCCTCGTCATCGTCCACCACGATGCCCGGCAGGGCCATGGCAGGCTCCTTACCCGCCTGCTTCTTCAACTGAGCGATCTGGTCCGCCAGCTCCTGGTCACGCTGATTCCATGCCTGCACTGCTGCCGGATCAACGCCGGTCTGCAATGGCTTTGTCACCCAGCCACAGACATTACCCGGGGTAAGTGAACGAGTACTGCGGAAGATGCCTGCCAGAGCATAATAGTCGTGGGTGGGAATCGGATCGAACTTGTGGTCGTGACAGCGAGCACAACTGAGTGTCATACCCAGAAACGTGCGACCAACCGTGTCGATCTGCTCGTCCACCACATCCATCCGCAACTGCTCTTTGTCCTGCTCTTCATAGTTGATCGCCCCCAGCATCAGATAACCGGCACCGGTGACCTGTTCGTCATGCTGCGCTGCATCCGCAGCCGGCAGCAGATCACCCGCCAGATGCTCACGAATCAGTTGCGGAAATGGCTTGTCCTGCTGAAACGAACGAATCACATAATCCCGAAATCGCCACGCATCCGGCAGCATCATACTGCGACCACCACCCGTGGAATCCGCATAACGCACAACATCCAGCCAGTGCCGACCCCAGCGCTCGCCGAATTGCGGCGACTGCAGCAGTCGGTCCACCGTTTCCTGCAGCACACCTTCGGCATCCTGCTGATATCGCTGCTGAAATTCCCGCTGCTCGTCCACGGAGGGCTGTAACCCGGTCAGGACAAAATGCAGACGCCGCAGCAGCGTTTCAGGAGCCGCATCGCGGGGCGCACCCGCAAGACCGCCGGCAAGCCAGCCGGCAGCCAGAAAACGATCGACGGGATCCCGCGCCCAGTCATCACCTGCGTCAGGCACCACAGAATTCTGCACCGGACGGAACGACCAGAACTGACGGCCCTGTTCCAGATCAATCTGCGGCCGAGACTGACGCACCACGCCCTCACGAGGATCCACCGCACCGTCCTGAATCCACGTCTGAAAATCCTGAATCACCGCATCCGGCAGACGACGGTCCGGAGGCATCTCGACGGATTCATGCCGCAGTGCCGACAGCAGCTGCCCACCCGTGATGTCGCCTGGCACCACCGCCGGACCAGAATCACCACCCTGCAGCAGGCCCGCTCGCGAATCCAGCAACAGCCCGCCACGCACCTGAGCAGACTGAGTTGAATGACACTTGTAACAGTGCTGGACCAGGACAGGCCGAATCTTCTGTTCGAAAAACTGCAGCCGCTGCGGATCGTCATCCGCACGGATCGCACCACCAACAATCAGCACTGACGTGGATACCATCGTCAGCAGCAGGTGTTGCACAACGGAGTTTCTCATGCGGACTTCCACTAATGCCACAGTTGCCACAACCACCACTGCACTGCAAATCCCGATGGAATACCCATCGGATGCTACCGATTCACGGGAGAAATGTCATTAAAAACCGGGCGAATGAACGCCGATTTTCGGAGTCACAGCGGTGCGGAGCGGCCCGGACTGCTGTCAGTCCAGCGTCGCCTGCTCGCCCGTTCGCAGAATCTCCAGCACTTCGCCCGGCGTGACCGCTGTCCGCAGTCGCTCCGGAATAAACTCGCTCTCGTCCAGCAACGTCGCAATCACCGCCTGCAATCGCTGGTGCACGCGCGGCTGTCCAGCCGGTGTCAGCAGCACAAACAGTAAATGCGCACGCTCCGTGGTACCGCGATACGGAATTCCCCGCTCTGAACGAATTACCAGCACGATCGCCTTCTGCAGGCCGTACAGTCGCGCATGCGGCATCCCCAGATGGCGGCCCAGATACGTCTCAATCAGCCGCTCACGCTCTTCCACACCCCGCACAATTTCATCACGCGGAACCGGCAGTGAATCCGGAGTCAGTCGCAGCAAAGCACGCCGCACCGCTTCAATCGTGCTGTCCGCCTCGATGTTCAACTGGATCCGATCCTCCGTCAGAGCGTCTGCGAGGCTGACCGGTTCCTCGTCCTCAAACTCATCACGGATCGTACCGACAATCTCTTCAATGACGTCTTCCAGTGTCAGAAAGCCGGACCACGCGCCGCGGGCGTCCCGCACCAGCGCCACATGACAACGCTTCTTCTGCATGTCAGCCAGTACCGCCTCCAGTGGGGCTGTCTCCTCGGCCATGATCGCCGGACGCAGCAGTGCACGCAGGTTCTCCTGCTGGCCTCCGGACAGTGTCAGATCCTTCAGATGCACAAATCCCAGAGGCATCTCGGCACCGTCCAGCAGCGGATAGCGACTGAAACGATAACGGCGGGCCGTCTGCAGGTTCTCTTCCAGAGTCTCTGCGGTGTTCATGCAGCGGACCTGTGAACGCGGACGCATGGCATCCCGTACCTGCAACTCACCAAGGTCAAACACGTTTTCGAGAAACAGCAAACGACGAAAACTCATCATCCCCGTTGACTGCGATTGATTCAGCAGAATTCGCAGCTCGTCCTCACTGTGAGTATCGTGGCCGGTCACACTGGCAATGCCCATCAGCCGCAGCAGAAACGCAGCCGATCCATTCAGAACCCGCAGTGGCAGATCAAACAGTGTCCTGAAAATCCGCAACAGTGGTGCCGTTGCCAGCGAAGCCTGATCCGTCCGCCGGATCGCCATCGATTTCGGCACCAGCTCACCAATCAGAATATGAGCATAACTGACCACCGTATAACTGATGAAAATGGCCACCGCCGACGACGACACCAGAACAACCGCGCTGTCCTGCGCAAACCAGCCCGTCCACTCCAGCAGCGGACCCACCAGTCTTGCCACCGCCGGTTCGCCGACAAATCCAAGACCAATCGACGTGAATGTGATCCCCACCTGACAGACCGACAGATAATCGTCCAGATGCTCGGATACATGCTGCGCCGCCGAGGCTCCCCGCACACCGTCATCCAGCAGCTCGCGGATCCGCGAAGGGCGCATCTTCACCGCCGCGAATTCCGCGAGGACGAAAAAACCATTCAGCAGCACCAGCAGTACCGCAATCAGAAGATAAACCAGAGCCGACATTCGCACTTTTCCGTTACCCAAGGGCGGACAATCCTTGTATGATACGCTGTTACGGCTGAGTTGCCAGCAACTCAGAATGGCCGGAAAACCGGTCAATGCTGACGCCAGGGACAAAATCCGCAGGCTGGGCTTCAGCCCGGGCTGCTTACGCACCCCACGACCCCCAAAGCACTGTGTTTTCAACCGGAGGAAGTCGGCAGGATCCTGCAGCCATGAATCACACCGCGGACTGCGGACAAACACCCGCGCCGGGTCGTTCCTGCACCGGGCCCACCCTGTCACCCTGAAAATAACCCGTTTTTTGCCCAACAGCCATCTCTCGCATCACACAGACTTTTGTTCGTGGCGTCATTCATGAATCCGTTCCCCTGGCTGTCACTGGTCACGCCGGCCTTTCCGGAATCCGCCTCAAACCCGGATGCGGGTTTCGGATCCGCGCACAGTTCCAGCCTGCAACTCGTGCAGTGGTGGCTGCAGGTCAGCAGTCCGCTGCCCAGTCTGCCCATTCGCTGCTCGCTGCTCAGCCCACAGACAGTACCAGCACCACAGACAGAAGCATCAGAATCCCCCGCCGCGCAGCCCGCACCGCACAGCGACGTGCTGCACGTTATCGCGATCGCCTCACCTGCAGAACTGCAGAACCTGACCATCGAATACTCCGTACGCCTCGCCATCGCCACTGCAGCACGGCTGACCGTTACGCCCCTCGCCATTTCCGACACCGATCCTGAAGCTGACCAGCAGCTTCGGCTGCGGCTGGCCCAGACCGATTACCGCACACTGCCGCATGGAGTGCGGATTACGGGGCCGGTGCGGCAGGTGTCTGCTGCCCTTGCCGATTCCACCGACAGCCATCAGTTCACCGTGCTGCTGCTGTCTGCCCGGGATCTGACTGCCATTGATCATGCGGTGCACGGCCTGCCACAGCTCCTGCTGCTGCCCGGCGTGGCGATTCTGGCACATGCGGAGCCCGAACATGAATGACTCGGATCGCCCGCATTCCGAAATGACGCCGCAGCAGTTCCTGATCAGTGCTGCCATCTTTGAAGGAATCCTGCTGGCCATTGCCTTCATCGGCGGTTGGTTCACGGGAATCAATCCCACGGCGCAGCTCCGCTGGTCGGGTGCGGATCTGCTGCTGGGACTTCTGGCAACGCTGCCGATGCTGGCAGTGCTGGCCGTCTGCATGCTGTCCACCCTGCCCGCACTGCTGCAGATGCGGCAACTGCTGAAGGACATGCTGGGCCCGGTACTGCTCCGCTGCCGGCTGCACGATCTGCTGCTTCTGTCACTGCTGGCCGGCATCTGCGAGGAAGTGTTTTTTCGAGGCTTTCTGTTTCCGTGGATTGCTTCGGGAAATTCGTTTCTGGGAGTCATGCTCAGCAGCCTGCTGTTCGGGCTGGCTCACGCACTGACGCCCGGCTATGCGGTTTTTGCGTCCTTCCTTGGATTGTATCTCACCGGACTTCTGGCTGCAGATGCCACCCCGAATCTGCTGATCCCGATTGTGGCGCATACCCTTTACGACCTGATTGCCTTTGCGGCCCTGCTGCTGGATCTGCGCCGCCGATAAACTCGGCACAAAGCCGTCCGCTGGTATGCCCGAAGCCGAGAAGTTCCGCGGGAACCTGCGGACAGCCAGTATGCAGAGCTCACTCGGCGCGACAAGATACACAGTCGTTGGGCGGTACAGAGATTCCAGGAGACAACTCATGGGCAGATGGCCGGATACACCACGGGCAACCCTCACAGGGTTCCTGCTGATCTTCGTTCTGTTCCCGCTGCTGGCATGGCTGTGTCTCTGGTTCATGGGACGCTGAAGGCAGTGGCATGCACGACTTGCAATCCATCCTTGAACAGTGCTGGCTGAAACTGACACTGGCATCGCAGACTCCCGGGGCTGCGTGGCGCACTCCGGTGCTGGCAACCGTCAGTGCGCAACAGCCGCGGCAGCGCACTGTGGTCCTGCGCGGTGTGGATGCTGCTGTCGGTTCGCTCTGGCTGCACTCGGATCTTCGGTCCGCAAAATTTCGACAGCTCGACCTGCAGCCGGCAGTCAGCCTGCTGTTCTATGATCCGGCTGCAGAAACTCAGTTGCAGGTCCGCGGACGGGCCGTTGTGCATACTGCCGGTGCTGTTTGGCAGCAGTTGTGGGACAGTATTCCGGAGTCCAGCCTGCGGATGTATCTGGCTCCACAGCCACCCGGTACACGCTGCAGTGGTCCCTCACCGAACCTGCCGGAACAGTTTGTCGGACAGGTGCCAGGCCGCAGTGACCTTGCGGCAGGGCTGAGCAATTTTGCCGTCGTGGAAATTCAGGCGGAGGAACTTGAGTGGCTGCAGCTTTCCCGTGCCGGGCATCGTCGGGCAGAGTTTGTGGTCTGTGCAGGCACATTGCAGCAGGCCACGTGGCTGGAACCATGAGGCCGCAGACAGAACTGATGCTGACAAACAGAAACAGAGACAAATCGACGCGACGGCCATCCGGCCTGAGTATCGCTATCATGCAGATCGGAGCAGAACGCAGCCATGGGTGAACGAGTCGTGCTGGCAATGAGCGGTGGAGTGGACAGTTCGGCAGCGGCCGTGCTGCTGCATCAGCAGGGCTATGATGTCGTCGGGCTGTTTATGCGGTCGGGCGAATCCGAGTCTGCCTGCAGTATTGAAAACACCGGACTGCTGCCCATCGCGGCCCCGCACCGGCAGGGCTGCTGCAGTGCCGAGGACGCCGCCGACGCCAGACGAGTTGCCGATCGCCTCGGTATCCCGTTTCATGCCCTCAATTTCAGGGATGAGTTTCGCAGGATCAAGGATTACTTCGCCGATGAATACCTCGCCGGACGTACCCCCAATCCCTGCGTGCAGTGCAACAACTGGCTGAAGTTCGGCAAATTATGGGATTTCGCTCAGCAGATTGATGCCCGCTACATCGCCACCGGCCACTATGCTCAGACCGCACGGCAGGCTGATGGCTCGTGGGCACTGCTGGCAGGTGAAGACAGCACCAAGGATCAGTCCTATGTGCTGTTCGGTATCCGGCAGTCACTGCTGCCCAGTATTCTGTTTCCGGTTGGCGGGAGTGAAAAAACGGAGATCCGTCGACTGGCGCGGGAAGCCGGACTGCGAGTCGCTGACAAGAAGGACAGCTACGAAATCTGCTTTGTTCCGGATCAGGACCACGCCGGCTTCCTCAGAAATTTCCGCGGGCCGCAGGAAACTGCCGGAGACTTTGTGGATCTGGAAGGGAATGTGCTGGGAAAGCATGATGGCTACGAGCGGTTTACGATCGGACAGCGAAAGGGACTGGGCCTGGCATTCGGAGAACCGCGATTCGTGATCAGGATCGATCCGCAGTCGAAGCAGGTGGTACTGGGACGACACGAAGATCTGGCCGTGAGTGTCATTCCAGTGCATCAGACGAACTGGCTGGTGACACCACCGCAGGCTGAATTTTCCTGCGAAGTCAAAGTGCGATATCGGCAGCGCAGTGAAAGCTGCACGGTGATCCCGGCCGCTGACGGAACAGCACGTATTGAAACACAGGCACCTGTCTTCGGTGTCGCTCCGGGACAGGCTGCCGTGTTCTATGATGGCCGGCGAGTCCTGGGTGGGGGCTGGATCTGCTGAACCGAAAGTCGCCTTTGTTTCGCAGTCTGCAGAGCTTCCGGTCGCCCGGCCGCCGAACGAAACCTGCGTCGGAAACTGCGTACCAGCTCCAGCCAGAATACGTGGCCGCAGTCCAGTCTTTGCAGGATCGGCAGGAGTGTGGCGGGCATGCGTGCTGATCTGCCGTGCCGTACCTGTCGACCGGACCAGTCCACCAGACTGAGATACTGATCCAGCGTCATTGGCAGGCAGCCCCGGTTGCTGGCGCGACGGTGCGTGCGACGATCCCGTACCCGCAGCCGCGGTGGTTCAAGTGAAATCGGAGCCAGCCAGCCGGCCTGCGGGCCGTGCTCGGTCTGCTGATCCTGCACATCCGCAGTGGGAGCACTCTGGGCGGACTGTCGATCCACCACACGATCCTGCACGCTGGTGAAATCGCTGGTCTCCGGAGTGTCTGCGAGATTTGCCCGCACGGGATTCAGATCGACATACGCCATGCAGGCTGCGATCGCCAGCTCGTCCAGCAATGGCAGAGCTTTGAAGCGTGCTTCCCAGAAATGTCCGGTCAGAGCATCCTCCCGATTGGCCCGTTTGGCGATTGGCTCCACAAGGCATTTCATGAACCAGGAAACATTTGCCAGACGGCGACGTTTGTCGGCCACAGCCGTCTCGCTGCAGATCAGTTTCTGCAGTTCCTCGGCAGTGGCTTCAGCCGGGTGTCCATCGCTGTATCGCCGCTGTGGGAAAAGCGCCCACCAGCGAGCGGCCAGCTGGTCCGTGGACCAGTTGTGAGCGAGGTCCGGGCGAGTTCTGACGACCAGATGCAGATGATTATCCATCACCGCATAACTGAGTATCTCGACTGCAAAGATGCCAGCCAGCAGTTCAAGTCGGCTGCGAATCCATTGTTTCCGGTGGGAATAATCGCGACCTGAGCGTTTATCGGTGCCGCACAGGTGATTGCGTCGCACACAGCGGCTGATCAGGTGGAACACCTGGATGTCGGTTTCAGAAAAGATGTCTCTGCGGCTGACCCGTGGCATGGCAGGCTCCGGAAATAGCGGGAAATGCTGTGCATTGACGGCTTTTTTGGATGGTTCGGTGACAACAGGTGGCAAGCCGGTGCATGGCACCTGATGTTGCAACCTGCCCCATACCCTACCAACCGCAGTTCCCTTCCAGATCCTGCAATCCCCCGGTTTGCGCGGTAATCCGGGCAAACTTTGACCAGCGTGAGTTTTGTAGCGGTCAGATCGACGAGAGTCCGTCTTTAATACTTCCGGGCTTTTAAGAAACTTTTCTGTCGATTTTTGCCAACATTCGGGCCTTTATTCCAGCAGAGGGATTTTGCTGACCTAGGTATTCAGGGTGTTCAGGAAAGATTTTCCCGTTGCATCACATGTCCGATGCGACTTCCTGGCACAAAAGGACTTCCTGAAAATTTCATTCAAGAAGCTGTATAAGGAATACCACGATGATGAAGCGCGTTTCAGGCCATTCCCCGGCACGGAAAGATCGCGAAGGATTCACCCTCATCGAACTGCTGGTGGTGATCGCGATCATTGCAATTCTGGTCTCGCTGCTGCTGCCCGCAGTCCAGCAGGCCCGCGAGTCAGCTCGCAGAACGCAATGCAAGAACAACCTCAAGCAACTTGGGCTGGCTGTCCACAACTTCGAAGGCACCTACAGGAAACTGCCGCCCGGGCAGATCTTCGACGTGCGTTCCTATTCAGAATTCGAAATGATGGACAATCTGACGCTGATCGGCACGATGCCCTACCTGCTGCCCTACATGGAACAGGAAGCCGTCTATCGACCGTTCGCCTCCAGCCTGAAGATGGATGCTCGCGATTTCCAGACAAATTCCCCTGACCCGATGAAACAGAACTACTACAACTATGCTGCAGTCAATGCAGTCACCAGCGTTCAGATTCCGGGGTTGCTGTGTCCTTCGGACAATCCCGCTTCAGCCCTTAAGCCCGGCTCCACGGACTACACACTGTGGATGATTCGTACCGCAGGTGGTCCGCGTTATGGTGGTTTCGTTATGAACGACGAAAATCCGGATCCGGTCGCCAGCAAGCATGCGCTGACAAGCTATATGGGTTGTGCCGGTCGACTGACTGCCAGTGCTGATGAATTGGGAATCCCCAGCACCAGCCCGGATTACAAAGCCATCAATGACTACGAAGGTCTGTTTCGCATGAACATGCAGAAGCGATTCGCTGATGTTCGCGACGGCTTGTCAAACACCGTCATGTTCGGCGAAGTCACGGGAGCTTTCATGGATGGTTACCGCGGCACCGGACGAATCCGTTCGTTTTCATGGCTGGTCGGCCCCATGGGCATGCACTACGCCGCAAAATCCCTGGCCGGTATTCCCTACGGCGGAACACGACCAACTCTGGAAGATGCCAAGTTCTCCAGTCGCCACGCCGGAATTGTGCAGTATACTCTGGGTGACGGTTCTGTCCGTGCTCTGTCCACCAGTACCGATGCGGATATTCTGCTGCGGCTCGGTGGCATTGCTGACGGTCAGGTGGTTTCCGGTCTCGAGTAATCCTGTACGAAACTGAGGTATTCCATGCGTTTGACATTGTGCCTGCTGGCACTCGGCTGCATCTGCCTGCCGGGTTGCACTGCCGACAGCGACGTTCCAGAAGATCTGCGTGCTCCTCCGGGACAGCCCATCACGCCTGCGGATATGCCAAAAGATGCTCCCAAAGGAGCCGTTCCGGCAGAAGCTCTCTGATCTTCCTCCGGTCCTGATCACAGAAGCCCCTGTTTCCAACTCGGAAACCAGGGGCTTTTTTTCGATCAACGCGAAATCATGTGCGCGGCAGCAGGTGACAACTCGCGGTTCGTCTGTCGCCTCACCCCTTTGTGAGGGCGAAGCTCCAGCTGAGCCGCCCGCCTGCCCGGCCGCTTGCTCCCTCTGTTCGTCTGCAGGCTCGCCCTCCCGAGATGGGGGTGGACTTTGCGATTACTGAACACTGATTACTGAGCACTGACGTTCAGATCGGCGGGAGCCTCGCCCTCCCGAGATGGGGGCGGACTTTGCGATTACTGAACACTGATTACTGAGCACAGACGTTCGGCTCGGCGGGAGCCTCGCCCTCCCAAGGGGCAGGAGCCTCGCGTTCCCAGGGGCGATGGTGTTGCGGATCCCGGGAGGTTGAAAGCTCCTGCTGAACCGAAGACCTGTTGCGTGTCTTTTGTGGTTAAAAGACTTCCTCACACCGCGCACTTCATTTGACGTCGAGCCTTTTTTGTTGTCAGTCCTGTCGCGTCCGCCGCTGGATAACACCCACCGCCCGCGATAGACTCCCGTCACTGCCTGCATGTCCGCTCGACCATAACCACTTAAATCGGCAGATCCGCGGCATGCCGCAGATTTTTGCCCATCGGAACTCCCCATGACAGCATCCTCTGTCTCACTGATTCGCATGGCTTTGCTGGTGTTGATTCCCACCATCACCTGTGCGCAGGATACCCTGCCAGCCACCCGACCTGCCGTCTCCCCGTCTGACGAAAAACCGGCTGGTCAGAACTCAGATCAGGAAATCTTCTCCGGACCCCAGCCGAATGAAAAAACTGCCCCGCTGCCAGTCCGTCTGGCACTGGGAACCAAAGCCGGAACAGATTTTGATCCCGTCACTGCCGCTGCCGACAAGCCGCTGCTGTTGATCTTCGTCCATGATGTCAACCGACAATCCATCAGCATGACGCGAGTCCTTTCGGGCTACGCTGCGTCACGTGCAGATGCCGAACTGCAGACATGCGTCGTCTTCCTTGCCGATGACCTGCCGGCCATGGATGCCCGGATTCGCAGCATGCAGCATGCACTCACACCGGATGTCCTCACTGGCGTTTCACCGGATGGTCGCGAAGGTCCCGGCACGTGGGGACTCAATCGCAGCGTCACCCTGACGATCGTCCTCAGCCGTGGCGACAAAGTCATCGCCAACCACGCACTGATCCAGCCCAGCCTGCAGGCTGACCTGCCCCGTATCCTGAAAAGTCTGGTCGCGGAAATCGGTGGCGACGTCCCGGCACTCGAAAAACTTCCTGGCATGCCACAGATGGCTGCCCGCACTGCTCCCGGAAGCAACCCTGCTCCGGATATGCGTGCACTCCTGACACCCGTGATTCGACGGAATGCTCCGGAAAAGGATGTCCGCAAAGCCGCTGAGCGGGTGGAAACTGCGGCCCAGTCTGACCCCGCTGTTCGCGCTGAACTGGCCCGTATCTCCACCACCATCGTTAACTCTGGAAAATTGTCCGATTACGGTACCAGCACTGCCCAGGAATACCTCAGAAAATGGGCCCGCCTGTACGGTGCACCTGCCAATGACAAACCCGCCACTGACTCCCCCAAATGACTGCCGGTCACACTCTTTTTCTCATCCTGCCGCTGATCCTGACTGCAGGGCAGTCCCAGGCACCGGCAACTCAGTCTGCCGACTCTGCCGGTGACTCTGCCCCCGCCGAGATCCCCGATTTTCAAACGCAGATCCTGCCCCTGCTGACGCGGTCCGGCTGCAATGCCGGAGCCTGTCATGGGGCGGCCGCCGGACGCGGTGAATTCCGACTGTCTCTGTTCGCCGCTGACCCGGCCGCCGACTTTCAGGCCATCACACTCGAACGACACAGCCGTCGCGTCCACCTCACTCAACCCCACCTCAGCCTGCTGTTCAGAAAAGCCTGCGGCCAGCTTGAACATGGCGGCGGACAAATCCTCGATCCCGCCGGACCCGCAGCCGCGCTGCTGCTCAATTGGATCCGCAGCGGTGCTCCCCCAGGCACTCCGCGCACGCCCACCGCGCTGATCGTCACACCTCAGAACTACTCCGCCACGACCATTCCAGCCACTGCACCACTCAGGATCATGGCACAATTCCACGATGGATCGTCCGCTGATGTCACCCGCTTCTGTCGCATCACATCCACCGACACATCGGCCATCACCGTTTCAGACTCCGACAGCGTCACCGTTCTGCGACCCGGACTGCACCACCTGATCATTCGCTATCTCAATCAGACCACGCTCTTTCGGGCCCTGGTTCCGTTTTCACCGTCCACTGTACCCCAGGCAGGATTGCAGCAGTCTGACAGCCTGATCGACCGACACATCAATCAAACGCTGCAGCAACTGGCCCTGCATCCCGCCGGCCCGGCAGCGCCCGAGATCTGGCTCCGCCGACTCTACCTGCAACTTGCCGGAAAACTGCCACCGCCCGAACTCATTCAGCAACTGCTGGCCAGCGATTCACCCGCACTCAGACATCGCCTCGTCGACGAGCTCCTTGCCAGTGAGCCATTCACTGACTACTGGACACTGCAGTTGGCACGATTACTGCAACTGCACTCCCTGCCAAATGAACCGGAAGCCTTCCACGCTTCATCCGTTTGGCTGCGAACCGCTGTGGCCGAGGATCGACCGCTGGATCAGCTTGTTCGGCAACTGCTGCTGGCCTCCGGTGATTCCCACACCAATGGTGCTGCCGGCTTCAGCCGTATGACTGCAGACGCCCGCAGCCATGCCGCATTGATCGGACAGGCCTGTGCTGGTTTCAGCCTTGGCTGCGCCAACTGCCACAATCATCCCCTCGATCGCTGGACACAGGATGACTTCCATGGCTTTGCCGCCGTATTTGCACCGCTGGATCGGGGTCGCATGGTGCAGTTCACCGGACGCGGATCCGTCACGAACCTGCGTACCGGAGAACCAGCGACGCCGCGAATCCCGGGACTTCGTGACCTCAGCCCCGACGGTGATCATCGCTCGGCCGTCGCCGACTGGCTCACCTCCGGATCCCCACCGCCTCTGGCTCGCAACATCACCAACCGTCTGTGGAAGCACCTGTTCGGACGCGGCCTGATCGAACCCGTCAATGACCTCAGTCTGACCAATCCCGCCACCCATCCTGAACTGCTGACGGCACTGGCGGAAGAGCTCGTCAGTTGCCACTGGAGCCTGCGCGCGATCCTCCGCCGGATGGTGCTCAGTGAAACGTGGGGACGCTCATCCGCAACACTCACCGGCACGGACCTCATCAGTCCCCCGGATCCCTCACAGCAAAACGCCTCTGCGCTGTTCCTCGCCTGCCGCACATCAGTGGCGGTGCCTGCCGAGGTACTCATTGATGCCATCGCCGACGTCTGTGACATCCCCCCTGATCTCAGTCCTCAGCCGGTCGCACGGGCCGTTCAGGTTCTCGATCCTGCCCGACCGGCCGGTGAACTCGATCTGCCTGGCCGTTGTCGCACATTCAGTGGCTGCACTCTGAATTCCGCTGACTCCGAACTGCCGCTGTCCGCACAACTGCACCTGCTGAACGGACCGCTGATCAATTCCCGCATCTCCGCTCCGGCTTCACGGCTGCACAGGCTGCTGCAGCATGGTCGGACAGACGCTGACATCATCACCACCTTCACACTGCTCGCACTCAGTCGTCAGCCCCGGCCCGCAGAACTGGCATCCTGGAAGCAGCAACTGGATGCCCGAACACCTGACGAACGACGCCTGCAACTGGAAGACTTTCTCTGGAGCCTGCTGAACAGTCAGGAATTCCGCAGAATTCCCTAGGAGCACACCATGTCCCGAAACTTCGCGGCCCCCGCCGTCACTCACAGACTGCCATCACGTCGCAGCAGTCTGCAGTGCGGGCTGGCCACACTGTCTGCCTTCGCCGGACTGCCTCTCACACAGGCTGTTGCTCAGCCACGTCCCCGCGTCCAGCCACGCTCGTGCATTCTGCTCTGGCTGGACGGTGGCCCCAGCCACCTGGAAATGTTCGACCCCAAACCGGACGCACCGACAGAAGTTCGTGGCCCCTTTGATGCCATCGACACAGCGGTCCCCGGAATTCGCATCAGCAGTCAGCTGCCGCGGACTGCCGCCATCACTCAGAATCTGGCCATCATCCGGTCCCTTACCTCGCCGCTCGGCGAACATGGCCTCGCGAACACCTATGTGCTGACCGGATATCCGCCGTCGGCTGTGCTGCAGTACCCCAGTCTGCCGGCAGTTGCTGCTGCACTGCGACCCCGGCAGCCGCAGCAGGTGCTGCCACAGTGGGTGGCAATTCCGGATGCCGGTTCTGCGGGAGCCGGTTTTCTGTCCGGTGCCGCTTTGCCGTTCGCCACTGGAGGTGACCCTGCTCAGCCGGACTTCAAAGTCCGCGATCTGGAGCTGTTTCCTGCCGTCGATCAGCCGCGTATGCAACGCCGGCTGCAGTATCTGGAAGTCTGGGACCGCCATCGAATCCGCGCGGCAGATCGGCAGGCGACCGCTGCCCGGCAACTGCAGACCGCGCTGCAGATGGCCTCCTCAGACGCCGTCAAAGCCGCCTTCGACCTGCAGCAGGAGTCGGCGGAACAGCGGCAGGCATACGGGCCACGAATGTTCGGCCAGAGCTGCCTGCTGGCACGTCGGCTGATTCAGCACGGAGTTCCATTTGTGACGGTCAACTTCACCGGCTGGGACACTCATGAGAATCTGGTGCTGCAGCTGCGGGATGGATACAGCGGCGCAAAGCAGGGCGTCGGACTGCTGCCGACCTTCGACCACGCCTTTGCCGCACTGCTGACCGACCTGCAGCAGTCAGGACTGCTCGACCACACTCTGGTCGTCGCCCTCGGAGAATTCGGTCGTACGCCCAAACTGAACGTGCGTGGCGGCAGGGATCACTGGCCGCGAGTCTTCAGTGCGGTGCTGGCCGGTGCCGGCGTTCCCGGAGGTCAGGTCATCGGCAGCAGTGATCGGACCGGCGAAAGTCCGCTGGATCAGCCGATCACACCCCGGGATCTCGTCGCCACGATCTACACCCTGCTGGGCTTTGATCCCGACCATGTTCTTACTGCACCGGATGGTCGTCCGATTCCGCTGACGCAGCAGGCCCAGCCGATCGCCCGGCTGTTGCCCGGTACTGCCGGGAGTGTGCCCCGATGACCCGCTGCAGTTGTCTGCGGATGTTTCGCGCGGCACTCGTGGTCACAGTGCTGCTGCCGGGGGCCCTGCTGCCCGCGCAGATCCGCCCGACGGTCGCCGTCTGGAATCCCGCAGCGGAAGAGGTGCTGGTGGGCTCGCAGTCCGGACTGCAGGGATTTGCATGGCCAGCTCTGACGCTGCAGCGTCAACTGGAATGTACTCTCGACCACATCCTCGATCTCCATCCGGCGGACGATGGACGCCGGCTGGCGGTGGCGGGAGGCACCTCCGGGGAAAGCGGAATGCTGCAACTGCTGGACCTGCGCACGGCAGAGATTCTGCTGACCTGCACACCCCATACGGATCGCATCACGCAGGTCTGCTGGCTGCCGTCAGGTGAACAGATCCTGACAGCGTCCGAAGATGGCACTGCGACTGTGCTGCACGCGCCGAAGGGTACGGTGCAGCAGCGGATCGCCCTGCATTCCCGACCACTGCTGGCCCTGACGTACTGTCCCGGTCCGCAGGTGGCCACTGCAGGAATGGACGGGATCATTCGACTGTGGCAGCCTCAGGATGGAATGCCGATCAGAACGCTCGACAATCACACCGCACCGATCACCGATCTGCTGGCTGCGCAACCGGCTGCCGCCGGACAGTCACTGCTGTATTCGTCGTCGCGCGACAGAACGGTGCGTCTCTGGCAACCGGCTCGCGGACGCATGGTCCGCTTTGTCCGGCTGAGTTCAACTCCGCAGGTGCTGCAACTGACATCCGGTGGTGATGTGCTGCTGGTTGGCTGCAGCGATGGCAGCCTGCAGTTACTGCATCCTGAATCTCTGCAGGTGCTGCGATCCGCACAGACGGGCACCGGCGGAATCAATGCTCTGCTGCAGCATCCGGTCAGCGGTGACCTGCTGATCTGCGGCGATGACGGCTTGCAGCGACTCAGCCATCGGCAGTTGATCCCCTGACGGTGCGTCAGCGGCCTCTGTCAGTCACAGCTTTGCCCCCGGTGTATCGATTTGCGTGTCTTTGTGACGTCATTTTCGTCCTGCGTCCGTTGTGTCCCGTGATCGCATGACTTTTCCGGGCTGCCATGCCAGAATGCTGTCCGGTGCCGCCCACCAGTCGGCAAGCGAGTCACGGTCGAATCAGTTCTCTGGAGTTTTCTGATGCCAGCCCGTCTGTCAAACGTCCTGCGGTTTCTGATCCTGCACTGCCCTGCCCTGCTGGTTCTGCACTGCTCTGTCCTTGCGCAGGATCATCCGGATCGCACGGTGCAGCCCGGAGTTCCGCAGGGCAAGGTCACCAGTGGCGAATTCAGCAGCAGCCGGATCTTTCCCGGGACCACTCGTAGCTGGAGTCTGTACATACCGGCGCAGTATACGCCCGATCGGCCGGCCAGCCTGATGGTCTTCATGGATGGAGCGGGTTATGCGAAGACCGACGGTGCTTTCCGTGTGCCGGTGGTCTTTGACAATCTGATCCATCAGCAGGCTATGCCGGTCACCATCGCGGTCTTTGTGAATCCGGGCGTCATTAAAGCGGACCTGCCGAATGCTGCTGATCGCAGCAATCGTTCATTCGAATACGATTCTCTCGGTGATCGTTACGTGCGGTTTCTGGTGGACGAGTTTCTGCCGGAGGTGCTGCAGGGGCTGAAGGTGTCCACGGATCCTCGTGATCGTGCTGTCGGCGGCATTTCCTCGGGCGCGATCTGTGCGTTCACGGCGGCGTGGGAACGACCGGATCAGTTCGGCAGAGTGCTCAGCCACATCGGCAGCTACACCAACATTCGCGGCGGCTGGGAATACGCCAGCCTCGTGCGCAAAACGAAGGATCAGCCGAAGCCGATCCGAGTGTATCTGCAGGAGGGCCGTGAGGACCTGAACAATCTGCACGGTCACTGGCCTTTGTCGAATCACGAGCTGGCCGCCGCCCTGCAGTTTGCCGGCTATCAGTATCAGCTGGAAATGACGGATGGTGGGCACAGTGGCAAGGCGGCTGGCGAGCGACTGCCGGAGGCTTTGAAGTGGCTCTGGTCGGACGCGCCGTCCACGGTGGTACCGTCGCAGGAAACGAAGCCCGCATGGACACCTCATCCGGATGCGGTGGTGCGTGCCGGAGTTCCGCAGGGGCGAGTGGAAGAATTGCCGGCCTGGGAGTCGCAGATCTTTCCCGGCACGACCAGAAAGCTCAGTCTGTATGTGCCCGCGCAGTATCGCCCGGAGGCTCCGGCGGCCCTGATGATCTTTCAGGACGGCGAGCGTTTTCGCGATGTGCAGGGGCGATGGCGGGTTCCGGTGGTGTTTGACAATCTGATTGCCAGCGGCGAAATGCCTGCGACGATCGCTGTCTTCATTGATCCGGGCCACGACAAGTCGCAGGAAATGAAGAACAATCGCGCTTCGAATCGTGGGTTTGAGTATGACAGTCTGGGCGATCGTTATGTGCGTTTTCTGCTGGAGGAGATCCTGCCGGAGGTGCGGAAGAAATATGAGATTTCGGACGATCCCGATCTGCTGGCGATCGGAGGTTCCAGTTCGGGTGCAATCTGTGCATTCACGGCCGCGTGGGAACGACCGGATGTGTTTCGCAGGGTGTATTCCAGTGTTGGCAGCTTCACCAATCTGCGTGGTGGCAGTGTGTATCCGTCACTGGTACGCAAGACTGAGCCGAAGCCGATTCGGGTTTACATGGCAGACACCAGCGGTGACATCGACAACCAGTTCGGCAGTTGGCCGTGGGCCAATCAGCAGATGGCTGCGGCTCTGCAGTACATGGGTTACGACGTGAAGTTTGACTGGGCCGAAGGCTACGCACACAACTCAGACTTCGGTGGAGCCCGTTTTCCGGATGCCATGCGCTGGCTGTGGCGCAGGGAGCAGCACCAGCCGGTGCTGGACACTCGCGGTGACCTCGGAGGTGACCTGACGCTGTTGAAACTGCTGGTGCCGGGGGCTGGTTGGGAGCTGGCTGCGGAAGGTCTGGGGTTTGCTGATGCGTTGTGTGCGGATTATGAAGGCAACCTGTATTACTGCGACATGCGGGCTCCGGCCATCTATCGCATCAGTGCTGCTGATGGGACGCAGACTCTGATCTGTGCGGAATCCGTCAGTGGTATGGAGATGACGTCGTACGGCAGGCTGATTGCCTGTCAGGGGTCAAAGAAGCGAATCATCGGCATTGATCCGAAGACCGGGCAGGTGCAGGTTCTGGTGGAAAATGTGGTCCCGAATGATCTGGCGCTGGGCAGGGACGAATGGGTGTATTTTACGGACACCGGGGCAGCGGCGGTGAAGCGTTTTCAGTTGGGTGAATATGTCGTCAGCACTGTGGATGAAGGCATCAGCAAGCCCAACGGAATTGCGGTCACCGGGGATGGTGGGACACTGGCCGTGTCTGATTACGGTGGTCGGCACACGTGGACATTTCGCATTCGCGGTGACGGGACACTGGATGCGAAGATGCCGACGATGCCGATGCGACTGCCGATCAACCAGCAGGGGGAATTCCGGATGAGTGAACCGCCTCCGTATGTCGAAGCGTCGAAGGGTGATGGTATGGCAGTGGATGCGGCCGGGCGGTTTTACGTGACCAGTGCTGTCGGAGTGCAGGTGTTTGACCCGACGGGTCGGCCGTGTGGAGTCCTTCCGGTGGTGCACAGGGATCAGCCGCTGACCACCTGTATTCTGGCCGGGTCGGATTTCAACACGCTGTATATTGCTCATGGTACGCGGTTGTACCGGCGGAAACTGACAGTGAAATAATCGGAGACATTCCATGACGACACGACGGAATTTTCTTGACATCGCCGGTCGGGGTGTTCTCGCGGGGCTCAGCGGTTCCTCGCTGCTGCTGGCTGAGCAGCAGGGGGCGTCTGTGGTGGAGGGGCGTCTGCGGCTGGCGGTACTGACCACTGAATGGCGTTATCACTCGCACGCGTGGCACATGGCGGAACGTTTTCTGGCGGGTTATCCGACGGCGGGTCGCTGGCATCAGCCCCGGCTGCAGGTGGTATCGGCGTACGTGGATCAGTTCCCGGAGAATGATCTCAGCCGACAGCGTTCGCAGGAGTTTGGGTTCCCGATTTATGGCACTGTGGCGGAGGCTTTGCGGTGCGGCACCGAAAAGCTGGCGGTGGATGCTGTGCTGCTGATTGGCGAGCATGGCCGGTACGAGCAGACGGAGTATGGGCAGACGAAGTATCCGCGTTATGAGTTGTTTCGGGATGCGGTCGATGTGTTTCGCCGGGATGGCCGATCTGTGCCCATTTTCAATGACAAGCATTTGTCGTGGAACTGGGAGTGGGCGAAGCAGATGTATGACTGGTCGAAGGAGCTGGGTTTTGCTCTGGACGCAGGTTCGTCGCTGCCGGAAACATGGCGTATGCCGGCGATCGATCTGCCGGCTGCAGCCGAGACGGAAGAGGTGCTGTGTCTGGCGATGGGGGGGATGGACAGCTACGACTTTCACGCGCTGGAGGTGATTCAGTGTATGGCGGAGCGTCGGCGTGGCGGAGAAACCGGGGTGCAGTGGGTGCATGGTCTGCGGGGTGCTGCGGTCTGGCAGGCGCTGGAGGCGGGCAGCTGGGGGCAGGGAGGCTGGGATGAGCAACTGTTCGCCGCCTGTCTGGCGCGCAGCCAGACGCTGCATCAGGCGGACACCAACAGCCATCGTTTACCGACATCTGAGCAGATTCGGCAGTGGGTACAGGATCCGGTGGCCTATCGGATTCAGTACCGGGACGGCTTGAGGGCGACGATGCTGCTGCTGAACGGGTTGGTGGGCGACTTCACTTTTGCGGCGCGTCTGCGTGGCCGGTCTGAGCCTCTGTCGACACTGTTTTATCTGCCACCGGTACCGAATGTGGCGTATTCGGCCGAGCTGATGTCGCGAGCGGAAGAGACTTTGTCGACCGGCAGGACTCGAGTGCCGATTGAGCGAACTCTGTTGACGACGGGACTGGTGGAAGCGGGAGTGCGTTCTGTGGGACTGGGGCGTCGCGTGGAGACTCCGCATCTGCACATTTCGTATCGTGCTCCGGCGGAATCGCAGTTTGCCAACCAGTGACGGCACTGGTGAGGCGGTTTTCGGTGTTGACCGGCGGCGTGCCGGGTGACTGTTGAAAGCAGCGACTGTCAGGACGATCGCTGTGCTGAGGGTTGTGGGTGAACTGCAGCGAATTCCCGCGTTTCCGGGGAAAATTCTGCGAACGCGGCCATTTTTCGTGTGTCTGGTCCCTCGGAAACTCAGGAATTTCCACTGCTCGGGAGTCCCTGCGCCTGAAAAACCTCGCGCTTTACATTGCCTCAGTTTCCTGTTAGACTCCTTGGCCTTGAAATCGCTACCCCGTGGTGTAATTGGTAGCACGACAGATTCTGGCTCTGTCAGTTGGGGTTCAAATCCCTACGGGGTAATATCAAAAAGGTCGCGGTGCGACATTTCCGGAGAGGTGACAGAGCGGCCGAATGTGCCGGTCTCGAAAACCGGTGTACCGGCAACGGTACCGAGGGTTCGAATCCCTCCCTCTCCGCTCTCATACGTTGCACCAGGTTGTGGCGTATTGTTTTCTTTGGAAATATTGCAATTTCCGCCTTCCCGCTGCTCGTTATTGCAGCCAGTTTCCCGGGCCTGCTGCACCGGATTTGCTGCACCTGATCTGCACCGCCTTTTCCGTCCGGCTTTTGCCACCGGCAGCCTGCTCAAAGTCGGCAATGGGTGTCAGCGGATACTGTGGCATTGCAATCGTCGGCGTATTCCCCGGCTGTGCCGTGACCACGTGGATTGGGACATTCCGGGCCAATTCGATCTTCCGGCTGGATCGCAGGGCGTGAAACAGTTTTGGCCACGATACAGGACCGGCTCACCTCACGATCTTCTCGCAGCTTGTGCGGAGCTTGAAATTCCGCCAACCGTTCGAAGCGTTACAGGAAATGCGATATGGCCAGCTTTCGAATCGTGACGAGGATTGCCGCCCCGATCGAGGTGTGCTTCAACCTTGCGCGAGATATCGACTTCCATACGCGGTCGCTTAGCGATACGGGCGAGCGGGCCGTCGCCGGACGGACCAGTGGTCTGATTGGGTTGGGCGAGTCCGTCACGTGGGAGGCGAGGCATCTCGGCGTCTGGCAGCAGCTCACCTCTGAGATAACCGCCTTTGATTTCCCAACGTACTTTCGCGACGTGATGACCCGCGGAGCATTCCATTCATTCGCCCATGACCACCGATTTGAGACTGTCGGTGGCGAGACGGTGATGACTGATGAGGTCGTGTTCCGTTCCCCCTTTGGCCCGCTCGGTGCGCTGGTGGATTCGGTCTTCATGACCGGATATCTGCGGCGGCTGCTGGAAGGTCGGTGTCAGGCGATCAGGCAGGAAGCCGAGGCGGTGGCCAAAGACCATGCTGAACAACGCGACACAGCGGACCACGGATAAAATCCGGCGGCGTGGATACCCATTCCGATCATCGGCACTTTCCCGCAGATATTGGTTGATGAATCAGAAGAAAGCTGACAATACGATGTATCGCCGGTTGATGGTGGCCTCGTCATTCTTCGGTCGCTGGCTGATGGGCGCGCGGGACAAACGCCGATTCCGCTGGCGCAGGCAGGCGTGGGTTGCTGAATTGCTTCAGCAGCGAATCTGCCTGTCTGCCACTGTCGGTGTTGTCAGGGATATCAATCCGGGTGCCGCCGATGCGTTGCCATCAGCGGATTACCCGCATCCCACCATGGTGGCCTTCAGGGATCATTTGTATTTCAACGCCAAAGACACCGGTCACGGGTCCGAGTTGTGGCGAACGGACGGAACGGAGGGCGGGACGAAACTGTTCAAAGATGTCCTCCCGGGAACCACAGGATCGTTTCCTGCCGACTTCTTTGTCAACCAGAACTTCCTGTATTTCAGTGCTTACACCGCACCATCCACGCGGTCGCTGCTGTTGACTGACGGCACAGATGCCGGAACGCTCATACTGAAAAACTCGCGCGTGGGCACACCGATCGGAGCGCTGGGGGCGACCGTTTTTTTCTATCAGAGTGGTTTGATGCAGAGCTCCGGAGAATTCTGGAAGTCTGACGGCACGGTGTCGGGAACGCAGCGATTTGCGGACGGTTTTGTGGACGGAGGATTTGGCGAGTCCGTGGTCTTCGACGGTCGGCTTTTTTTCACAGCGGACTCGATTGACGGAGTCCGGGTGATCTGGAGCACAGACGGTACGGCGGGTGGCACGACTGTGGCCGGTTTTCCGCTGTCCTCAGTCGGAAACTTTCGAGTGGTCGGCGATGTGCTCTTTTTCAGCGCCATCGGTCCGGGAAGTTCCAGCCCTGTGCTCTGGAAAATGACGGCGGCTGATGCGACGCCCGTCCGGGTCCAGGATGCGACCAGTGGGACGCTTGCCGTATCGCCCCGAAATCTTACGGCAGTCAATGGCACGCTTTACTTCAGCGCACAGTCTGCAGCGGGTGAGGAACTGTGGCGCAGCAATGGAACCACCTCAGGGACCTTTTCTGTCTGTGATATCAATCCCGGCAGCGCAGGGTCAGCACCACGATCGTTTGTGGCTGTGGAAGGGACTTTGTTCTTTGTCGCGACAACGGTCAGCGGAGGAACCGAGATCTGGCGTTCAAACGGCTCCTACCGCGACACGTTCATGGTGCTGGATAGCCTGCCCGGCAGCGGCAGTGGGGCACCTCAATCCATGTTCGCGTTCCGAAATCTGCTGGTGTATGCCGCAGCAGCGAATGAATCTGCGGCGGCTGTTTTAAAGACATCACAGGGGTGGGCGGAAACCACAACTGCTGTCAGCAATCTGGTCGTTTCACAGTCAACCAGTTTCACGCGGCTCGGCGATCGACTCTTCTTCGCGGCGCAGAATCCGACGACCGGCCGGGAATTGTTTGTATTGACCCCGGACACTTCCGCTGCAGCAACGACCCTGACATCGCCCGTGTCTGAAACAGAATCGCTGCGCCCGAAGTTCACCTGGAATCCTGTCGCAGACGGGTCGTATTACGAACTGTGGCTGCGGAACCGTTCAACGGGAGTCGATCGCCAGTTGGTCCGTCCCGTGTCCGGCTCTTCTTTCATTCCCGATGAAGATCTGGGTATCGGGCAGTTGACTGCCTGGATCAGGACGCTGGGGACTGCGGGCCAGCCAGGATCAGGGTGGAGTCTGCCGAGAAATTTTCGAGTTCGTACGGCTGTTCAACAGAACTCAGT
>Ga0255095_1000170_pt1 | contig 39008 bp, 21 predicted proteins | sample Colum_Law_RepC_8_2_FD_188435 | JGI IMG/M metagenome (GOLD analysis project Ga0255095, IMG submission 188435) | Freshwater microbial communities from Columbia River, Oregon, United States - Colum_Law_RepC_8d | ecosystem: Environmental > Aquatic > Freshwater > River | place: USA: Oregon...
TCTTCATCACGAGACAGAAGCAATAGTTCGTCACCATCCACAACAATCTGAATCCCGTCCGGCGTCGTGCTTTCACGTCGTTCAGCAGCCTCAGGAGGAACAGTCTCAAGCTTGTTCTGCAGAGGTGACTTGGCTGGATCAGCCAAAGCAGCGGCTTCATCGACGGCACGATTCACAGGCAGGTAACCGGTGGCTTTCCTCAGCCCTGGTCGTCGAGAAGGAGTCTCAGTGGACGAGTCTTCTTTCTCTGCGTCGGCGGGCTCATCTTCTGAAGCGGGAACTTCATCCGATGGAGTTTTGATGCCCTTGATCGGCCCACTCTTCTTTGGCACAACAATACGAATCGAAGTCTTCTCGCTGGCCTGCCATTCCTCTTCAAGGTACTTGAAGAACTCTTCAGGATCACGACCTCGCAGTGAGTAACGGCGAATGTTGCCGCCTTCGCCCTTCTTCTTCAGACCCGTACCGTCTTCACCCAGATCTGCAAGTACCTGCTTAATCTGCTCCACCTGCAGAGCAGTGCCTTTGACAATGATGCGGTTCCCGTACAGATCAGTTTCAACGGTCGGAGCATTGGCTCCTTCAGCAACAAATAGATTTCGTAGTGTCGCAGCGGCTGTCAGCGGATCCATCTTGGCCAGAGGAATTACAGCGACTGAACCACTGGCCCCCGTTCCTTCACTAAACGACTTAACCCACTCTTCAACCTGCTGGTGCTGACGAGAAGTGCCAAAAATGTGCACCGTACCTGCAGCGCCGTCTTCATTGACAACAACCCCCGGCATCATCGCGGTAATGCTCTGGGCCACCTGATCGGCTCGCCCGCTGACACGGTAGACTCGCAGGTAAGGCCCGGAATTGCCCTCGCGAGTCAGTTTCGTGCCATCCGGCAATTCCGAAATATCAATCGCCTTGATGATCTCTTCTACCAGAGTCTGCTGATCCGGCGACGCGGTCACAAACAAGCTGTTGGTTCGAATGTCGGACATGACCTGAAGCTGCGCGTTCGACGCGACTGCGGCTGGAGTTGGCGTTGGACTTGGCGGACCGCGACGATCACCGCCCGCTCCAGAGCTGACATTGGCAACACCCTGACGCATTCCAAACTGGCTTAGGAGCATGAACTCCGCTTCTTCAGCGTCAATGTTCTTCAGCATGTAAGTCTTAAACACCAGGTCGCCTTTGCGACGACTGACAGACATATCGACGTAAGACTTGATGCGACGGAGATTCGAACCCGTGTCTGCAATAATCAGGGAGCCTGTTTGCGTAAACGCCGTCATCGTGCCAAGGCTGCCCAGAAGTTGTTCCACTTCCTGGGCCATCACGCCAACATCCAGCTTCTCCAGCGGGATTTCGATGCGAACGATTTGGTTCTCACCGATTGTGTGAATTCCCTGTTCAACCTTCAGAAGCTCATCCACAGCAACGTCCGGAATCAGGTTCGGCGGAATTCCCTTGTCAACATTCACACAGACGAGGAAACCGTCCTTCAGCAACAGGGCATAACCTTTTCGCTGCAGGTAGCCGTTAAGAACATCCAGTGCCTTTCCTGCGTTGTACTCTTTGGTATCGATGTGGCTAAACGTGCCTGGGGGAACCTGATTGAGGTCCAGTGTGTAGCCGGCACCAGCAGCAAAGTCCTGCAGCACATGATCCCACGGCGCGTAACGAAAGTTGAATGAGAACTTCTCAACAAGCTGATTCGCTTCTGCCGCATCCGCAGCGCCGCCAAAGCTGGAGACGATCTCTGCGCCGGCCGGAGCTGCCGCATCAGGTAACATAACGGCAGGCGGGGCTGACATATTTGGATTATTCATCGCAGGCGCGGCCCCGGGAACACCCGCAACAGCTGGCGAGGAGGCGGACTGCTCAGCCCACTTCTTTTTCTGTTCGTCGTTCAGGACTGCGAGGTATTTGCCTTCCCATTCTTTTTGGAAGGCTTCCTGCTGTTCAGGTGTTGTATCGAAACCCACTTTCGAAGATGCCTCACGTCGCTGCGCGGCCAGTTCATCGATCGCCTTTTTTTGCTCTTCTGTGATTCCTAACTCCGTGGCCACTCGAGCATCAGAAAATGCTCGCACGCCAGCCTGCTGGATATACAACGAGCGAAGAAGCTTCAACTGGCGGCTGTCAAGAATCGTCAAGGCCTTCGCATTCGCGTCTTCTTTCGCCTTGACGGTCGCCAGTTTCATTTCATCGCGAATCTTTGTTCGCTCCGCCTCGTCGGAAGTTTCCTTCATGCGCTGCAGGAAGGGATCAAAAATCTCGCGGCCGGGTGAACCACCCTTTGCCGCCTCCGCAATTGCATCCTGTTGAGATTGGGACAAGCCTAGCTGTTGCACCAACTCCCCGTTGCGAAGCAAATCCAACTCACTACCCACCTTGGGACCATCCTGCGCGGTTGCTGTTGGCAGGCCAGCAGCAGCCAAAATCGCGCATAGAATCAGAACAGTGCGGAGAGCAGGTTGTGGTCGACAAATTCTCATGCTTCTCTTCCGTTGCAGTTCGCAACTCTCCAAAACGCTGAATGCAGAAAATGTGAACGGGTGGCCACTTCTTCGGCGTTCATCAAACCCAGTTCCTTCGTTATCCCAGAACCGTTACTAAACGTTCCCAATCACCTATTCTTCGCGAACTCGAGAACAATTCGCGTTTTCTCCGCCAGGATTTGGCGGAAAGCCCAAACTCAAGGAAGGTTACAGAGAGGTTAACGGTTGCAGCAACCGCTCACGGCAGGTCGCCAGTTCAAGTTTTGGCTGGGTAATTGGAAGAAATGGTACCCTCGGTGGTTCAAACCCAAACAAAGGTTCCGGGAGTCTTGAAAAATCGCAAATCATTACGATTCGTGGATATCCTGCCGGGGTTCAACGATTGAGCCTGGAGCAGAACCGTTCAGAAGAACGTTTTGGTCTCGATTTAAGGTGTTTCTGTGGAAATCGCTCTGAAGAAAAATCTATGAAGCGTTTGTTCACTATATTCGTTTCCGCCTCTGCAATCTTGGCAATGTTGAGCGAATTCAGCTTGGCACAGGACCGTGGCGACCGAGGCGATAGACGCGATCGAGGTGGATTCGGTGGTGATTCTGGTCGCGGAGATCGCGGCGGATCTGGTGGTCCTCCTCCCGGGTTTGGAGGAGGCGGCTTTGGTGGACCGCCACCTGGAATGGGCGGACCGCCTTCAGGATTCGGCGGCGGCGGCGGATTTGGAGGACCTCCGGGTGGCTTTGGAGGTGGTTTTGGCGGGCCACCGGGCGGTTTTGGCGGAGGCTTCGGCGGCGGCGATCGCGAAAGCCGATTCGGCTCAATGATGGATTCCAATGGAAATGGCACCGTTGATCAGGAAGAGCTCGACCGGATGCCATCCTTTGTGCGGGATATGATGAAGGCACGGGGCGTCGAACTGAAGGCGGGGATGTCGCTGGACGACATGAGAAATAGCTTTCGCAGCAGCTTCTACCCGGGAAACAATGGCCAGCCCGGCGGGCAGCCCAACGATCCGAATCGCAACGGCACAAACGGCGCCGCAGTCCTGACACCGTATAAAATGAAGCCGAAGAAGCCGTTGACGATCACTCTTCCGCCGGCGTACAGCGAAGTTGACACTGATTTCGACGGACAAATCGCGATGCACGAATGGATGTTGACTCGCCGAGTCGACCTCGAAAAATTCGACTCAATGGATATCGATTCGGATGGGTTTCTGATTCCGGAAGAGCTCGCGATTGCTGATGCTGCAGCCGCTGACCAGAACGCAGTCGCTTCCACGACACGCAAGCGATTGCTGATCGTGAATGCAACTCCCACAAAGGCCAAAGCGACCGCAAACAATGGTCAACCAGGAAACGGTCAGCCCGGCAGTACACCACCAAACGGTCAAGACAGCAACAATCGTGGCGGATGGGGCGGCGGCGATCCAGCAGTGATGGCATCCGAGACATTCAAGCGACTCGACGGTAATGGCGACGGCTTTGTTGATCCCGAGGAGTGGCAGGGCAGCCGAAGAACTCGCGGCATGTTCGAACAAGCCGGCATTCGACTCGACAAAATGAGTCTTGAACAGTTCTCACAACACTACGTTCGACTAATGAGCAACGGCGGACGATAGCCTGCTGGAGTCGGTTATGGCTATCCATCCAACAGTCCCGGTGGACACGCAACTTCTGAGATCGCGTAAGCAAGAGCGTTATAGCTTACTCGCATCATGCCACTCAGAGCATGATTTCAGAAACCACGCCGCGAACATCCATTTCGAATTCGATGTCCTCAATTGGCGGTCGAGAATCGTGCCATGTGACTCCAAAGAGTCCTGCTTTTCCGATCCGCGGATTAATCAGATTCTGAATGATGTCGTCGCAGGGATGTGCGGCGTAAACGTTGGTGCGATTCACCGCATCCCATGATGTTCCCAGTTTCTGCAGTCGCTGCTCCATCAGATCCATCACGAACTCCGCCTTTATTCTGAGGCCAGCCGGAGAAGTATTCTCCAGCTCAATGATACCGTCACGCTGTAGGATGCCCTCCGGTAGTTCTCCTGCCCCCGCAACCACAAATGTCGGAACGTAGCCGTTCGCAATTGGCCGTGTAAAAGCGAAGGCATACAAGGATGGTTCCGTTGGCGGCACGAGTCGAGGTGCGATATGTGTCCGGGCGACCGGATTCACTCCATCAACAAACACGCCCCAATCTTTCAGGATCGCTGCGTACGCCGAGTTGAATTCGTTGAAGCCCTGAAAAGTAAATGGCTTCGGGCAACGCAAAGACATGGCACACAAGGAAGCATGAGGCCGTGCAGCATTGCTTAGAAAGGAATCAATCAACTCAAAGCCCTTCCGCCAGCCCACCATCGTTCGCAGTGTTACGTGGACGACTTCGAAGCCGTCGTTCGCGATGACTCCGCAGGAATAAGGAGCAATGCCAGGTACAAACGAGTAATCTCCCGTTGGATGTTTCTTCAGGCTCATCTCAGGCTATTCCAAAATCGGTACAGGTCATGTTGAAGTGAATTCATGTTTCGACGACTCGGAACTCTAGCGGCTACGACACGTCTTCGTCGAACGATCTGCGAACTCTCGTGTATTGATTTCAGGCGTGATGCCGATCTCGAGCCGAGTCGCTGGTGGCGTGCTATGCATCCCTCCGACGGCTTCCGGGGCCGCAGTTGATTGTGATTTTATCTCAGGGCTCCGCGGGACAAATACCATGGCTTTTCGCAACGGTCACAAGTTCGGCTCATGAGGCGTATTTCGTTGTGCACTGCGGTTGTTGTTGCGGAACTCGCGAGGTGTCTCGCCGACTTCTCGCTTAAAAGTGACGGACAGGTATTCCGCATGAGGAAATCCAGCGGCACGTGCGATCTCAGTCAGGGGAAGGTCAGTTTCTGCAAGCAATTGCCGACATCGGTCAATCCGTAAACGCAGAATCTCGGCATGCGGCGTACGGCCGACAAGTTTCTGGAAACGACTCTCGAAGACTCGCCGAGACATCGGGATCTGTTTGACGATTTGCTGCACGGTGACACCGTCGCATGCTTTTGAGCGGATCAATCGCAGCGCCGCGACGATGTCCGTATCGTTGATTGCGAGTACATCGGTGGATTGCCGTGTTTGCACGCCGAGCGGTGGAATCAGACGCGGATGATTGCCCACGTCTTCACCCGACATCATTCGATCCAGCAGCGAAGCGGCCTCAAAACCCGTCTTCCATGAGTTCGGAACGACACTCGAAAGCGGTGGGTCGCAGAGTTCGCATAGTCGCCGATCATTGTCGACGCCGATGACCGCGACTTCATCCGGGACGGCGATCCCCTCATCGCGACAGATGGCAAGCAGTTGCTGAGCTTTGATGTCATAACATGCCATGATGCCGACCGGTCGGGGAAGTTTTCGCAGCCAGTTGAGTAAACTTCTGCGATCACGATTCCATGAATAACCTGAATCTGTCCGCGGAACAGAGCTGTGCAGAAAATACTGAGCCCCCGCTTCTGCGACGGACCTCGCAAACTGCTGCTCACGCAAAACCGACCATTGGAATCCAGGGTCCGCACAGTAGGCAAGATTTCGAAAGCCACATTGCAGGAGATGATCGGCGGCCAATGACGCAATCTTCTGATCGTCGGTTTCGAGCCACGGGATCTCCTCAATAAAACGTCCCGCGCTGACGTCAACGACTGGCAGGCGAGTCGCCTTGACAGCTCGCGCGATTTCATGAGTTTCAATGCGAGCGATAATGCCATCACCCTTCCATCGCCGCAACCAGTCCGGCGGATCCGCGCCTCGTTCCTGCTCCGGCAAATAGACCGACCAGCTTCGATGTTGCTGCACAAAACCAATGATGCCATCCAGCAGGCCGCGGGAATAGGCATTTGAGGTTTCCAACAACAGTGCGACGGAACGATTCTTCACGAGATGGCCTCTCTCTGGGCTGAATCTTTTCAGGGGCACTATGTGGGTGCCGGTGAAAAAACTCAAGTCTTTTGCGCAATTTCTCATGGCGAGTCGATGTCCTGCAAGGCACTATCTGCGAAACTCAATGCGAACAGCAGCGAACCCGCATTCTTTACCAACCTACTTCTGGAGCAAACGATGGCGAAGCAGTTCAATGTGGCAATGGTTGGGCTCGGCTTTGGGGCCGAGTTCATTTCGATTTACCAGGCTCATCCGAATGCCCACGTTGCAGCCATCTGCCGACGCGATCCGGCGGAACTGAAGAAGTGCGGCGACCAGTTCGGGATCGACAAACGCTACACCACCTACGACGAAGTGCTGGCTGACAAAGATATCGACTTCGTCCATATCAACAGCCCAATCAACGACCACGCGTGGATGTCACTAAAGGCTCTCGACGCTGGCAAGCATGTCATGTGCACAGTGCCAATGGCGACAACGATTGACGAATGTCGACAGATCGTAGAGAAGGTCAAGAAGACCGGCCTGAAATACATGATGGCCGAAACCGTCGTGTACAGCCGCGAATATTTGTTCATCAAAGAGATGTACAAGAAGGGCGAACTCGGCAAGATTCAGCATCTGGCCGCTTCACATCCTCAGGACATGGATGGCTGGCCGGCGTATTGGGAAAAAATGATCCCAATGCACTATGCAACTCACGTTGTCAGTCCGTGCCTTGGTCTTGTTGATGGTCTCGCTGAATACGTCAGCTGCTTCGGCAGCGGGACTGTTCGCGACGACATCGCTCAGAAGTCCGGCAACAAGTTTGCTCTGGAAACCTGTCACATCAAGATCAAAGACACAGATCTGACTGCTCACATCTGGCGATGCCTGTACGACGTGGCTCGCCAGTATCGTGAAAGCTTCGACGTGTACGGCACGAAGAAGAGCTTCGAGTGGACTCTGATTGAACACGAGCCGCATGTAATTCACACGGCGAAGAAGCCTGAGCCGCAGATTCCGGAGAAGGTCACGATTCCGGATTATGCTCATTTGCTGCCCGAGCCTATTCGCAAGTTCACGATGCCATCAGAAATTCACGACGCGGATCACCTGTCGTTCCTGCAGGGCGGCGGCCATGGTGGCTCACATCCTCACCTTGTCAACGAAATGCTGAATGCCTTGCTCGAAGACCGCGATCCACGTCCAAACGCTGTGACCAGCGCCAACTGGACCTGCGTCGGCATCTGTGCTCACGAATCCGCTCTGAAAGGCGGAGAGATTGTGCGGTTGCCGGAGTTTACACTCGGTTAGTTTTCTGTCGTCCGCGCTCCGGCGAGCGGCAGGGTGTCAGCCCTCCGAGGCGATCCCCTGCCGCTCGTCCTGTCTTCAGTCCCACTTGATTCGAAACTGAAGTACCGTTGAGCTCGATGATGAGATTACGCATCGAGTTCGCGTTTCATGGCCTCCCCACCCCCACGGTGCCCAATGAAAACTATCGTCACCCTTGCCGCCTTTCTCCTCCGTTCCCTTGCGCTGATGGCAGTTCTGACAGCCACCGGCACCGCAACCGCTGCTGACCTGAAGCTGCTCTTCATGGGCGACAATGGTCATCATCGGCCGTCGGAGCGGTTCCATGAACTGGCTCCGGTACTGGAAGCTCGAGGCATTGAGCTTAAGTACACGGACCGCATGGAAGACCTGACGGCCGAAACGCTCGCCGGCTTCGATGGGCTCGTTCTGTACGCCAACATCGACAAGATCGAAGACGCGCAGGCCAAGGCAGTTCTGGACTATGTTGCGAGCGGCAAAGGCTTCATTCCGCTGCACTGTGCAACGTTCTGCTGGCGCAATAATGCGGAGATGGTGAAGTTGATGGGAGCACAGTTCCAGCGACACGGCGGACAGGTGTTTGGTACTCAGATCGCGGAGCCAACTCATCCCATCATGAAAGACTTCAGCGGCTTCAGCAGCTGGGACGAAACGTACATTCATCATCTGCACAACGAAGAAAACCGAACGGTTCTGGAGTATCGTGTTGAAGGCGAACAGGCTCCTGGAAACACCCGGGAACCGTGGACGTGGATCAGAACGCACGGCAAAGGTCGAGTCTTCTACACGGCCTGGGGGCACGATCAACGAACCTTCACCAATCCCGGCTTCCCGAATCTTGTTGAACGAGGCATCCGCTGGGCTTGTGGGAAAGACGTCTCCGTGGTGCCCGCGTTTGCGGACCTCGAAGCCTTCACCGCGCCGAAGATGACAGAACTCACGAAGGATGTGAAGCCGTTTGAATTCGCCGAAGTCGGCCCGAAAATTCCCAACTACACGCCGGGCCGTCAGTGGGGAATTCAGGGAGCTCCCAAGACAACGATGCAGCTTCCGCTGAGCGTTGAAGAATCGATGAAGCATTATTCGATGCCTGAAGGAATGGCTCTGCGATTGTACGCCGACGAACGCAACTTCCTGGCCAAGCCGATCGCAATGAACTGGGATGAACGCGGTCGCCTGTGGATCTGCGAAACGCTCGACTATCCGAATGAGCTCGGCAAGGACCGCGACCGTATTCGAATCTGCGAAGATACTGACGGCGACCACGTTGCCGACAAGTTCACAATCTTTGCCGAAGGTCTTTCGATCCCAACCGCGATTATGATTTATCGCGGCGGTGCGGTGATCCAGAACGCAACCGAAACAATCTATCTGAAGGACACCAATGGAGACGACAAGTCTGACCAGAAGACTGTCCTGATGACCGGCTTCGGAGCCGGTGACACTCACGGCGGTATCAGCAACTTCCGCTATGGTCTGGACAACTGGATCTGGGGCATGCAGGGTTACAACGACAGCACGCCGGAGTTCGATGGCAAGAAAGCGGACTCGTTCCGTCAGGGCTTTTGGCGATTCAAGCTGTCGAACACGGATCCCCCGAAAGTCACCGACGTTGAGTTTATCCGGTCGACCAACAACAACACCTGGGGACTTGGTCTTAGCGAAGACGGACTAATCTTCGGCTCGACGGCCAACCACAACCCGAGCACGTATGTCCCGATTCCAAATCGTTACTACGAAAAGGTCCGAGGCTGGGCCGCTCCGGACATTGGCACAATTGCAGATTCATGGAAGTTCAATCCGATTACGGAGAATGTACGGCAGGTTGATCAGTTCGGCGGCTACACAGCGGCGGCCGGGCATGCTCTGTACACGGCTCGCACGTTCCCACAGCAGTGGTGGAACAAGACCGCGTTTGTTTGCGAACCAACTGGTCACTTGATCGGTACGTTCGTGCTGCGTCGAGACGGAGGCGGCTACAAGTCGACCAGCCCGACCAACCTGCTGGCCAGTGACGACGAATGGGCCTCACCAATCATGGCGGAAGTTGGTCCGGACGGAGCTGTCTGGGTCATCGACTGGTACAACTTTATCATCCAGCACAACCCAACGCCTCAGGGCTTCACGACCGGCAAAGGCAACGCCTACGAAAGTGATCTGCGAGACAAGAAGCATGGTCGTATTTATCGAGTTCTCCCAACGGCAGATGGCAAGGATGTGTTGCATCCGTGGGCGAGTCTTGCCAAAGCAAGTGATCTGGAACTTGTTCAAGCCTTGAAGCATCCCTCTTTCAATTGGCGACTAAACGCCCAAAGGCTGCTCATTGAACGTGAGACCGGCAAGAGTGGTGAGGTTTTGCTGCCACTTTTGGCCCTCGTTGGCGATCAATCGATGGATGAGATCGGACTCAACGTCGGCGCGATCCATGCCCTTCAAACATTGAAAGGGCTTGGTTACATGACGCTGGACTTGAACGTGAAATCCGCCAGTGTCGTGGGGCCGGTCTTGCAAAAGGCGATGTCGCACCCGTCCGCCGGAGTCCGTCGAAATGCGATCGCAGTTCTGCCGCACGATGAGTCCGGAATGAAACTCCTTCTCGCAAGCGCCGAACTGTTCAGCGACAAGGATATTCAGGTTCGCATGCAGGCCATTCTTTGTCTGGCTGATATGGAACCATCGGACGACGCAGGCAAGCTCGTCGCGACGGTCGCTCAGCGGAACAACATCGACTTGTGGGAAGGCGATGCCGTCACTGCGGCAGCTGCGACTCATGCGGTTTCGTTCCTGAACGCGCTGGCGCAGACGAAGGGCGACAAGTCGGAACTCAGCGCTACGGCATTGAAGACATCCGAAATCGTGGCTGAGCACATTTCTCGAAGTCGTCCAACGGCCGAGCAAATGCAGACTCTGCTGGCCGGGCTTGAGACCGCTCAACCGGCCTTGATCGAAGTCGTTGTTCGTGGTTTGACCTCAGGCTGGTCTCGCGAGCATCGCATTACCATCACTGCAGAAGCCGAAGCGTCGTTGCTGAAGATGCTGGAAACGGTTCCATCGTCATCCAAAGGCCAGTTGTTGAAACTATCGTCACTGTGCGGGTCGAAGGCACTGGAATCCTATGCGAAGGAAATTGTTGAGTCTCTGCTGAAGGTCGTCAACAACGCCGACGCGGCCACTCCGGAACGCATTAATGCAGCAAAGGAAGCTGTGGGCTTCCAGTCGGACAACGCCGACGTCGTGACTTCAGTGCTCGACACGATTACGCTTCAGACAACTCCGGATCTGGCCGTGGGAATCATCGAAGCGGCTGGCCTGAGCACTTCCGAAGCTCTTGGCGAACAGCTCGTTCAGCGATCTGAGCAGATGACTCCGCAGATGAAAGCTGCGGCGATACGAGTGCTGCTTGCTCGCCCAGCGACGACGGTAGCATTGCTCAAGGCCGTGGAAGCTCGCACGATGGAAATCGGCGACCTGACGCTCGACCAAAAGCAGGCTCTGCGAGTTCACCCGGACAAAGCAATCCGCGCCGAAGCGGAGAAACTAATGGCTGCCGGCGGAGGCTTGCCAGACGCCGACCGCGACAAAGTGTTGAAATCACTGCTGCCACTGTGCGAAGAAAAAGGCGACGTCAAAACGGGTAAGGCGATGTTTGTTAAGCATTGTTCAAAGTGCCACATGCACGGCACCGAAGGCAAGTCGATCGGTCCGAATTTGACCGGCATGGCGGTTCATCCAAAGCATGAGTTGCTGACTCACATCATCGACCCAAGTCGCAGCGTTGAAGGCAACTTTCGCATTTATACTGTGGCGAAGACCGATGGCATCATCGTCAATGGCATGATGTCCGGCGAATCTCGCACGGCCATCACTCTGATCGATACCGAAGGCAAAGAGAACCAGATTGCTCGCGAAGATATCGACGAACTGATTCGATCCCGCAAGTCGCTGATGCCGGAAGGTTTCGAAAAGCAGATGTCTCCGGAAGAACTCACCAGCCTTTTGGAATTCCTCACTGACAAAGGCAAGTACATGCCTGTATCGCTGGATCGCTATGCCACCGCGATCAGCACAAAGGGCCTGTTCAGCGATGGCGACGATGGCCCAGATCGTCTGGTGTTCAGCGATTGGACTCCGAAAATCTTTAAGGATGTCCCATTCATCCTGACAGATCCTCGTGGCACGACCGTGCGAAACATCATACTTCTGTACGGACCAAACTCACCGCTTCCTGCTTCAATGCCAAAATCGGTCACGCTGCCGTGCAACAGCGAAGCCAAAGCGATTCACATCCTTGGCGGCATCGGCGGCTGGAACTTCCCCTACGACAGCGCGAAGACGGTTTCGATGATCGTTCGCCTTCACTACAAGGGCGGCGAGACCGAAGACATCGAACTGATCAACGGAGTGCACATCGCTGACTACATCTGCAAGGTGGATGTGCCAGGCTCCGAGTTCGCCTACATGCTCGGCGGTCAACAGGTTCGTCGAGTCACCGTGAACCCGAAGAAGGCGGATGCTGTCATCGAGACGATCGAGCTGGTCAAAGGACCGGATCGCTCAGCACCAATCGTTATGGCGGTCACGATTGAGCGGCAATAGGTTTTTCGTTGAAGGCCAAGGCTCAGGGGTACTCAGTTGAAAAAGTAGCGGGCATTTTTCAAATGCCGTAGCGTCAGATCTGTTCACACAGGATTTATCGTAGCCCGCCCGCGGAGATCCACGAGAATCCGGAGAACGTTTGGCTGCAAAGCCGCATTTCAACTCAATGCAATCCGTGCATCGACCCAGGGCCTGAGGCTCTTGAGGGCCAATCGCAGTGCTTCTTGTTGGGTGACGTTTTCGCTCATCAGTGAGACTTTGTGCTTTGGTGTGATTCTTGCCCCGGGAAACCACACAGTTCAATCCTCTCTTTGACAGGAGATCGTCGTTCGTATTCTGTCGGCGAATTGCCATGCATGCGGCCCGAACGTCGCTCATGGAGGAAAGAACTGAGTAACGTCTGATCACTACGGCTGTTGCGACAGCAATTGCAAAGAAAACGGTTATTCCGGCATTAAGCCAACAACCGGCACGAGCATCGTTCCGGTCTGCTTTTCCGGAGACCTGGATGATCCGGTCTTAACGGCATTGGCTCGTGATAAAGTCTGTTATGGATCGCTAAAGGGTTTGACCCGGCAGGCATTGCGTGCCAAAATCCCCAGGGCGGGTATTGGGCCTTGGCTGGTTGGGGCTTGGAATTGGATCTCACGGAAGTGAGCCGGATGGGCAGGGAATTGCGAAGAAAACTAGTTGTGAATTGCAGCTCTGGACTGCCTGACGCGGTCTGCACTTCCCTTTTGCGGAGGACGGCTGTGCTTCCGACGGATTCAGGGAACGGTGTTTTGGATACAAGTTTCCCCTGATGGTTTTTTTTCTGTGATTCGTCTCAGCAGGCCGGTTACTGCCGGTAACTCAATTATGGAAATCTGCTGGTGCCTCTGAGAACCAGTTTTTTGTTAATGATTGAGCAAGGAGTGGTGGTTTCGAAAAGGTGTCAGGAACTAATACTGTAAAGGAAATTCCAAGCAGTTTTGGGGATTGGTTCCCGGCCCGTTTTTTAGCCGTCATTGAACGCTTGGCAGGACATTATTGTCTCCTTACCGTAGAAGAAACTGAAGCATCATATGCCTTTGGCAGGTCTGCCAAAGTCTGCTGGGAACGTAATGAGAAAGTCGAAGGAATCGCGACAGTGGCTGGAGTCACTGAAATACAAGTGCCACTTCTGCAGAAATGTTCTGCTGAAGGTGCCCCTCTCTGGACTTTGGCTGATCCTGGCTGTGCTCGGGGTTCGCTGTTGGTACTGCCCGCACTGCTTTGAGATGCGAATTCGCCCGTGTGGCTGGCTTAGACTCGTTCTGGCTCCGTTCTGGGCGGTGTTTAATATGCTGCGCGGCCGGTAAAGCTGAAGACCCCCGCTTTGATCGAAGACGCCAGTGATGAGTCTTCACGAGTAGCCTGATCTCAGTAAGACTGAAACGAGCGGCTTCGGGACAGGCAGACAACGGTATCGTGGTTCTCCTGGTTGCGTCGAATGTCTGAAGGCTCCTCATCGTCTCGTTCGATCTTGTGAGATTCATTCTGGCTGCATTAGTATCCGCCGCGATTCCGGGGAATGGACTCCAGAAATTGAAGAACTCACGATCTGAATACTGAGTAAATGCCATGACAACTGATGTGCCCGAGGAGCATCTTCTGGGGCAGTTCATTCCGTTGCATTACCACTTCAACATGTTGCGGGATCAGCAGCGTATGGCTCCGTTTCGAGAAGCCATCGATCTCACAGTACCGGACAACGGAGTCGTTCTCGAACTGGGCGGTGGCACTGGCGTGCTGTCGTGGTTTGCGGCCCAGAAAGCACGCGATGTTTACTGCGTTGAGCGCAATCCCGCGCTGGCTCGTGCGGCTCAGTCTTTCCTCACAAACAATTCAAACGGTGATCGAGTCTCAGTAATATTGGCTGACGCGATGCATTACCTGCCGCCAGAACCGGTGGATGTGGTGATCTGCGAGATGCTGCATGTTGGCATGGTGCGTGAGAAGCAACTGCAGGTGTTGCACAGTTTCAAGGAACGATATCGCCAACGATTCGGTCCGATGATGCCTCGATTCATTCCCGACACATCCGTACTGGCCATTCAGCCAATTCAGCAGGATTTCTGTTTCTCCGGTTATACGGCGAGAGTTCCACTGTTTGAACCGCCAGGTCCTCACATGAAAAACTCCTGGCTGGCCGATCCTTTTTTCTACTCCACGATCGACTACAGCGCTGAGATACCGCTGGCGTTTCAGGTCGCTACGGAGATGACAATTCAGTCGGATGGATTGTTCAACGCGGTCAGTATGCTCACCAATAATTTTCTGGCGTTTGTGCTGACAGAAAAGCGCGCGGTTACATGGCTGATGAATCAACTTGTCCTGCCAATTCAAAAGCCGTTTGCGGTCCGAGCCGGGGAGACTGTCTCCATTGCATTTGAGTATCAGGCGGGTGGTTCGATTGAAGCATTGCAGGAGTCGCTTGTGGCTCGTCCTGAAACACGATCAGCCGCTGTTAGCGATCATACCTACCTGCGACGAGCGGCCTGAGCCATTCTCTGGACGACCGCGTAGAGTTCGTCAATCGCAAAGGGCTTCGCGATCAGCTCGCTCACCCCAATTCGCTCCGCACCAGCGCGGAGTTCTTCATCAATGAATCCGGAGGTCACGGCGACGGGAAAATTTGCACGAATACGACGAATCTCGCACGCCACTTCCAACCCCTGCATGCCGGGCATGTTGTAATCTGTGATCACAACATGAAAAAAATCAGGAGCCTTCTGCAGAGCAGCCAGAGCTTCGCGAGGCTCTGCGAAACACGTAACCTTGTGTCCCTGGCGTTCAAACAGGCGTTTCACAAGGAGCAACACTGCGTTGTCATCGTCGAGATAAAGTATTTGCAGGGCCGCCGGAGCATCGGGCTTCTCCTGGGCGACAGCGTTCTCTGCTTCGGCCGTTTGTGATTTGTCGTCGACGAGCACAGCCGGAAGGTAGACTGAAAAGACTGCTCCATGTCCCGGCTGGCTTTCAACTGTAATGACACCCTCATGGCCCTGCACGATGCCGTGGACCACAGATAATCCCAGTCCGGTCCCTTCACCCACCGGTTTGGTTGTGAAGAAGGGTTCAAAGATTCTCTGCATCGTAGTCGCATCCATCCCGGGACCGTCGTCTTTGACCGTCAGTCGAACCGATCCGCCGGAGCTTTGCTGAATCTTCCGCAGCCCGACATGCGTGGCGGTGAGGCTTTCATCCAGCACCAATGAGTCCAGAGTAATCGTGATGAAGCCCCTTTCACCTTTCATCGCCTGCATAGCATTTGTCGTGAGGTTAAGCATGACCTGTTCAATCTGAGTCGAATCCGCCATCACCCGCGGTATGTCAGCATCATACCTGACCTGAAGCGATATTCTTGATGGCAGGGTTGCTCGCAGAAGACGTTCGGCCCCCTCAACAACGGGCCCCAGTCGAATCAGCTTGCGATCGGTCGGCTGACGACGACTGAAGGAGAGAATCTGTTGGACAAGATCACGCGCTCTTGATCCGGCATTCTGAATATCGTCCAGACACCGCTGAGCCACAGCACTGCCATCGCTGAATTCCTGACGAGCAACCTCCACGTTTCCAAGGATCGCTGTCAGAATATTGTTGAAGTCATGTGCAATGCCGCCTGCCAGGGTTCCGATGGCCTCCATTTTTTGTGACTCACGCAACTGAGCTTCCAGTGAGGCGGTCACCGCCTCTGCACGCTTTTGCTCCGTGATATCCTGGCAGGTACCTTCGAGGCCAATGACTTCACCGGCCGCATCCAAAACAGGCACACCTCGCGCTCGAATCCAGCAGATCTCACCGCCTGTCGGTGAGGCCTTGTACTGATGGTCGAAAGCGGACTTGGTTCCCATCGCGGTTTGCAAGCTGCCAAGAACCCGCTCTCGATCATCAGCGTGAATGGCGGCCATGTAGGAATCAAAGCTGGGCTCAAATTCGCCGGGAACCCTTCCATAAATCCGAAAAAGTTCGTCAGACCAGGTGACTTGATGAGTTCTTGAGTCCCAGTGAAAATTTCCAATCTGGGAGATCGCCTGAGCTTCTCGCAGCCGCCCTTCACTTTCACGCAGTCTGGTTTCAGCCTCGCGACGTTCTGTGATATCCGTCACAACGCCATGCCACAACGTGGAACCATCGGGTTCACGTTCCGGCGCAGAGTTCCCGGCCAGCCAGCGAACAGCTCCATCGCTGCGACGTACTTGAAACTCATGAACCCAGAGCGTAAGTTCTTTTGCAGACTTCTTGATAGACTGCCAGAATCCGTTCGGGTCGATTAAGTTGTCTGTTGCTGCCAGGTTTTCCCGAACATCATCCGGATCAACCTCGAACATCTCCCGAATGCCATCGCTGGCATAGGGAAAGCATGCCGTTCCGTCCGGGCGCATCCGGAATTGATAAACAACCCCCGGGATGCGACCTGCGATCTTCTTGAGACGATCGAAGGCCTCGACCTGAGCCGCCTCTGCCCGAACGCGTTCGGTGACATCGCGGAAGCTCCACACTCGTCCTGCCACCACTCCTGAAACCAACTGCGGGCAGGAATATCGTTCGAAGACTCTGCCGTCCAAAAACTCCACAGAGTCAAAACTTACCTCGGTGGGATGCTGATACAGACGTTTCACTTTGGACATGAAGAGATCCGGGTGCCTGAGTTGCTGCTTTACGTACTCAAGCACAACATCGTCAACACCCTCTTCCGCAAGATGATCCGGTATGTTCCACATCCTGCGGAATACATGATTGAAGATTTCAAATTTGCCCGCAGAGCTGACCACCAGGATTCCATCGGTTGTCGATTCCAGCGTCGCTCGCAGCAACGAGACGGAACGATGGATTGCCTCTTCCGAAATCCTGCGATCCGTGATATCCAGATGACACCCCATCATGCGAATCGGACGTCCCGTGTCGTCTCGAACCACATCCGCTCGCGCCAGTATCCAACGCCACGAACCATCTTTGTGAAGAAGCCGGAATTCAATGTCATAGGCCGACCGACGCTCATCAAGAAAGCCCTGAACGGCCGCCATTGTCGCTTCAACGTCATCCGGGTGCAGCCGAGAATTCCACGCTGAATAGTCATTTGGAAATTCGTGGTCGTCGTACCCTAACTGCCGCTTCCACTGCGGCGAAAAATAGACATCGTTGGTCAGAAGGTCCCAGTCCCAAAGTCCCAGATTGGCGGCTTTGATCAGCAGTCTGGTTCTGACCTGGCTGTCGCGCAGAGCCGCTTCGGCCAATTTACGCGTTGTGATGTCGGTAATCGTGCCAACCATACGCACCGGCGCGCCGGAAGAGTCGCGACTAACCACCTGACCTCGATCAAGAAACCAACGATATTCTCCGGTTTTTGTCTGCAGTCGGACTTCCCCCTGCTTCACTGGCGTACGCCCGCAAAGATGGTCATCCAGCCCCTGCTGCACGGCGTTGACGTCGTCCGGATGAAGGACTTGAAAAAAGAATTCCACGCGTTGCGGAATCTCACCCGGATCATAGCCCAGCAGTCTCGCCCACTGAGGACTGAAGTAAACTGAGCCATTCAGCATATCCCAGTCCCAGATGCCATCACGCGTCGCATCGATCGCATGCTGGAAGCGTTCAATACTCGCTCTTTGTAGTTGTTCGTCTGCCTTTTCTGAAGAAACATCTTTCAGTGTCATCAAGAAACACGGTCGAGTTTCTATGTTGTCCGATCTCTGGATCGTAACCGAAGCCCAGAACTGAGCACCATTGCATCGACTGAACAGCAGTCTTTCTTCCATCACCCCGTCCGAAGTTCGGGCCTGAAGAAGCAATTGCTCAAACGGGTCGTTTGCGTCATTGATATATGAGGTCGCAAGCCGTCGGCCAATCAAAGATTCATTCGCCGATCCCAGCAGAACGATTGCAGCGCGATTCGCCTCAAGAATCAGTCCGTCGCGACAAAGCACCACATATCCGATCGGCGCTTTGTCGAATAACTCCCAATACATATTGCTGATGGTGCCGGAGGGAGGATCAATTCTCGACGCAGTGGCGGGGATCTGCGGGCGAGGATTGAGTTCTGCGAATGACATAGGATCTCCTCGCCGAACTTAAGCTGTCAGGTGCTTTGTCACGGTTCCGGAACTGTGTGTGCGTTGGTTTTTTGGATAATGCCAGTTCTTAAAAATCCGGCAGGACCAGGCGTTCGTGTTTTATGGTAAACAGAGAATGCAGAGAGCAATGAGTTAGCCGGAGGGGGACTTTCAGCACTTCGTTTCCTCAATCTGATTCTGAACAGATTGTGGGCTCGAAGAGTATTCCGAAAAGGTCCCTTGTGATCTTCGTCTACAAAGGCATTCTGAAGGTGTTTCGGGCTCAAGAGCGGGCTGTTTCAACAGATCTGTTACTCACAGTTGCCAATCAAATGCCAATCGATGTCTTTACGAATGGCGGATGTGCGCGGAATGTAACAATACTCCGCACCCTCGACAAACGGGAACCCTTCCCCACGGGTTAGTGCCAGTCGAACCCAGATAAGGCCCGTTTGCCGAAACATTCTTGTCGAGATCGGTTGGCTTCCGGAGGCGATCTTGGGGGGAAACTGCAAGATCGACGCGCGAGCAACTTCTCCGTTATCGCAGATCAAATATGGCAGAACTTTAAGAGGTCATCCCGTTATTGGCCCGGGCAGCCGGTTCCTTCCTAAGTCGTCCCAGATCTGAGCAGGCTTCGACGGGACTCAGATACCTGCTAAAATGGAGTAAGGAGACGTAGGTTTGTAAAGATGTCGGCTGAACTGTTTGATGTTTGAGATTTGGCACTTCGTGCTCAATTTCAACGAACCTGACAGTACACCAAAAGCTCTACAGGCTCGGGAACTTCCCCGGCGTTCTTATTTCCTTTCAGGCAGCAGTGAACATGCACCCCGTTCTTCGACTCAGCGAACATGCCCAGCGTTCCGCAGATCAGGCCATCGGTTTTTTAATGCAACAGGCCGTCGAGAACGCCGACTGCATTTCATTGGCGGCGGGACTTGTCGACGAACAATCTCTTCCGGTCGAAGCGGCTCGTGAAACAGTCGCGGAACTGCTTTCAGACGTCGCCGCTGGTCGCAAGATTCTACAGTACGGGATCACTCCCGGTCCGGAACCTTTGCGTCGAGTGTTTCGCAGTTATCTGGCGGACCTTGAACAGCATCCGGATGGGCTCAAGGATCTGCCTCTCTCCCAGTTGATGTTGACGACCGGTTCGCAGCAGCTTCTGTCCCTCGTTTCGCAGGCACTCTTCAACCCGGGCGATATCTGCCTGGTCGCTGCACCGACCTACTTTGTGTTCATTGGCGTGTTACAGGCGGCAGGGGCTCGCATTATTCCGGTTCATGCCGACGATAATGGAATGTGCCCGGAGGCTCTGGAGAAAACTCTGCAGCAGCTTGAGACAGAAGGTCAACTTCATCGAGTTCGCCTGGTCTACGTTGTGAGCTACTTCGAAAATCCATCCGGTATCAGCGTCTCTGTCGAACGACGCCCGAAGTTGCTGGAGATTACTCAACGGTATTCGCACAGCAATCGGATCCTGCTTCTGGAAGATGCCGCTTATCGAGAACTCATCTATGACGGCGAGCCGGCGCCGAGTATCTGGTCGTTCGATAAGACTCGCGAAACCGTGATTTTGGCTCAGACATTTTCCAAGAGCTTTTCGCCTGGCATTCGAGTCGGCTTCGGTGTTTTGCCGCAACAGATTGTGAAGGCCGTGTCCGATCTTAAAGGAAACGAAGACTTCGGGTCCGCGCATCTGAATCAGCATATTGTGGCTCGAGTGCTCAAGAATGGCGTTTATGCTCGCCATGTCGAAACTGTCCGCAACAGCTATCGCCAAAAACGTGACGCCATGCTGGCGGCGGCGGAACGGGAATTTGCTGACGTGCCGGGCGTTTCCTGGGTTCGTGCTTCCGGGGGAATGTATGTCTGGATGAAACTTCCGGACCACGTCGAAACAGGCTTCAGCAGCGAATTGTTCCGCCGCGCGACTCAGGTGGATAAAGTCATGTATGTTCCGGGCGAACTGGCTTATCCCATGGACTGGCCGCAAAGACCTCGCTGTGAGATGCGACTCAGCTTTGGAGTCCAATCCGTCGAAGGCATCGAAGAAGGCATTCGACACCTCGCTCGCGCAGTAAAGGCCGTGATGGGGATTGGCTAGACGATGACGCGGTGATTGTGAGCGGAATGGCTTGGCGGGTTCTTGAATTTAGTCGACAACGGGACACCGTTTAAGCCCAATGTCGCCGTGCGTTCCGCGAAAGCCACGTTGCTTTTCCGGAGCGAAACACGCCACGACTAAGCCAACAAACCGTTACGCAGCTGGCAAAGGCATTTTCAGTGAACCACGCATTCAATTGGCGACCATCCTGTTCTCTGACAATGTTGCACGTCCGCGCGGCGATGTTGAGAGCAGCGCGGGAGTTTTTTCGACTGCGAGGATATCTGGAAGTCGAAACCCCGTGTCTGTCACAAGACATCGTGATCGATGCGTGGCTGGAGCCGATTGAAGTACGGCATTCCGGAGACCGCTGGTTTCTGCAAACATCGCCAGAAGCCGCGATGAAACGTTTGCTGGCGGCTGGCAGTGGCTCGATCTTTCAGATCAGTCGAGTTTTTCGAGCCGCCGAATCCGGTGCTCGCCACAATCCCGAATTCACGATGATTGAATGGTACGGAATTGATTCCGACTGGTGCCAGCAGATGGAACTCACCGAACAGCTTGTTCGCGTGTGTGTTGCTGCGGCCGCCGAGATCACCTCACACGACGTTTCGGTAAGCTGGGATGCGGGACTATTCGCCCAGACAACGTATGCTCAGGCCTTTGAGCGTGTTTTCGAAATAGATGTGCATGCCGCCTCCGGAAGCGAGCTGTTAGCGGTCGCCCGCAAACATCAGATTCCTCTTCCGGAAACATGCACGTCCGACCAGCGCGATGACTTACTGAATGCCATGCTGGCTTTTGCCATCGAACCAGATCTGGGACGCTGCAAAATGTCAGAGCAATCAGCTCCGGAATTTCTTTGTGACTATCCTCCCAGCCAGGCGGCGCTGGCTCAGACTTCGGAAACTGATCCCAAAGTTGCACGGCGATTCGAACTCTATGTTGACGGTATTGAACTCTGTAATGGTTATCAGGAACTGACAGATGTCACGGAACTGAAACGTCGCGAAGAATTGCAAAATGCGGTTCGCATCGGCAGTGCGTTAAGTACTCTCCCCGGAGCCCCCGCAATGGCAGCAGCGATGAAATCCGGGCTGCCCAATTGTTCGGGCGTCGCCCTCGGCTTCGATCGCCTTGTGATGGTCGCAACTGGATCAAAGCAGATCACCGATGTACTTGCCTTCCCCGCGGATCGTGCGTAGACCGGGGCATTCAGAAGCGTCAGAGCTCATGCTGCCGGGTTGAGTATCATTCGTTTCGTCTCCCGGTATTCGCGTCTGCAGTTCCCCGCAACCAGCCATGGCCCAAAGTCGCCGATTCGCTCCGCCGAGACGAACCTTTAAAGTCGTGCACGTTGAATGAAATGCCCCGAAAGACCGGGCAATCTGCTTTCTCACAGACCTTTGAATCAACTGAATCCGCGAATTTGTCCACCGTCACTTCGTCAGGATTCGACTTGATCCTCCGACGTTGTATCGTTCCACTGTTTCCCCGAGAGAAACTGAAACATTCCACATACGAACTCAAGCCCTGCCCCATCCCGAGGTTCTAATGTCCGAAGTCGTTGGCGTTATCATTGTCGATCATGGATCGCGTCGTCGTGAAAGCAATGAGATGCTGCACGAAGCGACCGCTCGCTTTGCAGCGCAGTCGGAGTTTTCGATTGTTGAGCCGGCTCATATGGAACTCGCCGAACCCACGATTGCGCAGGCGTTCGATCGCTGTGTTGAGCGAGGTGCGACTGAGATTGTCGTGTTTCCTTACTTTCTCTCGCCCGGTCGCCACTGGACCGAAGACATTCCTCGGCTTGCCGCCGCTGCTGCGGAAAAGCATCCAGAGATTAAATGGTTCGTTACTGCACCCTTCGGTCTTCACCCCGGAATGCTGGCTGTGATCAACGACCGGATTCAACACTGCCGACATCAATCAGAATTAACGAATCCATCAATTGGCTGTGATGTCTGTGGCACAACTGTACCCTGCAGGAACGCAGGATCTCGGAAGAGCCAGTCGCAGGGAGACCGCTGAGTTTCGGGGCTGTTGCAATCTCAACTGATCGGCTGAATGATAAAATCGAAGCGACTACTCCAGCGTGCTGCGACACTGTTTTCGCTGATGGCTCGCACCCAGGCTCGATATCTTCCGGACGCGAACGTGTTTGGCAAACTCACCTGCAGTCCGTCCACCGACTGATTACGATAGATTGTGATGCCACGCTCATCGGTAATCCAGACATCATAAAGTCGAGCGGCAGGAATCCTGTCCCAGGAAAGTATCACCGCCGAGCCCACCTGAAAGCTGGCTTGATTATTGAAGACCGTCCCACGTTTGACAACGAATTCGCCAGGCAGGCTCCACATTCCATGGCTGGTCGACATCGCCCACCAGCGATAGCTTCCTTCGGCTAGTCCGACCGTTGTTGAGGCGATGCCCGCAGGGGCTCGGCCAGTGGAAACAATTCTCTTCGTGACCGTGTCCATAATGCTGAAATCTATTGGGCCAGAATTCGCCACGGCGGTCCATTCCAGTTTGACGTTGGACTCCAGTCCAGGTTGAACAGTTTTCAGAGTTGGAGCCAGCGTGCTGTTGTAGTTTTGTGAGCTGGACCAGGATCCTACCGTTCCGTCAAATGCGATCGCTCTGACAGAGAACTGATAGTTTCCGATGGGAAGTGCATCAACCAGCTTATACGAAGTGACAGGGGTGCTGGTGGAGTTCTTCACGGCAGTCATGACGACAGCATTGGTTTCTTTCAATGTGACGCGAACGTCATATCGAGTCGCCCCGGGCACAGATTGCCATCGAAGCTCCGGACGAGTGACATCGGCTGAATTACCGTTCAATCCTTCAGGTGCTCCATCGGCGATCAGTACAGCCGGAGCCGACCATGCTCCCACAGCACGTCCCGCAAAGATGGCGCGAACCCAGACGCGGTAGCTGCCAACCATCGCCATGTCGACCGAGATGCTCTTGCTATTCACAGAGACGATGGATGATGGGGGTGTCACTCCGGGAGCTGGATCATCAATCCAAACCTGATAGGTCTGAGCCTCCTCCTGAAAACTCCATGTGACAGTAGCGCGAGATCTCAACGAATGCAGAGACGGTTCTGTTGCCATGACCGGAGCCAACTGACTGTTAAACGCATAGCTTACCGACCATTCTCCAACAGCCTCATTTGCAGTGACGCCTCGAACCCAGACCTGATAGCGTCCGGCTGGGAGGGCATCGGGGCGATATGAAGTCACGGCTGTCGTTGTCGTAACTCGAATCTGCGGACGTGATGGCTGATCCAGACTGGCAATCCACACTTCATATTTCGCCGCACCGGTCAGTGCCTGCCATTGAATCAGTGGTCGATTTGAGATCTGCCCGGAAACCCCTGTGATAGCCGCTTTGGCGGCAATGGTGAACTGCCCCGTCTCGGACCAAAGCCCTGTTGCGTTATTAGCAGAGACTTCCCGGACCTGAACTCGATAGCTGCCGCTGGAAAGAGATATTGATGGGACAAAGCGAGTCACTCCGGCGTCTGTCCTGCTTCGGATAAATTCCGTATCAGGAGTTGCCGCTTTACTGATCCAGACGTCATATTGCGAAGTCGCATTCAGTTGATTCCAGGTAATCTCCGGCTTCGCATTCATGCTGGTGGCAATAGGGTTGATCACCGCAACGCGAACAACAGTCAGTTCATAGCGAGCCGACCAGGCTGATACCCCCGCCTCGTTCCGAGCACGGACGGCGATACTGTATTTCCCGGGCACCAAATCCATCGACGGTGTGTATGAGTTTACAGCCACGATGGCTGACGATACGAGAACGACTCCCGTATCTTCATTTCTGATCCAGACTTCGTAGTTACTTTCCGTGGCCACGTCGCTCCATGAGATCTGAGGACGTGCATTTCGTGTTCGAGTGATCGTTCGGTCGAGACTTGGAACAGCCGGGCTTGCCGTCCGGATCGTTGCGTTCTCCAATTTCATAATCTTGAAAATGCCGCGCGGAGCATTGAAGCCGCCGTTGAGCGGCATTCCCCAGGTCAGCTCCATTTTACCATCATTATTGGTATCGCCGAGATTCGTGAGCGAACTCAGATAGGCGGAATCAGACATACTCAGTTGTTGGACTGATTTCGCACGTCCCTGCGGTGTCAGGGTAATCACTTGCAGCCGCGACGAGCCTTCGCCTGTGGCATCGCCAATAATGACAGCAAGATCCTCAACGCCATCCGCGTCAACGTCGCCAACTGAGGTCACATCCCAGATCGCGTCCTCGTCTACCAGATCCGGGCCACCATTCAGTCCATCGCCGATGCCCACGAATTGCTTCATGGTACCATCTGCATTCATCAGCAGAATGTCGATCTGCTTGGGGATGGATTCCACGACGCCATCGAAGTTCACGTAAGACGCGCTCAGGGCTGCGAGATCTCCGACACCGTCACCGTTAACATCTCCGATCGATGTGATGCGCGACCCGAAGTTCTCTTCTTCGTCGATCGTGGAGTTCCACGCAGTCGTATTCTCGATCTTTGCGAAGTTCCTGACGGTACCATCGGCTTTCAGAAATATGGTGTACACCACGCCCCGATCTTCTCCGCCGACGTCAGCGTCTGAGGCAGCCACGACAAGATCGACAACTCCGTCTCCGTCCAGGTCGCCCGGAGATGCGATCGACATTCCAAAGCCGTCGCCATTTTGAAGTGTCGGACCACCATTCAACGAGTCGGCGATCTTCGTGATGTTCTTTGCCGTCCCATCAGACTTGAGTCGCACGATGTAAACCGCACCGCGTTCCGTTCCACCGGTGCCGTCACCCGGAGCCCCGATCGCCACGTCCGTGATGCCGTCGCCATCGATATCACCGAGGCTGGTTATGCTGGCTCCGAAAACATCATCAGAGTTCAATGCGGGGCCACCGTTATGATTGCTCGCAATCCTGACGGACCTCAGCACCGTGCCATTGGCGTTCTGAAAGACTACATAGGCGGCTCCTTTCGGACCGCTCTGCTGCATGACTCCTCCGTCCATTGGATCGGTCACAACATAATCCTGAGTTCCGTTCTGGTCGAGATCCCCAATTGGTGCGACATCAAAGCCAAGGAATGTCAATGGCCAGTTGCTGGCCGGCTGGCTGATTTCCGCACCGAGTGTCACCGTGCTGACGGTCGACAGAGGAAACGCGACTCGGTTATTGATGGTGAAGCGATAGTCTTCGACTTCGCCGTCAGAAGCCAGTCCCAGCGAATTCGCAGATGCCACATCCGTGCTTATTCGAAATCGAGCGTAAGTTTTTCCGATCGAACCCGCAGTGGCGAGCGGAAATGTCAGTGTGAATCGCTGATCGTCAGTACCAGCCGGGACGGCGATCTGAGTGCGTTCTGTCGCATTTTCAAAGAGGCCGTTGCGATTAAGGTCAATCCAGCCGTACAGCGTGGCCGCGCGGTTGGTTGTATTCGTGGCCTGAATCGTAACAACAGGATTTGTGCCAGCCGCGGCCTGCAGATCCAATGGATTCAGGACGCCATCCTCGTCATCACGACCGCCCGCTGCGAAGAGATCATCCGCCTGCGCTCCCGAGCTTTGCTGAGCCCCGTTGTCACCATCAACACCAGCTCCCAGGAAGAGAGTGGTTTGTGTTTGATCGATCGTGTGTCGTGGTCCGTTATTCGCCGTCAGAGTTTGATAATTCTCGACACCTGTTGCGGACGAGGTGTCCGGTGCATCACCGAGGTCCGCCGCCAACAACAAGCGAGCTTCCAACACATCAATCAGGGCCGAAGATCGAAATGCGGACGCCATTCGCCGACGTCGCGTAGAACCTGATACCTGGAGCGAAGATCGAAGGGTGGCGGTCAGGCTGCGAATCACAGTCTTCATTGGGAGTCCATTCCGTGGTGAGATCGCTGATGGGCGGCATTACTGATGCCGGGGGGCGACTCTATGGTCCCCCCGCTCTGCAGAGCAATATATAGTTCGATATGGTGGTCCCCCTTTTCGCTTTACTTGCGTTAAATGATCATTTTCAAGTAGCCAGATCGGCAGGAAAGGCTTTGTGCAGCGAACGCGCAGCAAACTCCTGCATGGCGGCTGTTGCGTTTACTGAAGCTGAGTCTTGCAATTACCGCTGTAGGGTAAACTGATACGGCAAACGCCGCCGCTCTTGATTGGACGCTCTCTGCTGGGCGAAGCCGGGTTCAGCGTCTGGATGCGGACGACAGGGGAGAACAGAGCACATCGGGATGAGTGCAAACGCCATGCTGCAGTCCTCGGGATGCAGCGGCAGTGTAGACACCAGAATAGTCGCCAGTCGTTCAGGTCTTCGCCTCATTGTGTGTTATGCCATGTGCAGTGGCGTGGCATATTCTTTGTTGATGTCTGTTTTGCGGCGTCGTTCACCGTTGCGAGTGCGAATGTGACAAGAGTAGACTCTCAGGGTCAGAAGAAAACGGGCCTCATTGTTTTTGCCCGGCCGAGCCCTGGATTTGTCGATGCAGCGAGGGTTTTGATGGCACGAAATCTCCCGGACCGAAACTTGTTGCCTTGTGCATCCTTGCTAGCTCGTCGCGATGTTCTGCGGGTCGGAGCACTCACTGTGGGTGCGACGCTCGTCCCGACAGATTGGATAGCGGCGAAAGAAAGTTCTTCAGATGTTGCGCCCGGAAAGTCACGAGCTGACTCCGTGATTTTTCTCTGGATGGGCGGCGGTGTTACTCACATTGATTCGTTCGATCCGAAGCCTCATGCTCCTGAAGAAATCCGAGGAACGCTCGGGACAATTTCCACATCTTTGCCAGGTGTTCATTTCGGCGAGCCCATGCCGCAGCTCGCGAGGATTGCCCACGAACTTTGTCTTGTTCGCAGTTTCTCGCATGACAGCAACGATCACTTGCTGAGTCAGGCCTATACGCTGTCGGGGCGCAAAGTCACGATGGCTCAGTTGTTTTCGGAACCGAACCTGGGATCGGTGGTGTCTTATCTGCATGGTCCTCGTAATGGGCTGCCCGGGTATATCGCTGTTCCCGGGGTTACTCGTCCAGGACCGCCGCCATATAACTTGTTTGTCGCCGGCTGGCTGGGCAATGGCTACGCTCCGTTCTGTGTTGGCGGCGTACCCGAGCAGCCGGACTTTTCGATTGGCGAGAAACAACTGAACCCCAGCCCGGAAGCTCATGAGGATCTGCTGCCCAAAGATCTGCAGCCATTGGAGGGTTTGTCTTCAGGACGCATGACGTCTCGGCTTTCTTTACGGCAGCAACTGGATCTGGTTCGGCGTCAGGCTGACGAAACCGCCCAATCTGTTGCGCAGCGCAAACAGTATGAGGGGGCGGCGAATCTGTTGACTTCGCCGTCGGTCAGATCGGCTTTCGATTTGTCGCTGGAGAAGCCCGAAGTCATCGCCGACTACGGTCAAACTAAGATTGGTCAGCGATGTTTACAGGCACGGCGACTTGTGGAGTCTGGTGCTCGGTTCGTCATGGTGGACTATGGCTATGATCCTGACTACGGCAACCTGTGGGACAACCACAACGCGCCGGGACAGAACTTTCCGCATATCTCCGAGATGTGTCGCCGTGGTTATCATCTGGCGGGAACTGACCGAGCCTGTGCGGCATTGATTCGAGATCTGAAAGCTCGAGGAATGCTGGAGCGGACTCTGGTTGTATTCCTGACGGAGTTTGGCCGAACACCGAAGATCAATTCACTAGGAGGACGTGATCACTGGGGAATGTGCGGTTCGATTTTCTTCGCTGGCGGAGGAACAAAAGCGGGAGAAGTGATCGGAGCCTCCGATGATCAGGCGGCCTGGCCAATTACTCAGCCCTGGGGACCAGCCGATGTTGCGGCCACGATCTACGAGGCACTGGGGATCTCACCAGACCTCAGGCTGCCCGATCAGTTTGGTCGTCCGCTGCCGGTGCTGGATCACGGTCAGACGATCGCCGGAGTCTTCTAGAATCGCCGGAGACATTCTAAGAATGTCAGATCCTCTTAACGGCTCTATTGCTGAGGAGCGTCGTAGTTCTCATCAAAACGGATGCTTCGTTTGCGTGTTGATTTTGCTTCCGGCAAAAAGCGTTCTTCCAGAACCTGTTCAAAACGCAGGGTTTCCGAGGATTCAACGGCTTGTTGATGATCTGGTCTTGTTCCATCAACATGAACGGCTTCCAGGTTTCCAAACATCTTTGGCAATTCGCGTCCGCGCTGACCGAACACCATGATTCCGGCCTGATAAGTCTGCTCCACGTCGCGGCACCATTGCACTTGACCGTTGAGAACGGCACGATCGCGGCCACCCGACGAACCGAATAGTGACAGGCCCTGATTGACCGCCACATGTCTCGAAGCGGCAATTCTCAGACCACCAATCGAATAGTCGAGTATCTTTACGGCTTCAAGCTCGCCACCTTCGTCCCACAGCACCCAGGCTTTCCAGTTGCATTCGTAACGCAAAGTCCCGCGGAGGTCGTTCCAGTGATTCTCAGTCAGACGATCAGGCAGCGGTTGCCCCAAAAAGGCCCCGATTTGCCAACCCAGCGGATGCGGTCGACACCAGTGGACGACGGCTCGGTTCTGACTCACGGCGCTGATGAAATCGCTGTAGATCGATAAATGGAGAGCAGTCCCGAACCGCAGTGGTCTGTCGGTAATAAAGATCAGATCCATACGTGCCAAATCCAGCAGCTTTGCCGGCAGTGGAATACCGGTATCTAAACAGGCCGAGAGATAGATCTCCGGACTGTCGGATCGTCGAATAGACGAACCCGCGCTGTTGATCGGGGAAGGAAACGACATGCAGACCTCGAGGACTCAGCTTTATCAGACGAACGATTCTTCGGAGCAAAATCGCGAGGAATCGCTGGTTGTGTTATCGAGCAGGCCGTTCGCAACTGGATTCGAAACTCAGGGAGCGGCTCAGAATATAAAGACTCTGCGTGACATCTCCTGATCAGACGGATTCGAGCGAATGTGTGGGTCGCAAGGCGTTGGGCAGTGAACGGATCGTTCAAGTACTGTTAGAACCGCAACGGGCTGGCGTCTTGATGCACAGGGCGGCAGGAACTGCCTGATTTCCTGCACTCTGATCCAATCAGGTTGTTCGCGTCGGTAAAGCTCGGCAGACCGGAACGATTGACAACTGTTTCACGGTTGTTCGGGATGAACGACAAGTTTGCACGGCGTTTCATGCATTCGTTGGATCGTAACGACTCTTCCACGGAAAAGCGTTATTCATCAGGACGATACATCAGCAGCACTCCGCGCGGTCGTCTCGCACTCCAGCCAGATACTGCGTGGTACCTGCGCCGAACAGTCCGGTTCTCCTGAGGAGCCGGAGATTCTTCCCTGACCGCAGTTATGGCAGAGCAGATATGAACTTTGAAGCAATCTCTGGAAATCAACGTTCCCGCCGTTACGCCTCAGTTGGCCATGCTCCGGCGATGATCGAAACCCTTGAGACTCGTGCTCTGCTCGCAGGAGCCGGACCTGTCATTCTTTCTCCGGCAGGCACCATTGCGACAGCACAGCCTGTGATCACATGGCAGCCCACGCCTGGTGCTACCAGTTATGACCTGTGGATCTCCGATTCTGAAACTCGCGAGCGAATTGTCTTCAAAGAAGGCATTCCGGGAACAACGACAACTCTGGGCGGCGGTGATGCACTGCGTCTGGGCGCTAACCGCATTTGGGTCCGAGCGACCGTTAATGGCGCGAAGACCGACTGGGGCGTTCCGAAAGACGTACTGCTCCAGTCACGCCCTGTCACCACTGGTCCGATTAACTCCGCTAATCCTGCAGCGCCAAACCGAATCGAAACAAACGACTGGGCAGTCACGTGGACCAGTCCCGATGGGGCGACATCCTTTGACGTGTTTCTCAGCAATCAAACAGAGCAGACCAGTACTCGCTATACAGTAAAGAATCAGGTTCCGTTGCTCGACGCGCGAGGAAATGCGATTCTCGATGGAGCAGGGAAACCAATCCTTCAGGAAGTGCGATCACTTTACGTTGACGGAGCTGTCGACGTCGTTGGTGCGCAACCGAAGGCCGTGACCGGCGCTGCGAATAGAACATTTATTGATATCACAGCCAACAAGCATGGACTGGTGACAGGCAGTAAAGTCCGAGTCTCCGGAGTTCTGGGGAACACTGGTGCGAATGGCGATTTCACCGTCACAGTGATCTCAGAGAATGTCTTCCGACTGAACAATGCCGTCAGTTCCGGCACCTATACTTCGGGCGGAAACTGGATTCCGCTGGTTGGAAATGCCCCTGCCGCGGGTGTGACATCTCGGCTGGTCCTCGGCCTTACTGCATCAAGAGCCATCGATATCACCGTGGCAAACCATGGCCTGAAAACCGGAGAGAAAGTACGAATCTCTGGTGTCGGCGGAAATAATGCAGCCAACGGTACCTTCACCGTCACAGTAGTTTCTGCAAACGTTCTCCGTTTGACCGGAGTAGCTGGGACTGCCGCGTTCACTCAGGACGGGCAACTCATGCGGCTTACGTCCTTGCAGAGCAAACTGCAGCTCGGTAAGTATCGCGTATTCGTCCGTAACACGGATGATGGCGGCCGTGTCTCCGACTGGTCAACCGCTCGTGATTTCGAGATTACACCGGTGGTCAATGTACTGCGTCCGCAAGGGCCAACATTTGAGACTCAACCATTGCTGCAGTGGGGCGCTGTTGCTGGAGCGACCCACTATCAGGTAGAAGTTTATGGGACGGATCTCCGTGTCACGTCGGTCGGTCACGGGCTCAAGAATGGTGAAAGCGTTCGTGTTTTCGGTGTCCGAGGTCTTGCCGGTGCGAATGGCGACTTCGCAATTACGGTGATCAGTCCGGACGTGTTCCGTCTGAACGGTGCGGTCGTGAGTGGTGTCTACACGACAGGGGGAAGCTGGCAGAAGCTGTCGAACGGGATCGCTGGGCCGAAGAAAAATCTCACCAGCATAACTGTGCAGAAAGACGCGACCATCCCGGTCTATAACGTAGAGTACCAGGTTGGAACTTCGTTTCGAATTCCGTACGAAATCTCAAGGTCGGTGCCTGTTATCACTGTTCAGGGGAAACCTACCACAGGGACCTATCGTCTTGTATTTGAAATCTTTGGAGAGACCATTGAACGGAAGCAAACCGCTCCATTGGCCTACAACGCGACTGCGGCGCAGATAAAGGCCGCAATTAGTGCAATTGGTCTGCAGAGTTTTGACGTGATCGTGGATACCACGGCTACAGAATTTGCCTACCGAATTCAGATGCCAGCCGATTTCGATGCCGTGAAGACTTCCGTTGTTGCGACCGTAAATCCTGGCACCGTTGTGGTGTCTACGACGAAGGTTCCGATTCCCGTTCAACAAATGGATTTCCGCGTCCGTGCTCGAAGGCTGCATCAGGTTACTACGATCACTCCTTCGGGAAGTCCAGCCTCAGGGACATTCATTATTGAGCTGACGCCCACAGGAAAAAATCCTGTTAGAGTTCAAACGGCTGCGTTGAACTACAATGCGACGGCTAATGACATTCAGACGGCTATCAGAATTCTAAAGGGCTTCGAGAATGTTCGAGTAGTCGCCCAGGGCGAAGCGCCGAACACTGTCTTTTTGCTGCAACTTCCTCTGACAGGAAACGAAGCGAATCCTGGTGCTATCGGTGGCAATCCGGTGACTGTGAATATCATTTCCAGCGTGACCCCGGGAACTGTCACAAGTTCAACGGTGATTTCCCCACGAGTCGATGGACAGTGGAGCCCGCTCGTCGGCTTCACCTCAATTCAGAAGCCCGTCATTACTGGTCCGCTGGGGATTGATAACGCAGACCCGAACGCTCCTCGCACAATCACGGATCTTCGGCCGACATTGCAGTGGACGCCTATCGACAAGGCTGCTCGCTATGAAATCTGGGTGGAACGGTCAGCAAGCACTTCGACCTATCTGCGGACCAACTCTTCCGTCAATTCCTACAAGTTCCAGGCTGACCTGCTGAGTGGAAATTATACAGTCAGAGTGAGAGCCGTCAGTACGACCGGACAGTTTACAGATTGGAGCGACTTGTTCGCGTTTACGGCGACGGGCGGGGCCAGTGTGGTTCAGTCTGTCGCAGTTTCTCCAACTCGACGAGCGACCATTACATGGGCTCCTGTTGCGGAAGCAGCCACGTACGAAGTTCAGATTGCCTGGATAGGTACGAACATCGACTATCTGCACCCGACCGGTATCACTGTGCTGTCTTACACAACCAGTTCAGCACTCTCCCCAGGCAACTATCGAGTCTGGGTGCGGGCTGTTAAAGCGGATGGAACGTTTCTCGGCTGGAGCAAGCCATTTGACTTTACCGTCGTGGCAACGGAATTACTGACGCCGTCGCAGGACGATGCGGAGATGCTGGCAGTCCTGAAATCTGAACTGTCCTCTGAGAAAATTACGCCTGCTGCTGCCGCGTCTGAGGTTATTGCCGATCAGCCAGACCGAAGCGGGAGTTACGCTGACTCTGAAGCAGTACAGCCAAGCCAGACTTTTGCTGTTGTCATGCCAGAATCGGTGCAAGCTCCTTCACAGAATTCACTGGAGCAAGAGGATTCGGTGCTGATCGAACGGCTCGCTCAGGCTTGCACACAGCAGGAGTGGTGGACCGTTGTGGGCAACGCATCTGTGTAGTTGTCGGATTCACTTTCGATCTGCGGAGATTCTCTACAAGAGACCAGGCCAGACATCCTCGCATTGGTTCTTGTTTCTGAATCTTCGGTGATGCACGGGGTCCAGACCCGGTTCTCTAAGAAGTTCTCAATGGAAACCGCTGGATTTTTACCAGCGGTTTTCTTTATGTCCCAGGCTGTCACCGTCGGCGATCCAATGTCTCACAACAGTTCTCCACCTAATCCACTGACGATCCTGATTACAGGCGCATCGGCCGGAATCGGAAGGATTACGTGTCAGTTACTGGCGAGGCAAAAGCATAGGTTCATTCTGGCTGCTCGTTCCAAAGATAAGCTCAGCGAACTTGAAGCAGAACTTCGAGTTCAAGGGGTGGAAAGCCTCGCTGTGCCGACCGATGTGTCTGATCCGCGAGCCCTGGATGCACTCGTTAAAGCGGGTGTCGATCGTTTCGGCCGGATTGATGTGTTGATCAATAACGCCGGGATTGAATGCTTTGCGTCCCTTGATGAACTCCCCGTCGAGGACATTCTGCAGACGATCGAAACGAATCTCACCGGAGCAATTTTGCTCACCCGTCTCGTCGTGCCCGTGATGCGTCAAAATGGGTTCGGGCGAATTATCAATATCTCCTCGATTGCTGGAAAGCACGGCCCGGCGTATGGCGCGGTCTATGGTGCTACAAAAGCCGGATTGATTGCTTTCACGCAGTCACTTCGCGGAGAGCTTTCTCCAGCAGGGATTCTGTCTACGGTCATCTGCCCCGGCTTCGCGACTCACGGCGGAATCTATGATGAAATTGTGAAAGCAACAGGCAAGAAAACGCCATCGTTGCTGGGAGGCACCACGGCCGAAACGGTGGCGGCAGCGATTGAACGCGCGATTCGAAAAGCCCCGCCCGAGATAATGCTGAACTTCCCTGCAATGCGTCCCGTGTTTATCTTCAGGGATATGTTTCCGCGACTTGGTGAGATGCTGATTCTCGCGACGACTCTAAAGTTCCTGAAACGAGCCGCCTCCATCAGGAAGTAGCCTGTCACGGTATTACATCGTCCAGCAACGCGATACTGACAACTTTCTCCAGTCGCACGTGAACGGTCTTTCGATTCGGCTGAATGCCATGGACTCGGGCGTCTCTGACATAAACCTCGCGCGTGGTTGTTGAGTCGCGAAGATCATGCACATCCGCTCCGCGCAGGATCAATGCTTTGTCGCGAAGTTCGTGCAATCGCCCTACGTAAACATACGGCGATTCTACGTCAATCACGACGTTCTTTCCGATGAATTCTTCCACCGACGATTCCTCAGCAAATTCATGTTACGATGCTGTCTGGTCAGCCAGATTCAGACGACAAGGAACTTGAGCCTTGATTCCATTTATCAAGATGCACGGCTGTGGCAATGATTATGTGTTTCTGGACTGCTTCAGCAATCCAGTTCCCAAAGATCCTTCCACCCTCGCGATCAATATCAGTGATCGGAATCGCGGCGTGGGCGGCGACGGTTTGGTGTTAATGATGCCACCTGACGGCAGCAATGCGGTGGCTCGCATGCGAATGTTCAATTCGGATGGCTCCGAAGGATCGCTTTGCGGGAATGCACTTCGCTGCATGGCGATGTGGTTGCATCAGTCCGGACTTGCCGGTCCCGAATTTCGCATCGCCATGTCCGATCGCTTAATGCCGGTGCGGATTTTGCATTCCGATGAACAGCACCGAGTTGCTCAAGTTCGGATTGAGGTGGGGCCCCCAGTTGTGCAGAACCCGCTGGTGGCGGAAAAAGCGATGTTCGTTCGGAAGGTCGAACTGAGCAATCTACTACTGCCGGATCTTAGTCATCCTCCCGTGTTTGTTTCCATGGGGAACCCTCACACCATCTTGTTCGTTCGTTCTCTTGAAGCGTTGGATTTCTTTACGCTGGGGCCAGCCATTGAGTGCCATCCCGAATTTCCCAGCCGCACGAATGTCGAGTTCGTGGAAATTCAAAGTGGCCAGGCAGAAACGTCGCCCAGAGCTAAAGTCCGCGTCTGGGAAAGAGGCTCCGGGGAAACCATGGCCTGCGGGTCCGGAGCCTGCGCTGTTGCGGTCGCCGGCGTGGCCAGTCGGCTTCTCGCGGATTCCGTCCCCATTCAAATTGAAATGCGCGGAGGAAATCTGGTTGTGATCTGGGACCAATTCAACAGCGTGTTTCTTGAAGGCCCGGCCGAAGAAGCCTTTCGAGGATTCTTTCCCGCGGACATTGGTTAGGCCCGTTAACGGCAACTCATTTCAAGAACGTCTTTATGCGTTGGCTGCCGCTACGGTGGCTTTCATTTTACTGAGCCCGGTCTTCGCAACTTCCAGAGCATCCTGTTTCCAATAGTCGCGATTGAACAGCTCCAGGGAAAGAGTAATCTCGCGGCCGTGACCGCCGATTGCGTTCAGAATCTTTGACATCGGAGCAATGCCGTCTCCTGGATAGACTCGATGCGAATCGTTCATCTCAGTTCTCTCAGGCGTGGCTGGATAGTCGTTGACGTGAAAGACCTGCAGAGCATTGTCGCTGAACAAATTCAGGCCGGTAAAGTCGGATCCACCTTTGAAGATGTGATAGATGTCAAGAAGCAGGCAGGCTTTCGGATGTGCGGTTTCTCCGATCACAAACATGACCTCGCCCAGTCGTGAAAGATTCTTCGAGAAGCCCCAGACCTCAAGCTGCGGGACGACGCCGGTTTGATCTCCAAGATCCTGGAGTGCTCGAAAACGCTCCGCTGCGGCGAACAGATCGATCTTCGGGCTGTCGGCTTGGTGCGCTCCGACAGGCGGAGCAGCGATGCGAGTTCCTCCGATTTCGCGAAGCATGTCCATGTCACGTTTTGCTTCTTCCAGAGCTTCCTTCCGCTTCGTCTCGTCATCAACGATCCATTGAGCGAACCCGATAGCGCTGTCGACGGTCAGGCCTGCATCGGAGATGCGTTTTGCGAGATCAGACAGCTTTCCGCCCTTCTCCACGAATTGTCGCAGGGTCGGAATCCACGGCTCGATCCCGTCGTATCCCGCGGCGGCCGCGACATCAACCTCTTTTTCGATCCCCAGCTCCTGTCCACGAATCGTGCTGGTATTCAGGCAGTAGCGAAACCCGCTTTTAGCGTCCTGAGTCGCCTTGAGACCACGGCGCGGCATCGGAGCAGCGTGCGAAACAGCAGCTCCCAGGCCAGAGGCAGCAGCGGCGGATAGAAATAGACGGCGATCGACAGACATGCGAAAACCCCGGAATTCTGCGGAACTCAGATGGAATGGAAAAGTATGCCGAAAGTAGCGGACGCAACGAAAAATTGGAAACGTCCGTCGGTCCGGAAGCGACACGTCGAGGTAATTCTCAGGCATTTGGCCGACTTTGCTGCTCCAGCCTCACGAATCAGAGTCCGGCGCCTGAGGTTCCGATTTTGACACTTGAACCGCCGGCCTTTGAAGCTACCTTTGAAGGCCTGACCTTCAAAAGGCATCAACAACCTGGAGTCGAGGCCGAGCAATCGGCGGCATAACTGAGGCAAATTATTCGTGAAGCTGGCGTGGCATTTCAGCAAAGTGAATCCGCGGTTTAAGAACCGTGAAGCAACGCAGGGGGAATTCTTCTCCAGCGATACCGAACTGCGCGCGTTCGTGCGTGAAGCGGTGCAGAATTCACTCGACGCCAGACGTCCGGGATGCAACGGGCCCGTTTCCATCCGCATCTATGTGTCGGGGACTGAAGGTGCCTTAAGTGCCGAGTCTGCAAAGAGATATTTTCGCGGGGGCTGGGATCATTTTCATGCTGAAGGCAGCGGGCTCCGTGATGCTCCTGGCAAGGATGACTCCTGTCCGTTTATCGCCTACGAAGACAGTGGGACAACCGGCCTGACTGGTGATACCGAGCAGTTTCACGAGGTTCCGGGTGTTCGTAATCCGTTCTATTATTTCTTCCGCGCCGAGGGGCAATCGAACAAGCTGGAGACTGGTCGAGGTCGCTGGGGACTTGGAAAGTTCGTGTTTCCTCGCAGCAGCGCGATTCGCAGCTTCTTTGGGCTGACGGTTCGATACGACGATCAGAAGAGGTTGCTCGTCGGGCAGTCGATTTTGCGGTCGCACCATGTTGATGACAAGAGCTACACGCCCGATGGCTGGTTTGGAGAGAAGCCTGAGAAAGATGAAGCTGCTGCTCCCGTGGATGATCGGCAGTTCATCGATCAGTTCGAAGAAGATTTCTGTCTCGAACGTCGTCAGGATCCGGGACTGTCATTGGTCGTGCCGTTCTGTGATCTGACGTGGACGCCGGATGCCATCGTCGAATCAATTCTGCAGGATTATTTCTACGTCATCCTGCGTGATGAACTGGTCGTTACTGTCGAAGGCGCGAATACTCAAACGGTCCTGAATTCACGCACAATGGCGGGTATCTTAAGTGCCGCCAGTGAAACAGTCCGCCAGTCTCTGAAGCCGCTGTTTGATCTGACCCGATGGATTCTGACCAAGCAAGCCGCGAATTCTCAAATCAACCTGCGTGCCGCGGGTGTCGCTTGCCAAACGAAATGGAATCAGAAATCGATTCCGCCAGATGTCTTCAATTTGATCCGTCGATCGTTTGTGGATTCAGGTCGATTGGCGTTGCGAGTGCCCGTCGATGTTCAGCATCGCAGTGGTGTTCTGAAGGCAACGCATTTTGATATCTACCTGGAGAAGGCTGAGGGCTCTCTGCAGAAGCGGCCCATGTTTATTCGCGATGGGATTATCATCTCCGATGTTCGCAGTCGGCTGATTCGCGATCTGGTCGCCATCGTAACGATTGATGATCCTCCGCTGACCGAGTTTCTCGGTGATGCCGAGAACCCTGCTCACACGGAGTGGCATGAAGAGACATCTCACTTCAAAGGCAAGTACGTCAACGGGGCCGCGACACTGCGGTTCATTCGCAACTCGGTTGCTGATCTCTGTCAGATCCTGACAGAAGCAGTCGAGGACGAAGATCCGGAGATGCTGCTGGATGTCTTCTCTGTGGGGCTCGCATCATCCGATTCAAACCAAAAATGGACGGTCGAGTTTGCTTCGATGACCAGTCGCTCGTCTGCGAAAAACGAGGATGGCACCGCTCGTTTGCAGAAGCTCAAGACGAAAATTCGCCACCCACGTTCGTGGCGATTGACTCGCAAGGCCGGTGGGTTTCGCCTTTCTGGTCGTCCACAGCCTGAGGAAATCAATTACGGTATCGAAGTGCTGATTGCTTACGATCGCCGCAGCGGAAGTGCTCTGCGGAAGTATTCAATAACAGACTTCCAGCTCGATCATGATCCGATCGTGATTCAGGCTGAAGGTGTTCATGTCGAGATACCGGAGCCGAATCGGCTGGTCGTCTATCCGGAACAGGATACGTTCGAAGTTCTGGTCACCGGTTTCGATCCGAATCGTGACCTCTTTCTTCAGGCCCGTACGAGCAAATCTCTCACTCGATTCCGCGCGATCCGAGAAGCTCTTACGTTTGAGTAGCCGAGGCCAAAATGCCTATTTGCACTCAGCGACATCCGCTTGCTTTGTGTCTTGACTGGTTTCTACGTTTTTCTTTTTGACTCGAAGTCGCAGGAGTTGCCCTGGCGGCGAAAGAGCATTGCGACTGATCAGCCCCCGCGTACTTCGAGCGGCTACATTCCGGGATTTGTTCGGACGGTTCGCTTGCAGTTGCAGAGTACATGTACCATTGCTTTGCTGAAGCGTTCTCTGGTGGTTTTATCGACAACTCGCCAAAAGTCGTGGATTAGAAAATCAAAGTCGAGCAATCTGCGGTTGGAAGTGGCGTCACTTTGCATGACCGTATTCCAAGAAATACGTCGAACCCTATTCCCAT
>Ga0255095_1000171_pt1 | contig 38541 bp, 30 predicted proteins | sample Colum_Law_RepC_8_2_FD_188435 | JGI IMG/M metagenome (GOLD analysis project Ga0255095, IMG submission 188435) | Freshwater microbial communities from Columbia River, Oregon, United States - Colum_Law_RepC_8d | ecosystem: Environmental > Aquatic > Freshwater > River | place: USA: Oregon...
ATGACGTTTACGCTTTTTGCTCATGGGAAAGTCCTCTCGCCTCGAATTGAGGCTCTAGACTCTCATATCACATGGACCAAAGTTTGGGGAGCAAACCACATCCGCATTGATGTACCACTGATGATTGCTATTTCACTCATTGTCTATGCGATGGCTTTCGATGGAGCTATCGGACAACTGGATGGCCTCTTGCTGGTTGGGGGCGCAATCGCTTACACAGCTTTGGCGGTGATCACCAGTCGAAGAGAGTCTTCCGCAATCAAAGCGGAGTATGAGAAGGAGTTCGGAAACACGAAGGAACCGGGGAGCCTGAAACGAGTCGCTGTGAATCTGGCTCTGGTTGCCGGAGGCCTAGGACTCCTGGTGGCGGGATCTCACTGGTTTATCGACTCCGCCATCGTAATCGCCAGAGCATTGGGGGTTTCGGAACTTGTTATTGGACTGACAATAGTCGCCGCGGGCACTTCAATGCCGGAGGTTGCCACGTCGATTATGGCGGCCATTCGCGGGGAACGCGACATTGCTGTGGGCAATGTTGTGGGAAGCAACATCTTCAATATTCTGGCTGTACTTGGAATCTCAAGCGCCGTCGCGCCGGGTGGAGTGAAAGTCACGGCGGCTGCTCTGACAATGGATATTCCCGTAATGATTGCAGTCGCAGCTGCCTGTCTGCCGGTCTTCTTTATCGGACACATCATCTCTCGCTGGAACGGAGTCCTGTTCCTCGCGTACTACTTTGCCTACACAGCAACATTTGTGATCGCAGAGATGGTTCCGGGGTACCATCGCACTTATGCTCTACTGATGCTGGGGCTTGTGATTCCATTAACGGTCATCACATTACTCACAGGAGTCGTCCGTTCGATCCGGCGGAACAAACCATCGGCACCGTCGACTGAAGAATCCTCCCGATCGCTCTAACAAGGTTTTGCGAGGTTTCGGACTACTTGATACGTGATCGGGCAGTGAGATGAACAAACATCTCACTGCCCGGCCACGTTTAAATCAAAACAAAGTTTGACACACTGAACAAATCATCCGGCTACAAGATTGGTTACTGAACACAACTGTAGACCCGAGCAATTCGATCAAGCACACGCTGCTCAGCAACACAGATTTCGCCCTGATCCAGCAACCCTCCGGACGCCAACGCGATACGGGAGGCGATCTCGTAAAGCAGTCGACCGAACTCCCGATCTCTCGCCTGCTCTGAACGAGCCAGACGATCCAGAGTGTAATGTTCCCAGGCAGACCACAGGACCTTTTCCGGACGTCTCGCCAGCCAGGATTGAAACAAATCAAATGCGGCGGGAACGTTGAGCATGTCCGATTGTAGTGCAGCACTGACTGCAAATACCTGCTCAAACTGAGTCACCTTACCGCTCGCCCAGGCAACCTCCGCAATCGGCGCATATCGTATGGCCTCCAGATTGTCTTCGTTGAATCCCAGATCAAGCAGTTGGTCGAGCAGATCGTCGTCTGTCGTCCCTGTGATAGACACAAGACGTTGTCGCGTGATCGCAGACTGAATTCGATGAGGATATCGCTCTGTATTGGTACCCTCACATTTCGCCAGCCGCAAGTCGATTTTCCTGGTTGCCTTTCGGCTTAAACTGTTTGTGTTCACCATGGCTAATTCTCCGTGAATCGTCAGAGTGGGCGCAGAAAAGGAAGACCATTTGGTGCTTCACGCTTTGTCACGCTTCACAATAATAGCCAGACACTCACTGCCCGATAATCTGAATTGAGGACGCCGAAGAATCAAAAAAATGAACAATCACACCCAGCACCGAACCGTTGGATTCCGGCAAAATTTGGCAGTAGTACATCGCTCTGACCAGTCGAATTGGCCGAATTTGCGATTGTGATGAACTTCCGGCAGCTCTAAATTTTTCCGGGACCTCTCTTAGCAGACATCACACGTCAAGAATGACGCCCACCGAGTCACCCTGCTGCACTCGGGGAAATGTGCGGAGGACAAGAACAATTCCAGCCTGTTCCGCAATGATGGGCTTCGGTTCAGTCTGATCCAGCGGTATCACGATGCCCATAACATCCCCGGACCGAATTCGATCTCCGGGCTTGAGCGATGTGTGAAAGTAACCAGTGCAGGGCGCCGGATTACAAACCTGCATATGGCCAGAACCAGGATTCGTATCTTCCACGACGTAAGCAACTCGATCGAGAGGCGCTACTCGATCAAGCATCTTCAGTTCAGCCATGACGTTCAGGCAACCGTCGACATAGTCGTCGACCCCTGCGGCGAGGCAGGTGGCTGAGCCGAGATACTCGCAATAAATCGCGGGCACGTTGCAATCACGAGCGACCGAAAGACTACGCCCTTCCAGATGCGGCGATGTCCCCCAGATGACCGGCAAATTGAACGCCTTCGCCATTCGCCGCTGATCACTCAGAACCTGCTCATTGGCATGCATCACGTAACCGGCAAGCGGATAAACCGAAAGCTCGGTCCCGCCTGTGTGCAGATCGATATAATAGTCTGCAGAACGAATCAGTTCGCTCAACGCCCAGGCAGTTTGCTCAGTGACGGTTCCGTCTACCCGACCGGGGCAGGTACGAGCCAGATCTTTGCCATCGTCACCACACCGATGGCCTCGCAAAAAAGCCGACTCATTGACAATCGGCACCAGCGTCACGGTGCCTCGAAAACCCTGCACCGTTGAATCGTCCGTGCGAAAACTTCGGATCAATGTCGTGATAGCCGCGATGGGTTCAAACTCATCCCCGTGAACTCCCCCAGTAATCAACAGATGAGGAGCAGAGGGGCCGTTCTGAAACCGAAACTGTCGCAGAGAAACCGTCATGACTTAACCTGCACCTGTGGAACCAGTTCAACACGGCAATCCTTGAATCGAAAACAGCCATCGACCGGCAACACAGAACCTGTGATATAGTCAGCATCGTCCGAAACAAGGAACACAGCGGCTCGACCAATGTCTTCCGGCAACCCCAATCGTCCCCAGGGAAGTTTTTGCCCCTCGGCTGCGATCGTTTCTTCCGAGAAAGTCACATGCTCACCAGGAGTGTCGATCCATCCGGGCTCGATGGCGTTGACATTAATGCGATGCGAACAAAGCTCCACCGCGATGGATCTCATCATGTGATTCAGTCCAGCTTTCGCTGCACCATAAGCCACGCAGAGGCCAATGGGCATTTCCGCCTGAACGCTTGAGATGAACACGATCTTGCCGCCACGCCCCTGAGCCACCATTTGCCGGCTGACCAATTGACTCATATGAAAGCCACTGGTCAGCGTGCCCTGAATCGTGCGTTCGAAATCCTCAGGAGTGTAATCCAGAAAGGCTCCTCGACGACTATACGCCGGATTGCTGATCAGAATGTCAACGCGTCCCACCGCTGACATCATCTGACTAAACAAGTCTTCACAGCCCGTGCGTGAAAACACGTCTGCTGCGATCGGATGGCAAACGCCTCCTAGCCCACGAATCTCATCAGCAGTCGTCTGCAAATCAGTGCTGCCGGGGCGATCGTTGATGACAACCTCCGCCCCATTCATCGCCAACTGAATCGCACACCCTTTGCCGATTCCTCGGCCGGCACCGGTGACGAGAGCAACTTTGTTCTGAAGTTTCATGGCACATCCTGAGCAGGCGCAAAGAGCAATACTTTTGGGCCGCTATTTGGCCGCATCAAACGCCGCAGAACACTCCTGCAGCATTCTCATGATCGCACCAAATTCACCGCCATGATTCATCAGTTGTCCGCCCTGAAGATGTCGCTGCTTCAGGATTTCCGGCGTCCCCGCCGGTGCACCCCAGGCTTTGCCATTCTTGCTGCAGGCGGCAGCAACCTTCTCGAAGCACTTCTCCATGGTCATCGAACCGTCGCTAAGCTTAAGTCGAAGCCCTAGGTCGCCGGGACCGATAAACACACCGTCGAGACCGGGAACAGCAGCGATCTCTTCAATGTTGTTGACGGCTTCCAGAGTTTCAATCTGAACAACCAGAAATGTCTCTCGGTTCGCTTCCGACGTAAAGACGTCAGCACCATCAACCATGTAATCGGCATCGAGTCCCGCTCCATCAAGACCTCGATCACCGATCGGAGGAAACTTGACAGCATCAACAAGCATCCGGGCCTTCTCTGCGGTGTTGACAAGAGGAATCATGAGCCCGGTCGCTCCGTCTTCCAGATATCGATAGAGCCGCGTCTTTTCGAGCGTTGGCGGCCGCAGCATGATGTCGATGTCGTGCAGATGCGAATGCGTCAGAAGGTTCTGGACATCGCGATCAGGCATGCTGCGATGCTCCAGATCCAGCCAGATGCAGTCAAAACCAAAATGAGCAGCCTGCTTAACAAAGGCCGGGATGTAGTGCCCAAGGCAACACATGCGAACAGGTTCGTTCCGACGAATCTTGGCGAGCGTCTTACTTTTTCTCATGAGACTTCCGTTACGCCGATTTCTATTTCAAGAGTCATTGTGGACAGCTCCGGCAACAAATCCGGAACAGTGATCCCCGACGCCGGGGCTATCTATTGCAAACGAGTTGAGGACGAACGAATTCACGGGTATCAATCAGACTTCGAAAACAGTCGCCCGGAACACGCCCAACCTACTGAATCCGCAACAGTTGTTTTCGTGTTCGCACAAACAAAGCGCCATCAGCAATGGCAGGCGATCCCAGAACCGGATCACCCATGTCATTCACGGCAAGGATCTTCAGTTCCGGGGCATCCTGCAACACTACGATGCTGCCGTTCTCACTGGCAATGAAAATCTTCCCGTCTCCATACACCGGCGACGCGAAATAATTCGCAGCATTGTTGATCCGAGCTGGCCCGAAGACAGACTTACCTTCTGCAGTGTCAAAACAGGTCGCGATCCCGCCTTCTTTGACCAGCAGCATGCGATTATTGACGACCAGGGGAGAGACAATGTGATCGGTATGCTTCGTGGAATGCTTCCAAAGCAGATGAGTCGCGGTCACATCACCACGTCCGCCCCCTTTCACCGCCATCACAAATTCATCGGCCGGGGTCTCTGAACTAAACGACGCGCCGGCCCGGTTATTCGGAGCCAGAAAAGCGACATCTAATTCTTCGCCTTCAAGATCGCCATCTTTATTCGTATCACCGCGATCGAACGTCTTCTTGTAAAAGGCCTCGGGAACTGGTCTTTTCCCAAAGAAGGCCTGCACCTCGTCTTTGGTGATTTTATTGTCGCTGTTACCGGTCTCGGCCTGATCGATCGATGCCAGCCACTGACTGGCAATGCCCTTGCTCTGCAGCGAGATATAAATCACTCCATCATGACAGACAGGAGTCGTCTTGATGTTCCGCAGCAAAGTGCGAGCCTGCCAGAGTCGCTCCCCTGTGCGAGGATGATACCCCACAAGCAGTCCGGTTCCGGCAACGACGACCTCGTCTCCATGATCGGTATGACAGATCACGGGATGAGAATAGTTGACCGCCATGTCATTGCGATCGTCCTTCCAGAGAACTGTCCCGGTCTTTGAATCGAAGGCATACATCGCCGGGTGCAGATCATCATCCTGCACAAAATAGACAACACCATCGTGCAGAACCGGCGACATCCCAGCGCCCCACTTGAATACGAAATAGGGAACCGGCAGAGTCTGTTGCCAGACATCGGCACCCGTTTTGGCATCAACGCTGACCATGCCCAACGTCGTAAAGTAAAAGTAAACACGATCAGCGTCTGCAGCAGGCGTTGTGTACGCATGACTGTTGGTCAGATGGATTTCGTCCACATCTCCAACCGGCCATGATCGCATCCAAAGCTGCTCTCCTGACACGGCATCAAAGGCATAAAGTCCAACTGTTTTCTCATCGACCATCGCCGAAGTGAACACTCGTCCCGAAGCAATAACCGGACAGCCGATGCCATCGCCAAGCTTCGCAACCCATTTGACATGCTCTGTAGAAGAGAATTTATCTGGCAGCGGCCCCTGCGCCGTTGAAACTCCGGAACAGTTTGGTCCCCGAAACTGAGGCCAGTCTTCGGCCTGAACCGAACAAAACATCATCGCAGCGATGCAACAGAGCAATCGTACCATGTGCAGGTCTCCGTTTTCTGGATGTTCACAAAGCGAGGTGTGAAAAGGCGGGAGGCCATGGTGTACTGCCAAACAACGAGTAACAAACCTCGGACGGCAGCGACCAGGTTCAATCAACGTTGCGAGGACATAACATCCGGGCTTTCAGGGTCAGGTAACCGCAAACGCTAATCGATTCAGCACCAACTGCCAACCGTTCGCTTGCATTCCATCCTCAACTGTCTTGCAATCTCCGCACTGACCAAGCAACTCTATACCCAGGATGATCGAGTCTGAATAAAGAGCAGTAACAGGCATACGGTGTCTCGCGAAGCCAAGCCTCCGCTCGTTTCGGCACACGCTGTGCAGCACGGTGAAAGTCATGGAATTTTGCCGTGACATTCGAAGCCTGTGCTCATTCTCTAATCGAGGTTGATCAACTTACGCGCGAAACCTTTCCGTACAACCACTCGGCTGAGAATCGCGGTGCGTGAAGTATGCATCGTGCCCCGGACACCAGCCGGTACAGCATGATCAACTCCTGTTTTTGAACTGGAACTCCGAACATGGTGGAATCAGCCGACTTTGTGGTGAAGTCACTCGGCGTGTGCCGCGTCGATTCGCCGCTGGCTCCGTTACTCGCAGCACGAAAACAATCCATCAATAACGTTGATGAATCGGATCGAGTGCTTTTCGACGACATCGCCTCAATGGCCATCGAACGCGGCGTACCGACAAATGAGCTCCCCGGCTTTGAACCAGCTGGTCCAAGGAAGAAAATCTACTTTGATCCTTCGAAAACTCACGCCGGAGTAGTTACCTGTGGTGGACTGTGTCCGGGATTCAATGACGTTATCCGCGCTCTGGTGATGGAACTGACGTTTCGTTATGGCGTGAGAAAGATCTCTGGATTTCGCAATGGCTATCAGGGTTTCGTCGCTCGCCACAGCCATCCCGTCGTTCAACTGACCCCGGATCTCGTCAGCCACATTAATGAAGAAGGCGGGACCATGCTGGGAACATCACGAGGCCAGCAGGATCCCGCTGAGATCGTGGACTGCCTGGAGCGCATGGGGATCAACATGCTGTTCGTCGTGGGAGGCGACGGCACTCTGCGCGGAGCTTTGGCGATCACAAAGGAGATCGCAGACAGAGGACTTCGCATCGCTGTTGTGGGCATCCCAAAAACCATTGACAATGACATCATGTACATTGATCAGAGCTTTGGCTTTCAGACGGCCTTTTCGATGGCCTCAGAAGCGATCCGGTCAGCTCATGCAGAAGCCATTTCTTCACCGAATGGAGTCGGCCTGGTCAAGGTGATGGGGCGACATTCAGGATTCATTGCCTGCTATGCGGCTCTTGCCAAAAGTGATGCCAACTATGTTTTGATTCCTGAGATTGGATTTCAACTGGATGGCCCTCAGGGCTTATTGGCCAGCCTGCAGGAGCGTCTGAATCGACGAGGACATGCAGTGATCGTCGTGGCCGAAGGAGCAGGGCAGTCGTTGCTTGCGGCATGCCCAAAATCCACGGATGCTTCCGGGAACGCCCGTCTGGGTGATATCGGCCTGTTTCTGAAGGACAGGATCAATGCTCACTTCGCCGAACAGGGCATGGAGTTAAATCTGAAGTACATTGATCCCAGCTATCTGATCCGCAGTGTCCCTGCGAATCCGTTCGACAGTGTTTACAGCTTACGACTCACGCACAACGCTGTTCATGCAGCGATGTGTGGCCGAACGGAAATGGTCGTTGGTCGATGGCACGGGCGATTCGTGCATGTGCCGATTCCACTGGCCATCCGCCAACGAAACACGGTCGATCCTTACGGCGATCTGTGGATGTCGGTGCTGGAATCAACCGGACAGCCGCCATCTTTTGGCGAATCCGCCTCAACCCACTAGCCTGAACTACGCAAAGCAGAGCAGTCGACCACTCTGCTGATCTTCGCCCACGACCAGACATCCTTCGCCGATCGCAACCCCCGCACTGATTCCCTTTCCGGCATTGAACTTCCACACCTCAGCACCGGTATCCAGGGAGACACCATAAAGGTTACCGTCGTTCGAGCCGAAAAAGATCCGTCGATCCACGACCGTCCCGGAGCTTTCAATCTTAGCTCGAGTTGCAAAAGTCCACTTCGCAACACCGGTTGCTCGATCAACCGCATGCAAATGCTTGTCGTGACCGCCAACCAGCACAAGGTCATCCGTTACGGCGGCTGAGGCATGAAACGGCATCTTGCGAGGCCCCTCATAACGCCAGACGAATTCGCCCTTGCGCCAATCCACGCAGACAATCATTCCGGTATGAGTGCCCACGTAGAGCAGATCGCCAACGATTGCAGGTGATGCGATCAAGAACGACTCCAGCGGCATGTCACGGAACTCTTTACCGGTCTTCAGATCGATGACTCGCAAATGCTCATCACATCCCGCCAGGAACGTGAACGAATCAGCGATGCCCGGCGAACAATTGATGCGGTCATTCGTCTGAAACTTCCAGACATCCTGGCCATCCTTCGACAGACAGTAAAGGTAACTGTCATGAGACGCCAACAGCAACTTGTCTTCAAACAGTGCGACGCAACCCGCGATTTCTGCACCACTGGCGAACACCCAGCTCTTCTTCCCTGTCGCTCGTTCCAGGGCGTGCAGAACGCCATCTTCATCGCCGATATAAACCATCGTTTCCGTAATCAACGGAGTCGCTTTGAAACCAGCCGCAAACTTCTTCGGATCAGGGTCTTCGATGGAACGATACTTCCAGACCTCCTGTCCGGTCTTGAGATCGAAACAGTACAGATAACCGCATAACGCCGGCGCAAAAACATGCTCACCCACGATGGCAACTCCAGCAACCCAACCATCGGGAGAAGCGACTTCCCATTTCAGTTCAGGCTTTTCTGCCAATGTGCATTTGGCAACGCCACGCTGATCGGGGGTTCCTCGAAAAGACGGCCAACTGGTTTCTGCAGGAGCATCCAAGGTCGCGGGCTGAGCAGCCGCCAGACTCTGAAGCGACCAGCCAGAAGCAGCCAGCATAGCGGCCACGCCCGTCGACAACTGTCCCAGTGCGACTCGACGGGATAATTGCTCAGAAGAAAATGAACCCATGACTGATCTCTCCAGCAGCGTGAGACGATTGGCCATCAGACTTGAACGGGCCAAATTCAGATAGACTTTTACCGCAGAGCATTTCGATACAGCTCAACAAACGCGGCTGTATCCATTTTTCGCGGGTTAAACGTTCCTGTCCACTGTTGGCTGGCTTCATCCGCCAAACCTTGCAGATTTTCTTCCGAGATCGGTCGCCCAACGGCCTGAGTCATCGAAATCGGCATCTCGGCAAGTCGCAGGAACTCAACAAATCCCGCTGCCAATTGATCAGCCGCCTCTACAGGCGTCGGATTACCATCCAGCCAGCCAGCTGTGTTCAACAAATCCTGGTACAGCGAACCAACCGCAGCTGCATTCCAACGAATCACATTGGGCATCATCAGCCCCACGGCGACACCATGCGTCGTACCGAAATGTGCCGTCAAGGGATTTGCGGCGGCATGGGCTGCTCCGAGCATACTATTCTCAATCGCAGCACCCGCCAGGAACGCCCCAAGCTGCATCTTACCTCGAGCATCAACGTTGGCGGGCTCACGAATGACCACAGGAAATGCTTCGGCGAGCAATCCCCAGGCCTTGCGAGCAAACATCTTTGAAACGGTATTTCGCTTCGTCGTCACGTAACTTTCAATCGCGTGAGTCATCGCATCAATGCCGGTGGCCGTTGTGACAGACCGAGGCATCGTGACGGTGAGTTCCGGATCCAGGATGGCGATGCGACAGGCCGCTTTGACGTCTCCACACGCCATCTTCATGTGAGTTTCAGAGTCCGCGATCACTGCAAACGACTGTGCTTCGCTGCCTGTCCCGGACGTTGTCGGCACGGCGATCATCGGCAGCATCGGAAGAGTCGCCTTGCCGACGCCTCGATAGTCATGCATTCGGCCGCCGTTTGTCAGCAGGAAATTCGCGCCCTTGGCACAATCCATACTGCTGCCGCCGCCGAGCCCGACGATCAAATCCACATTGGCCGGCTTGGCAAACGCAACACATCGGTCCACGTCAGCCGTTGTCGGATTCTCAGTGACTTCATCGAACACGACGGATTGCAATCCGGCCGCCGTCAGCGATGCAACAGCACGGTCACAGTGTCCGACTTTCTTCAGGCCGGCATCCGTCACCAGAAGAACTCTTCGCCCCGACGATTCGCGTGCCAGCTCTCCAAGTTGATTGAAGGCCCCGCAACCATAAATCAATCGCGTGCGTTGCTGGAAGTCAAACGGACTCAGCGCACTGTTGAGTTCTTCACCGGCAGGATTTAAAGAGGCGGTCATGGAGGCCCAGAATGCAGGACGGCGTCGGAGGGATTTTGATCATTTACAGGAAGGGAGAGAACAAATCCGTTGCCTTTTCGATGGTCAATTTCAGATGACAATACGCAACCCGTCTCGAACGTGCAACCAACGCCCTCTTTCGCCTCTCACGAGTCTCATTCCTCAGGCTTACGATTACCTCACCGGCGATTTTCCAATTAGTCGTCTTAACAAACCAATCTGACCGGCATGCAACATTTCATGGTGTGAGCAAAACAACAGCCCACCAAACTTTGTCGGATACGCGGCATAGGGCATGTCCACGGTTTCATCCAGCTGCGACTCAGTGACTGACGGCAACTCCAGCATGGTCTGTTCGAATACTCGATCAAAGACGCCGCGAATCTCCGCGATAGAAGGATTCGCAACAGGATCTGGATCGGGAGTTGTGCCTTTGCTGAACTTCTTTCGAAACGATGATGACATCAACTCAAGGTCGACTTCCGCTCGACCTCTCATTCGAAACAGGCAAAGACCATACTGAGCCATCGCCAGATGCCCAATCTGCCACGCCAGGTGTGACACGCCACCCGCCGGCTGCCGAAACCAATCCTCGGGAGACAGATCATTGAGAAGGCTCAGCGTGTACTCGCGAGCGAATCGAATCTGACTGATTACGAGCGATAAACGATCAACTTGTGACATCGGAGTGTTTTCAGGGGGTGGTCAACTGACGCGACAGTTCTGTGAATAAGATTCCGTTTTCGAATTGTGGCATACCAGGTCAAGTGTGTCATGCATCCAGCCGCGAAATCCAGCCCCAGAATCCAGACATCGAAACGCTCATTCTGCTTTGTGAATTGCAGAAACCGCAGACGAAGCAACAACGCCCCTTCTTTCCGGTTTTTCTTCATGGACTGCTGCAGCCTGCTGCCGCTTTGGTGCAGGCAGCCCGCTGTCCAACAACGAGCTGCAAAGCTCGTGATGACTCAGACCAGTAATCTACAGCAGGCTGTGGATTGGAAAGCCGCAGGCTGCAGCGGTCTAAAGAGGCAGTTGGCTGTTTCTGAACGATGTGAGGAACTATACTCAAGGCTTGTCGAGCGATCAGAAAATGCCGTCGATGGATTCGGCCACGGACTTCAGGAATCGACCTATGACCAACAGTCTTCGCCTCAATGTTGCCTTACTGGCCGTGATAACTTGTGCAAGTGTTTCCAGAGCACAAGATGTCATCGAATTCAATCGCGATATTCGCCCGATCCTCTCTTCCAATTGTTTCGACTGCCACGGTTTCGATGCGAACCATCGAAAAGGGGATCTGAGGCTCGATACTCTGGAAGGTGCTACGCTGGAACATGATGGCGTTGTTGCGATCAAGCCGGGTGATCCTTCCACAAGCGAACTGATCAATCGAATCCTGAGCGACGATGCTGATGTGGTTATGCCGCCGCCTTCGACAAAGAAGACTCTCACGGCCGCCCAGAAGGATCTGCTTCGTCGCTGGATCGAACAAGGTGCGAAGTACCAAAAGCACTGGGCATTTGAAAGCCCGGTCTCGCCTGCTGTTCCGGAAGTCGCTGATTCTGCGTGGGCGAAGAATCCGGTCGATGCCTTTATCCTGAGCCGCCTTGAGCGCGAAAAGCTAAAGCCACAGCGAGAGGCAGATCGTGAAGTTCTGATTCGTCGAGTCGCCTTTACTCTGACCGGGCTGCCTCCGAAGATCGAAGAAGTCGACCTGTTTCTCAAGGACACATCGCCCGATGCCTACGAGAAAATTGTGAATCGATATCTGGACTCACCACGCTACGGCGAAGAGCAAGCTCGCTATTGGCTGGATGTCGCTCGTTACGCGGACACACACGGACTCCACCTCGACAACGAACGAGAAATGTGGGCCTATCGTGACTGGGTCATCGGTGCTTTCAATCAAAACCTTTCGTTCGACAAATTTACGACCTGGCAATTGGCTGGTGATCTTCTTCCTGAACCTACTCTCGAACAAAAAGTTGCCACCGGTTTTAATCGCTGCAACGTCACGACCAGCGAAGGAGGAGCCATCGCCGAAGAGTGGCTCTACCGTTACGCTGTCGACCGAACAAGTACAACGATGCAGACATGGATGGGCCTGACCGCCGGTTGTGCAGTCTGCCACGATCATAAGTTTGATCCCGTGACCCAACGCGATTTCTATTCGATGTATGCGTTTTTCTACTCCACGTCTGACCCGGCGATGGATGGAAATATCCGCAACACCAACCCGTTTCTGAAAGTCCCCAGTGCTGAGCAACGCCTGGCTCTCGAAGCCGCTCAGTCGGCCGAAGCGGCCGCTCGAATCAAGCTGGAAGAGGCTGTCACAAAGAGCGATTACGCAGACCCGTCCTCATCGGCTGGTAACGTATCACCGATCAAAGAGATCTCAGATGAGATCATCGATGATTCATTTCCTTTCGGATCTCGTTCCAGAAACACATCGCGAAACGATGCGGCCTGGATTCTTGATCCGGAGTTCGGCACAAAGTCTGGTCGGCGAGTTCTGGAATTGGCGTTTGGTTCGCAGTACGACGTGACCGTAGAACTGGCCTTGATTCCGGTTGTTGTGCCGGAAGAAGGGCAATTCGAATTCTGGATCCGAGTTGATTCCTTCAGCCCGCCAAAAGGATTTGCTCTCCAATTCGACGACGGTAAGAATCACCGCGCGGTCTGGGGTGAAAGTGAGAAGTACGGTGCTTCGAATTCAGACATCAAGATGGGCCCCATCCCGACTCCGGGCGAATGGACAAAACTGTCGATTCCATTTTCTCGTTTCGAAAGCAAACCCGGCAGCCGTATCAAGAGCGTGGTTCTCAACCAGGACGGCGGAAAGATCTGGATTGATGATGTCCGACTCGTTGGCAAGTCTGATCCCACGAAGGATCCTCGATCTTCATTTCAACAATTCTGGACTCACAGCAAAGGTGGCAACCCTGCCGGCATCAGCGGCGAACTAAGCCCTGTGTTGACTGGTGGGCCGAAAGACGAAACCCCGGCAGACCAGAAAGAAAAGCTACTTCGTTTCTGGCGACAACACGTTCAGCGAGCCGAAGAATCAACGGTCACTGATCTCCGCACAGCCTATGCTGCAGCACAAGAAGCAACTCAAGTCATCAACGATTCCATCCCGGGAACATTCACCTTCAGTGATCTGGAGAAGCCTCGTGATGCATTTGTCATGCTTCGCGGGCAGTACGACAAGCCCGGAGATAAAGTGGAACCCAACGTTCCGGCAGAGTTCCCGGTTCTGAAGAATGCAGACGGGCAGCCGATCGCGACAGGGCTGCGTGCCAATCGCCTGGACCTCGCGCGATGGTTCCTGGCACCGGAGAATCCGCTGACGGCTCGCGTGACGGTCAATCGACTCTGGCAGCAGGTATTCGGAACAGGGCTGGTGAAGACCAGTGACGATTTTGGAACACGTGGAGATCTGCCAAGCCATCCGGAACTGTTGGATTGGCTGGCGGTAAACTTTCGCGAAAGCGGCTGGGACGTAAAACAGTTCTACCGCACGCTGCTAACGTCAGCGACGTTTCGGCAGCATTCCGAAATCGGTGAAGTCCGATACCAGAAAGATCCCGAGAACCGACTACTGGCGCGTGGTCCTCGCTTCCGACTGGATGCCGAACAATTGCGTGACAACGCTCTTTATGTCAGCGGGTTGATAGACCTCAAAATGGGAGGTCGAGGCGTGTTACCTTACCAGCCGGACGACATCTGGGAGCCGGTCGGTTACGAAAACAGCAATACTCGATTCTACATGCAGGATCATGGAACATCGCTTTATCGTCGCAGTGTTTATTGCTTCATGAAGCGAACAGCTCCGCCGCCCTTCATGAGCAATTTTGACGGCCCGAATCGCGAGCAATTCTGCACTCGCCGCGAACGCAGTAACACGCCTTTGCAGGCCCTGCAATTGATGAACGATGTGCAACATTTTGAGGCGGCGAGGAATCTGGCTGAAAGGACAATTTCCGAGGGAGGAAAAACCGTTGGCAGCCGAATCAACTACCTCTACCGTGCGGTTGTCTCTCGTCTGCCAAATCCAGAGGAACTTGAGTTGATTGAGGCCGCCTATGCATCGCAGAAGGCTCTCTTCGATGAAGATAACGAAGCCGCTCTGAAAGCAATCAAGGTTGGCGAATCGTTGCCAGTGGATATTGCTCCGCCCGCTGAATTTGCAGCATGGACGATGATTGCCAATCTGGTGCTGAATCTGGACGAAACCGTGACCAGAAATTGAGACTTTGGCCATAAACCTTGCTGAATCGTGAACAGCGACTGGATTTCGGGGCAGGAATCGACGGGCGGTCGGAGGCCAATCTTGACCTTATCTGCGGAAACGACGACAGTCCTTCAGAATTACTACAAGCATCACAGTTCATAGGCGTCCGGACCAAAGATGCTTGCGGCGCAGCCAACAGCAATGATGCTCATCGCCTGATCGTTGGGAGAATATGGAGTGCCTGAAAATCGACTGACTCGATATGAACTCGAGCTCATGAATGTGCTGTGGACAATTGGTGAAGGCACAGTACAGGATGTCTGTGATAATCTCACTCGTGAGCTTGCCTACACGACAGTCATGACAACCCTGAACCTGCTGGCAACTCGCAAAAACGTGCTGTCCCGAACGAAGGACGGACGAGCCTACGTCTATAAGCCAATTGTTTCCAGAGATGAGGTTTCCCGTTCGATCCTGAGTGACCTGAAATCTGTGTTGTTTGGAAACCGACTTCCAACCATGGTTCTGAATCTGATGGCAGAAGATGAAGCGGATCAGAAGACAGCAGACGTGCTTCGCGATGCTCTGAAAAAGCTGGAGGAGACTCAGTGACGTCCTCTGCTTTTCCGGAGTTTTTTTTATCACTTTCCATCCAATGCACTGTCATACTGCTGATCAGTCTGAGACTGACCCGAAAATGCAGCTCCAGTGAATCGGCTGATAAGCTCTGGGGAATCTGCCATATTGCCGTGCTCTTACTGGTGGCGACAGGTGTGTTGTTGCCACATGTGCGACTTCTCCATTCGGGCAAAGACGATATTCTGCTGGCCTCGTTCGCGGCATCGGAATTGACGAAGACCTTTGCAACATTGCTTCGTTTCCTCTGGATCACAGGCGCGTCAGTTCTGGCGTTCAGAACGGTCTGGTCATTGATAACAACTTCGCGGCTTGTCAGCAGAACGAAACACTTCCCCCTGCAAATCAGCGGCGACCGTACAAGATGTTCGCCAGAAACAGCCGCCCGTCTCTCGGCGTCCCGCATCGCTGTTCTCACCAGCGAAGATCTGATCACTCCCTTCTGCTGGCAACTTCAGCACCCTGTGATCGTGCTTCCGGAATCACTTTGTACGTTTCCGGACGACGAACTTGATGCCGTCCTGCGCCACGAACTGGCTCACCTTGAAGCCAAGCATCCGCTGAGACTCTTTCTTCAAAGACTCGTTGAAATCATTTTCTGGTTTCATCCGCTGGTTTGGATCGCTTCTCGGGAAGCGTCACTCCAACGAGAACTGGCATCGGATCGTCGGGCCAATCGCTCTGCCACGCAAGCTACTGCATTCCTCCGAGGCATGGCAAGACTGGCAGATTATTGCGTTTCCCGTACATCAACACTATCGGCAGGTTTGGGATTCGGTGGTGCGGGTCGCTCAATTATGCAACGTCGGATTGAGCATTTGCTGTCGCTGGACTGGTCTAAAAACTTGCAGCCTGCGCCATTATTTGGAAACGCCGCCTTACTGATTTGCATCATGCCCTTGACGGCATTGATCTGGGTCCCTGTCAATGACTCGGCCACCGGCAGAACTCTGGTTTCACCATGGCCACGGATTAGTGCATCCGTGCTGCGTGAGTTTGGGATCTCAGTCCGCGATTACGAAGTCGACAATCATCGATTATTGGAGCACATCCATCGCCGGGAAGGTCTCTGACGATGGAGATGTTTCGAATTGCTGGTGGCACACGTCTGGCAGGTTCAATTCGTGTCGAAGGAAGCAAGAATGCAGCGCTTCCGATCCTGGCCGCCAGCGTGGCAATCACGGGGAATGTACAACTGGAGCAGGTGCCGAAGCTGCAGGACGTGACGACCATGTCTACGCTGCTGCAGGGCATGGGCGTCTCAATCACTCGTGGACACGACAACACGGTTGTCATGAATTCCAATGAGATTACGTCGACGATAGCCCCGTATGAACTTGTACGCCAGATGCGCGCGGGAATCTGTGTGCTGGGCCCGCTGCTGGCTCGATTTGGAACAGCAACTGTCGCCCTTCCTGGCGGTTGCAAAATCGGGCATCGTCCCGTTGATCTTCACCTGCAAGGCCTGTCTGCACTCGGGGCGGATATCCGCATTGAATCAGGAAACATCGTTGCCTCCGCCCGGCAGTTGCGTGGATGTGAACTGGATCTGTTGGGCAGTCATGGCCCGACGGTGACCGGAACGTGCAATGTCATGGTTGCCGCAGCACTGGCTCAAGGAACGACCGTCATTCGCAATGCTGCTCGTGAGCCGGAAGTCGCGGACCTTGCACGCTTTCTGAATTCTGCGGGCGCGAATATCGAAGGGCAGGGGACGTCTGTTATTGAAATTCAGGGTGTCGAACAACTCGGTCCTGTGCATCACACAATTATTGCCGATCGCATCGAAGCCGCTACTCTGGCCATCGCAGCGGCCATCACCGGTGGCAGCATTCTGATAGAGAATGCTCCCACAGAACACATGCAGTCGGTTCTGGACATCCTGCGAGAGATCGGCGTCCTTTTGAAACAATCATCTGACGGGCTTCACGTTTCCGCCGCAGGACAACTGACCCCTATAGTGGCCGATATCAATCCTTATCCTGGATTTCCCACTGATGCGCAGGCCCAACTGATGGCTCTGCTGACCCTTGTGCCGGGTGAGAGTCGCGTTACCGACAACGTGTTTCCCGAACGATTCATGCACGCGGCCGAATTGATTCGAATGGGCGCCGACATTGATGTACGAGGAAAATCTGCCGTTATTCGAGGTGTGCCGTCTCTCTCTGCAGCGCCGGTAATGGCGTCGGACCTACGAGCCAGTGCCGCGCTGGTATTGGCCGGAATCGCCGCCAAAGGCGTTACAGAGATTCGTCGCGTTTATCATCTCTATCGAGGCTACCAGCAGTTTGACAGCAAGCTAAACTCGCTGGGTGCCAGAATTCTGCGTGTCGATGATGGCCCCGATCAGGATTCTGTTCCAATCCCTGCGCCGCACTGGGATATCAGAAATGTCAGAGAATCATGCGACTGAGGTATCGCGGAATGCGACAGATAGATTGTCGCTCAGAATCACTCTCACGTCAAAATGATCCTCACACGGCGTTCCCCACTGCTGGCAAGCAAACAACATGAGCAATCTCAAAGCTCGAACCACCAGGTTCCGTTGAGTTGAGGGCCATGCCCTTGTCAGGCGGCCCGACGAGAATCGCGACCAGACTGCAGCCGCGGTTGGTCACGGTACCAGTCCAGCATTCCCTGCAACTTGGAAACCGTTTCACTCGGTCCCACCGACTTCAGAACTCGCCGAGTAACAGCGTCAGTAAAGCGGTTGATGAAGGGACTAAGCCACGGAGCAAACTCGATACGCTGCCCCACCGGATCTTTTCGGAATCCCATACCGAGTTTGAACTGATCCAGCGAACCCAGATCTGACTGAATTGACTCGTATCCGTAACTGACCATGCGGACATCGGAATCCTTCAGTCGCGTGGACAGGAACTGAAAGAGCAATGCGTTATTCGGATAGCATTCCAGATGCTGGCTCGACGATCGCACGATCAACAGATTGGCGACATCGTCTATCATGAAGGAAATCAGATAGGCCGCGAGATCTGCCCCGACAAATGCGGCCCAGGCTTCAGCACCCTGTGTCAACGCCGCTTGTTGATAGTACCGTGACCAATAGTTCTGCAGGTCCGACGGAACTTTTCTCCCCTGACGAATCAGCGTATCCGCATTCAGGGACATCGCTAGTTTCTGCAGTTGCTGAAACTCAATTCTGTCCACACGGCAAACTTCCAGCCCACGTCGCACCTGCGTGCGCGTGCGACTGCGCAGAAGCGGAAAGTCGTAGTCCTTCGCGTCGCAGACGATACGAAAACTTGGCACGCCCTGATCAACTGGACAACCGAATCGAGCAACCAGCCCATCAGATCTCAGGATCTCACGGAGATCAATCGAATGCGCGTCTACATCTCGGTGATATGGCAAACTGGAAAAGACGCGCGCCCCGCAGTTGAACCAATGAACGCCATCCACCTCGCGTACCTCGTGACCGATACGCTGCAAGAAATCCAGGTGATGTAGCGGGCTGATCAACACGGCGAATCACATGCTCCAAAACTCATCTATGGAACCAGATCAATCTCCGCCGCCAATCAATGAACTCAGGTCGACATACATGACAAACAGGAACAGCGAGATGATGAACAACAACCCAAATCCATGAGCCCAGCCGATCACGCGAGAACTTGGTTTGCGGCGTGTGATCCCTTCCCAGAACAGGAAGACCATGTGACCACCGTCCAGGATTGGAATTGGCAGGAAGTTAAGGATCGCCAGATTGATGCTGAGATATCCCAGAAACATCATGAGATCAATCAAACCACGCTCCGCCACCATGTAGCCGATCTTTGCAATTCCCACAGGACCACTCATCGAATCCAAAGAAACACTGCCACGAAGCAAAGAGTGCAGGGTCATGTAGATTGAGTTTGCCGTCTTGCGAGTTCGTCGGACTCCCAAAGACATCGCTTCGCTAAAAGTTTTTCCCTTTTGCAGTTCGCGATCGTCCTGCCAGATGCTGCCATTGAATCCGCGAAACCAGCGATACCAGCCCGTGGCAACTTCGTGAGTTTTCAGGACTTCCGAACCGTTGTTCTTACCGTCATCAAAATAGATGCGAATCTGTCGGTCCGGCACTCGTTGAATCTCTGCAAACGCCCAGGCCCAGTTAATCTGCTCCAGAGTTCCGGGCTCTTTCGCATCCAGAGTAGCGAGGTCCAGTTCCTTTGGAGTCTTCGCATCACCCAAAGCATCGGGGGCATCTGATGTAGGATCGGAATGAATAAGATCGATCCGAGTAATCTTCATGTCCGGCTTGAAGACACCCAGTTTATCAGCTTCTGAGCCTTCCAGAATTTTTGCAATTCGGGGTTGAACCTGATAACCCAGACCGAGCGATGGAATACTGAGCGGACTGGCTTTGAAATCCGGTGAATCCAGCCAACCTGGCGCATCGACTTTAGGAATCAACTCCAGCTCCACCTGCTCATCGCCATTCGGAGTCGTCCGCTTCACTACGACTTTAACCGGCTTGCCGCCTCGATCGCCAAAGTAGACGGGCAGTTGCAGTGGATCAATGGTCTTGCCGGGCTCCTGATCATCCACAGAAACGATGATGTCGCGAACTTTGATGCCAGCCTTTTCGGCAACGGAATCTTTCTGAACAGCCAGAACCGGACCCATCGCCATCCACAGGCCGATCGAGCGAATTTCAGAGGGTGGCACCGAGATTTCAACAATCTTTGTCGGCCCGGGCTTCTCTGAATCAGCCGTTTTTTCTGAACGTTCAACTTTGTAGATCAATTCGCGATCTGCATAGCGTGAGGTCATGTACCGCAACGATGAAAACTGCATCGGTTTGCCAGCGTCAACATCGGCCGTTGCCGGAGCGGTTTCGCCTTCATTCAGCTTTGGCACGATATCCAGAATCTTGTCACCCGGTAGGAATTCCGGCGAGGCCTTCTCCAGCGGCATCCCGGCATCAGAAATCAACTCAGGTTTTTCGATCTGATCGGCAATCTGAGCGATCGCTCCAGGGCGAATCCCGACTGATCGCACGGACGAGGACTGAAGGGGAGTCAGGATGTGATTGAAGGAAGTTCCATCAGCATGAGTTCCTGCCAATGTCACATCACCAGCAGAAAGAATCACAGCTTCCTGAAGGTCGCTGAAGCTGCGAATGGATTCACCGTTCACCGCCAGAATTCGGTCACCCGGACGAATATCGGCCTGCCACGCCGGGAATCCTGTAATCACAGAACCGACAACCGGTGCTGGCTCAAACACGCCAAACCAATAGCAGGTCGCGAAGAACATGAACCCCGTGATCACATTCATGATCACACCGGCTGAGATGATGGCCATTCGCTGAGGAACAGTCTTCGCCGAATAGGAACGAGGGTTCTCAGCAATCTCCGAACTGGTCATCTGGTTCGGATCCATGTCATCCTGCCCAAGCATTTTGACATAGCCGCCGAACGGAAGCGCGGACAAGGCGTATTCTGTCTCGCCCTTTTGGCGACTCCAGAGGATCGGACCAATCCCGATACTGAATCGTTCCACATGCACATCGCACCACTTGGCGACCGCAAAGTGTCCGAGTTCATGAAAGAAGATGACAAGCCCCAGCCCCAGAACGACCGAGAGGATATTCAGGAACTTGGTGAGTATAGCGCCCAGATCAGTGGCCGCGAATAATTCAGTGGCCGCGATAAATTGCAAAGCTAGGTCTTCCACCGAGCTGCTTCCTCCCGAGCCCAGCCGTCGATCTGAAGCAGTTGCTCCATCGTCGGCTGTGCATCGAATTGATGGTGGTTTAATACATCTTCAACAACCTGAGTAATCCGGAAGAAGGGCATTTCACGATTCAAGAATCGCGCTACGGCCACTTCGTTGGCGGCATTCAGGACAGCGCCGCACGTTCCGCCTCGCTGAACCGCTTCAAATCCTAATCGCAATGCCGGGAAGGCATCAAAGTCAGGCGGCAGCAGTTCCAGTGTCTGAGGCTTGGTCCAATCTGGTTTCCGAGCAGGCCCGTCCGGCCGCAGTGGAAACATCAAAGCATACTGTATCGGCAGCCTCATGTCCGGTGGAGACATCTGGGAAATCACTGAACCATCCCGGAACTCTACCAGTGAATGAACATAGGACTGCGGATGAATCACAACAGAAATCTCATCAGGAGCAAGCCCAAACAACCACTTGGCTTCAATGATCTCCAGAGCCTTATTCATCATGGTCGCTGAATCGACGGAAATCTTAGGCCCCATGTTCCACGTCGGATGTTTCAACGCCATCTCAGGAGTCACATCTCGCAACTGATCCTTCGAAAAACCTCGAAAAGGCCCGCCACTGGCCGTCAAAATGACTCGCCGAACATCCGTACGACGCCCACTCTGCAAGCATTGATAGATCGCGCTATGCTCACTGTCCACAGGAATTACGGCCGCTCCGGTCTCAACCGCTCGACGCATGATCAGTGACCCGGCGACAACCAGCGACTCTTTATTGGCCAGAGCCACCCGCTTTCCAGCGTCCACTGCGGCCCAGGTGGCCGGCAAACCGGCAGCGCCGACCATGGCACACACGACGGTGTCAATTTCAGCGTTCTGGATCAGCTTTGGAACTTTTTCCAGTCCCCGGTGCCACGCGACTTGTCTTGCCGAACCGCCCGAAATTCCAACTCGGGAAGCCGGCAATGCCGCATCCGGAGCCCCCAAAACGGCCCAATCAGGCTGAAACTCCGAAACCTGCTGACATAATCTCTCGGCACTTCGATGCGCAACTAGTCCCGCCGCGCGCAGGCTGGCCGAATGAGCCCGAATGACATCCAGACAACTGGTTCCGATCGATCCGGTGGACCCGAGAACGGCTATAGAAGTTGGCGCAGCCAAGTGAAAAGGCTCGTGCAGACGAAAACGGAGGTTTAAAAGTGTTTGCGGATTCTAGGTTAAAACTGGAACTCATGGAAAGCCGGGTATTATTCGGCCTCCGACGCGGTCGTTGAGCGAACGATTTACTGTAGGTCCTTTCTGCCGGACAAGGACTTCGCAGCGTGCCGCGACCTTGCGTGCAGGTGGTTTGATACAGTCGGGACCGAGTTTGGCGAAAAACCGTCGAACGGGGTCCGCCTTGCGGCGAAAGTCCTGCTCGGCAAGCAGGACCTACTTGGCAGGATCTACTTTGCGTCAGCCTCAGCAGGCCTGATCATCAGCACGATCAGAATGGAGAGCGCCGCTACGCCCGCGAATGCTCCAAAAATGGCGTTCAACGGAACCTGACGGTCGCGAAGGTAACCGAATCCCCAGTCTCCGAATCCACCACAGCTGATGCTGACAAGATTCATAAAGCCGTAGCCGGTTGCTCGTAACTCAGGCCGAACGATCTGGCACAGAATCGGCATGTTATTGCAGTCGAAAAATCCCCAGCCGAATCCGAATAGCACAAGTCCAGCAACGGCAACACCCGCCGTCGCCGCATTCCCGACACCAAACAGGGCTGGCAGAAACATTGCCATGCCGATGGCGCTGACAAAAATCCTCCCGCGACTGGTTTTCTTCATCCATCGATCCGCGAGGTAACCGCCAATCGCCGCGCCAACAATTGAAGCCGGATGAACAAAAGTCGCAACGAGTCCTGCCTTGCCAAGCCCCAACTGAAACTTCTCCTTCAGAATCGCCGGCATCCAGTCTTTCACAACCCAGCCTGCGATGGCTGGCAATGTGAAATAGAGAACCAGCAACAGAAAGTTTCGGTTGCGCCGAAGCTCATTGATCGACTGAGCAGGGCTCATATTCTGCTTCTCCAAACTTCGTTCCGGTGAGCGAAGAAATATGAACAGCGGCAGCGAATATAGAATTCCAATAATCCCACACGCCGAAAACGCCCAGCGCCAGCCGTAGGCAGGAGACTCCGCCACGAAACCCGCCATGCCTCCTACAATCAACCCGCAATAGATCCCAGCCTGATGAAGTCCCACAGCCCGTGAACGAGTGGCACCGACATGAAAATCGGTAATCAACGCCAGCGCAGCGGGAATATAGAAGGCTTCACTTATCCCCATCAACGCGCGAGTAGCAATCAGCATTTCATAAGAATTCACCCATGCGGTCATCCAGGTCACTGCAGACCAGACCAGCAAACTAAATCCAATGACCAGCCGTCGGCTGAATCGATCCGCGACGTAGCCACCAAACGGACTCAGTAAGGCATAGACCCATTTGAACGAGCCAAGCACAAAGCCCCACTGAGCTTCACTGGAGATCCCCTGAATGTCTCCCACCATCGACGACTTCATGGCCGCCAGCATTTGCCGGTCGAGATAATTTAATAAGGCCACCGGAAAAAGCAGGAGCACGACGATCCAGGCGAAGGTTGAAACTTTCCCCGCGACCTCGTTCGTCAAAGGATCTTGTGCAGCAAATTCAGGGGCCTTGTAGGGATCGACCTGATCCGATCTCGGAGTTTTCATTCAAACGACTGCTTTGCATTTGTCAGGAACAGTGGAAACCTCGAACGACTAAGTCGCGTGTACGCCGAGACAGGTTGTGGGCGGCGAAGCATATCAGCCAGAAATGGACACGTGAACGTAGTAGAAACAAAGGTAAAAAGAGGGCTAGAAAGCCCCATCGACGCAGACACTACGACCCCTGATATGGCATTTCCATGACTTCGTAACCCGCGTTTCGAAAGCCCAGCTTTCCGTACACGGCTTTGGCCGCATCGTTGGCATGCTCGACATAGAGTCGCACATTGACCACGTGTCCCTCCGAGGCGGCAGACTCGATGGCGAAAGAAAAGAGCTTTCCGAAAACCCCCAGACCTCGCCATTCAGCACCAACGTAGACGCTTTGAATCCACAGCATCCAGCCGTCGCGCCAATCGCTCCATTCCCGAGTCAGCATGACCTGGCCAACCACGATGCCATCTTTTTCGGCAACAAAGTACAGGACTTCCGGGGCCAACAGCAGTCCTCGCGAAACACCGCGAGTCACAGTAGCCGAATCCAGTTGTTTTCCTTCGGTCTCCTGCGCCAACCGGCAGTTGAATTCCGTAATTCGGTCGACATCAGAAATGTTGGCTCTGCGATACACAAACATCGTCGTTCCTCTTCCCGAAAAGCCCCAGGCTTGTGAGAATGCCGGAGTTCTCCAAATTCTGTTTTTGAACGGAACGTCTGACCGTGAATGGATTCACTCAACGTCATCGCCAGTCATCTGTTGCGTCGGCCGCTCTGGCGGTGATTCTGCTGCTGACCGCCATATTTCGCAATGCACCGGCGTGTCCATTTTGCCTTTCACCACCGCAGACACTGGCCGAACAAATCTCCCGCGCGGATCTCGTATTGATTGCGGAGTTGGTGAGATTTGAAGTCTATGACCACGGGACTCGCCCGGAATCGACTCTCAGGATTCGCAAATATCTGCGAGGTCAGGAAACCGCCGCTCGGCAGGAACGCCTATCCATTGGCCAGCCGATCTTTGTCCAAAGCGAAGCCGCTGGTGCTCCTGGCGATCTCTTTCTGATGTACGGAACGTTTCCGGAGTATTCAGTGCCCGGATCTGCAAGTACGTTCGCATCGACGTCTACGAACTCTGATGCGGGCAATGCAAACGCAACCGGAAAAGTAGTTCAGGCAGTTCTCAAGTCCGATACTCCAGTTGAAGCCTTCATACAAAAGGCGTCGTTCCTGGTCCCGGAATTGATTTCCTGGAACGAAACTCTGGCAATCACCACAGACATGGTGAGCTATCTGGAACAGTTGCCTGCTCAAGCAGATCCACAGCCGACTCGCTTGCCCTACTTCCTGACAAACCTGGAGCACCGCGATCCATTGATTGCGATTGATGCCTGGGCGGAATTTGGCAATGCTTCCTATGACGATGTCGTCGCCGTCAAAGAATTGATGTCTCCCAAAGACCTGCGTCGCTGGATTGCAGACAAAGATATGAGCCCAGAACGACTGGGGCTATACGGAATGATGCTGGGATTATCAGGCAGCCCCGCGGATGCTCAGTTCCTGCTCAGCCAGATGATGGAAAGCGAACCTGCGATCGAAGTTGGCAACGATCAGGCCACGCCAACTCGCGCCTTCCGATTCGGTGCGGAAGGCTTGATGGGAGGCTACCTGCTGTTGACCGGCGAAGAGGGACTCAAACAACTTGAAGAGACAATTGCTTTGCCCGCGGATATTCCCGACACAGCTCGCCATGCATTTGTGCAGTCCCTGCAGTTCATTTGGAGTTACGAAAGTGATGTAATCAGCAAAGCTCGCATTCAAACTTCAATGCGACTTCTGCTTCAAAACAGTTCAATGAGAGAAATCGCCATCACGAATCTCGCGCGGTGGGAAGACTGGGAATCGCTTCCGGTGCTTCAGACTATGTTCGCGAAAGACTGCGACGGTGACCGTGAATCACAGCGGGCCATTCTGCAATTTGCTCAAACCTGCCGTCGCAGTGTTTCAGCTCGATCTAATGCTCAGGACTATGCGTCTCTGGCTGAAGAATTCCTTTGCGAAGCTCATCTCACGCGTCCAGACCTTCTGAGCCAAAACGTCCGCGACTTCAACGCACCGCAGTAGGGCAAAGAGAGACTCCTTCCGTTGGACTGCGGCAGCCTGCTGCCGCTTTACGATCCACAGCCTGCTGTGGATCGTTACTCTGAGTTATTTCGTACTTCCGCCAATTATTTGGCAGCGAGCTGCCTGCACCAAAGCTGCAGCAGCCCATAAGAGCCAGTCGTTTGACGATTCCGATGTTGAATTCCATTCTACGTGTCGGTTCTCTTTGATGATCTCCCCACGTAGATGAGACTCTCATGTTACACATGCGCGCATTGTGTTTCCTGTTTGCCTTTTTGATTACCGCAACCTCTTTTGGTCAGGCTCAGCCGAATACTCTCAAGCTGGTGACTCATAATGTCTGGTACGGCTTCACGAAGAAGCCGGAGCCACGGCATGCAGACTGGCTCAAATGGATGGCAGCACAGAAGCCGGATGTTGTGTCGTTGCAGGAACTGAACGAGTACACTCCGGAGAAGTTGGCAGCCGATGCACGTTCGTGGGGGCATGAGCATTCCGTTCTGCTGAAGGAAGATGGATTTCCCACAGGCATTACTTCGCGATTCCCCATTGGAGATGTCAAACGAATTCGCGACGGCATGCATCATGGTTTGCTGCGATGCCGCATTCAGGGCATCTGGTTTTATGTGATCCACTTTCATCCATCGAACTTTGCTCGACGAATGGAAGAAGCGACTCTGCTGCAGGCAGATGTCAGGTCACTCCCTGAGTTGAATCCAAGGATAGTTCTGGCCGGTGATTTCAATGGGTTCTCTCCGGACGACAAAACTCAATATGACGCCGACACGAAACTGGTCCCGTTCTTTCAGATGCTCGATCAGCGAGACAACGGTGCTCGGAACCTGAATAGTGGACGGATTGACTATGGCGGCATCTCGTCGATTCTCCGTCAAGGTTACGTGGACCTGATTCAACAGCGTCGTTCCAACGGGGCCCCATTTGTCGGCACGTTCCCGTCCTCCCTCGTCAGTGACGAAAACCATGGAACGGACCGACGACTTGATTACATCTTTGTTTCACGAAGCCTGCTGGCTTCCATCGAATCCACTGAAATCCTTCGAGATGAGGTCACGGAAGGTCTCTCTGATCATTTCCCAGTCACTGCCACATTCAGATTAGGCGATACAACGGCAGCGAATATCTTCACAGCACAGCCGGAACTGCTGCAGGAGCACGGAGCAGGGGAGGGGCCGTCATGGCATCCGGAACTGGGCCTTTTGACAAGCGGTGAGGGGAACATCAATCTCCGTGACAAGACCGGAAAGAGTTCCGTCTATCGTCAAAACGCCGGCTCGAATGGACTCATGTTCGATCGACAGGGACGATTGATTATCTGCGAACCAGTGCGTCGCCGTGTCACTCGCATTGAAGCCGATGGTTCAACCAAAGTGCTGGCAGAAACATTTGATGGCAAGAAGTTTAATCAGCCCAATGACCTGACGATGGACTCGCAGAATCGCATTTACTTCACCGATCCGCAATATGGCGACCGAAGCACGATGGAAATGCTGGACGCGAACGGTCGCCCAATCGAAGGCGTGTATCGCATCGATCCCTCAGGAAACGTAACGAGAATCATCACGCATGAAGTCGATCGCCCAAACGGAATCGTCGTGACTCACGATGACAAGTATCTTTTCGTCGCCGACAACAACAACAATTCACCCAATGGTGCGCGAGCGCTCTGGCGATTCGAACTGCAGCAGGACGGAACTGTTGATTTTGAAACTCAGACGCTGATCTTCGACTGGAAGACGACTCGCGGTCCCGATGGAATGAAACTGGATGCAGACGGTCGTCTGTACGTAGCGGCCGGTATCAACAAACCGAATCCTCCACATGAAACAGCTGATGAACCCACAGCCGGCATCTATGTGTTTTCCTCGGAAGGTACTTTGCTCACGGTGGCCCAGATTCCTCGCGATGAAACAACAAACTGTGCTTTTGGCGGCGATGATCTTCGAACGCTGTTCGTCACGTCCGGGGGAAGCCTCTGGAAACTGGAAACAGTGGTGCCAGGCAAACCTGTCTGGCCGCATGCTGCAGCTAATTAGCCCAACAGAAACGCTTAAGATTTCAACTCTATGATTGAGGGATTGAAGCCCCGTAGAATAGAGGCCGTCAAAAGGAACGGGGAACAGCACAATGCGACGGTGAGAGATCGCCAGTAGCGCAGTCAAATCCGCGCGGTTTAATCTCTCTCCGAAGCTTTTGGACTGCGAAAACAAAAATAGTGCAACTCCAAAAATTCAGTGTGGGGTTTGATGAAGTGAAGCGAACTGGCCGGTAGTGGCTCAAGACGATTTTGCATGAAAACCCGGTCGGCTGCATTTGCGCGAGTGTGGCTGTTCGTCAACATTTACAAGCCAACACCATGCTCCCCTTCGTTGCCATCATGACTGAACTTCTGTGGAAAAGATCTGTATGAAGCTGCGTCAACACATCGTCATGCTTGTTGCTGTTTTTCTGGCTTTGCCTTACACCGATGATATCTGTTGCGGCGCTGAATCTGTGAAAATTGATGGCGTCCGAATCGCCGGCTCCAGCGAGGGCTCGGGTGATCCCGTTGTGTTGATCCACGGCTTACATTCAAGCACTGAAATGAACTGGCGAAATCCCGGCATTATCAAAGTGCTGGCCCAGAATTACCGAGTGATCTGTCTCGATCTACCCGGCCACGGAGAAAGCGACAAGCCAGAATCAAGGGATGCCTATGGCCTGCAAATGGTTCACGATGTCGCAAGGATTTTGGAACATTTGAAGGTCCAGAAAGCTCATATCGTGGGCTACTCATTGGGTGGCATGGTGGCATTGAAGTTTGCTGCTGTGCATTCTGACACGACTCTGTCCGTTACTCTTTGCGGAATGGGCTGGCTGAAAGAGGGAGGTCTGCTACAACGATTCTGGAACAACATGGCTGGGCGTGAAAGTTCTCGAACACCCGAAGCTTGCGTCAAAGGAATTGCCGAGCTTGCTCTGAGTGAAACCGAACTAAAAGCCATCTCTCAGCCGGTCACGGTCATCATTGGTTCAGACGATCCGGTAAAGCGGCTGTACGTAAAGCCTCTTCAAGCGGCCCGACCTGACTGGCCTATTGTTGAGATCCCAGGCGGCGGACACCTGACAACAATCAAGATGCCGGAATTTCACACCGCGCTGGTCAAGAGCCTGAACGAGAAAACAAAGTAAGTGTTGCGAGCGACGCAGGAACAGGAAGCTGAATGACAATGCCTGCTGTTCGCTGCTGATACCGTCTCTCACAGCGGGAGCTGTCCGGTCACTCCGCTGTTCGATCATTTGTTCGATCGCCGAGAGACTCCCCAGAGCCCGCGCTTTTCAATTCGAGCTTCACTTTCTGCGGCTCGCAAACGAGGTTCAAGATCGAGCGGCAGTCCGTAGTCGGCTAACAGCTTCGCGTGACCTTCGGACAGGAGCCTTTCATTGATGAATTCACCGTCACGGGTGTAGACCCAGGCGAGTGTTCGCTGGTAGCGATCTTTTTCTTCGCTGTCGATGCGCAAACGAATCTGCTTCCCATCAATCTGCGAACGCAGCCACTGTGTTGATTCTTTGGACCACGGCTCAGCAACTTTACCGAAGAACCCGGCTTCTGGCGCGTCTATCCCCAGAAGCCGAACGGTGCGACCATCGGTCAGTTCGATCGTGTCACCGTCAATCACTTTTATCACGGTGACCAGTTGCTTTGAATCAGGACCTAACCCGGATTCCGGCCTGAACACCAGCATCCGCAGCATCGCCAGCACAATGAAAACGACAAAAGCCAGCGTGCCGGGAGTTGGCGAGCGACGCTGGGGGCGTTTAGGAGGCGGTGGTGCGGAATCTGACATTACACGTTAAACAGGAAGTGGCAAATATCTCCGTCCTGCATAACGTAAGTTTTCCCTTCAACTCGCAGCTTTCCTGCGGCTCGAATATCCTTTTCGGTCTTGTAGGTTTCAAGATCCGGCAGAGTATAAATTTCACAGCGAATGAAGCCGCGTTCAAAATCGGTGTGAATCACACCGGCAGCCTGAGGAGCCGTGGCTCCAATCGGAATTGTCCAGGCGCGAACTTCTTTTTCGCCGGCGGTGAAATAGCTTTGCAAGCCCAGAGTCTTGTACGTCGCACGAGCGAGCGGTCCGAGAGCTGGCTCTTTCAACCCGACCGACTCCAACATCTCCTGACGATCAGCTTCATCAAGCTCCGCTAACTCAGCTTCCAGTTTTGCGCAAACCGGCACAACAGAAGCGCCGTGTTCAGCTGCGTATTTTCGTACCTGTTCGACCAACGGACCTTTACCTTCCAAATCATCTTCCGCCACATTCGCTACGAACAGAATCGGCTTTGCCGTCATCAGTCCGATCGCGCTGATCACCTTAGCTTCTTCTTCGGTAAATTCCGCTGTCCGCAGTGGCTTGCCTTCGTTGACGATGAGCTGGCATTTCTCCATCACGGTCGCACGCAGCTTCGCATCTTTGTCGCCGCTCTTGGCTGATCGCTGAGCTTTCGGCAGACTGTTTTCCAGCGTCTGCATGTCGGCCAGAAGCAATTCGGTTTCGATCACTTCGATGTCTGATAAAGGGTTGACGCCGCCGCCCACATGCGTGATGTCATCATCGACAAAGCAACGCACAACCTGCAGGATCGCGTCGACCTCACGGATGTGACTCAGGAACTTATTGCCCAATCCTTCACCAACGCTCGCGCCTTTGACGATGCCGGCGATATCCACCAGCTTCAGAATCGCCGGGATAACCTTCTGGGGAGGAATGTACGTAGTGATTCGCTTAAGTCGCTCATCCGGAACGCTGACGATGCCTTCGTTTGGTTCAATCGTACAGAACGGATAGTTCGCACTTTGAGCGGCAGTTGAACAAGTCAGAGCATTGAACAGAGTGCTCTTGCCGACATTCGGCAGGCCGACAATTCCGGCTTCCATTGAAGACTTCCACGATTAAAAAAGGACACAGTCGCCGCAGACTTTCTCGCCCGCCAGTTCGAAGTCCGGGATTGTACAGGTCGCGAATCCTTCGGCAAATGGGCCTTTGCCTGCAGCGAGAATCGAGAGAAACACCTGAATTCTGGCGGGTGCAGCGACCTCCGGCGACTAACATTCCGCAGGCTAAGCAGGGAATCGCGGCCCACAGACCGCTGCAAGCGGGTGAACTGCCAAGTTATTCAGCGATGCAGGATGCGGCTTCTTCCATAAAGACAGGGTCTATGAATATGGCGTCTCGACGAGAAAAACTTGAAGTCATGCTGCAGTCGAGCCCCGACGATCAAATGCTCAGATACATGCTGGCGATGGAATTCGACAAGGAGGGCAGTTCCGAGCGATCCCTTGAATTGTTTGAAACCCTGATGACGGCAGCAACCCCTTATGTTCCAGCTTTTTTGATGGCCGGCCAATTACTATCAAAAATTGGGCGTGTAGAAGACGCAAAGAAGACGTTTTCCACAGGAATTCAGCAGGCTCAACAACAAAACAACAGCCATGCTGCGGGCGAGATGGCAGGATTTCTGGCCGCACTTAGATAAGGCACAGGGCGGTGTGTTAATCGAATTGTTTGCCGGTGAGCCACAGGCAACGGCCCCCAAATGCAAGACCAGCACCTGCGTTGGGCGGTCAACGAAACTGATTGAGATCCTCAAAACAGGGTCCAATCTCTGTTCTTTCCCGAGTTCTTCATCTCTGCAAGAACTCATCGCCAGTCAAAACAGGCGATCTGAGAAGACTTTTCTCATGATGCGGGTCCTTGAATTCACGCAGATGTATTCGGTTGTACCGATCGTGCTGGAGATTGCCGTTTTTCCGGTCGATACCGATTAGGGAATCTTCGAATAGCCGCCGAGAATTCAGGCTCGACCGGCCCAGCGAAGACGCATTTCCGAGGGGGATCGCGGTGTCATCGGACGCCGCGAAAAAGGCGTAGATGCATGTTTGGGCGGCGACTACAACCAGCCGAAGTACGTCCTCTGGATCGCAGATGCGACCAGAGTCTCGTGCCTTTCCGCCCTGTTCTCTCGGCCGCACTCTGGTTGTCAGTCTGGATGCTCCTGTCAGCGACGTCGTTGAAGTCAGATGAGCCTCAAGGCGAGAGATCGAGTCGCACAGCGAAAGATCGCGTTACACAACCAGCATCGCCTTCAACTTCCGTACCGCGTTCCACCGCAGCCCGACGATCGAACGTCTGGAGGGCTCGTCCATCGACACCGGCTCGAACGCTCTCGGAACGATCACTCAATGAATCTGCGCCGCCGGTAAGTCAAGTTAGACGAACCTCGCAAGCCGCTTTGGAACCAAGCGGAACGACCCAATCGGCCGGTGTTCAGGCCGCTGCATGGAAAGGGACGAGGACATCATCAGACATCAGCGACGTCAAGGGAGCAGATTCTGACTCGAAGGGTACTCAGGTTGTTTACCGACCGAACCAGTCGCCAAATCAGTTGAACCTCGATCAGCCTCAGTTACCGGTGGAAGAACGCGACCTGCCCGAACCACCTGAACCACAGACGTTGCCGCTCGTGGAGGACGAACGTCCGCTTCCCATTGTGGAACAGGATGTTGTCGCACAAGAAGCTGCTGACGAACAAATTCCGGAACAGGAGTTTCCTGAAAGAACTCCCGACCTCGTTCAAGAACGCCCCGTCGATGTCGAATCACCACCATTCGCGAAACAAAGCGAGCCTCGCCAGCAACTGCGTGCAGAGGACCTCCAGCAGAACAGTTCAGCCCTGCCGGAAGTCACGACAGACGACAAAGGCGTGATCAACATTCCATTTCGTGATGCGGACACTGTCGTCAGTCGACGCAATCTGGAATTGCGCATGAACAATGGCCTGATCACATTAATCGCCAACGACGCCAGTCTGAGTGACATTCTTTCTATTCTGGCTCATGACCACGGTCTGAACATTGTGTCATCGGATACGATTACACAGCAGGTCTCGGTGACTCTCAGGGATGTTCCGCTTGCCGATGCATTGAACGCAATTTTATCGATTCAGGGATTGTCGTGGAGTCGCCGCAACAACATCATCTCCATCACCAGAATGTCTACGGACGACGCTGGTGGAGCCATTGTCCAGGGCCGTGTGATAAAGGTCTTTCCGCTGAGTTATGTTTCGGGCACCGAAATCGAAGCAGTCATCAAGGATCTGCTTTCGCCTGTAGGCAAAGTCAAATCGATGCAGTCCGAAAAACTGGACACCAGAAAGTCGTCAGATCGACTGATCGTGGAGGATCTTCCTGACTATCTGGATCGGATCGAGGCTTGTATCCATCAGCTTGATCGCCCACCGAAGCAGGTTCAGATTGAAGCCCATATTCTGGAAGTCGATCTTTCAGCCGACAACCGTCACGGCGTGAATCTTGAAATGATGTCGGACATCGCCGGAACGAAGGTTTCACTGAAAACACCGGGCTTTGCAAAGTCGACAAGCAATCCTGCATTGCTGGTGGGAATTGATGGTTCGAAAGTCGACGGCCTGCTGGATGCGTTAAAGAACACTGTTGATGCCAGAACTCTGGCATCTCCTCAGGTCCTTGTAACCCATGGCCAGGAGGCCCGAATCCAGATCGGCGGAAAGATCGGATATCGTCAAAGCACCACGACAGAAACAAGCACAGTGCAGGGTGTGGAATTCCTTGATGTCGGTGTTGTGCTGACGGTGACGCCTTACATCGGAATGAACGGTCAGGTGCTTATGAAGGTTAATCCTGAAGTCTCTGATGGATCAATCAATCTCGACACCGAACTTCCGGATGAGCAGATCACAACGGTCGACTCGACGGTCCTGCTGAACGACGGGCAGGGCATGGTCATTGGTGGACTGATTCGTGAGATCGACGATGACCAGCGAATCAAGGCCGCCGGACTCGGTGAAGTCTGGATGGTTGGCCGTTTGTTTCAGCAATCACGAACGAAACGCTCCAGAAAAGAAGTCATCGTCGTACTGGTCCCTCGAATCGTTGACTGCCCGTGTCCTCTGGATGCCGAGCAGCAGACTCAGCTTGATCGCACAGAGACCCCACTGTTTCACGGAGCACTCGAACGAGAGTTCCGCCCATGGGAGCCCGAACTTCCCGAAGTACGCTATCGCCCCCGGGATACTCGCCGAAACCTTCAGGAGTTCCGCAGAAGTGAGGGAGCTCGCTGGATCCCTGAGCCGCCTCGTTCTGCCGATTACTACCTGAATGAACCACCGGCCGAAGTACCTGTCATCATGGAGCCACCGGCAGAGCTGCCGGCGGCCGCTGGGCAAGGACGTTCAAGAGCTGAACGCATACCGGTCGAAGCAGGCCAACAGCCGAATTCCGTGCAACCTGTCAGCGGTACACGGCCGGGATTTTCCTCGACTGCGGATGACAACAATTCTCATAAGTCTCGGCAGAACCTGCCGGTTCCGGAAAATCAGGCTTTTCACGGACAAGTGAAGAAGTCAGAATTAACAAAGTCGGGTCAGCAGATCAGACAGAAGATGTCTGCCCGGAATGGAAGTTCTTCCAAGGGTTATGTCCGCTGAATCCAGGACAGTGATTGAATCGAGTTAAAATTACACGGACGCCGTGTCCGTCATTTTTTGGGTGTTGTGAAAGGCTTCAGTACTTCGAGTGCTCTCATGCCAAACGAACTGCCTCTGCCGGATGATTTGAAGCATCTTATTGAGAAGCGTGGCGGCAAAGACCGCCGCAACAAAAAGAACAACCGTTTGTCTGACGACGAAGACGGCGGTGGTGGTGTTGGCGAAGTCCGCCGCGCCGGACAGCGAGATCGTCGTGGATCAAAGAATTATCGAGATCTGCTGAATGACGACGACGAATAGTCGCTATAGGGATAAAGTCCGCCTGAGTCTTGCTGGCCAATAGAAGTCTCAGACAAGCAGGACGTTATTCTGTGCGCGACCATGATTGTGGCTGACTTCTAAAGGTGTCCCGCGAACATCCGGCCTCAATTCGTAACGTGTGGAGAATATCTCTTTTAACTCTGCTGTTCGACCACAGAAGCGGACTGGAACCATCGCAGGTTACTGATGACCAACGATCGTGCCGACACGACGAACATAAACAACGACGTGTCGCGACCGAATCAATCGACTCGCTTTACGGGACTTAAGCAGGCTGCCGCTATTGTCGGCGCTGTGGCCTGCCTGATCCTTGCGGGTATTGGATTCTTTCTTCCTGTCCTTCCGAGCACTCCGTTCGTTCTGCTGGCAAGTTATCTGCTGATCCAGTGTTCGCCGAAAATGCATCGCCGACTCAAAGGGTCTCGCTTCTTTGGAAGGATCCTCAGTGACTGGGAAGATCGCAAAGGGATTCGACCGGCCGACAAAGTCCGCGCGATTGTGATTGTGGTTGCCGGGCTTATTCTGACCTTCAGTGTGGGAAATCTCTCAACCACGTTGCGATTCCTCACTCTGATCCTGGTGCTGATTGGACTATACGTCATCATCCGGCTACCAATCGCGAAGGATGAGACGCCCTGAAACGCAGTCAACAACTGCAGACAGATGTTGACCTGCTTTGCCCCTGAAGCCTGACCGTCTAAGATCCACAGCGGATTCATTGCCTCCGGCTGCGGACATTGCGTATGACACTCATCAACTCGACGCTGATCTTTGGACTGGTGCTGGCAACCGTGCCGGTCATCCTGCACATGGTCATGCGTGCCAAGCCCAAACGCATTGAATTCCCCGCGCTGCGGTTGCTGAAAGCACGTCAATCGTCCAACTCGCGCCGAATGCAGCTAAGACATTTGCTGCTGCTGATTCTTCGTTCTCTGGTCATCGCCATTCTGGTGATCGCGACCGCTCGCCCATCGTTGCCCGCTGCACGGTACGGACTCCGCTGGTGGGAATGGGCTATACTCGCCACCGCAATTGCCGGTAGCACTGCGGCATATTTCCTGTTCGCCGCGCGTGGAACCAATGGTGACACGGCATCGGTTGAGCATCGTGAACGTAAGGGACGACTAAGACTCTGGTGCCTTCTGGCTGGTATCGCAGCCACTTTGATCGGAGTCGGCATTCCATGGGGTCTGCGAGTTCGAGCGGAGTTGTCATCTCCTCGAGCGGAGACATCTGAGAACATCCCGGTGGCGGCTGTTTTTCTGCTCGATACCAGCTTCAGCATGAAGTACCGGCATGAGAATCGGACTCGTTTGGAACATTGTCGAGATATCGTGAAGGAGCATATTGGCCGACTTCCTTCAGGCAGTCGAGCTGCCATCTCCGGAGCAGCTCCCAATGAAGACATCATCTTTCAGGCAGACCTGATCGGAGCAGGCTCAAGACTCGAAACACTGGAACCGACTGCGGTCCCGGAATCCCTTAATCGCCGAATTAAGGCTGCGATTCAGACTCAGGTCGACGACCGAAAACGTGTCCAGGAAGACGCGGGCCTTGGAGGATCTGCAGATCTGTTTGCACGCGAGATTTATGTGCTCACAGATTTATCAAGGACAGCATGGCAGGATCCGGATGAAAGCGGGCTTTCTGATTTTCTGAAGCAACACGACTGGCTGCAGATCTATATTGTCGATGTTTCGGTTCCTGACGCCGTTAATGCCGCCATCATGGATCTTAAACTTTCCAGCGACACCACGATTTCGGGACGCGACCTGCTGCTGACGATGAACATTTCAACGATCGGTATTCCCCCCGGGAAGAAGACCATTGAAACGCTGTTGATTGATTCCGGTGGAGCGGAAACTCGCTTCGGGGCTCCTCAGATCGTAGATCTTGGCAATGGATCGGCGGAGGTTCAAACTGCAGTGCGAATCACGGGCAATCAGACCTATGTGCAGGGCGTGGTGAGATTAAACTCCGAAGATCCATTGCCAGATGACAACTTGAAGTATTTCTCGTGTGGTGTTCGTCCGCGTCCCAGACTGTTACTGATCTCCGATCGATTGGAAGAAGGGCAGTTCATTCGAAATGCTCTACTGCCCGAAGAACTGGAACGTTTGGGGACTCCAGAGTGTGAAATCACCAGTGTCGTGACTGCTCAGGTCAGTCAACAGAATCTGGCTCAGTATGACGCCGTATTTCTGGTCAACTGCGCCCGTCCGGATGAATCCCTTTGGAGCGGACTCAAGGGGTTTGCGGAATCCGGTGGAGGAGTATTCGTAGTGGCCGGATCGAACAGAATTCAAGCGGCCGCATGGTCTGTTACCCCTGCAAAAGATCTGCTTCCAGCAACACCCATCCGCAGTGTTCCGTTTCGCAGCCAGCCTGGCAGTCTCCGCCTGACGAAAGTCCAGCATCCATTACTTCAGCCGTTTTCCGAACACGAAGGTCTGAGAACCGAATTATCCATCGTGGCCTTTGATCGACGCTGGGCGGTGGAGCAGTCTAACGAAGTATCGGTGCTGCTGAATTATGACAATCAGGAGGGTCAGCCAGCGCTGCTTGAGCGACGAATCGGATCAGGACGATGCTTGCTATTTACATCGGCGATGGACAACCTTAACGACGGAGGAAGACTGTGGAACAATCTGACCTCGAACATCTCCTTCGTTGTCCTCAACGACAGAATCCTGCAACATCTTGCCGGCGTGAATGACCAGCGACGAAACTTCACCGCAGGAGCTGCGATCGACTTGCCAGTCCCGGTGAGCCAGCGATTTGAAGAATATCGGCTCCGCCGCCCGGGGCTGCGGCAGACGTCGGGAACTCTGCCTGCAGAGGAATCATCTTTGCTGATTACAGATGCCGTGGATCCCGGTCACTATCGCGTCACGCCATTTGAATCTCCCAGCACCTACGAAGCTGCATTCTCAGTCAATTTCCGAGATCAGGAGTCGGACCTGATTCGTATTCCTGACAATACTTTGCTGCAGATGTTTGGCACTGATCGAATAATGATTGTGCATGACGTCAATGAGTTACAGCGCGCTGTTCGGGTCGCACGGCTGGGAGTCGAAGTTTTTCCGGTTCTGGCAGGCCTGCTTATTGTGCTGTTCTGTGCAGAACACCTGATGGCAAACTTCTTTTACGATGAGCCCGTCGCCGTGACTCAAGAACTCAGAACATAAGTTTCGTCGATCATTTTCCGACGGTCTTCGCCTTCTTCAGCCGACGGCGAATGAAGCCTGCTCCGCCTACACCGCCAGCGATGCCAAGCAGGATGACGCTGCCAGGTTCCGGAACAACAGGGGAATCTCCGTTGCCAGGTGGCGTGTTGTGACCGCCGCCGCAATGCGAGGGATCGTCACTGGTCGGTACATCGGGTGTGACGTCCGGGATTGATGGATCAGGCAATGGGATATCCGTCAGATCATCGCCGGGGCCATCTGTTGGTGGGTCGACTGGATCCTTCCCAGGGCCATCTGTTGGTGGGTCGACGGGATCTTTGCCGGGACCATCTGTTGGTGGGTCGACGGGATCTTTGCCGGGACCATCTGTTGGTGGGTCGACCGGATCTTTACCGGGACCATCTGTTGGAGGGTCAACCGGATCTTTTCCGGGACCATCGGTTGGTGGGTCAACGGGATCTTTGCCGGGACCATCGGTTGGTGGGTCAACGGGATCCTTGCCAGGGCCATCTGTTGGTGGGTCAACGGGATCTTTGCCGGGACCATCGGTTGGTGGGTCAACGGGATCCTTGCCGGGACCATCGGTTGGTGGATCTGTCTTGTCGTCAATCGTCTCTACATAATCAAGAACTCCGGTGTTGGCCTGTCCGCCGCCGTTACCACCGGCGGCG
>Ga0255095_1000172_pt1 | contig 38438 bp, 35 predicted proteins | sample Colum_Law_RepC_8_2_FD_188435 | JGI IMG/M metagenome (GOLD analysis project Ga0255095, IMG submission 188435) | Freshwater microbial communities from Columbia River, Oregon, United States - Colum_Law_RepC_8d | ecosystem: Environmental > Aquatic > Freshwater > River | place: USA: Oregon...
CACGATTTTTCAATCCGCACTTCGTCAAGCATCACGTATCCCTCAGGCAGACGACTGCGCCAAACCGGGTAATCTTTCTCGGGACGAAGTATGTGAGGATCACCATTGAGCGGCCCCATCGGTGCTATCTCCAGCGGATACAGCACCAGCAGGATATTCGCGTTGACGTCATTCAGTACGGTCTTCAGCGGCGTGCGACCGTAAAAGTCGCTGCGGTCATGGCGACTGCCGAGACAGGTCCACTGCGACTCATCTGCCACTGCGGTGATTTTTTGCTCTGACCACTCTGAAGTGACGTTGATTGGCTGACCAGTCAGAATCCAGCCTGTGCAGACTCCCTTGTGAACACCCTGAATCAGCAGATAAAGCTGAGTATCAAGCGATCGCAGTTCGCCCTTCAGTCGCAGCGTCAGTTCGGCATTCGTGAAGTCAGTGCCGAAGCCTCCCTTTGTGAATTGGTTCTCACCACTGACCTCGCGCTGGTTTTCGCCGGGATAGCCACTGGTGAGCAGCATGAACAGCAAGTGCATGTAGCCAGCTCCTGGCGGAGCGTGGTTGTAATCGATCCACCACGGGCTGCGCGAGATTACGGTGCTCTCGCCTCGCTCCAGCGGCTTTGGCCCTCGAGCATTGTCGATCCAGCCGAACCAGCCGCCAGGGCCATTGTCGAAAGTCTCAATGTACGTCTTCATGGTATTCCCGTCTTCTAAGACAACAGCCAGCGCCTTCGCGCTGGGCGGTAAACAACCAGGGCGCACTTCCGATCTGGTTCAGAATAACATCCGTGAATGGTGTGCCTGCGTTCGCTATCGCGAACTTGTCACACCCTACGAACTGCAACGTTTGCGGTAGGGTGTGACAAGTGAGCCCTAGCGAACGCAGGCACACCGGTTGAGTCCCCATTCAATTCAAGTCGAAGTGATCCAAGGACTGTTCATAGAGCCATCGTTTACCGCCGAGCCGAAGGCGACGGCTTCTTCCACAGATTCAGCACTACGAATACGCCGCCGCGATTCGCCAGACGCCCCGCGCGTTGGAAGCCGTTCCATCGCATGCCTCATAAAACATCCTGTAACCAGCAGATTCGTTCAATGCGCCGGGAAGACGGATGAGGCACATCTCTGACGCCTTTGCAGCATCCCAGCCGCCGGGTCCCGGAGCGATGACCGGCTCGGCCTCTTTCTTCCATGTCAGTCCATCGGCCGAGACCGCTCGCAGAATATCCGCGCGGGACGCAGAACTTTCCGACACCTGACTGTAGCCAGCATAATACATCACATAACCAGCACCGGCCACGCGTACAATTTCCGGGGCGAACGCGCAGAGCGAATCGTACGGTCCGTCCTGAGCGATCCTCAGGCCGGGTTCCTGATGAAACTCAAGTCCGTCATGCGAAAGAAGACTGATGATTCCCAGTCCTCGATCGAACAGATACATCCGACATTGCCCGTCGTCCAGAAAAACGATTCGTGGCGAAGCGTAGTTGTGGCCTGGGGACTCGACGCGTACTCCCGGATCCATGATCCACTTCAGCCCATCCGAAGATGTTGCACTGCGAATGGTATTTGTGACCGCCTGAGAACCCTCACAGCATTCAAAGTACATTCGCAACCGCTGCCCATCACCAATAGGAACGACTTCGGAAGACACCACGCGAAACTCGCCCGCGCCGCCTTCTTGTGGCGAGAGCCTGACACCGGGCTCGGGAACCCACGCCCTACCATCCTGCGACCACGCGCTCATGATGCGTGTTGACGCGTTGTCATAATCATTCGCTCCAGCCGGAAAGCCGGGGCGAGGAAGGATCTGCGAATAGTACATGCGGAATCCACCGTCGGGCAGTGCTATCACTCGCGGAGACACGACACCGCATAGTCCGGTACGAAGATCTTGGCTGGGCCATGTGGCAGCGGGATCAGGATTCGTATCGTAATCCGGCGGTGCGTCGATCGCGACGTGCGATTCCTTTGACCAAAACACTCCGGGATCTGCTTCGACGGTATGCACCAGCGGAGAAGCTGCAGAACATTTCGAAAGGTCAATCATCGCCGTCGCTCCCGGAGGATCCACTCAAAAAAATACCGCAGACCGTAGGGTGTGACAAGTTCGCCCGAGCGAACGAAGGCACACCAGATGGCAGCGTGAGATGGTGTGCCTGCGCTACGCTTGTCACACCCTACAAAAACATCGGCAACACGGAGTTTCTATCGGACGATGCCCTCAGGTCTTCAATCCCATTGCGTTATGCTGCTCACGAGCCGACTCAGAGTATCGAGCGAAGGCTTCTTCGTCACGCTGGCATGAGACACCTGTAAACACCATCGCGAAGGAGCGTCGATGGCGAGTCTGCGACAGGTTTGCATCGGCTCGATGAATCGCCATCCCGTGATGCACGACGACATCGCCCGGCTGCAGGATGGCAGCAACTTCGCGATTAAAATCATCCGTGGTGAAATCCATAATCCCCTGCGAAAACCCAAGAATCTGCGATTTTGCATGCTTGCGATAACCACGCAGATGTGAACCATCGACGTAGCGCAGGCAGCCGTTCTCTGCATCCACAGGATCGAGTGCCATCCACATCGTCAGCACATTCGCCGGCTTCAGGCAGAAGTAATAATTGTCCTGATGCGGCGGAGTCACATGATGTGTCGCGGGCGGCTTGTTGAACCATTCCGGTTGATCAACCGTGGCGGGTTCGCCAATCATCGCCTCCGCCAGTGCTTTCCACTTCGGGTGATTAATGTAGTCTCGAAAATACGCATCACCTCCCATTCGCTGCATCTGTTTGAGCGTCTCGGGGCGAGAACGATCCTGGTAGAAAGCGTCGCCGTCAGGAAGACCGGGCACCACATCCCGAATATAGCGATCCAGATTCTGCTTCAGCTCCGTAAACTCGCTCTCAGCCAACAACTGGCGGACAATCACGAAACCATGTTGATCGAATTGCTGTTTCTCAAGTTCAAACGTCATTTGGCACTCCTTTCGGGTGATTGGGCCGCAGCACGCTGCGGTACGGATTCCGGCCATGACTCCGACCAGTACAGAACTGAGGATGATTCACTCCAACGGAATCGGCGAGATCCTTTGGCTACCCGGAAACTGTCGCCTGCTAGCTGGCTCTTCCGACAACAGCACACACCGGTCGCCTGTATCATCACAGCGTCATTGGCCAGCTCCAGCCAATCGACGATAGGCACAACTTGGTCTCCGACCGGGAAAAAGCGGCAACGGCCTCTTATGAGGCAGATGAAGATAGTATTATTGCACTGCATGAGTCGCAACCGGGGGGACGGTATTTGCTCATGAAGAATGCGGGTTACTTCAAAGTGCGGTAGGTTCATGTTCAACATTCGAGCGTTTACCATGCCCCTGCCACTGCCCTTAACTGCAGCTTTGACTGGAGCGTTCGCGGCCGAAGAACAAAAGTCCCTCGATACAAGCGGCGTATTCATTCGTTCGCTTCACGGCAAGTCGCATGCGTCGTTGCTACATTTCCCCTTCTTATGCGGCTCCCGTTAAACAAAAGACGCTTAAATGGACAGCGTCATGTTGGTGCGAATGTTCAGGCTTCATGTGTAACTCTCCCTGCGATTCTCTCTATGAAACCTGCGCTATCTGGGGTCAAGAACACCACGGCCGTTTTACCACGCAGAACAGGGATGAATCACAGAGGCCACAGAACGGTTGTTCATTGCTGGAAAGAATCGATGTTTTCGCGTTTCCGCACCATGTGGGACGGACAAATTGAGGCCGGGGATTCGCGGGATCTATCATTCAGATCATGATCTGAATCGTGGCCGCGCACAGAATAACCATTCCGGAAACGCTTTCGACTTGCCACCAGGTGGACTACGATAAGGAGGTGAGCAAAAAGAGACCTTTGGCAGCAACGTTGCTGTTTAGTCTTTCTTCATGGCCAAAATCATCACCGAATTCGAATCTTTCGGTGGCAGGGGCTTTCCGTGTTTAGTCTTGAAAGTCTCGTTTTACAGGCCTACATCGGTCCGGGCGCCGGAATTACGTTTCTGAGTTCATTCCTGGTGCTGTTTGCTGCGATGGGGCTGCTGCTCCTTTCGATTCTGACGTGGCCCATCCGCGTCCTGATCCTGCTGATCAAACGCTTTCGCCTTAAACTGAAACCGGTTGCCAGCCGCGTGGTCATTGTTGGACTCGATGGACTTGATCCTGGTCGAGTCCGTCGCTTAATGTCAGAAGGTCGGTTGCCGAATTTTCAACGGCTTGCCGAGACTGGTACGTTTTCAGATCTCGCGACGACACTTCCCCCGATTTCGCCAGTGGCATGGTCTTCATTTCAAACGGGCGTGAATCCCGGAAAACACAACATTTACGATTTCCTCAATCGTGATGTCCGCACATATCTTCCGGAACTCTCGTCGGCCCGAATCATTGAGGGGCAAGCGACGGGCTGGCGCAAATTGTTCGGCAATAAAACATCCGTGCGACTGCTTCGTAAGAGCCAGCCGTTCTGGAAAATCCTCGGCGATTACGGCACCTTCAGCACCATTTTGCGAGTGCCAATCACGTTCCCGCCGGAACGTTTCTTTGGCCTGTCTCTGTCGGCCATGTGTACCCCCGATCTGCGAGGAACTCAGGGGTCTTTTACGCTGTTCACGACAGATCCCGAAGAAGCTCGTGCCACAACCGGCGGACTTCGCATACAGGTTAGTCGCAACGGCCAGCGTATTGAGGCTTATCTGCCGGGACCGCCCAAACCGATGGGTTCGGAACCAACAGACTTTCAGACGTTGTTGAACATTCGAGTGTTCGATGAGCAGCAATCGATCGAAGTTCGAAACGGTTCAGAGAAAATCGTTGTACCTTTGCATAAGGAGTCTGACTGGCTGCGCATTGAGTATCGGATCGGCTGGTTTACGAAGGTTCGCGGGCTGTGCAAGCTTCGGCTGGAGTCGCTGGCTCCTCATTTTCGATTGTACGTCTCGCCGATTCATTTGGATCCGGAACGTCCGGCGATGCCGATCTCTCACCCTCTGTTTTTTTCCATGTATCTGGCCAAGCTGCATGATTCCTTCGGAACTCTGGGCCTTGCAGAAGATACCTGGGGCCTGAACTCAGGCGTGGTTGGTGAAGAAGCATTCCTGGAACAGGCGTGGGCGATTCATGATGAACGTGAGCGAATGCTGTTTGACTCCTTGCGGCGAATGCAACGCGGCCTGACGGTGTGCGTTTTTGATGGACCCGATCGAATTCAACATATGTTCTGGCGCCACGACGTGGCCGACCATCCAGCCAATCGAGGACGCGATACTTTGAAGCATCGAAATGTGATTGATGACATGTACGTTCGCATGGATGAACTGATCGGTCGGGTTCGAAAAGAAGTTAAAGACGATGACTATTTGTTTGTTCTGTCCGATCACGGCTTCTGCGATTTCAGTCGCGGCGTGAATCTGAACGCCTGGCTCCGAGAAAACGGCTATTTGACGGTTAACGAGGCTGCGGGCCCCGCGGGGGAATACTTTGACGGAGTCGACTGGGGCAAAACAAAAGCTTATGCCTTCGGACTCACCGGAATCTACATTAATCAGTCAGGTCGTGAGTCGAAAGGAATTGTGCCGCCTGCAGAGTCCGCCGCATTGCGTCAGGAAATTATTAGCAAATTGACCGGACTTCAGGATCCGGATCGAAAATGTCAGGCGGTCTTTAAGGTTCATGATTGCCACCAGGAATATAGTGGCCCGTACGTTTCCAACGGCCCGGACGTGATCGTTGGATATGAAAAGGGTTACCGTGCTTCGTGGGAGAATGCTGTGGGACGATGCGATGGTCCTGTGTTTCGCGACAATGATCGGCCGTGGAGTGGAGACCATTGCGTCGATCCGGCTTTGGTGCCTGGCATGCTCTTCTGCAATCGGCCATTAGCGCAGAACGTGACCCCCTCCATCATGGATTTCGCACCGACGATTCTCACACTTTTCGGTGTCCCCATGCCGGCTTACTTTGATGGAAAGCCGTGGATGTTTGATAATCGAAAGTCCAAAAGCCAGCCGCTGAGTCTCCCCAACGCGTCGATCTCCAATTCGGACTCTGGTGCTACTCGATCGGAATCACCACGATGAAGCCTCGCGGACGCACTCAAACCATGCTTGCTTCACGTCGCCGTTTTTTACAAGCCACGAGCGCCATGATGCTCGCGGCGGGCTGTGGCAAAAAGGAAGTCGCTCCGCCCGCAGGTGATCTCAAGCGTGTGATGGTGCTTGGCGTGGATGGTATGGATCACGCGCTGCTGCAACAGTTTATCTCCGAAGGGTCATTGCCGAATTGTAAACGCCTGATGGAAATGGGCTCCTTCAGTTCTCTGGCCACCAGCAATCCGCCTCAAAGCCCCGTCGCCTGGTCCAACTTTATCTCCGGCACAAATCCAGGTGGCCATGGGATCTTCGACTTCATCGCGCGAGATCCTGAGACCATGTTGCCGTATCAATCCATCAGTCGTATCGTGCCCGGTCGCAAGCCAATTACGATCGGCAACTTCGTCCTTCCGACTTCGACCGCCACGATCAAGAGCTTACGACACGGAGCAACACTCTGGACCGAGCTGGAACAGTATGGCGTACCATGTTCCGTCTTTCGAATTCCCGCCAACTTTCCGCCGACTGAGGGCGAAGCCAGAACCCTGGCCGGAATGGGAACGCCCGATTTGCAGGGCGGCTATGGCACGTTTACGTGGTTCACTGATAACATCAAAGAGAGAACTCGCGATGTTTCAGGAGGCCGAATTGAACGTGTCCCGATTCGGGATCATGTCATCGAATGTCAGCTACGAGGACCAGTCAATGAGTTCTCTGCAGATCAGGAACAAAGCCAGATTCCCCTGACAATTTATCGCGACCCCGAACAACCCCTTGTGCGTATTGTGATTCAGGATCAGACCTTGATTCTGAAAGAGAAGGAGTGGAGTGACTGGGTTGTCGTGAAGTTTCCGCTGATACCGCAACTTATTGAAGCTTCCGGCATCTGTCGATTCTATCTGAAAAGCGTGCATCGGCCTTTCGGTCTGTACGTTTCCCCGATGAACATCGATCCGGCGAATCCGTCTTTGCCTCTGTCGACGCCGCCTGACTACTCGCGCGAACTGGTTCGCGAGCTGGGCTACTACTACACGCAGGGCATGGTTGAAGATACTCATGCATTGACGGCAGGCGTACTGGACGCCGATGAGTATCAGCAACAGGCGATGTTTGTGCATGAGGAACGCCTGCGATTCTTTGAGCATGAATTGAATCGCTTCAACGATGGCTTCCTGTTCTTTTATTTCTCAACGCTGGATTTAAGCTCTCACGTTTTCTGGCGTGCGATCGACCCCAAACATCCACTGTTCACACCGGAACTTGCAGAGTCGCATGGTGAGTTTATTCGGTCGCTCTACAAGAAAGTCGACGACGCGATTGGTAAAGCTCTGGATCGGCTGGATGAAAAGACCTGGCTTATCGTCATGTCCGACCATGGATTCGCGCCGTTTCGACGGCAGTTTAATCTCAATTCATGGCTCCTGGAGAATGGTCTGTTAAGAACGAACTCACCACCAGTTCGACAGGGCACCTCCAACTTCCACGATGTCGACTGGAGCAGGACGCGTGCCTTCGGGCTGGGCCTGAATGGGCTCTATCTGAACCGAAAGGGCCGCGAGAAATTCGGCTGCGTTGACGCAGAGGAGGCGGTCGATCTGGAAGAAGAACTCATTGAAAAGCTCTGTAAAATTCGAGATCCCGAGAACGACGAACTCGTTATCGCCAATGTTTTTCGGGCCTCGGAAATTTACTCCGGCCCCCATGTTTCTCTCGCGCCGGACCTGCTGATCGGATACAACAGAAACTATCGTGCCTCATGGGAAACGATCCTTGGCGGCTTTCCGCGGCAACTTGTCCTCGATAACACAGATGTCTGGAGTGGAGACCATTGCATCGATCCGCAGTTTGTCCCCGGTGTCCTGCTCAGCAGCCGAAAACTGGACTCCGCCGCACCTCGACTGGAAGACCTGGCCCCAACAATTCTTAAAGCCTTCAATGCTCCGATTCCGGAGACAATGACAGGGACGGCGTTACTCTAGCTGGACAGCACCCAGTTTGACGACTGAGATTCACCGACGTAGTTTTGCGATCAGAATGTGCCGTGTGAAACAGATGCCCTTCTCCCCCTCGGGGGAGAAGGTGGCCGATAGGCCGGATGAGGGGGCAACATGGCGATAGCTGGTTAGTGATCTTTCGACACCACAGTGAGACACGATTTATGTTTGAGCCCAAAATCAAGATTGAACGCAATCTGTATGCGACGCTGAAACAGGCCGCACAAGTGGCTGGCTATAGTTCGGTGGATGAGTTCATAACACACATCCTTGAGAAGACAGCGGCGGAAGTGCAGCAGGCACAATCTGAAGAAGAAGTCCGCAAACGCCTGCAGGGACTGGGATACATCGAATGATGTCGCGGATGAACCTGGTGATTAACGGGTTGTTTGATCTGCTGATGCGTCCGTTCATGGTGCAGTCGGCCTGGCCCGGTCTGATTGCAGCGTCTTTGGTCGCTTCAATTGTGCTTGTGATTTTGTTTGGTTTTACTTCAAACCCGAATGCGATTCGCAGGACGCGTAACAGACTGCTTGCACGAACCCTGGAACTGCTGATGTTCCAGCATGATCTGCGTGCCAGCTTCACAGCCTGCGGACGCATCCTGACCGCCAATGCTGCGTACCTGTTTCAGTTCCTGCGTCCCATGGCCGTGGGACTCATCCCGCTTGTGTTGATCTTTGTTCAGATGGAATCGTGGTTCGATCGTCGACCACTGCGAATCGGCGAGCAGGCCGTGCTGTCGGTGGAAATCGATCAGTCCAAGTCAGTTCTTGACCAGACGATTGATTTGCAACTTCCGGAGATACTGAAGATCGATTCTCCCCCCGTTCGCATTCCCTCGAAAAACGAATTGGCATGGCGAATTGCCGCCACAGCGTCTGGCAATGGCTGGGTAGAAGTAATCTCTGGTGGGATCAAAGAACGAAAAACCTTGTCGACCGGCGACCAGCTTGTTCGCCTTTCGAAAACTCGCGAGTCTGATGGGATGCTTCAACAACTGTTTTCGCCATCCGAACCACCACTCACTAACGGTGGCCCCATTCGGCGGATGCAGGTGGCATATCCGCGTCGTGAATTGCTCATTGGGCAATCGGAAGTCCCCTGGCTCGTGGCTGCTTTCGCGATGATCATGGTCTTCAGTCTGGTTTTTGGTCGGTTGTTTGGTATCCGCGTTGTCTAGTTGAGAAATTGCCATGATCACTGTCGTGTCCGGACTTCCTCGTTCTGGAACATCCCTTGTCATGCAGATGCTGGCTGCTGGCGGACTCCCTGTTCTGGGCGATGACTTACGGCGGGCCGATGAAGATAATCCGCGGGGATATCTGGAATACGAAAAGGTGAAATCTCTTGAGCGAGATACGACGTGGCTTCCGGAAGCTGAAGGCAAAGCCATCAAGATCATTTCGTTTCTATTGCCGACACTGCCCTCCAGTTTTGAGTATCGCGTCATCTTTGTGCGTCGCAACCTCACTGAAGTCCTTCGATCGCAGGAAAAGATGCTGGAGCGTCGTGGTCAGCCCCCAGGGCCGCCTGCTGAGATGATGGCGGCTCACTTCCAGAAGCATCTGCAGACCGTTGAGCAGTGGCTAAGTCGCCAGCCGAACATTCAGGTACAGTATTGCGATCATGCGCAGTTGATTGAAAGCCCCGCTCAAACCTCCGCTTTGATTCAGGAGTTCCTGAAACTCCCGCTGAACACCGAAGAAATGTCCGCCTGCGTCGACCCGGACCTGCATCGGCAAAGAGCCCGCTAACACAGTGGTTGGAGTCAAACAGGGGAGTGGGCTAACAGACGACGTCAGAGTTGTGGTGATTTTAGTCGGAATTTAAGGTGGGCCGATGGACTGTTGAATGGCGGTGTACGCAGCACGGGCCATCGAGTTCCCTGGATTTATGCGTAGAACTTCCCCGTAATGTCGCATCGCAAGACCGTATTGTTTCTGACGCTGATAGATTTCTCCCATAAACAGATGTCCGTTCTCTGAGTCGGGCTGCAACGCAATCAAACGCTGAAAATGTTGGGAGGCTTTATCGAACTGCTGCAATTTCAGATAGGAGAAACCGGCCATGTCGAGTGCTCGGTCGGAATCCGGATCGATCTCCAGAGCTAACGAACACGAGTGCGCAGCCTTGTCAAATTCCCCCCGCTGGAGATAGCAGAGTGCAAGATTCAAGTGGACTCGCATAAAACCGGGAACCTCGGTCACCAGAGGTTCAAGAATCGCTATTGCCGGCTCAATGTCCTGACTGTCAATCAGATCAGTTGCCTTCTGAAGTCGATTCAGAAACCCGATCATATCCTTGATATCCGGTAATGCTTCACCGGTCGGAGCCTTATCCGGTTCAGGTACAGCCCCGCCCGCGTATCCAAGGCTATGCAGAGCCTGCTCTTCGCGCCGAGAAAGGGAAATCTTACCGCCCACTCGCCGTTCCAGTGAATCTTCGAATGCGGCCAGTTCTCCATCAAGCTGAATGACGATATCCGGCTCTGTCTCGACCAGGTTGATGAGTTCCTGAGGATCTGACTGAAGGTCATACAATTCAGCCTTCGTGGACCGGACATACCGCCATCGCTCAGTCGTCAGCCCTCTCAAAGGCGACCAGAATGCCTGCAGATAAGGCTCGTCAGTCTGGGAGTAACATAATTGCGGCGCGATCGCACTTTCTCGAGATGCTGCCGCAAGACTTAGAGAAGCTTGAGCAGATGAGCTTTTTATGCCAGTAAATTCCAGAAGCGTCGGAAACAGACTGACGATTGTGACAGGGGACTGAATCCGTCGTGCATCAACTTCTGTAGATGGATCTGCAATAACGAGAGGAACGCGCAGTGTGGAATCGTGGAGCATATAGCCGTGAGTTTCCTCACCATGCTCTCCCAGACTTTCTCCATGATCCCCCACGACTACGACAATGGTATTCTCTTCCAGCCCTGACGACTTCAGCTTCTCCAGCAACCTTCCAACCTGCAAGTCAACATAAGCAAGCTCGCCGTCATACCGTCGGTCGGAGAACTTGTCACCCAACTCTTTGGGATGATCAATGTAAGGATCGTGGGCGTCGTATAGATGAACCCAACAAAAGAATGGTGACGATTCCTTCTTTGCTTCACGGCGTTCCAGCCAATTCATTGCTGAATCGATCACATATCGACCATCGCGATACTGATGCAGCACATCAATGTCTGCCGCCGCTTTGGACAGATCATCGTCGAAGTATTTGAAGCCCTGCTGAAAACCGAATTTTCCCTGGAGCACGAATGCGGCCACAAACGCTGCGGTATTGTAACCTTCAGCAGACAACAACTCGGCCACTGTCGAAAGGCTCTCATCCAGCGAAACCTGCCCGTTCGTAAACACGCCGTGTTCCGGAGGCCATAGTCCTGTAAAAATCGACGCATGAGAAGGGGAAGTCATCGGGGCAGGAGCATAGGCACGCTCAAACAACACGCCACGGTTTGCCAGTGCATCCAGATTCGGTGTGCCAGCCAACTCGTATCCGTAACAGCCAAGACGGTCCGCTCGAGTTGTGTCGAGTGTGATCAGCAGAATGTTCGGACGCTTCTCCGATCGGCTCCACCAGAGGATTCCCACGACAACTATTGAAAGGGAGAGAAAGGCTCTCCAGCGTACAGCCTGAATTCGTCGCACGAGTTTTCTGTTTCCTGAGCGTTTGTAATGGGCGAGCCACTTGTCTTATTTATTGAAAAGACTCTCAACCTGCTCCAATGCGTCCGGCAAGCCGGGATGCCCGGGCTGCATTTGCTGGGTCTTCTGAAAGTACTTCATAGCCTCTGCCGCCCGACGCTGCTTAAGATATAGCAACCCGATTGTAAAAACGACCTCTGGATCCGCCGGGTTCAATTCGAGCGATTCTTCGAGAAGTTGCAGTGATGCCTGCGGCTGATCATCAGCTATCACCTTCGCAAGCTTGATTCTGGCGGCAATACTGCGTGGATCACGGATAAGCTCCTCATTCAGCAAAGGGATCGCTTTCGTCGGAGAACCGCTTTGCGCAAACGCCTCACTCAGGGTAAGTCGAATTCCCGGAAGCTCGGGATCCAGCTTGAAAGCAAACTCCATATTCTCTGCAGCCTCAGAAAACTTACCCTGATAGAACAACGCTCGCCCCAGACTGAATCGAGCAGACACAGAGTCCGGGTTAATTAACAAGGCCTTGTCAAAATACTCAATCGCTTTCGGCAAATCTCCCCTTGTCCCATAAGCCGCTCCCAGACGAACGAGGGCATCAATATGATCAGGCTTAATTTCTAATGCCTGCTGATAAGAGACAATTGCTCCAGGAAGATCTCCGGTGATCTCCAGAGCTTCTCCAAGGAACACGCGTGAAGAAGCATGCGCAGGCGTTCGTGCCACTGTTGATCTCAGGGAACTGATCGCTTGCTCAAGCTCCCCTGTATGCATCATCTCAAATGCCCGCCGGGATTCGACATCGGCCTGAATCACATCTTTAACATCTGTTAATGAAACATCGGATTCGCCAACGGAGCCCGCTCCGGAGTTTGCCCCGCCCAAATATCCGAGGCTTTGCAGAGTTCTACGCTCCTGCTCCGATAGTTGAACACTTTGAGACGACTGCCGGGTCATGCCTCGTTCCATAGTCGCAAGCGCGCCCTCCATCTCCAGAAGTTTAGCCTCGTGAGTGGCAGCCAGATTTTGCATCTCACCCGGATCAGTTTCAAGATCATACAGTTCAGGCTTTGTGGTCCGAATGTACTTCCAGCGATCAGAGACAAGGCTGCGCTGAGGACACCACCCCTCCTGAAGGAACGGATCGTCTGTCGCCGAGTAGCAGAGGATCGGGTCAACAGGCCCGCCCTGAAGGGCCGCAAAGAGACTTCGCCCACTAATACCTTTCGGTGTCCTTTGGCCCAGGATGTCACACAGAGTTGGCAAGACATCCACAACGGAAACCGGCGCTGCATATCGGTGGCCGGCCGACTTCTGGCGAGGATCTTTAATGATCAACGGGACCCGCTGCGTCGAATTGTAGAGAGTGTACCCGTGATTCTCTTCCACATGATCGCCTAACCCTTCCCCGTGATCTCCAACAACCACGACGACAGTGTTCGCATCCTGACCTGTTTCTTTTAGAAACCGGAGAAGTCTTTCGATCTGATGATCGACGTAGGCCACTTCCGCATCGTAAGGACGCCCCGCGAACCGGTCCGAGAACTGATCTGAATGTAACTGATATGGGGCATGCGGATCGTAAAGGTGGACCCAACAACAGAACGGCCCTGGAGATCGTCGCTCCAGCCAAACTAATGCTGAATTCACAACAGCACTACCATTGCGTTCCCGATGGAGCAGGTCGTCGTGATGCGATGTATCTCGAATATCGTCATCGTAGACCTCAAATCCACGATCCAGACCGAATCTTGAATCCAGAACAAATGATGCGACAAAAGCGGCAGTTTGATAACCAGATTCGGAAAGAAGTTCTGCCAACGTCTTGTTGGACGCCGCATAACGCGCACGACCGTTGGTAATAACCCCATGTTCGGGCGGATACAAACCTGTGAAAAGACTGGCATGTGCAGGTAATGTCAATGGCGCAGACGTATAGGCATGATCGAACAACACTCCTTCACTTGCCACGGAATCCATTGCAGCGGTCAGCGCTCCCTGATACCCGTAACAACCCAATCGGTCAGCCCTAGTTGTGTCGAGGGTTATAACCAGCAAGTTCATTGGCTCTTTTTGAAGCAACCAAATCGAAACTCCTATCCCAGCTAACGCAACGACAGCAATCGCCACAAACGCCCTTCGCAACCGCATTCAACCTCCAAACCTGACAGCGACAAGATACCCGGCCATCGATGCGTTCAACCTAATGAGTACGGGACTAAAGATCAAAAGCCAGCATCGCTGCGGCGCTGCCATCATGCCAGCGGCTCAAGAATTCCCTGCTGTTTTTCCCACTCCTGCCTGAGATCATGGGCCCAAGTCCTGATATTCAAACCACCAAATAAAAGAAACTCGGTCTTCGTAAAAAGACGCGAGTTTCTCTTGGATGTCAGTCAAAAAACTACTTCGACTTCAAGTCAAAGTCAGCAGTACCACCGGCCGCCGGAACTTCCGCCGTCAGCTTTGAAGCCCCGGCCACAGAATACTGAGCAGGTAACGATTCACGTCCTGGAATCTCTGCTGGGACCTTTGGATCCTGCGGTTCTCCATTCGGCTTTACAAACCGACTGATCACAACCTTGTACTTCCCTGGTACAGCACCGGATTTCTCTTGCTTTCCAAGACTGATCATCATTGAGTATTTACCGTCTGCTCCAACCACTCCCGAAGCATTTAAGCCCTTGTCAGTCGTTGAGACAAAAGTTACCAGCCCTCCATTCATCGGCTTTCCATCAAGCTTGATGGAACCGGAAAATGGGACGGTCGCAGGAAGTTCCGGAGGAGCTTCCACCCCACTACAACCCAATAAACCAAACGAAAAAATCAAGCTGTATAACAGGCCGCGTGAGTGCATTGAATTCACAAACCCAATCCTATTCGAGTGAAACTACCAACATCCAGAAACTCAACACACGACAGCGAACACCCAGCGACCGCGTGCTTCCTGCGGAAACAACAAAAAGCAAAATCCCTAAGGCATCACCAACAGCTCAACAACATCAATCTCCGTCTTCGTTCACAGTTAATGAACTCAGACAGTCAATCAGAATCCCGATTGCTCAAGGTGCCTTGAACATGTAACGGGATTGAAAAAGGTGCCAGAGCATTTTGCTGAGGCACCCGGACTTTACGTTGCCCAACTAGAATTCACCGAGAACCGCACCATCACCCATATACATTAGACGAGTCTGAGTGGTTTGGTCAATGTTCTCTGAAATGAAACGAACGGAACCATCAGCCAGCACAACCTGCATGCCCCCAGTGTGAAGGCTACCAGCTGAATGCCATGTGTGCGTCGCAATAGGATTGCCACGGAAATCGTTTATTTTTCTCCAATCACCACCAAAATGAACGCCCATTGCCACGTGTTGACGAGCAGCCCAGGTTGATGATACACCGCTTTGCCTTTCACGAGTCTGTTCACAAACCATAACAGTATTGCTGGTGCCGTCACGAACGTCACGCATACTAGAATTGGATGCTTCTCCAAAAATTGGCCGGTTAGTTGGGCCAAGATTCCGAACCCAGTACATGCCATAGTAGTACTCAGCGTAGTGAATACTGAAGTCATAACTTGTTCTATAGGCCCCTGGATTTGTCGCACTGACACTGTAATACTTATTGCTGGACGTGTAGAACGGCAAGCCCGTATCGGACGGACATGTGAATGCTTCTAGTTTCGTACTTGCCAATGGGAAGTTCACGTTCGGATTGCCCTTAACTGCTCCGGGCGTCCCATAAACGTTGCTCCAGCTAGCCGCATTATTAAAATCCCACCGACTGTAGATGGCCGTTTGCTCAATATACGGCAACAGCATAACCATGCCACTGAGATTCGAGTAACCGCCAGACCGAGGTGCGTAGATCGATGACCAGTTGTACGTCATCCCCAGCTCATAACTCGAAGCCGTGAACATCTTGAACGTGTCATGATAGTTGTGAAGAGCAAGACCAAGTTGCTTCAGGTTATTTTTGCACTGTGTTCTGCGAGCCGCCTCACGAGCCTGCTGAACTGCAGGCAGCAGCAGCGCAATCAAAATGGCGATAATCGCAATCACCACCAACAACTCAATCAACGTAAAACCACGACGAACCTTCATAGCACTCTCCCCGAAAAAGAACGAGCAAACTGTTTCAGACTCAGAAGCGAAATAACGTCGACGGGTCACACGGGGTGACGAATCGAGATACCAAGCAATATTAAGAAAATCACGTCAGCATCAAAGAAATAGTAACTGCAAAGACTATGCCAGTGAGACTCCCATCAAATAACAGCGTTTTTTCCGGTGAAAAGCATGCCGTCCAGGCCTTTGCTCTCATTCGATGCAAGAGTGCAAGGAAAGAGTGCAAGCGTGTTTTACCATCTCAATCGGCAGAAACCCAATACCAAGGGTGAGATTTATGGAGAAATATTTTAACTCCGTGTTGCCGGGGAGGGTGTGTATTTGCCTTCGGCGCAGGAGCTAGTGCTTCTTCAACAGTCGTTTGAGGAGTTGAGCTGAAGCGGACGAGACGTCCGCGCTCCCGGAGCGAGGGCGTCTCGCCCGCTGACCATTCCTCAATTCATTACTGACAAAGCACTAGTGCCTGGTCGAATCTCATTTCGGGATTTATCGGTGAATCCGTTTTCGCAGACGGAGCGGCAAACCTACGTAGTCGAGCCGCTCCGTCAGCTCGCATGGAACCACAAACCTTCATCATGACCATGCCCCAGCACGACTCCGCGTTTAGCAGGCTGTTGAATTAGCCACAAAACTGAGGCGCTAGCCGCGGGTGTTTTCCGTTTGCTTTCTGACATCTACCCGCAGCCATCGCTTTGCGGCGCAATAAATCAACAGCCTGCCAGGCGTGTTCCGTAGAACATTGCTGACAGATTACAGGTCTACTTCGCAGTACCCGAACCTTCCTCAGTTACAATTCAAGCAACGGTTACCGGAGCTTCAGGGCTTCCAGCCGTTGCTGGGCTGGCGTGAAATAGGGAACCATCGTGAGACAACTGCGGTATTGCTCCACCGCCTCATCGGTACGACCAAGCTTCTCCAAAGCCAGCCCAAGGTTGTACCTCGATTCGTAAAGCTCTGAATTGAGTCGAATCGTAGTTTCCAGCTCGGCTACCGCTTCCGCATAATTGCTACTCATTAAAAGAGCCGCCCCCAGCATCGCACGGACCCGATCTGCCCCGGGGTCCAGTTCGACACTTCGCCGCAGATGCACGATCGCCTCTTCGGTCTTTTCGAGTCTTAACAGGCACCGCCCCAGATCGCCGTGAGCGAGAAAGAAGTCGCCATCAGCAGCAATCACGCCGCGAAGCACTGGCTCCGCAAGATCGTAGCGGCCGGCATCCATCATTGCAGTGGCATCATTGAGCATGTTGTAGTACGGCAGCATCTCTTTCACATCTCTCATTGCCATCTGGCCTGTGGCCGAATCACGGCCCGGTGCTGCATACCCCAGACTTGTCAGTGCCGTGCGTTCACGCTCCGTCAGCAGAACATTCTGAGCGACTCGCTGCCGCATTCGCTGCTCAAGTCGATTAAGCTGCTCCTCCATCTCTTGCGTAATCTTCAGCTCTGCGGCGGCCAGATTATTCAGCTCTTCCCGATCACTTTGCAGTTTGTACAGTTCCGGCTGCGTGCTGCGTACATATTTGAACTCCGATGTGATCAAAGCCCGCAATGGGGACCAACGCGCGGTCTGGTAGGGTTCATCAGTTTCCGCATAGCAGTCCTTTGGCGGCAGGATTTCTCCTCTCAACGCGGGACGCAGCGACCGCCCGCTGATGTCGGGTAAAGACTTCTCCACCAGGCAGTCCAGTAGTGTTGGGCAAAGATCAACCAAAGAGACGGGATCCTTAACGCGCAGCCCGCCTGTGGCCTGACCGGGGCTGACAACAATCAACGGCACACGCATCACGGACTCATAAAGCGTCATCCCGTGGGCTCGCTCCCCGTGGTCGCCTAGACTTTCCCCGTGGTCGCCTACAATGACGATGGTGGTCGATTCCAACTCACCAGCGTCCTCCAGGGCCGCCATTAGCCGACCCAGTTGCTGGTCGACATAAGCCAACTCCGCATCGTATGGCCGATCCGCGAACTGATCGCCAAACACGTCCTCATGCGGCAGATAGGGAAAGTGGGGATCAAACAAATGAATCCAGCAAAAGTAAGGGGCATCGTCGCGGCGATCAATCCAACTAATTGCGGAATCCATTACGATTCGACCTGCGCGATAGCGATGATGTCCGTGCTGGCTGTCATCAGCCTGTGACAGGTCATCACTGTAAGTCTGAAAGCCTTTGTTCAGCCCGAATTTTCGGTCTAACACAAATGCCGCTACGAAGGCAGCCGTGTCATATCCTTGCCGCCGAAGTTCCGTAGTGAGAGTGGGCAGTGACTCGGGCAACGCCCCTTGACCATTGTTGCGAACTCCATGCTCCGGCGGGTAGAGTCCTGTAAACATCGATGCATGAGAAGGAAGTGTGAGTGGAACCGGGGCATAGGCTCTCTCAAAAAGCACACCCTTTTCTGCAAGTCCATCCAGAACCGGAGTCAGCGCATTCGAATGGCCATAGCAGCCCAGTCGATCGGCGCGGGTCGTATCCAGACTAATGAGAATCAGGTTCCGGCGCGCGGCGCGAGTCAGCGTCAGCCACAGAATGCCGACCAACACCACTGCAGAAATCGCGATCAGAAGTTTTCTTCGCGACAGACTTGCCACTAACTGACTCAACATAGATTCGAATCTCCGAGCCTGGAAAAGTCGCCGGACACAGTCGTCCTTAGTGTAACGGGAGTTTGACCATTCATCTCAGTGACGTGCACTTCCGCCCCCAGAATTTCGCTCTTGACAATCTGGAAAGCATTAACCTTTGAGAGCATTCAACCGCCTGATGCGCAGTAAGTTGGTTTAGCAGTATTGTCCTCAATCGCAAGACTGGTTGAAGATCTGCCGGAACGATTTGCACATAATCGCTTCGCTCCGACACTTTGACAACTGCGAGCAGACAAACGGGTACGATGGTCGACGGGAATCCGTCAATGCGAGTTTTGTTCCGCGATCATCGGTGAATGATTTGAGGTTTGCGATGAAGTCTAAATGGCGACTGCCGTTGATCGTTGTTCTGGTCGCAGCTGGGCTCGGGGGCACTCTGGTCTATTTTCGTTCACTGCCCCCGGTCAATTTGTTGTTAATCACGCTGGATACTACGCGAGCCGACAGACTGGGATGTTATGGCTACACGCAGGCGCTAACACCGGAGCTTGATGCACTTGCGAAAAACGGAGTGCTCTTTAAACGCGCGTATGCACCCGCTCCAATGACGTCTCCCTCTAATATGTCGATTGTGTCTGGACTCTGGCCACCAGAACATGGCGTCAATACCAACGCGCTGACGGCTTTACACCCGAACATTCCGACGATAGCGGAACTACTTCAGGCGCGAGGATATGCCACGGCGGCATTCCCGGCGGCATCGATGCTGGCCGCCAGGTTCGGCCTGAATCGAGGTTTCCAGAGCTATTTTGATGACCGCCAAATGCTTCCCACGCACTTGCAAAATCCGGACCCGAGATCGCCGGACAGCACGATCGATATTCCTGCGGCTGGCAGCACGACTTTGCAGCTTCAGATCCTAGCAAAGTTGCCAAAGTAACCAGCCATGCTGATTATGCTTGCTTAGAAACAGTCCCGAAATAACTTGCTTTTTTGCTGCGACGAGAAATCACAACCCGAAACGTCAGTGAGGAATCGAGCTCTCGCGTTTTACAAGTGTTTCCGTAAATCCCTCGCTGACGCGTCGGGTTATGATAAATCCCAGTGTTTCTCCGCAGGTGAACAACCTCAGCGCCGAAACTCGCAACTTCAAAACTGACGCGTCGGGTTATGATAATTCCGTGTGTTTTCGCCCCGTTGATCTCCGACAGTCGTTAATAGCGCAACTTCAAAAGGCGGATTTAACATTATTTGTCTGGTCCAACAAGCGCCTTTATGAACTCTCCGGCCATCTTTTCGACGCTGAAACTGGCTCTGCACTCTGAAGAGATCGCTGGCGCGCGAGAGATCCATGCGGCACGTTCGTTCTGCAATTGCAACATATGGGCCGCAAGATCGTCGACACTATCGGTCTCGAAGCACAGGCAATTCCAGCCTTCCCTGGCGGCGACAATTTCCGGCCCGTGGGGATCATGACGCGAATAGAGCATCGGGACACCGAAGCCAAGGCTCTGAGTGATCGACAGGCCGACGGCTCCTGCAGAAATTGATGCAAGTGACTGCCGATAAATCTCCTTCAGTCTCGCATAATCTCCGACGTGGCCGAACATCTTAACTCGGTCAGACAAGTTCAGCTCAAGAATTCGGCGTTCGAGGTTTGCTCGCTCCGGACCGTCACCCACAATCAGCAGTTTGGAGTCCGCCGGAAGCTGAGGCAACGCCATCACAAAAGCGCTGAGCATCTGCATGGGCTTCTTGTCCGCCACCAATCGTCCAACGTAAAGAAATCCGGTGCGCTCGGGGCCATCCAAAGGCTGCATTTCAGCATGCGTGTACAACGCATTTGGCGCGGCAAATGCTTCGCCACGGTATTTCAACTCGTTGATCAGGATTTCCTTCTGCTGCTCTGTGTAAACAATGAGTCCAGTCGCCAGGGAACGCTGAAAATATCGCAGCCAGTTGTCGTTACCACGACGAGAATAAACATGGCCCCACAGGATTGTGCGACGCCCAAGAATGCGACGAATGAACGCCACCGTCCAGGTGTTGATGATACGCGGATTGTATTCCAGTACCGCAGACTCGGCCTGAATTGCAGTCCGTTGAACACCGAGTTGCAGAAGGACTCGACGCTTCAGAAAAAAGATGTTCCGCGCAGTCACAAAGACGCGCGAGCCGACAACACCAGTCTTCAAGCTTTCATAAAAGTACGTTTGCCCGCAGACGATCGTCAACGATTCATTGAAGTGCTCGATGATTGCCTTAACAAACGCCTGCCGATAGTCACCCATCGTCGTCTGAATAAGAACATATTTGGCACTGGGTGGGGATGACATGTGAGTACAACCAGGAGAGAGCAATACGCGGGAATCGCAAAAGGGGACATTCTACTTATTTCGTCGTTTTGGTCGGCCAGTCAGTACCGCCAGCCGGTTTGCCCCGAACACGTCTGTGGTGTAGCGACTTGAGTAGAAAACAGCCTTACTGATGCGGGTTAGAGAGAGGCGACAGTGCCGGTGGAATACCTGACCAAGCGCGCACATTCCGCCTGAGCCGCAGCGTTGCGAATGCACCCTTTGGGCAGTGATGTCGAAGCGGTCAAGCGTAATGTAAACCGTGAAATTTTGCAAATCGCGTTACCGGCCGCTGCCATCTCCCGACGCCCGTCTTTCCTGAATCTCTGGGGATCCAAATGCAGGCGACGCCAGTCGCGTGGGAATCATCTATCGCTATGGCGGGGACCAAAGGGATGACGCATTGATCGCCTCTTCCGATCTGCTCAGCGTAGGGGTCGCGTCGATCGCTACGAGTTGAGGTGTGATCGAGTTCGAAAAAAGTTCAGGCCCGACATTGCCACGGTGGCCGCAGGAGTTGTCGGTGGCGACGCATTCAAGCCGACGGATTCTCGCTCAACGGCCTCCGGAGGCGTGAAGCGGTCCAGTCGAGGTCGGAAGATGACGATCAGAAACAGCGGCAGATACCAGAGAACATAAGTCCCGATATCGTCCGGGTACCACATCTGTGCGGCGACAACGAGGCATGTCGAATTAGAGAGAAGATTCTCCAGATTCCGTGGGCGCGGCAACACGGTCATGGCCGTCAGCATCACAAAGAAAATTGCCGCCATGGGGATGCGAATAAACAGTTGACTGAGAGTTGCGTCGCCGTCGGTCGGAGAATCATCCAGCAGACGGTAGGCCGTCCAGTTGGCGGTCGTGACCAGTTTGTTTGTGAACGAGCTGGCATCGCCGGAGATCAGAAGCAGTGACGTAATCAAGACGGCGCCGATCCCCAGAACGGAAACCACGAACCTCAATCCACCATTTTTTCCGTAAAAAACGGCCCAGAGTGGCAGCAGGAATGCGGCGAAAAACAAAGTCCCGCTGGCCAATCCCAAAAGAACTCCGGCGACGACAGGGTTGCGATAGCTGGCGATTGCCCATACGAGGCAAGCCGCCGGAAGAACATGATTGAGCTCATGAACATTGACCGCCGTGCAGGGCAGCAGCAGATAGAGACAGCTCATGGAAATACCGAGTTGCAGACTCGCAAAATGCTGACGGCCAATCATCAGCAGTCCAAGCACCACGAAGGTGTGTGCGATAACGACCAGAATTCGGGCCAGCAGAGTCTCCACGGTGCCGGTATCGCTGGAATCACCTGCCGGAGACTTGGGAAGGTTTCCGGAAAGCTGAGCCATCGCGGCCCCACCGGCTGCGATCAGGGTCTCTGTCGGCGCGGGCTGCGTATCGCCGCCGGTTTGAGGATCGACCTGCACATCGCGTCGTTCCAGAAGGGCTCGGCCATGTTCGACCGCCTTGAATGTGCTGTCCTCAGGGTTGTTTGTCAGAACACTGACCATCAGGATCGCAAAAGCAGGGATGCACAAGAACGTGATTCCTGCCTGATTCAGGTTTTGATCGAGTCGCGGGCGTCGAGTGAGACTCTCATCAAAGATCAAACGCACAATCAGCATGATCGTCAATCCCATCAATGCGATTGACGCCCACGTGTAGATGGGGTGCGAGCGAGGCCCGCTGCCCAAATCCTCCGATGGCAACTGTTGAGGATCCTTGATCGCCACTGATTTTTCATTCTGGGCGGAAGAATCGCTGGAGGAGAGATCGCTGTTGGAAGCACCAGCGGAAGTTAATGCGGAGTCCTGATTACCAGGCTCTTTTGCGGCATCAGAATCTGTTGCGGCACCAGAAGAAGTCTGTTCAAACTGGCCTATGGAATCACTTTTGTCCGTTGCCAACTCTGTGCTTGTCACCGAAGTGGCATCCGACGGCGGACCGTCATCAGGCTCCGACATAGACAGTGAGCCATCCACGGGGACCGGCGGAACCCAAACTTTGTCGCGATACACACCGGCAACAACGATGGCTGTGGAAAGCAGGAGCAGCAATGTCAGGTCAAGATTGCGGATGGTCAGAAAGCGAGAGAAGCGAAAAAAGACGGCGATCACCAAAAACGCGACATAAACCAGCCACGTTGGATTCGTAACGTCTGTAAAGAGAAAGGATTTTTCCATAACGACCATTGAGCTTTCTCGGATGAACCCGCACTCGTGCGGGGCTTCATCTGGCGAGCGACCTGCAGGAGCCTCCTATTGAACGCGTTTTGTTGCCAAATGGCAACTGGCCGAATCGAAAACCGAGCGTATGGCCAGCAAAAACCATCACATCGCCCGCAAGATTCAGCGGAGCAGCGAGTTCCCACCGATGTCCAAAGAACCCACGCAGCCCTACACGAAGTCGATTACATGGCCTGCAGTCCACTAAACCGGATGTTGCGGGGACGTTGAGAAGGAGCCAAGAAAGGATTTGCTCCTCCAAAAGCCCACAGACAGCCTTATTTCTGAAACCGGAAATTCTCGCCAGATCCCATTGATATTGCCCAAACCTCCGCGACAATACTGTCAGAAGAGGTTCCCTGATTGTTGTATTGGCCGTGGATTTGAAGCTCGGCCACCAATTGTCAAAAACCAAAACTTGACCGCCCCACGTTTGGATGGCAAATGAATACCAGCGACCAAGCCACTGGTTTCTGGGAGCGGGGCAAGGTGGCATGTGATTGAATCAGGTTTCGAGACCCGGAATTGAAAGGGAAGACATGAAGAATTTTGCAATGATGATGACGCTGTGTGCGGTTCTCGCCACAGGTGCTGTTGAAGCACGACAGGAATTGACTCCGGTTCCAGAAGTACCGGGAACATTCGTAGAGTCACATGCTGTGCCGCTCTACACGAATGTTGTTTACAAGGACCGCGACGAAATGTCGCCATGTGCACAGCCAAAGATCATCGCTGTTAAGGATCCATGTGCTTGCGAAGATCCTTGCAACAGCTGCGGACCAAAGTGCGTTTACATCCAGATCTGCGTCCCAACCTGTGGTTGCGAACTGATCAGCTGCCGCCGTAACGGTGACCGCATTCGCTACGACTACGGCAAGTACGCTGTAGACGTCCGCATCAAGCGAGACCACATCGAAGTTGACTATCAGGACTAGTTCTGAAGGGCGTTCTGGCTGGCTTTAGAGGGCCAGACATGCTGACAGAGTTGTTGAAACTGCGACAAGGGCGATGGAGTAAATCCATCGCCCTTGTTCGTTGTGTGGTCGATCAATTCAGCGTCGCTCGATATCGCCCTGAGTCGCAGGTTTTTGAATCTGCAAGTTTGCGGCTATCACAACCCGAAACGTGAGTGAGGGACTGCGATTTCGAGTTTCAGCTATGTCTCCGTAAATCCCTCGCTCACGCGTCAGGTTGTGATAATTCCCCTGGATTTCGCCCGATTGATCTCCGGAAGGCTTAACCAGCGCAACCTCAAAACTCACGCTTCGAGGTTGTGATAAGAGTTTGTCTTTTTTCCCACTGGTTCCCAAAAGTATCGAGATCGCGCAGCTTCAGAAGCTGAATCAGGGGGCTTGCATTTTCGAACCGCGGCTCACAGCAGGGATCTACTTCAGCAGGTCATGCAACTGCTCATCCAGCAGGCTGGAGATCCTGAGGCGGCTCATGCTGAAATCGCCAAAGTCTGTATGTCGACTCGGAACAGACACAATGTAGGCACCAGCAGCAGCCGCGGCGCGAGTGCCGGTTTCGCTGTCTTCAAGAACAAGCATTTCGGCAGGGTCAACGCCATGCATCTCGGCGGCCTTGAGATAAATCTCCGGATGAGGTTTGCCGTGAGCTACATCTTCGGCTGTGAGGGTAAAGTCGATTCTGTGCAGCAGGTTGAACTTCTCCAGCAGATGAGTCATGTAGGTTCGAGGTGACGAAGTAGCGACCGCGCGAGGCAGCTTCCTGGCGTCCAGCAGGTCAAAGACCTCCAGCAGCCCCGGCATCATGGCCAGGCGATTCTCAGCCAGCGATGCGAACAGGACTTTCGTTTCCATCATCAGATCTTCAAGAGAATCCGTTAGCCCTGTGAGATCTCGCAGAACAGTAAATGCCTCGACAGGACGCCGCCCCATCATGCCGTGGCGAATGGTGTCGGTCATTTCCAGGCCTCGACGAGCCATCAACTCGACGCCAGCCAGCTCAAAAATGTCCTCGGTATTGAGCATCAGCCCATCAAGGTCAAAAACCACAGCACGAATAACAGGGCGGCTCGACATGGAGAGTTGGCCAGCGTTTCAATAGAGGAGGAGATGTAAAACGGGCTCGATCAATTACGCGAATTCATTGAGCCAAAAGAGAGCAGGATCACCGACGGTTTCTCCGCCTTCTGAGAAATGCGGCAAAGTTTCCGACGCGTGTACGTTCAGCGTGTATTGTAGTGTCAGACAAAGAGAGAGACACCGCTGGCAGAGAGTCATTAATGGATCTTCGGTTGGCGGTTGCCGAGAAGTCTGCTCCCGTTTCCGGGAATTGCAAAGGCCGTTAACGTCGCTCTTTGACTCAGTTTTCAGACACCCCTAGACTCGCGGCCCCTTCAAAAGGAACTAAGTCTACACGTTCTTTGCCTGTCTAAGGTACATTCGCGTTGTCCAGCGGTCAGCCGAATCAGAATGAACGTCGCAGATCGAGGGCCTCTCAGATCGCACAAGCCTATCGGACGGCTCACGAAGTTGTTTCGGCGGCAGCATCACTGGGGTTGCTTGTTTTTGCGGGGTACTGGCTGGATGCGAAATACGGCTGGGGTCCCTTGTTGACGATTTGTGGTGCCCTTCTCGGTTTAGTCGTTGCCGGAGTGTCCCTAAGACAACTCCTGCGTCGACTGGATCGCGAATCGGCGGAGTTGAAACGAAAAGCGGCGAAGGCCAGAGAGGCTCGCGCGGAGTGACTCAGAATTCTCGAGGTGCTGGTATCAAGTCTGCCCTATGGCTCACATTTTTTGTGGCGCTGGGGTGGGCGTTGTGTTTCTGGCCTGCGAGAACGCTGCGTGGCGAAGCGGGAGTTTGGTGGATGTCACTTGCGGCAATTGCCGTTTTGGTGCCTGGCTGGATTGTTGTTTTTCTTTCGAGTGCCGCTATTCTGCGAAACCATCTAGCCGCAATGCTTGTACAGACGATGATTCGTCTCTTTAGTGTTGCCGGTACGTCCGTGGCGGTAAAACAACTTCGCCCGGATTTGGGAATCGTCGATTTCTTTGGCTGGCTGATTGCGTTCTATTTGCTCGCATTAGCCGTTGAGGTAACGTTGCTGAAACGAAGAATTTCTGCAGCGTCAGCAAAATAGCTTTCTTTCTTTTCAGGCATCATCAGGGGCTGGCGGACAAGCGGAAATGAGTGAGCACGATCATTTTCATCACGTTCGCGACTACACCTATTTTGAGGTGCCCAAGTTTCTGACGTCTCCACACGCTTTTGAAAGCGTTGATGCTGTGCCTTGGCACACGCTTCAGGCTCTTCATCTTCACAGCCCTTCGCTGGAGCAGGTGAATGAAGCCATGGAGGGTAAGATCTTTATTCCTCAGCCGTTTGCGGGGACCGCTCGCGAGCCGGGGTTTCTGATCTCTAAGTTCATGGTGCTGCAGGTTGTTGTATTGCTTCTCTGCCTCGTGATTTTTCGCGGATTGGCGAAGCGAATTGGTAGCGGAGTTCCTGCAAAGGGACGTTTCTGGAATTTCTGGGAAGCGATTGCTCTCTTCATCCGGGACGAAGTAGTTCGACCGACGATTGGCGATCATTCCCATGATGATCATGGCGATGGTCACGAAGAGCACGGTCACCAGGATCATGGGCATGCTGCTCATGGCCATCATGATCACGGGCATGGGCACGCGGCGCATGCACATGGTGCTCACGCGATTGCTTATGCTCACCCGGGCGACAAATACCTGCCGTTCGTTTGGAGCTGCTTCTTCTACATTCTGCTGTGCAACTTGCTGGGTGCTGTGCCGTTCCTTGGTTCAGCCACTGGTGAGATCAATGTGACAGGTGCGTTGGCTTTGACGGCTCTGGTAACTACGTTCATCTATGGTGCACAAGCAATGTCAGTGAAGGGTTTCTTCGGAAATCTGATTCCTGAAACGGGAGTACCGGGGATTGCCGGTCTTGCTCTCGGTGGCATGATGTTTGTGATCGAGCTGTTGGGTTTCTTCATTAAGCACGGTGTTCTGGCGGTTCGCTTGTTTGCAAACATCATGGGTGGTCACACGGTATTGGGTGTGATTCTCGGGTTTATTGCAATTGCGGCTGCCCAAAGTAACGTTATTTATGGCATGGTTGCTTCTGGCAGTGTTTTGGGCCAGGTGTTTATTGGGTGCCTTGAACTGTTCGTAGCGTTCCTGCAGGCTTACGTGTTCTCGTTCCTCGCAACGATCTTTATTGCGGGTGCGATTCACAAGCACTGATTTGGTTTTGTATGCGGTCGCATCTTCGAAGTTGTGACTGATTGCTGTTTGTTCTGAAATTGGTTTCGCCGGTCGCCCGAGACAGGCGGCGTCACTTTGGTGAGTCTTGTTTGAAAGAGGAGTTTCGTTGTGGCTCAGTTCGTGAAGACTTGTTTCCTGGTTGTTGCTGCATTTGTTGCGATGAGCGTACCTGCGATGGCTCAGGAAGCCGTTGCTGCTGGTGGTGCTCAGCCGTTGATCTCCTTCAGCGGTGCTGCTGGTGCTGGTATCGTAATGCTGGGTGCAGCATTCGGTATTGCTAAGATTGGTGCCGCTGCTTTCGAGAGCATGGCTCGTCAGCCAGAAGTTGCTGGTGACATCCGCGGTGCAATGATCGTTGCTGCTGCTCTTATCGAAGGTGCGACATTCTTCGCTCTGATCGTTTGTATGCAGAGCTAGTGTTGTTGCGTTGCGGGTCGGTTTGTGTTCTTCGGTTGTTCTGGTTTTTGGTCGGCGAATTCCATGTGCTGTACGTCTGCTAAGAGTCTGCTCCGCCTCGTCTTGATTGGCGGCTTGGTCCTCTTCGGGGGTTCCGCGCGTTTGATGGCTGAAGAAGCGCCAGCGAAGGCTGATGCTGCGGCAGCTTCGACGTCTGAAGCGGGAACTGAGGGGCATCCAGAAGGTCATGGCGCTGATCACGGAAGTGATCATGGTCATCCGTCTGGTGTTCCATTGGCGTGGAAGGCCGATTTGGCTCTGTTCTCACTGATCACGTTTGTGCTCTTTATCATTGTCCTGGGCAAATTTGCCTGGGGCCCAATGATTCAGGGGCTTGATAAGCGTGAGTTGGGAATTCAGAAGGCCATTAATGATGCCGAAGAAGGTCGTCGTAAGACTCACGCGATGCTGGCAGAGTACGAGCAGAAGCTCAAGACTGCTGAGCAGACCGTGCAGGCAATGGTGGCCGAGGCTCGTCGGGATGCAGAGCGAACCAGTCAGGACTTGATTGCGAATGCTCAGCGTGAAGTCAGCCTGATCCGTGATCGTGCGAAGGATGATATTCGTCAGGCTACAGATACTGCCCTGGCGGAAGTGTTTACGCAGATCAATTCCCAGGTCGTGTTGGCCACAGAGCATGTTCTCGGGCGTGCTCTTGATGAGTCTGATCAGGATCGTCTGGTCAGTCAGGCTCTGGCGGAAATTTCTCGCTAAGAGCTCAGCTTTGATCTGTTGAGTTGTTTGTATCACAAGCGGTGCTTGTTGAAGCTGTCTTCGGGGTTTGTCATGTCCGAATTGCGTTCAGATTCTCGTCCTGACAGTGTTCTGGAAGATCCAGGTGCACTGGCTGTTTCGACGATGTACGCTCAGTCGTATATGACCGCCGCCGTGTCGGCCGGCAGTACCGCTCCGGAAGAAGAGTTGAATTCTCTGATTGATGATGTGCTGGCGAAGTTTCCGGAGTTCCGGGACCTGTTGATGTCCGATTTAATCGGGCGGGATCAGAAGCTGGTTATCCTTGATCGAGTGATTACTCCGCAGTGTTCCGAGTTCTTCGCAAACTTCCTGCGAGTGCTGATTAATCATGGCCGCATTTCTCTGCTGCCGATGATTCGCAGTGTTCTGGTGAAGTTGCAGGAACAGGCTGCTGGCAAACAGAGAATCCGCGTGCGTTCCGCACGGCCACTTTCTGGTTCTGCCCGCGCGAAGATTGTTGATCATTTGAAGAGTACATTTGGGTTTGAACCCATTCTGCAGGAAACCGTCGATGCTTCGTTGCTCGGCGGAGTTGTGCTGCAGGTTGGTGATACTGTTTATGATTCATCGCTGCGATCCCGGCTGAAACAGCTGAAGGGTCGTCTGGTGGAGAAAGCATTCAATGAAATTCAAAGCGGACGAGATCGCTTCAGTCATCCAGAAGGAGATTGAAGACTTTCGCGGTCAGATTCAGACCGCAGAAGTTGGTCGCGTAATCGAAGTCGGTGACGGGATTGCCCGTTGTACCGGCCTGTCGAATGTGATGTCCGGCGAAATGCTGGAATTCCCAGGCGGCACTCGCGGTTTTGCGTTCAACCTTGAAGAGAACAGCGTCGGCGTCGTGATTCTCGGGAACTACCTGAAGATTGCGGAAGGCGATGAAGTTCGCTCCACGGGCAAACTGTTGTCAGTTCCTGTTGGTGAAGCGTTGCTGGGACGCATGGTTGACCCTCTGGGCAATCCGCTCGACGGTAAGGGTCCGGTGTTGACATCGGAGACTCGGCCTGTTGAGTGGCTCGCTGCGGGTGTGGCCGAGCGTCAGCCGGTAAAAGAGCCGCTACAGACCGGCATCAAGGCGATTGACGCGATGACCCCGGTCGGTCGTGGTCAACGCGAATTGATCATCGGCGACCGCAAGACTGGTAAGACAGCCATCGCGATTGACACGATCCTGAACCAAAAAGACACGGGCGTTATCTGCGTCTATGTGGCTTGCGGTCAGCGAGCGTCATCAATTGCCGGTGTGATGGAAGTTCTCCGTCAGAACGGTGCACTAGATTACACAATCGTAGTTGCGGCAACCAGCTCTGATCCTGCCCCAATGCAGTACATCGGACCTTACGCCGGTGCGGCGATGGCTGAGTACTTCATGTACAAGGGCAAGCACACTTTGATCGTCTATGATGACTTGTCAAAGCAGGCTGTTGCCTATCGACAGTTGTCACTGTTGATGCGTCGTCCTCCAGGTCGTGAAGCGTTCCCCGGGGACGTGTTTTACTGCCACAGCCGACTACTTGAACGAGCAGTCAAGCTGAACAAGGAGCTGGGTGGTGGTTCAATGACGGCTCTGCCAATCATTGAAACTCTGGAAGGCGAAGTTTCTGCTTACATTCCGACTAACGTGATTTCGATCACCGACGGTCAGATTTATCTTGAGCCGGACTTGTTCTGGAAGGGTATTCGTCCCGCGATCAACGTAGGTGTGTCCGTGAGCCGCGTGGGTGGTAACGCTCAGACAAAGGCCATGAAGAAAGTGGCGGGAAGTCTCCGACTTGACCTTGCTGCTTTCCGTGAACTGGAAGCCTTTGCTCAGCTTGGAACAGAACTCGACAAAGACACACAGGCACAGCTCGACCGCGGTTACCGCATGGTGGAGATTCTGAAGCAGAGACAGTTCGGACCTTTGCATGTTGCCGACCAGGTGGTCGCAATTTACGCAGGTACGAAGGGCTACTTTGACAAAGTGCCGGTTGCTAAGGTTGCGGAGACAGAAGCTCAGCTTCACGAGTTTATCCGAACAGAGCACGCGGACTTCCGTGACAAGCTGGTTGCAGAAGCAGCTTTGACGGACGAGATCGAACGCATGCTCAAGAAGGCTCTTGAAGCATTCGTTGCTCGGTTAGCGGTCAAGAGTTAACGGTACAAAATCTATAGAAGTGTTTCTCGGAGGGCTCACGCCCTGCCGCTCGCCCTGTAGGGATGTTGTTGATTCATGGCAAACAGACGCTTACTTGTCAAACGGCTCAAAGCGGTGCGCAACATCCGCAAGATCACGCGCACGATGGAGCTGATTGCGACCAGTCGTTTCAAAAAGGCAATGGATCGCGCTGCGGAAGCGGCAGAGTATACGCGCAAGATTTCTGAAATCGTCGGTGACCTTGGGCGAGCCAATCTGAAGTTCTCTCATCCGTTGCTGGAGAAGCGAGCTGAAGAGAAGAAGAGTATTCTGCTGGTGCTGACCTCTAATCGGGGTCTTTGCGGTGGTTACAACGCGAGTGTCCTGCGACAGACGGTGGCTCATATCCGTGGCTTGAAAGAGAAGGGCATCGAGTATTCGATCGAAGTCTCTGGTAAGCGCGGAACGAAGTTCATGAACTTCCAGAAGATTACTTTTGCCGAATCTTACACGCACTTCGAAGATCAGCCGAAGTTCGAAGAGGTAGAAGTTCTTGCTGGCCGTTATGTGCAGGATTACATCGCAGGGCGAATTGATCGTCTCGATGTGGCTTACACACAGTTTGTTTCTTCGTCGAAGCAATTCGCCGTTGTTGAATCGTTGCTTCCGATTGCCAGCCTTGGTGGTGCAGCCGGATCAAAGAACGAAGCTGAAGTGGACTACGAGTTTCTTCCATCGGCTGAAGAAATTCTGGCGGAGATTGTGCCAGCCGCGTTTCGCGCTAAGTTGTTCAAGTGTTTTCTTGATGCAGCGGTCAGCGAGCAGATTGCTCGTATGGTTGCCATGAAGGGTGCAACTGAGAACGCAGACGAGATGGCAGGCAGTCTTAAGCAGCAGTACAACCGAGCTCGTCAGGCCGGGATTACTTCGGAACTGGCGGAAATTATCGGTGGTGCCGCGGCACTGGAATAATCATGTTTCAGGTCAGTTCGCTTGTGAGTTCTACTCGCCTTGACTGAAGTAAACCTGAAGCAATCAAACGTTAAAAGATAAGCAGAGCGTCAGGCATGAAGTGGCTGGCTCTCGATGAATTTTTTGTCAATTTCGTGTACGGGGCAACTGACCCATGAGTGTCACTGCAGTAAACGGTAAGGTTTCCCAGGTAATCGGCTCAACATTCGACGCCGAGTTTCCTGAGGGGCATTTGCCTGCGATTTATAACGCCCTCAAGATCGAAGAAGTGATCAAGGGCAATCCGGTTAAAGTAACCGGCGAAGTTCAGCAGCATCTTGGCGGTGGCCGTGTTCGTTGCGTTGCTCTGGGAAGCACCGACGGCATGCGTCGCGGCATGGCTGTTGTTGACACTGGCAAGCCGCTTTCAGTTCCTGTTGGCAAGGGAACTCTCGGACGGGTGTTCAACGTTCTGGGAGATCCGATCGACGGTCGCGGCGAAGTTCCTCACGAGGAACGTTGGCCGATCCACCGCGATCCGCCACCATTGGAAAGCCTCAGCGCCAAGACGGAAGTATTCGAAACGGGGATCAAGGTTGTTGACTTGCTGACTCCGTTCGTCCGCGGTGGTAAAGCGGGGCTCTTCGGAGGGGCTGGTCTGGGCAAGACTGTTATTCTGACCGAGATGATTGCTCGTATCGCCAGTGCTCACGGGGGTTACTCTGTGTTCGCGGGCGTGGGCGAACGAACTCGTGAAGGAAACGACCTGTGGCTTGAAATGCAGGAAACAGAGATCGGAACAACCGGTCGTCACGTTATCGAACAGACCTGCATGGTGTTCGGTCAGATGAATGAACCACCGGGAGCTCGTCTGCGAGTTGCATTGTCAGCTCTGACAATGGCGGAATGGTTCCGTGATGCGACCGGATCTGACACGCTGTTGTTCGTAGACAACATTTTCCGCTTCTCTCAGGCCGGTTCTGAAGTGTCTGCTCTGCTGGGACGTATGCCGTCTGCGGTAGGTTACCAGCCGACGCTGGGCACAGAACTTGGTCAGCTTCAGGAGCGAATTACTTCAACGAAGAGCGGAGCCATTACTTCGGTACAGGCGGTTTACGTTCCTGCGGACGATCCGACTGACCCTGCTCCGGCGACTGCGTTTGCTCACCTTGACGCGTTCATCTATCTGGAACGAAAGATCTCCGAAAAGGGGATTTATCCGGCAATCGACCCGTTGGCCTCTTCGAGCCGAATTCTCGATCCGCAGTATGTTGGTCAGCGTCACTATGATGTGGCTCGCCGTGTACAGCGAACTCTGCAGCGTTACCGCGAACTGCAGGACATCATCGCGATTTTGGGTGTTGACGAATTGAGCGAAGACGACAAGATGGTGGTACACCGTGCTCGTCGTATCGAGCGATTCCTGTCTCAGCCGTTCCTTGTTGCGGAAGTATTTACCGGCAAGGCGGGTAAGATTACTCCGCTGGCGGATACGATTCGCAGCTTCGAAGAACTGTGTGACGGCAAGTGGGACCACTTGCCAGAATCAGCATTCATGTACGTGGGTGCGATCGAAGAAGCTGAAGAACAGTACAAGAAGATGCAGCAGGCTTAAGGTCAGGATAAGTTCTTGTAGAAGCCGGATTTACTTTTGGCTCAGCAGCAGGACTTAGAGTGACTAACAGAAGAACACGGACTTGAAATGGCAGAGCTCAGCTTAGTTCTTGTGACTCCGGAACGGACATTGTTCGACAAGCCCGTTGCGTCGATTCGTGTTCCGTTGTTTGACGGGTCGGCTGGTTTTTACCCTGGTCGTGCTCCTCTGGTAGGACGATTGGGGTTGGGCGAGCTACGTCTGACCGATTCTTCTGGTGCTTCAGAGTCATACTTCATTGATGGCGGATTCGTTCAGGTCAAGGGATCTGTCGTTTCTGTTCTGACCAACGGGGCAACCCCGGTGGCAGAAATCAGTCGCAAGGCGGCCGCAGCGAAGATCGAAGAAGCGAAAGCAATCCGAGCAAAGAGTGACGAAGAATTTGCCGTCGCGGCCCGTCGGCTTGAGAAAGCTCGGAAGATGCTGGTACTCGCAGGTAAAGATTAATTCTGGTCGGACCATTTTGTGGTCGGCGAACTTAATGTAGAATTCTGAAGCTCGGTCCTGATTGCAGGCCCGGGCTTTTCTTTCATTCACGCGGTTGTTTTTTGATTGAAGGTCGGAGTCAAACGATCATGAACAAGTTTGATCCACGCATTGATGATCTGGTAATGGAAACCCGAACTCAGTGGGATCCTTCCGTTGGCAATCTGTCAGATGAAGATCGTCGTTGGGTTTCCAAAGCGATCCATGAGCAACCTCAACTGGCGTCTCAGATCGCTTACGAGCGCAGCCACACCGGGTTCACTCGCACAATTACGGTAAAGCTGGACGATATTCAACGTCTGTACGTCAGCCGTCGTTGATCCTGCGTTAATCCTCCTACGATGGAGTTGGCTCCTGATGGAATTCTCGCGATGAGCTGTTGTCGGTTCGACATCAACATTGTGAAGCCTTCCTGACGCAAGTGGCCCCGATCAGATTTGCCCCTCAAGACAAATGCCCAGTCGTCTGTTTTTCGCAGGGACAGCCACGTCGGTGTAGAGCTCTGTGCGTTGAAAGCATGCGGGGGCCAGCCAGAGCAAGTTTGAGAGATCTGCCCACAGAATCCGGAACTGGAACTGCCGCCAATTTTTGAGGCCTGAAAGCGTGCAACTTCCGATCGCCTACGGTGAGGAGTTCGTGAGGCATCTGACTGCACTCAGCAGGCAGACTCCTTTCAACTACAAGGACCTGCAGCAGATCAAAGCGATGAACCGTGAGGATCTGGCGGAGCGATTGAAATCTGAGTGCCCGCAGATCTCTGATTTTGTGCTTTTGAACTCGGCACGGGAGGTCGCTGAGCGAGTTCATCAGAAGAGGATGGAACTTGCGGCGGCTTCAGCGCGTAGCTCCAGTGTTCAGGGGGCTGCTTCATTGCTGGAGTTTGTCGTTCAACTGTTTTCTGCCAAGGTTTAACGAGGCCCCGCTTGGGGGTAATCAGTTGCCTCGCCGTTGTTGCATCGATACCGTACCCGTTTGATTTCCCACTCAAGTGCTGCGATTCGCGGCCTTGGTACAGAACGGTCCATTACGGAGCAGTGAAAACGTGCGTCAGGTGAATCGCTGGATATTATTGGTTGCGGCCATACTGCAAATTGCCGCAAGTGGAGAATTGATGGCTCAGGGGCCGTCGAAGGAACTCGCCATCAAGCTGATGTCGCTGCCTCCTCGGCCTAAACGTCCGGATCTCCCGCCCAGCCAACTTCCATTGCAGTTTATTCAAAGCGAACGCGTTGGCTTTCTGGGGAACTCCTCCGCAGAACGAATGAACCTGTTCGGCCACTTTGAAACTCTGTTGCATACCCGATTTGCCGACAAAGAACTGATCGTTCGCAACTTTGCACGTCCTGCAGAAGAAGTCGGAATCCAGCAGCGATCCGCCGACTACACTGCGTTGGATGACCCGCAGTTGGCTTTCGGTGCTGATACTTACTTCTGCTTCTTTGGATTCAACGAATCCTACAAGGGACCAGAGGGGCTCGACACGTTCAAGCAGCAGTACAAGCAGTATCTGGACATGATCACCGGCCGATATCCGCGCGACGATGAAAAATCGCCGCCGCGATTTATCCTCGTCTCCCCGTTCGCGTTTGAGCCTACTGGCGATCCATTGCTGCCGGACGGCGAAAAAGAAAACGCTAATCTGAAGCTTTATTCAGCAGCCGTGGCAGAAGTGGCGGCCGAGCGAAAGTTGGCGTTTGTTGATGTCTTCGAGGAATCATTGAAGCTCGTCACTCAGAAACCCGGCATGCAACTCACCATCAACGGCGCGCATTTGAATGCGTCGGGCGATCAGGAGATTGCTCGGTTGATTGACGAAAAGACTTTTGGCTCGGCTTCTCCGGCGAGCTTCGGCAGTGAAAAATACGAAACGCTGCGAGCGGCGATTGTTGATAAATCCTGGGTTCATCTTCAGGACTATCGTATGCTCAACGGCTGGTACGTTTACGGCGGACGACGCACCTATGACACCGAAACGTTTCCTCGTGAGTACCTGAAGATCCGCAAAATGGCGGAAGTTCGTGATCGATATGTGTGGGATCTGGCTCAGGGTAAGACGGATGTTGCCAAGCCGGACGATTCGCAGACCGGTGAGCTGTTTGTTCCCAAGACGCGTTTTGGTGAGCCTCGTCAGGATTATTCAGAAGCAGAAGAGCTGCGATATTTGACGCCTCAGCAATTGATTGAACAAACGACTGTTCCAAAGGGCTTCCAGATTCAGGCGTTCGCAGATGAAACGATGTTTCCGGAACTCGCAAAGCCGGTGCAGTTGAACTTTGATAACAAAGGTCGGCTGTGGGTGGCCTGTATGCCAACGTATCCTCAGTGGAAACCAGGAGATGCTCCGCCAGACGATCGCTTGATCATTCTGGAAGACTCCGATCACGATGGTAAGGCTGATGCCTGCAAGGTCTTCTACGACAAGCTGCACTGCCCAACCGGGTTTGAATTCTGGAATGGCGGCGTGCTGGTTGTCGATCAGCCTCGTATGTTATTCCTGAAAGATACGGATGGCGACGACAAAGCCGACGTTGTTGTTCAACTGATGGATGGCTGGGCGTCGGATGACACTCACCACACCTGCGGAGCTTTTGAATGGAGTCACGGCGGCAAGCTGCACATGCTGGAAGGCATTGCGACCAGCACGACTCTGGAAACTCCATGGGGACCTCATCGCAGTCAGGGAGCTGGTGGTGCTTATGTGATGGATCCTCGTTCATTGAAGATTCGCCAGTTCGCACTGCCCGGTCAGTACAACATGTGGTGCTATGTGTTCAATGGCTGGGGACAAGGCATTGTGGGTGACGGAACGACGGCCAACCAGGCATGGGATACACCATTGTCCGGTGCTCAGTTCGGTGGTCGAACTGGTCTGAACTTTGTGTTCAATAACGAAGGCATGCGCCCCGCACTCGGCAGTGAATTCCTCAGCACCCGACATTTCCCCGACGACGTTCAGGGGCAGTTTACCTACGCCTGTGTGATCAACATGAATGGCCTGCCACGGTTCTCTGTGGCTGACAATGGCGGCGGTTACGCGGGTGCTCGACTGAAGAACGAAGATGGAAGTCCAGACGACCTGATTCGATCATCTGACAAGCATTTCCGCCCGGCTGATCCTCAGATTGGACCTGACGGAGCACTGTGGTTTGGCGATTGGGCCAATGCCCTGGTTGGCCATATGCAATACAGCCAGCGTGACCCGAACCGCGACCACACTCGTGGACGCATCTATCGACTCGTCTATCCGGAGCGTCCGTTGGTAACACCGGTCACGCAGTTCGGTAAACCGGCTTCGGAGATTCTGGAACAACTGCGAGAATACGAATGGCGAACACGCTACCGCGCTCGTCGAGAACTGCACGGTCGACCTTCTGAAGAAGTTGTGCCTGCGGTCGAAGCCTGGGTGAAGAGCCTGAAGAAAGATGATCCTGAATATGATCGTCTGCGAACAGAAGCACTCTGGATTCAGGAATCTCATCATGCCATCAACAGCGAACTGCTGTCCGGCGTTCTAACCTGTAATACAGCCGACGCTCGTGCTGCAGCCATTCACATTGTTGCCGACGAACATGAGTCATTGCCGGACGCTCAGGCTCTTTTGATCGCGGCTTCAAAGGATGCTCATCCGCGTGTTCGTACCGAAGCCGCTCGCGGACTCAGCTTCTTCGCGAACATCGAAGCGGCCACCGCGTTGCTGGCGATGACGACATTCGATGCTGACTACTGGGTGGATTATACGATCCAGCATGCTCTGGGAGCCAACGAGAAGATCTGGCGAGCCGACTTCCTGACCGGCAAGATCACTGAAGCCGGACCACGAGCAACCGGGATTGTGACTCAGTTGATGGCAGCGTCCAAGAGCGGTGCAGCCGCTTTGCCGTTCCTTCAGACTCTGATGTCACAGCAGCCGAAGCCGGAAGAAGAACGCAACAAAGCAATGACGGCGCTGGCCGGTCTTCAGGGTGACAGCAATCGAGGCCGGGAAGTGTTCGTTCGCAACTGCACCGCTTGCCATAAAGTCGGAAACGGTGAAGGACGCGAGTTTGGGCCAAACCTTGCTGGGGTTGCCAAGCGGATGAACAAGGTCAAGATTGTGCAGTCGGTTGTCGATCCTAACGCCGACGTGGCAGAGAAGTATCGGTCGACTCTGATCGTCACAACTGACGGCATGCCGACGGCTGGTTTGGTCGTGTCTGAAAACGATACCGAAGTTGAGTTGTTCGATGGCAAGGCGGTTCGAAAGATCGCTAAGGCTGATATTGAAGAGCGAGTAACTCAGCAGCAGAGCAGCATGCCTGAAGGTGCGGCCTCAACGGTGGCTCCATCAGAGTTTATTGACCTGCTGGAATACCTCGCGGCTCAAAATCAGGATGTGCCTGCGGCGAAGTAGACCAGTCCGTTTCCAGAAGTCGTTTTAATGAGGGCACGGTCCAACTGAAAACAGTTGACCGTGCCCTTTTTTATTGCCACGCGTTCAGCAAACGTAGTTCGACCTCCGATGTGCGTAGTCGATATTCGCGAAGTGCCCGACCCAGAGGCAATACAATGACGGTTCCTTGAGCATTCGCTTTTCATACTCTCGAAGTTCTTCGTGTTCCTGTAGTGACCTGCCCCCAATTTCTGTCCAGGTGTTATGCGAGTAACGGTTAGGGAAGTAGTAAGGAGTCGCTGTGCTGCTGGAGGGGAGGCGCAGCCGGACCGGAAGCAGCACAGCGACGCGCGAATTCCG
>Ga0255095_1000173_pt1 | contig 38274 bp, 33 predicted proteins | sample Colum_Law_RepC_8_2_FD_188435 | JGI IMG/M metagenome (GOLD analysis project Ga0255095, IMG submission 188435) | Freshwater microbial communities from Columbia River, Oregon, United States - Colum_Law_RepC_8d | ecosystem: Environmental > Aquatic > Freshwater > River | place: USA: Oregon...
GTTGCCATTATTAATATCGAGAACGTCAACCTGTTCCCATTCGACAATGTCGGCGGCTTCCATGAGTTGAGGATCGATCGTCACGCTGCCTTCGTAATGCAAGCTGGCGTCGGTCACGGTGGCTCGGTGAATCTTTGATTTAAGCAGAGTGCGTTTCATGGAATCGTCAGCGGTCCTGCGACCACTGGAACCTCGAGAACTAAGAGTTTCAGGAATTTGACGCGGACGATAAGGAATTTCGAGCAGTGAACCAAGGGGAGTTCCTTTGGTGTGACTTGCCAGATTCTTCGAATCGACCGCTTCGCTCTGGATTCTCGCAGAGATGCGGAGTCGAAGAAATGCCATGATTTGAGGATTCCCGTCTGATGAGGCAGGATTCCCGGAAGGCGCTGGCACACACGGACCTCTGGCCATTAGACTCCGGAAATGAGCCGAAGTTCACAGAAAAAGACGTCCCGCAGTCTCGCCGCAAGTCACCAAAGAAGCTGGTTATGGGGGCGTTACGCCGTCATGGAAACCCTCACCGCAGGCCGGTGGCCCGTTGTTGAGCTGCTCCTGGACGAAGATTTGCCTCGTGAGATCATTGATGAGGCTGGCCGGCTGGCTTCAGCGGTTCGGCTGCGACTTCAGGAGCTACCGGGTTCTCGGCTCACAGAATTATGTCGCACGGAAGAGCATCAGGGCTTTCTGGCTCGGATGGGTGAATTCCCCTGCGGCACGTTCGAAGATCTGCAGCAACTGCTCCGACAAACAGCCGAAGAACGATCCGCTGGTGGGCGTAATCTGCCGCCGCTGTTTGTTGTCTGTGATCGTCTCCAGGATGCTCACAATTTTGGAGCCATTCTTCGATGCTGCGATGCGTCACAGGTGGATGGCGTGATCATTGGTGAGCGGGCTCAGGTGTCGGTGACCCCGCATGTCGCGCGAGCTTCTTCCGGAGCGGTCAATCATCTTTCGATTTATCGAGTTCCCGAACTTCTTGAGACACTGCGCGAGTTGAAGACGCACGGCGTGAACGTGTTGGCCGCCTCGGAGAAGTCTGACAGTCTGCTTTGGAACTGCGACATGCGCGGGGCTCAGGCGATGATTGTTGGTTCTGAATCTGCGGGAATTGCTCCGGAACTATTGGCTGAGGCAAACGCTCCGGTTGCCATTCCAATGCTGGGCGGGGTTGCGTCACTAAACGCGGCCGTCGCGGCTGGCATTGTGCTGTATGAATGTCGAAGGCAGCAGATGAGTGATCGCTCGTAGAAAGCGGATCACTTACGAGCTTTGGCTTCGCGCATTTCTTTTCGAGCGTCCTGTTCTTTCAGCTTCTGACGTTTATCGTGAAGCTTGCGGCCTTTGCATAGCCCCAGCCGGATCTTCACCAGCCCGCGCTGAAAGAACACCGCCAGGGGTATGAGTGTTTGTCCATCACTTTCAGCGGCTTCGACATACTTGCGAATTTCGCGTCGATTCAGCAGCAGCTTTCTTTTTCGCTGGCGGGCATGGTTGTAGATACTGGCCTGAGCGTATTCAGCGATATCGCAATCAACGAGCCAGACTTCGTGGTCATCGACGCGGGCGTAAGCTTCTTCGATTGTGATCTTGTTGTTACGAATGCTTTTGACTTCGCTGCCCGTCAGCACGATGCCGCAGTCGATCTCATCCAGCACATCGTATTCGTGGCGAGCTCTGCGATTGCTGCACACGATCTGGCGTTCTGGACCGCTGGAGTCTTTGGAAGATTTCGATTTGTTATTCGGCGAGGCCATGAACAGTCAGGCGAAAGGAGATGTTGAAATGAAACAAGGATGCATTCAATCTGCGAGGCTGCAGTCTAATGAAAAGCGTTCCTCTGCGGCAGATTTGTTTGGTCGCGGCTGCGAAATGGCCTGGAATTTTGTGAATCTGGCGAAGGGCGATTCGAGAAAAACATGAGACTCAGTTAAAGAAAGACAACAAACTATCGGCCCAGAACGTTGACGTGAGGCGGTGCGGACGCGAATAATCCGCAGATTGGACTCAAGTGAGTGGTGTTTGGAATTGGGAGTTTCAGTTGAATTCCGGAAGTTGGTGTAACTGACTTCGAGACGGATCTGCTGATCCTTGTTTTTTTGGCCTGACGGTCGATTGATTTTTCAGATTCATGGGTATGCTGGTTTGCTGAAACAGCCGGTCGCTCATATCTGAGCAGGAGTCGAACTGGCAGGGCGCGTCAGCGGTGTGCTGACGATGCGTGTGTCTCACCACGGAGGCACGGACACTCGTTAAAACCGGGAGCGGAATGCTCCGCCATTGTTTGTCGGCGACACGCGTTGTGACAAATGGTGGAACTCTGAAAAGGGGAATCGCGTGTATCGTCTGGATGCTGGATTGAAGGCGATCATCAAGCAGGGAAAAGAGCGAGGATTTGTCACGGTACAGCAGGCGCATGCCTGGTTGCCTGACGAAGGCGGCGATCCGCTGATGGTCGATTCGCTGATCATCTCTCTGGACGACGCTGGGCTCGACTTTATCGAAGACCCGGATATCAACCTCGAACCACCACCGGTCGAGGAAGAGGTCAAACAAGCTCAGGCAGAGAAAGCCGCTCGCGCGCTTCTGGGGCCTGAGACATCAGCGTTGTCATCTCGTGACCCGATCAGAATGTATCTCAGCCAGATGGGGAACATCCCGCTGCTGACACGTGATCGAGAAATCTTTCTTGCCAAGCAGATCGAAATCACTCGCAAGCGTATGCGTCGGCATATGCTCGAGTCAGACTTCGCATTGAACATTGCTGTCGAGACGATCGAAAAGGTTCGTCGCGGCGAATTGCCTTTCGAGCGAACTCTGCGAACATCTGAAACCGAAGATGTCCGTAAAGAGCAGATCGAAGGTCGTATGGAGTTGAATCTTCGTACGCTTCGTCATCTGATGGAGTTGAATAAGGCAGAGTTCCTGCGGTGGCGAACGCTGGCCGATGGGTCAAAAGAGAAAACGACTCTGGGCGAAGTGATCACCATTCGTCGACGAAAAATGTGCAGCCTTTGTGAAGAACTAAGCGTGCGAACTCATCGCCTTCAGCCGGTTCTGAAGCGGATGCTGCAGATCGGCGAACGCATTGAACAATTGCAGGATGAAATCTCCTGCCTGCGTGGCATGCGAACGGCTGATACCGAACGTCATGCTCTGGAACGTGAATTGGAAGAGTACGTGCAGATGCTGCTCGAAACTCCGGACCAGTTCCTGCGTCGCTGCCGGGAAATCAAGAAGCGTCTGGATGGTTGGACAGATGCCAAGCAGAAACTGTCTGGCGGTAACCTGCGACTGGTCGTTTCGATCGCGAAGAAGTACCGAAACCGCGGCTTGAGCTTCCTCGACCTGATTCAGGAAGGCAATGCCGGACTGATGCGCGGCGTCGAGAAGTACGAATATCGCCGCGGCTACAAGTTCTCGACTTACGCCACATGGTGGATTCGTCAGGCGATTACTCGTGCTGTCGCCGACCATGCTCGTACGATTCGTATTCCGGTGCACATGTTCCAGAGCATCTCAATGCTCAAAGCCAAGGCTGAAGAAATTCGCCAGGCCACGGGACGTGAGCCAAGCAACGAAGAACTGGCCGAAGCGGTCGGCATGAGCATCGAGGAAACCGAGCGCATCATGAAGACCTGGAAGCATCCAATCAGTTTGGATACTCCAGTCGGCGAAAGCGAAGACAGCAGCTTCGGTGAGTTCCTGGAAGACAGTCACGAAAGCAGCCCGGCGGAATCAGCCGCCAAGCAGATGCTGCGTGACAAGATTGACCATGTTCTGAAGAGTCTGACCTACCGCGAACGCGAAATTATCAAGTTGCGTTACGGTTTGGGTGACGGTTACAGCTACACGCTGGAAGAGACCGGTCGTATCTTCAAGGTGACTCGCGAACGAATTCGTCAGATCGAAAGCAAGGCGCTGAAGAAGCTTCAGCATCATACACGAGCGATCCATCTGAAGGGATTCGTCGATATGGAAGACGACATGCCGCTTCCTGTCATCGAAGATGTGCCGGAGCCAGCAGAAGCCATGGAAGATTTGGGCGTAGCCTGAGTCGATCAGATTGACAAGTCGGACTCAGTCCGTTGAACTCTGCAACACTGCCGGAATAACTTTCCGGCAGTGTTTTTTTGTTGGTGGTTTGATCGTTGTGCTTTGGGGAACCGTGTCGCGATCGTGGTCCGATGATTTAGTCGGGTCTTCAATGTTCTCGTTGAACGGCAAGCCGAAGGCGACAGAGAAGTCGGGCAACGACAATTGTGGCTGACCGCTAACGTCCTGAATCAGCAAGGCCTGACTTGCGGGTAGGATGGGCATTCTTGCCCGTCGATTCATGGTCGGACAAGAATGTCCAACCTACAATTGCGTTTCGGCAAGTTATCAACGCAATCTTCGCACAATTAGTCCACGCCATGGCTCAGACGCTCCTGCACTCCTTCGAATGACCTCATGAAATCACTGATTCAGGAAACTCCGGCCGGGCTGTACTGCGAAGTGGGCGATTTCTACATCGACCCGGTGCGGCGAGTCTCCAAAGCAGTGATCACACATGCTCATGGCGATCATGCCCGAGTTGGTTCATCGAAGTATCTCACCGCAAAAGAAGGTCGGCGAGTTTTGCGGACACGTCTTGGGCCCTCTGCAAATATTGATACTGTGGGCTTTGGCGAAAAAGTGCTGATGAATGGAGTCACTGTGTCACTCCATCCGGCCGGGCACATTCTTGGGTCGGCTCAGGTGCGCGTCGAGTATCAGGGCGAAATCTGGGTCATTAGTGGCGATTACAAGATTGAACCGGACCGCACATGCACTCCGTTTGAGCATGTGAAGTGCCATACCTTTGTGACGGAATCAACGTTTGGGTTGCCAGTCTATCGCTGGCCAGCTCAGGAGTATGTGTTCGAAGACATTAATCGCTGGTGGAAACAGTGTCGAGCTGACAATGTGGCTGCGGTGGTCCTTGCGTATTCCCTGGGGAAAGCTCAGCGCGTCATCGCCGGAGTTGATGCCTCTATAGGCCCCATCTTTTGTCATCCCTCAGTTGAACTGCTGAATCAGGATTATCGAGCGACGGGAATTGAATTGCCGGCGACGTGGTTGCCAACACAGGCTCCTGCGCGAAACGACTGGGGTGGCGTGCTGGTCATTGCTCCGCCGATGGTCTCAAATTCGGCGTGGATGAGCCGATTCGGGAAGACTTCAACGGCCATCGTATCCGGATGGGCTCTGACCCGGGGAACTCAACGAGCAAGATCGGTTGATGTCGGCTTTCCACTTTCTGATCATGCGGACTGGCCTGGTTTGTTGACTGCGATTGAGCGATCAGAGGCCGACCAGATCCTGGTGACTCACGGATATACTCGTCCGATGGTCCAGTGGTTGCGAGAGAACGGCAAGCAAGCTCGCGAGGTGGTGACAAAATTTCACCCCGATGGAACTCAGCGGACCGATCTGTTGTTTGCGGATTCGTAGCTCATGGAAGATCGGGCTGATGATCAACGTACGTCGCCGACAATTGTCACTCGTCATCATCGCGTTGTCATTTCTTTGGCTGTCGCCGTTGCTTTATCGACCGTGGAACCGGTCCCGACTGGTCGATGTCTGCGGTTTTGTGATCATGCTGTCCTACGGGATCTTTCGTTTTATTGCGTCAGGACGGTATCGGCCGCTAAAGAAGAACTGGACGCCGCAGGAAGCCACTGATCGTATCAAAGCACTGACACAGATGTTGGCTTTTGAGAGTCACGATCGAGCCGAGTTACTTCATCAACGAGCCATGCTGCAGATCTCGCAGCAGGAATGGGAGGCAGCGGTTGAGGATTTCACCGAGGCACTCAAATCTGTCCCGGAAACACCCGGAGGAGCCCCTTGGCAGATTGAGGCGTACCATTATCGTGGAACTGCGCTCGTTCGTCTGGAGCGATTCAAAGAGGCGATGCAGGATTTAACTTTGGCCATTGTATTCAATGCAACGTACAAGGCTGTATCTCCCGGCCGCAGAGCACCCGTAGAGCCAGCAGAGTCGATGGCTGAACGGGCCGACTGCTATCTCGCTGAAGGAGACTATGAGCGAGCAGAGAGCGACTTGCGGAGCGCAATCCCGCTCCTTGAAGGAGAGTATCGAGTCAATAGTCTCATGCTTCTTGCGACAATCCTGGAAAGGAAACAAAGTCAATGGCAGGAAGCTCTCGAGCAATACGATCTCGTCCTGCAACAGGTCTCAACTTCTGCAAGCTTTTTGTCTGCAGACGATCTAATGGTGACCGCCAGCACTCAGGTGGCTCGCGGACGAATTCTGTCAGCTATGCATCGTTTCGACGAAGCAGTTGCAGCGTTTGATGATGTGATTTCTGCGATGAGTGCCGCAGAAGATCTCGATGAAGACCTGAAGAATGCAAGGTTGATGCGAGCAGAGGCATTGCTGCATTGCGGTGAACCTTCAAAGGCGGCGTTGGACGTTGAGTTGGCGCTGGCGGCAAGTCCTGGCGATTTGCACGCGCGAGTTTTGCGGGCATTGGTGGCGGCTGAGAATCAACAATTTAAGTTGGCCGTTGATGAGCTTCAGGAAGTCCTTAAGCGTGAACCAGACAATCTGCATGCACTGCGGAATTACGCGGTCCTGCTGACCGGGGCCCATGACGACTCATTGAGAGACGGAAACCGAGCACTCGACATTGCTGAGAAGCTGGGACCTCAAATGGGAATCGACCACTGGTTCGTCCTTTCAATCCAAGCCGCTGCTCACGCGGAGCTCGGAGACTTCCAGAAGGCAGTTGAGCTTGCGGCGCGGAGTCTTGAAGTGGCTCCGGAAGAGCAGAAAGCAAGCAGGACGCGACGCCTGGATCAGTTTCGACACCATCGCCCGTTTCGGTGTGAACCGTTGGCTGCCAACCATCAGCAGGCAAAACGCAGCCAATGATTTTCTTTGATTCCAGGCCTGGTAGTCGCCTCTAACCGCGTTCTTTTCGCAGCTTGTTGCCGGCCTGGATCAGAACGTTGCGTTCACGCTGAGTCAGGCTGGCTTCGCCTTCACGATTGATCTTGTCGAGGATTGCATCCATCTGGGCGTTAAGATTGGAATCGGTCGCTGCTGGTGGTGCAAAGATCTTAAGTTTACCCTTGTTGCGACGCTTCATCGCTATGCGTCCGGCGAAGTTATCCCACCAGCGACTGAGCTGCATGTGTGATTTGAAGTACAGATATCCAAAGAGCAGGCCGCCAAAATGTGCGGCATGGGATACTCGTGTGCCACTCAGTAGTTCCATCAATACGGGCAACAGCATGAAAACAGCAAGCACCCAACGCATTTCCATCTGAAACAACCCCATCAACATCACGCGTTGTCGAGGGTAATGCATTGTTACGACACCAAACATCGCACAGACTGCTCCGGAGGCTCCGATGACAGCCGCGTTTCTGTCCATAACTGTATAGACGACGACTGCCGACATGCCGGCGAACATTGCCGAGCAGCAGTAAAACCACAACAGTTCCTTCTGCCCCAACAGTCTCTGCAGCGTCTCTGCAGCAAAGTACAGCGTCATCATGTTGAAGATCAGGTGGAATGGATCGTTGACGCTATGGCAGAAGGCATATGTCAATAATCGCCAAACCTGACCGCGTTGATATAGATCGGGGCCGCTGAGATCCAGCCAGCGAGTCACGACGGAATCACCATTACGAGTTGTCAGGAGCTGCAAAATGAAAACAGCGACCGTGACAATGATCAGCTTGACCTGCACAGATGACGCCGAAAAGCGCATCGGTCCAGGACCATCGTATTCGTCTCGCAGATATTCCCGATTCTCAATGCCCATTTGGACGTCTCAGTAGCGGAGCTGGTTTATGGCAACTTACGACTGCATCTTAGGTCGCAGTGTGGAGATCGTCGACTTGAGTTATCCGGAGGGTTGACTTCTGGCAGGGTTTGTTGCCTAAGGTGAACGTGGTGAGCAGAATCGCTGTAATCGATTCCAGCCTGCTCAGCGGCAGGGCTGGAATACAGCAGGTGATCACGATTCGTTTTTAGGGCTGGTTGTTTCACAGCCTGGAAGTGCTGGCGAATTACAGGGATTTGCGAAGGAATCAGGCTTTCTCAGGGGGGGAAAGCTGTTCGAGTTCAATGAATTCGGGGCTCTTCCTCTTTCGAAACGCAAAAATCGTCGATACCATCCGCGATCTCTAAACACGAGATGATGTACATGTGTGCGCGCTGGCGGTGGTGGATTTTTAGTCCTTCTGTCGTCGAAATGTAAGCTCAGTTCGTATCCTGCCGGGAACCCGGTGACGGTTTGCGGCAGTGCGAAATGTTGACCAGTCTGCGGTGGACGGGATCTTTTCCGATCTTGTCCTGTGGGCGGAAGCAGGTCAGGCGTTTCAGGTCTCTGCGGCCGTTGCGGTTGACTCTCCATGCGGGCGCTGGGGATGCGGACACTGGGCATCAGACACCAGGCATCATGGCAAGATGGGGACAGGCAGCCTGTTCTCATCGAACAGCCACGAACCGAACTATTCGATTGGCTGTCCCTGTTTTTTGCGGCAAGCCCGCGGATTTCGTATCTTTTTTTCAGACTGAGGATCGTTCTGCAATGACTGACATTACCCTGCTTCGCAACATCGGGATCTCGGCCCACATCGACTCAGGGAAGACGACTCTGACCGAACGCATCCTGTACTACGCCGGTCGAATTCACAAGATCCGCGAAGTGAAGGGTGGAGACGGCGGCGCGACCATGGACCATATGGACCTGGAACGCGAACGCGGAATCACAATTACGTCCGCTGCTACTCGCGTTGAGTGGAAAGACGAAGAGCTGGGGACATTGCACCCGATCAATATCATCGACACTCCCGGACACGTGGACTTCACTGTCGAAGTGGAACGTTCACTGCGAGTTCTCGACGGAGCCATTCTGGTTCTGTGTGCGGTTGGTGGTGTTCAGAGTCAGTCTCTGACCGTAGACCGTCAGATGCGTCGTTACGGTGTGCCGCGTATTGCCTTCATCAACAAGATGGACCGCATTGGTGCCAATCCTGCCAAGGTAATGGCGGCAATGAAGGACAAACTGAAGTGCAATGCTGTGCCGCTTCAGATTCCAATGGGTCTGGAATCCGCGTTCCAGGGCGTGATCGACCTCATTCGCATGGAAGCCGTTTACTTCGAAGGCGAAAAAGGCGATGACGTTATTCGCAAGCCAATTCCTGCTGAATTCCAGAGCGATGCAGAGGCCGCTCGTCGCGAAATGCTGGAAGAACTGTCTCTTCACGACGACGATCTGATGACGGCTCTGCTGGAAGAATCAGAAGTCTCCATTGAGCAGATCCGAGCGATCATCCGAAAGGCAACACTTGCTCAGCAGATCGTGCCTGTTCTGATGGGAACCGCATTTAAAGACAAGGGCGTTCAGGAAGCTCTTGATGCAGTGGTTCGCTACCTGCCTTCACCGCCAGACCGTGACAAGTACGCGAATGACTACAGCAAGCCAATTGGAGAAGACGGTAAGCACCCTCGCGTGCTTCTAAGCGACTCCAACGACGCGCCAGTCGTCGCGATGGCGTTCAAGACCGTAGTCGAAAGCTTCGGTCAGTTGACCTACACCAGAATCTACCAGGGTAAGCTTGTCAAAGGTCAGGCTTATGTGAATGCTCGTACTGGCCGATCAGTTCGATTCGGTCGACTCGTTCGTATGCACGCAAACGACCGTGAAGATATCGAGTTTGGTGAAGCTGGCGACATTATTTCCATCGTCGGTGTTGACTGTGCGTCAGGGGATACCTTCACATCAGAAGGTCTGCAACTGTCTCTGGAAAATATCTTCGTCGCCAACGCAGTTATTCGCCTGTCGATTGAACCCAAGAAGCGAGACGACGCAGATAAGCTCAGCAAGGCTCTGGAACGTTTCCGTCGCGAAGACCCAACGTTCCGTGTTCTGACTGACGAAGAAACCGGACAGACGCTGATCGCCGGGATGGGTCAGTTGCACCTCGAAATTTACGTTGAGCGAATCAAACGTGAATACAAGTGTGAGTGCATCATTGGTGAGCCACGCGTGGCTTACCGAGAATGTCCAACGAAGTCCGTGGAGTTCAACTACAAGCACAAGAAGCAGTCTGGTGGTTCTGGTCAGTATGCTCACATCGTGGGTGTTCTGGAGCCACTGCCGGAAACTCACGAGACCGCTTACGAGTTCGTTGATGAAGTTTCTGGCGGACGAATTCCTCGCGAATTCATTCCTCCTGTTGACGCCGGGTTCCAGTTGAGCCTTCCAAAAGGACCTCTCGGAGAGTACGAAGTGGTTGGGGTCCGTATGCGATTGCAGGACGGAAGCTACCACGACGTGGACTCATCGGAAATGGCGTTCAAGATCGCTGGTATTGGCTGTATGCGAGAAACTCTGCGTAAAGCAGACATGACTCTGCAGGAGCCAATCATGAAGCTCGAAATCGAAGTGCCAGACGAATATCAGGGTCAGGTTACCGGTCACCTTTCCAGCAAGCGTGGGATGGTCACAGGTTCCGAAGTCAACGGCGGCGTTTGCGTCATCAACGGTGAAGCTCCGCTGTCTGCGATGTTCGACTACGCAAACGAACTTCGCTCCATGACTCAGGGTAAGGGCACGTTCAGCATGGAATTCCTTGCTTACCGTCAGGTACCTCGTGGTCTGCAGGGCGAAATTCTGGAGCGACGTCGCAAAGAGAAAGAAGCTCAGGCTGCTGCGAAGTAGTCTGCTGAATCTTGCTCATGACGTGAGTGTATTCTCGATGCAGCACTGTGGCTTTTGCTACAGTGCTGTTTTCGTATTCAGCCGCCAACGGAAGGGTCGCTGCTTCAACATTGAGGCCTCCTACACCGCCTGCTCTTCGGCTGCTCTGTGACTTCACCGCGATTAACTTCAGGCTCCGATGATGTGCTCGTGACGGGCGTGGGACTGGTCACGCCGCTTGGCAATTCTGCGGATGTCACATGGAATCGCCTGCTCGCCGGAGACAAAGCCGGGCGCATTCTGACGACGTCCGACATTGATCACTATGAACAACTCGTCCGCATTGAAGGACTAAGACTCCACGGTGCGCCGGTAAATTCAGCAGGCCTCCGGCAGTCTCTGATAGAATCGAAGCTGCTGACAAACCTTCCGCCGAATGTCATCGACACATGGCTTTCCGAACCGCTCGTGGCGATGTCACTTGTGGCGTTCATCGAAGCGGTTGCTCAGGCGGGGTTGGCTGATACCTTTGCCTCACGGCGAGAGGCCATTGCGACTCGAACGGCAGTTGTCTTTGGCAGTAGCAAAGGTGGCCTGCGAACGATTGAACGGCTGGCTGAGTTGATGAGATCAGGCGATGTCGACGATCAGCAAAGTGCGCCCCTCACCACCGAGTTTGATCTGCTCTGGCAACATGCCTTCGCCACCGACAGCGCGACGCGAGCCATTGCTGCGATCTCAGGTGCAACGGCTGGTGTCAGTTGTCCGGTCGCTGCGTGCGCGACGGGGCTGATTTCTGTGCTGCAGGGGGCGGCCATGATTCGCAGCAGGCTATGTGATGTCTGTATTGTCGGAAGTGCTGACGCCGGTTTGCGAGCGTCAGTGATGTCTTCGTTTCATCGCTTACGAGTCACCTCGCGACATGCCGATCCCGCAAACGCATGTCGTCCGTTTGATGTTGATCGAGACGGATTCCTGATCGGTGAAGGAGCCGGCGTGTTGATCCTGGAATCTCGCCGCCATGCGGAATCGCGAGGAGTTCCGGGGATCGCTCGAGTTCATGGCGGCCTGTGGTTGAGTGATCCAACCGGGATGACTCAGATCGATCAAAGCGGCTCCATCGTGGCCGAAGTTCTACAGCGCAGTTTCAGGAAGCATGGTTTTCTCCCCGATGTCATCAGCGTGCACGGAACCGGGACGGAAGCCAATGATCTCGCGGAAGCTCGCGGAATCGATGCGGCCCTTGGTAACAACACTCCGCAATGCTTCGGCGTCAAAGGAGCAATGGGGCATCTGCTGGGAGCCGCGGGAAGCGTCGAAACGATCCTGACCATTCTTGCCCTGCGCGACCAGATTATCCCTGGCACGACCAACCTGCAGGATCAGGACCCGAACTGCAAACTTCGTCTGAGATCCACATCTGAAAAGTTACCCGGCCTGCAACGAGCGGCCAAGCTGTCTCTGGGCTTTGGTGGTCATGTGGCGTGTGGTGTGTTTGAACGTGAGTAAGTCCTCAGCGAGCAAAACATGAGTTGTGGCAGCATCCGAAATCCATCGGACAGATCCATTCCTTTACAATGCTTGTCGTTAGTTATTCCAGCCGCTCAACACTCACCACCAGGGCGCTTACTTCAGGAGCCATTGCCTGTCGCCATCCAGCGTCTGGTTCTCGGGAGATTGAGGCCGATAATGACGCCAATCTCGGCTACGAGCTGAACCGTCAGGAAGATCTGTCCGTTTCGTAGCTCTTGTGGGCTTACATCGGCACGAACCTCCGGGTCCGAGTTAAGACTCCAAAGCATAAACGCGCTGATCAGCGTCATCATGACAGCGGCGATAGTAGCGGCGAGCCCAGTCTGGCCGTTGCGTTCGCGAATCCCCCAGACAACACGGGCCTCCACAGCAATTCGTATGGCCGCAATCAGCTTCCAAAGAACGTCGTCTGGCGAAATCAACACCCAGAGATTTAAGACACCAAGCACCGCGATACTGGCAATTGCCACCATGCCTTCGATGGGAATGACTGGTGATTCGCTCGTCTCCGCTCCTCGTTCCAGCGATGCTTTCCGTCTTGCTCGCCGCGCAGGGGCAGCCAGTGCCGATTGTTGATCGTCCTGCCAAGTCTCGTCGTAACCCCAGTCTTCTTCGCCCGGAGGCTCCGGCGCCGCAGCCTTACGTCTTGCGACAGAAGGCTTTGGTTCTGCCGATTCAGGCGCTGCAGATTTTTGTTGTACAGGCTTGATCGCCGGGACGCTGACAATCGCCTCGCAGTCTTTGCAGCGAAAGGACTTACCGGCAATCTCATCACGAACAACAAATTGACGCTGACATTGAGGACAGGCGATGTTGATTGGCATTCGCTGTTTGTCCTGTCAGGCCTTGATGATCTCTTGGACAATTCGTCCGTAGACATCTGTCGGACGAAAGTTGCGCCCCGCATGTTCGAAAGTCAGACGTTCGTGATCGACACCCAGCAAATGCAGCAAAGTTGCATGCAGGTCATGCATGTGAACTTTACCTTCCACAGCCAGGTGACCAATCTCGTCAGTCGTGCCCCAGGAAAAGCCTGGCTTCACGCCACCGCCCGCGAGGAAGACTGTGAAACCGCGAGGATTATGGTCTCGTCCGTCGGAGCCCTGAGAAAACGGTGTTCGGCCGAATTCACCACCCCACCAGACGATCGTATCTTCCAGCAGCCCACGTTGCGTCAGGTCCTGCAGAAGACCGGCAACCGGTTTATCTGTGGCTTTGGCATGGATCGCATGCTGAGGCATATTCGAGTGCTGATCCCAGCGGGGATTTGTCGATTGGTCTGAGTAGTTGACCTGCACAAATCTGACACCTGACTCAGACAAGCGTCGTGCCATCAGGCATTGCTTACCGAATTCATCCGTCTCTTTCTCCCCAATACCGTACATTTTTGCAGTCGCTTCCGACTCTTTTGACAGATCAAGGATCTCTGGGGCCTGAGCCTGCATTCTCCAGGCAAGCTCATAGTTGCGAATCACCGCGTTGACTTCGTCGTCCGCATTGTGATTCCTCGCGGACTGCAGTTGATTCATTTGTTGAGTCAGCGAATAACGCCGGCGACTCTGATCCTGTGTCAGCTCCGCATTCCGAATGAAGTCGATCGTCATTTGACTGGCTGGTTGAAACGAACGACCGATGGAAGTCCCCTGACAGACGGCCGGCAGAAAAGCATTCGAGTAATTTCGTGGTCCGCCATTGGCGTCAGAAGGCTGCAGCGACACGAATCCAGGCAGACTTTGATTTTCTGTGCCAAGCCCGTAAAGAATCCATGAGCCCATTGATGGACGCACCTGCGTCGTTGCGCCGGTATGCAGGAACAGAGTCGCCGGACCATGAGCAACTCCTTCCGTATGCACACCATGCAGAAAGCAAAGATCATCCACGTGTTGCCCGATCAGTGGGAACAGATCCGAAACATGTTTTCCGGTCTGGCCATACTGTTGAAATCGCCATAGCGGCTTCATCAGCTTCTGCTTCGTGGATTGTCCGAAGTCACCAAAACGAACCCCGGTAAAGTCGATCGACTGACCATCTTTCGCAATCAGATCGGGTTTGTAATCGAACGAATCAACGTGACTGGGCCCGCCCTGCATGAAGACAAAAATGATCCGCTTGGCTCGCGGAGCAAACATGGTCGGCCGTTCGAGCAGCGACGTACTGGTAAACGGTGAGGTCTGTGATTCCGCAGCTCGGAGCGTCGACCGGTTGGTGTCGGCGAGCATCGCCTGAAGAGCTAACGCCCCGAAGCCGCAACTGGCTCGGGTCAACATTTCACGGCGGGAGTTGACGGGGGACATCGTGCCTGGCCCTTTCTGAATCGATGGACAGCAGCTATTAAGATTAGCAACAAACATGATCCCGGAAAAGCGCTACCTCGTGGAGCCAGGCGAAAGCCGTAGACGCAGTTTTGGGCAGTCAGCAAGTTGCATCCGTTGGTCAGAGTGTGCGGGGCTCGCAATGTCGCCGAAAACCCCGGTGTGCTGTGCGTAAGTCACTCGCCCTGCTGGTCTGAGGAATAGTCGCGATGGTCTGAGTCCGCCGGTGATTGCCACAGCCGGATGCAATTCCGACCGGCAAAAGACGCCGTTTCGAGAATTCCAGTGGCCCTCGGAACGGCATCAGGACCCACACAAACGAAAGGATCGTTCCAAACGTCAAATTCCATCTCTTCGGAACAATTGGAGCAAAGTTCACAGTCAGACGAGGACGATATCGACGACAGCAGACTGTGTTTTCCACACGGTTGGGTTTTGTCCATAGACACCGATTCGTCTGCCATCGGCGTTGTGAGTCCCGAAACGGATTCTCCAGCGGAATGCTATGGGTGATCTGACTCTTTGAAAAAGGTCCGGCTCGAATGATCCGTCCGAACCTGCGTTCTTTCGCAGCAGCCGTCGCCTGCCTGACACTCGCACCCGTTGCCGCCAGCGCCCAGGAAGGGTTTTATGGTGGACCGGGTGATCCTTCGGCCCATCGTCTGCCTCGCTCGTCGTATCAGGCGCCGATCCACGACCACTACATTCGTGGCAACACTGAGGTGTGGGACGAAAGCCGACCGATCGAAAGCTTTCTCGGTAACGTGGCTGATCGAAGCTGGATCCGTCTGGAATTCCTGATGTGGAATAACAACGGAGACCACGATCATATTGGTGCTCCGGTGTCCGGATTACAGGCGAACTCACGCGGTGAACTGCAAGGCTATACAGTTCCGGTGCCGCTGATCGACAACCTCAACGGAGGCACGGTCGACACTGGGGACGCTCTGTTTCCCAACGCCACGATGCTGGGGACAAAAGACATCCCTGGCGTTCGAGGCACCTGGGGACTCGATCTGAACGGAGCTGACATGGAAATGAGCTTCTTCGGAATGGGTCAGTCGTCATCCAGCATGGTGGATGATGATATCAGCGCAGCTAGAGTCTTCGTCGGGCTTACTACACCTCCCGAGTTCGGAACAAGTGTGTTTCCCAATACAGCGGTTCCTTTGCTGACCGATGGCAATATCGCTCCAGTGGCTGACGTCAACGCGTTGATCTTCTCCGAGTCGTTCTCGCAGAACCTTGAGACACAGATGTGGGGTTCTGAAATCGTCTTCCTGACAGACAGCAACGCTCCCGGTGGAGCAGGTGCTTCGTACCAATGGCTGGGCGGTTTCCGCTACGTCAATGTTGATGAAAGCTATGGCTTCGTAGGTAAGGCCGTCAACATTGCCGCGTCTTCAGTAAACTCCTCCACAATCAACAATTTCTACGGCCCTGAGCTTGGGGCTCGACTTGCACTTTCGTCAAAGTATTTCACTTTCAGTGCGACGCCTCGAGTCATGTTCGGTTTAAACGACAACAGTGCCAGTGTGAACTCGGTGATCGAGGGGGTTAACGGGACCGCACACGACTACCAGAACGTTGATTTTGGAACGATTACCCAAGTTAATCTCGCGGCAGAGGTTCATCTCAGCCCTGCATTCTCAGTGTTCGGCGGCTACGACTTTATGGTGCTGACCGGGGTCAGCAAGCCGTTTGATAACATCTATTATAACAGCGTTACAGATGCTCTGGGTGATCGCACGGCTGATATCGGTCAGCGTGTCGAACTGCAGAATCTTGTTGTGAATGGATTCAGTATCGGGGCCGTGTTCCGCTACTAATTCACACACTGCTGGGTCCAGTGTCTAAGGCACAGCCAAAGACCTCGCAGACCCGCGAGACTCAACAATCTTTCATCTATAGACGGCCTGCTTCGATTAATGAAGCAGGCCGTTTTTTTGGTATTCGAATCCATTGCTTTGGCTTAGCCCCGCTTCCACCAGCAGTCATTTGAGCAACCAGGCCGGCGGAAGTTAGCCTTAAGAGCCTTTTCAGGGACCCGCTGGTGCCATCAGCTGAATGTCCCATAGCGGCTAGTTGTCATCCGACGCTGGAAAGCAAAGAATTAACGGACTTGATTAAAGTCCTGATTTCGCCCCGATCGCTCCCAATCAACTCTCCGACCAGTTCGGATTCGTAGATGATTCGGTTCGAAGCGCTCATGCGGGCTGTACAGCGGCGCGAATGAATTCGGAAGTGCCTGAAACACACCGTCCGATATCACAGCCACCGGTGGAGGGCATAAGCTTCCCGAGCTTTCCTGCCTTACTGAATCCATCGATCCCGAAAACTCACCGCTATTTCTCGGTAAGGGCTGTTTCTGCATGTGTCAGTCTGTTGCTGCTCCACATCTTCCCGAAACGCCGGCCGAGGTTCGCTCTTTGGACCATCTGCGACATTTTGTGCATATAACTTTGTGTCGCAAAGAGAACCTGCTGGAAAACCATTTTCCAATGAGCGAACTGGAATTGCAGCAGAATGGCCGCCGCTGCGGTTTCCAATTTGTTCTGCACGGTCCTCGATCCGTTAAACTCGCCGCAGTCTGGGCAGAGTCCTCCAATGAGGTTCTTCTATACGATGCGACCGGCAAGAGGTACGGGCGAATTCGCCTGCCGCATAAAGTCGCCTGAGTTTGTTGGCGAGCGAGCTTCATTAGGCTGGCCCATTTCTCTCTGTCGCTAGAGATATTGCAGCGACGTCCTCGCACCCGGCGAATCCTGCTTGCGATTCCGTGGGTGTTGTATCGAGGAGGTGCTTGACGATTTCTCTCACGGAGTCGCAGAGGCACGGAGGGAATCGCAAGGCGGTGTTCCCAGCAGCGGCAGCCGAATCCAGAGTGCGTTTTATCTCTGTGGCTCCGTGCCTCTGTGAGAAACCATGCCACGCGCAAAGTTGTGAGGAGAATTGCAGTGCGGTATGCCGCATGGGCGGAATCCTGCTTGCGATTTGGTGTGTGTTGTTTATCGCAGGTGCTTGACAGTTTTTCTCACGGAGGCACAGAGGCACGGAGGGAATCGCAAGGCGGTGTTGCCAGAAGCAGCAGAACCCAGAGTGTGTTTTAACTCTGTGCCTCCGTGCCTCTGTGAGAGACCATGCCGCGCGCAAAGTTGTGGGGAGAATCGCCGTGCGGTATGGCCATAAGGCGAATCGGTGCGAGCAATTCCGTGGGGGTTGGTTCGCGCAGGTGCTTGACGGTTTTTCTCACGGAGGCACAGAGGCACGGAGGGAATCGCGAGGCAGTGTTCCCAGCAGCGGCAGCCGAATCCAGAGTGGGTTTTATCTCTGTGGCTCCGTGCCTCTGTGAGAAAACATGTCGCGCGCAAAGTTGTGGGGAGAATCGCCGTGCGGTATGCCCATGGGCGGAATCCTGCTCGCGATTTTGTGTATGCTGTTTAGCGCAGGTGCTTGACGGTTTTTCTCACGGAGGCGCAGAGGCACGGAGGGAATCGCAAGGCGGTGTTGCCAGAAGCAGCAGAACCCAGAGTGTGTTTTAACTCTGTGCCTCCGTGCCTCTGTGAGAGACCATGCCACGCGCAAAGTTGTGAGGAGAATCGCCGTGCGGTATGGCCATAAGGCGAATCGGTGCGAGCAATTCCGTGGGGGTTGTTTCGCGCAGGTGCTTGACGGTTTTTCTCACGGAGGCGCAGAGGCACGGAGAGAATCGCAAGGCGGTGTTCCCAGCAGCGGCAGCCGAATCCAGAGTGCGTTTTATCTCTGTGGCTCCGTGCCTCTGTGAGAAAACATGCCGCGTGCAAAGTTGTGAGGAGAGTCGCAGTGCGGTTTGTGAGCAATCAATTGAATTCTGCAGCTCGATTTCGCCTTTGCGTCTCCGTGTCTTTGCGTGAAAAAAAGTGTCTCACGCGAAGCCGCAAAGACACTAAGGGAATCGCAGCGACTTATGCCCCGTGAAAAGATCGTCTGAGTTACTCGGCTTTACACTCGGTTGGTACTTTCACCTGGATCGCGCCGTCCTCAACTCGGACTTCGTAGCAGGCACTACGAATCTTGCTGCGGGAATTATCGAGCCAAGTACCGTCCTTCAGGCTGAATCGCCATGCGTGCCATGGGCACATTACAGCGTCGTCTTCGACATGCCCATCCGCCAGTGACGCCCCCATGTGCGGGCAAAAGTCGTTGATCGCCAGATAACGGCCCTGAGACAGGAAGACGCCGACCATTGTGCCATTCACGGCAAATGATCGCCCCTGTCCTTCCGGGATGTCGCCAACCCTTGCGACCGACTGGAATTCTGACATGTCTTATTCTTTGTACGGTATGAAGTAAGAAACGCTAACAAGGCCGATAAAGGCACCCATCTGGACGCTCCTTCGGTTTATTTCCAGATCTCTGCGGGAGGTCGTCCCGGTTTTGTCGCCCGTTCTGAGGACCAATCTGCGGGTTACATCATTTGGAGTCATGATTCAATCATGGACACGCGCAGAATGGTATTCTCCCCCTCAATGCCGGGATTCTGAGCCTCAGGGCGAGAATGTCAAACGGAGAATGGCCACGATTCCACCCGAAAAGACAACCATAAAGACCGGGAAAATGTTACAATCCACGTCCGGAAAAGTTCTCTGTATTGTCCCCGAAAGTCGTGACCATGTTTGCCGATCGAGTCATTCTGTATTGTCGCGGAGGCGATGGCGGCAACGGCTGCAGCAGTTTTCGTCGTGAAGTGTTTGTCCCTCGCGGTGGCCCCGATGGTGGCGACGGCGGCAAAGGCGGCGACGTTATTCTCAAGGCTGATACCAATCAGGGTTCCCTGGGCAACCTCGTTGGCCACAGACACTGGAACGCGGAACGCGGTGAGCACGGCCTTGGGGCACTTTGCAGCGGCAAACGTGGAAAATCCACAGTGATCCTGGTTCCGCCGGGTACCCTGATCAAAGATCTGAAACACGGTCACGTGCTGAAGGATCTTCAGAATCATGGCGACAGTGTCATCCTTTGTCATGGTGGTCGAGGTGGACGAGGCAACACGCGGTTTGCCACTCCAACCAACCGCGCGCCACGCGAATCAGAAGCGGGCCATCCCGGCGACTATCGTGAGGTCATTCTTGAACTCAAGGTGATTGCGGACGTCGGTCTCGTTGGAAAACCGAATGCCGGCAAGTCAACTCTGCTGAGCCGCGTCTCTCGGGCAACTCCTGAAATCGCTGACTATCCCTTCACGACAAAGTATCCCAATCTCGGGCTGGTTCATGTCGGCTACGACAATGAGTATGTGCTCGCGGACATTCCCGGCTTGATCGAAGGCGCACACGCTGGTGCCGGGTTGGGGCACGAGTTTCTACGACATGTGGAGAGAACGCGTCTGTTGGTGCATCTGGTGGAGCCGGATCCGATGGACCAATCCGACCCACTGGATAACTATGCTCAGATCCGTGAGGAACTGCGGTTGTACGACCAGTCATTGGCCGAGCGTCCGGAAATCATCTGCGTGACTAAAGCAGAACTGCCGGATGCTGCAACTTGCGCAGAATTACTTCGTGAAGTCACCGGGAAGGACGTATTTCTGATCTCAGCGGTCACAGGAAAAGGTCTGCCGGAGTTAAATCGGCTGATCATTCAACGGTTGGCTGGATTGAAGTCAGCGAATGAATCCGTACAAGTTCAGAATGCCCAACCGCAGGTAGATGCTGCTGTCTCAAGTGACATCTCTGAATCAACGGAGACAGTTCAGTAGTTCCGTTTGCAGGTCCATGCGAGGGGCACTTCGTTTAGAAAACCTCGATACTGATTGGCTGTGGATTTACGTTTGTTGTCCCGTCCTCAGGCGGTTGCCGGAAGCACTGTGCCCGGCAGAATTCCGGCTGACGTGATCGCTGCAAGCGAGTGGAAAGAAGATTTGCAGGAAGGTCTCATGAAAGTTCTGCTCGCCAGCCCCCGTGGGTTCTGTGCCGGGGTCAATATGGCCATCGAATGTCTCGACGAAGCGATTCGTCGAGTTGGCCCTGAGATCTACGTGTATCACGAAATTGTCCACAACAAGTACGTCGTGGATCGTTTCACCGGGCAGGGTGTTAAGTTCGTCAACTCCCTGGAAGAAGTACCGGTTGGCGGAATTCTTCTATTCAGTGCGCACGGTGTGTCACCGGAAATCCGGCGGATCGCGCGCAGCAGAAAGTTGCAGACCGTCGACGCAACATGTCCGCTGGTAACGAAAGTTCATCTGGAAGCCATTCGTTACGCCAATCAGGGATACAACATCATCCTGATTGGACATGAAGGCCACGATGAAGTCATTGGAACGATGGGTGAGGCACCTGAGAGCATCACGCTTGTGGAAACGTCAGATGATGTGAATCGTCTGCCGTTTACTCAGGACGACAAGCTGGCTTACCTGACTCAGACCACACTCAGCGTTGAAGAAGCCAACGCTGTGATTCAGGCTCTGCGGAAGCGATACCCCAACATCGACTCACCAAGAAAAGAAGATATCTGCTACGCCACGACGAATCGGCAGGAAGCCGTTAAGATGCTCGTTGAGTCGGCCGACGTCTTGATCGTGCTCGGAAGTCAGAACAGTTCCAACAGTCGCCGCCTGATGGAAATGGGGGCCGCACGAGGTGTTCCGAGCTATCTCGTCGACGGAGCCGGCGAACTCAAACGGGAATGGTTCTCCGAAGCTCAGACGGTGGCTGTCACGGCTGGCGCGAGTGCTCCCGAGATCGTGGTTCAGGAATGTCTTGAATTCCTCAAGACTCATTTCAACGCCAGAATTTCTGAAGAGGTGCTTCGCGAAGAGCACGTTCACTTCGCTATGCCGCGGGAACTCTTTTCGCTTCAGGCCCCTGGCAGTCAGGTACCTGCAAGCACCGAACAGACATGAGGCACACGGCTGACCAGCGGAATAACCTTTGGGAAGTAAACCGTCATGCACGCCGTCGCCTTGCGATGCTCATCCAGCGAGGCCTGTGATTCCCAGCGTTCGACCAGAATAAAGGTTCCGGGGACGGTCTGAGATTCGAACGCTTCGAACCTAATGCATCCGGGTTCCGCGCGAGACATCTGTACCTGCGTCGCCAGTAACTCGCGCAGTTCGGGAAGATTTGCCAGATCATTGGCTGTCAGAATGACCGTGAGATCGACCATGATCGAATGACTTTCAGGATGAAGTGAGGTCGGGAAGTCTCGTTTTGGATTGGGCTAAGAATCATTTGGTGAGCCTGCAGTCGCTTTCGCTCCCTTGTCACACCCTACGAAAACACAAAATCTCTTAGGCTGGTCACGCGAAGTGAAGATACGCCGACGATCGACAAGCAGCTCTTAGCTCAGGATCTGCTCGACGACACGACACGGCTCAACACCCGTGATGCGTTGATCGAGCCCCTGAAATGGAAATGAGAACTGTTTGTGGTTAAAGCCCAGCAGATGCAGAATTGTAGCGTGCAGATCACGCACATGAACTCGATCAACGACCGCGTTGAATCCAAACTCATCGCTTTCGCCAAGCGTCACGCCGCCTTTGATTCCACCGCCGGCCATCCACATTGTGAATGCATTCGGGTGATGATCGCGACCGTCGTTTCCTCCTTGAACCATCGGAGTCCGACCGAATTCGCCACCCCAAATCACCAGCGTATCGTCCAGCATACCCTGCTGCTTCAGGTCCTGAATCAATGCCGCACAGGGCTGGTCTGTGTCTTTGCAATTTTTCTTCAGATCAGCGACCAGATTTCCATGCTGATCCCACGCCTCATGAAAAATCTCCACGAAACGCACGCCACGCTGGACCAATCGACGAGCTAGCAGGCAGGTGTTCGCAAAGGAAGGTTCGCCGGGTTTGGCACCGTACATGTCGAGCACATGCTGCGGTTCTTTGCTGAGGTCCATCACATCCGGAGCTGTGGACTGCATTCGATACGCCATTTCAAACGAATGGATTCGAGTGGCAATTTCCGGATCACCCACTACATCCAGCCGACTTTGATTCAATTGATTGATCACATCCAGAGATTCGCGCTGTAGCCTGCGGTCAACTCCGACGGGGTTTGAGAGGTAAAGCACCGGATCACCGGTCGTGCGGAATTCAACTCCCGCATGAACCGTCGGCAGAAAACCGCTACCCCAGTTGGCACTTCCACCGCTGGGGCCTTTCTTGCCGGTGCTGAAGACAACAAACCCGGGAAGATCCCGCGCTTCGCTGCCGAGGCCGTAGAGCGACCAGGACCCGAGGCTTGGTTTGCCAAACTGCGTGCTTCCAGTGCTCATCTGAATCTGAGCCGGCGCATGATTGAAGCCGTCCGTCGCCATCGACTTCACTATGGCAATATCGTCAACAACCTTTGCCAGATGCGGCAGGAGTTCTGATAACTCGGCCCCGCACTGGCCATGGCGGGAGAACTTAAACTTCGGTCCCAGCAGAGTGGAATTCGGATTGATGAATGCGGCTCGATAACCTTGCAGCAGCTCGGCCGGAGGCAGGGTTCCGTTGTATTTTGTCAGTTGCGGTTTGTTATCAAACAACTCCAGATGACTGGGAGCACCCGCCATAAACAGAAAGATGACGTTTTTTGCCTTGCCCGGAAAAGGTGACGGCTTCGGTCCAGCCGCATCCGCAGCGATTGTCGTGTTCTGTGCCAGCAAATGCGTCGCTGCAACGGCCCCTAATCCGACGCCACAGTCCTTCAGAAACCAACGCCGCGCGACGTTGTTCTGTGGAGATACTGCATTGAAGTCCGGCATACGTCATACCTCACATCTGCGACTGACCAGCCCCGGCCCGTTTCCCGGAGATTCCTCTGTGCAGAATAGTTTGGAGGTCTGCCTGAAACAAACAACTACTGTTCAGTGATGTAGGTTCTGCTGAACGTGCATCGAACAATATTGATTTCGGGGGCCAGGGGCGATGCAGGAACTCGCTTCGCTGGGGCCGGTCTAGAATCGGGCAAATGCTGCTATCAGCAAGCTAAGCACTGGCTCGCATTGAACCGGGCTGTGCTCCGGAACGCATGTCATCGAGGCGTTCAACGACGCACTGCAATGCTGTGGCAATCATCTGCTGCTGGTGAACGACCTGCTCAAGCACGTTGCAGATTTCATCAAGCCGCGTTTCCTGAGATGACAGGCGATTTAGAACCTGCAGGTAAGAATCTGACTGCGGCGGCGTTTCGGGAGCGGCCTTCTTTAATGCGTAGTCGGAGAAACGAATCGTTTGAGCGAACTGGCACGCATCAACGGCTTGCTGGGCGGCTTTCAGTAGTTCACTAATTCGACCAGTCCGGTTACTATCAGCATCCAGCAGATCCAACTCAAACTCAAGGCCATCGATCAGTTGTCTGGCTGATAACTTACTGTGTTCGATGGGACGTTCTGCTGCATTCGCGGCTGTGTGATTGCAGAGAAAAAATGCAAGACGCACATCACCGACCTCGATCAGGTCACCATGTTCGAGGAACAGATGATTGACGGATTCGCCGTTGACGAGCAGTTCCGGGGACTCCGCTATCTTAGTGAGCTCCGCGCCGGAATCAGACATTTGTATCGCCGAATGAATCGGCGGCATCTCTTCCAGGCCAAGTCGAAGATCGCAACCGGGGCCCTGCCCAATCAGGAACAGGCCGGAACTAATCGGACGAAAAGGAAACTTCCGTTCCTCATCCGCCAGCCGCAAGTATGCGACCGTATCTCCCGGCAGAAATGGTGTAATCTCTTGCACGTCGGTACTCTCAAACGACTTCGAGTGCTCTAGTCCCTACCCTTGGGGATCGTCCAAAAAAACGCTGGTCGTGAATATCGAGGAGAGAAAATCCTTCCGTTGCAGAGATTCATTTTACTGATGGAGTGTACCTGCTCAGAGACTGCTGAGTGCGACTCCGGAACAGCATATTCCTGCAGCTTGAACGGCAGTTCCCGCCGGAATAGAACGACCATGGACTCTCCGTGTCCTGCGGCTAATCGGTCTGAATAACCGGTATAACCATCAGAGCTGACATGACACGACATTGCCAGTATCGTGGGCCGCTGATTCTATAGCCCGGAAACCGAGGAAATGTTTACGTTTTGCAACGCTTGGCGGCAATTTCGGAGCGACCGCGGAACCATGAAGTACGCTCAGAAGAGCGGCAATCCAGCGTATTCCCTTTGTTCTTGATCATCAGTCAGTCGATTCTCGCATGTCCCGCAGGGCCATCATCTTCTGGGCAATCCCCGCGCTGTTGCTGATGCTGCAGGTGCCCGTGTTTCTGCAGATGCCGTTGACGCCGGATGCTGTCTTGTACGATCTGCAGGCTCACTGTCTGATTCCGGGCGGAGTGCTCTACCGCGACATCATCGAGCCCAACCTTCCTGGTGTCGTCTGGATCCACGCCATCGTCCGCAGCCTTTTCGGCGAGTCGGATCAGGTGCTGAGAGTCTTCGATCTTGTCATCGTGCTTTGCATCACGGGAATACTTTGTCGCGCTGTTGCTAGTGGAACAGGCTCGCGACGATGGCAGGAAGCTTCGATGGCTTTACTGGCGTCTTTGCTCTTGATGTTCTATCTGGGCACTTCGGAATGGTGTCACTGTCAGCGCGACACCTGGATGCTGCTGCCATGTCTGTTGGCTGTGGCCACGCGAAGAATGTGTTGTGTTCAGTTAGGGAATGCGACATCACTGCGATCATTCGTTCCCGGCGATACCCATGGGCGAACCTCTCTGCTGCTGGCAGTTCTTGAGGGCAGCTTGTGGGCGATAGCGTTCTGGATCAAGCCGTTCGTGGCGATCCCTGCTGTGGCAGTGATGCTGGCTTCGCGGAGTCAGTTCGCTTCAACCCAATCGTGGTTGAAACATTCCGAGTACGTCATTGGGGCCGGTGCAGTTGTTGGATTGCTTGGAATACTCTGGATGGTTAATGCCGGTTGCTGGACGTACTTCGTGGAAATGATGACTTCCTGGAATGGTGACTATTACCAGGCGGGAAGAAGTCGCTGGAGTCTGGAACGCTTGCAGGCTCACGCGTCACGATTCTGGCCATGGGTGCTAATCCACATTCCGGCAGTCGTCATCAGTATCAGAAACCGTCGATCACTGCTGTGTGCCTGTTATCTGGGATGGTTACTGCAGGCGGTGTTATTGCAACAACTGTTTGATTATGTCCATGTGTCCGGAGTGATCCTGGCGATCGCCATCTGTATTCGTTCGGTGACAGAGCAACGTCATGAAGTACAAATCACCGCCGCTTCACAAGTGAGATCAGAGTCTGCCGCGCGATTTCCATTTGGTTTGGCTTCAGGCTTGGCCAGTGTGATTGTGATCATGTCGATCGTGAGTTCAGGGTTTAATATTCAAAGTCGCCTGACAAATCTCAAGCCGTGTTTTTCGGCATGTGTAGGTGGCTTATTGCCGACCGATGTCAGGGATTCGATTTCGCAGAGCCCGTTCCCGTGTTGGGCGGAACTCGAACCGTTAATCGATCACCTTCGCGAAATGAGTATTCCTGATCGCGAGTTACTGGCCTACAACGGAAACCTGATTCATCTCTATCCACGACTGAAATTTGATCCGCCCACGCGATTTGTGTACCTCGACGTGCTGGCCCGCTGTTTTCCTCGCCGACGTCAGGAGATGCTGCAGGAGGTTGAACGCTGCAATGTCCGGTATGTCGTGGCGAATCTGAGGGAAGACGGCTGGGAAGACGACGTGCCCCCGAACATGCTTTTGCCTGCTGCGTTGGAAGCCAGCAGGACAGAGTTATTCTTTCCATATAACCAGCGGCCCGTCTTCCGATCCGGCAGCTACGTCCTGTTTGAAGTTGACAGCCCCCCGGGTTCACTGACGAGCGAATATTTCCCGTTGTCGCAGTTTCACTCTAACATCATTGCAACGGGTGAAACAAACAGGATTGAATAGAAGTCGGTGTTGTGCCCCGCGATAAGTCGTTGTTTGCAAAGCATGCGGCCGCTGCAGTACGTTCAAAGGTGCATTTGTGGGTCCACTTAAGCTGTTTTCGGGGTGGGACGCATACCACTGGTTCACTACTGTCGTTCGTTTACTTCTCTGCGCGTTGGCTACTCTTCCCGTTCTGATCGTCCTCAATCTTCTTCCACATTTCGACATTGGCCGAGAAGAAGCGACGAGAATCCAGACATGGCATGAGACCAGACGCATCGCTGCGGAGATTGCGGCAAATCCTGTTGAAGCCTTGCAGTCAATTGCTACTCAGAAGGATATCTGGGGCAATTCTTATCGTGTTGAAGTCATGCCGGGAGGTCACTATCGAGTTTCTACACCGGGCAGCGACGGGGTCTACGATTCTCCAGATGCGGTGGACGCGGATAATATTCATTCAGAGTTGAAATCGGCACCAACGGAAGTGTTTAAACGTCAGCGGCGAAGGCAATGGATCATTGCCTTCGCCGTCTGGGGACTTTGCAGCGCTGGACTCTTTCTGGTGCTTCAACGAAGAGCCCTATGAAAGCCCATAGAATTTGCGAGCATTCTCGTGTAGCAGTTTCTTCTGATCTGCAATCGGACGACTGGAAATAATCTGCCGCAGGGTGGTCACCCAATCTTTGTAGCTTCCGCCAAGCAGACACACCGGCCAGTCGCCGCCAAAGACGACTCGATCAGGACCGAAGCTATCGAGACAGTGGTTGACGATCGGAGCTAGAGCATCAACGTAAGCCACGCCTTTGGGAGCTCGAGCAATAATGCCGCTGATCTTGCAAATGATGTTGTCCTGATCGGCCAGAGCCTTGATGTCGTCACGCCACTTCTGTGGATCGTGGGCAGGCTGATCAGATGAGGCCGCATTCTTTAGAAAGACGGCTGGATCTGCGTTGCCGCAATGGTCCACAATGAAACGTGTTCCGGGACATTGCTTCGCGAGAGCGAGGCCGTCAGAGAGTTCTCCTGCTCGCATGCACAGGTCGAAGCTGAGCCCCAGTTCTCCCAATAGCTTGATCGATGCCACGAACTGCGGCTTCAGGCACATGGCCTTCTCAGCAGTTTCCGCATGCAACACTTGGCGCACACCTTTGATCTCTTTGTCTTTGGCATAGCGACGGATGTAAGGAGCAAAAGTCTCCTGTCCAGGTCGGCCGGAAATCACAGCAGCAACCGTGGGGCCCTTTTTGCTGCGACAGATCTCCAGCAGTGTGTCGGCTTCTTTGACCTGATCTTCAGGAGCGACGTCCACTTCCATGTAAACAGCCTGGACGACATTCAGGCCTTCAGTCGCTTTGGCGTATTCGGCGAGACCATAAGTCTGGCTGAGAATCTTTGGTGCACCGGAGAGCCACGGCGGCTGAACCTGAGACAAATCCCAAAGATGCTGATGAGTATCTACGATCGGGATATCCGCAGTCGCGTTACTCGCTGCGGCGTTGACTGTTTCATTCAGTGCGACGGCAACGGCCGCTGCGGCCGATGTCGAAAGAAACTGGCGACGAGAATTCATTGTTGTGCTCCGTAAAGGTCGAACGGGCGTGGAAGCAAGAGGTGGGGAAAGAGCGGGCTCTTTGTCAGCCCAAGTGAGCAGGCATCACAACGGATGATGATCTCCGAGTCAAATGAGCCCGCCAATCCGGGGCTCGTAGAAGTCAGGAAGAATCTCTCACCCTTTGTTTTCTGGCAGGAATCGTCCGCGACTAAAAAGCCACAAGATTCCGCCCAGCAGCAATGTTATTCCCGTGGCCTTCAGATCGGCGGGCTCATTCTTTGCCATCAGTCCGGCGATCACAATCGTCGATGCGACGTAAGTGATCGCACAAAGTCTGACTGCAGTCGACATCGGTCGATCCGACTCTGCGGCGGAGCGTTTTGCCGGCAACAACAGAGTAAAGACCGCCACCGCCGATGAGAGTGCCAAGGTTGTGCTGAGATATCCCAGAAGCTCCGACAGATTGCTCACCATCACCAGGCTAGCTGCGATGACTGTCTGCAGCAGAACGGTTCGACTGATCGAGTTCGGTCCGGTTTGAAACATCGCCGGGAACACGCCATCATCGGCCATTCGCGAGAAGACTCGCGGACCGGTCATAATCATTCCCGCAACCGACGACAGAGTTCCGAGGCCGATCGCACAGCGGATCAATAATTCCATCGAATTACCACCAACAGCCTTGGCGGCGATCGCAGCAATCTCGGGCTTTCCCGCCAGATCGGACGCGGGAACGGCGGAAACAAAAACGGCATTGAGAGAAATATACAGAACCGTGACAAGAATTGTTCCGAGCCACAGGGAACGCGGGACCGTGACTTCAGGATTCTTCACTTCGGACGCGATATACACGGCGGCATTGAACCCGGCGTAGCTGAGAGAAATCCACATGACGGATCCCGCCATCGCTGTGAATGTCGCCATCGACCATGCGGGTGGCAGATTTTCTTCAAGCGGTGCCCAATACCATTGTCGCGACGAAATCTGAGTGGCGGCTGCGATCAGAAACGTGGTCAGTGCGACGAGCTTGATTCCCACGACGGCGTTCTGGATGGCGGCAAAAAGTTTGACCAGAAACGCGTGGCCAAATCCGAAGATCAGAATGGAAGCGACGGCAACGCTGTTCGGTAAAAACCATGCGGGGCGAATGGATTCCGGGACCGCGTAGGCTTCAAATGTGATGGCTGCCATGGCGATAGCCCCGCTGAATCCCGCGGTCAGCGAAATCCAGCCGGCCAGAAAGCCTGCGAACGGATGCAGTTGGCGGCTAAGATAAAGGTACTCGCCGCCCGAGACTGGTAGTCGACGGGCCAGTTCTCCATACGCGATCGCTCCGCAGATTGCGACGACACCGCCAATACACCATGCGACCAAAACCCGTTCCGCAGAACCGAGGGCCGCGATGGAGAATCCGGAGGTCGTAAACACACCGGACCCAATCATGCTGGCAATGACGACGCAGGTCAGTGTTGTCAGCCCGAAGCGAGCATCCGGTTTCATAGGTCAATGCCCGATTCGGAGAAGCAAACTTATCGCATCGTGGGAAAGACAGCCCTGTTCGTGATCAACACGGACAGCAACGTCTCCTCAGCATTCGTGCAGTCAACACGAGTGCTTTATCAAGACCTGATATGTAGGTTGGACATTCTTGTCCGACTGAGTTTCGACGGGCAAGAATGCCCATCCTACTTGCAGGTCAAGTGTTGAAGTTGCACTACTCAGCCTTTGGAGCATCGGCAGCTGGTTTAGGTGCCTCTACGGCCGGGGCGTCTGCAGCGGGAGCAGCGTCAGCCTTCGGTGCATCGGCGGCTGGTGCCTCTGATTTATCTTCGGCCGGCTTGTGATCATCGTTCTTGTGTTCGTCCTTGGCTTCGCCTTTACCATGAGAATGCTCGTCGTGAGCGTGGTCACCTTCCGCATGTCCATGATCGTCATGAGCATGCTCATCATGGCTATGGGCGTGGAATTCGCCGACGAGTTCTTTTCCATCAACCGTGACGTGAAAATGTCCGTCCAGTTGCTCTTCAGACTTGATCGCTTCCGGTAGCTGGCTGCCTGCAATCACGAATCGTGATGCTGTGGCTTCGGTTTCGCCTTCCAGAGGAGAGGCCTTGGCTTCAAGGATAACTTCGGCTCCGTCTTTTTCGATTTCGAAAGCCAGTCCTGTGGCCGGCTTACCGACACCGATTTCGCTGCCGTAGAAGTAGAGGGTGATATCGCGATTGGCCGTGTCGAAAACCATTTCCGCGTGGTGACCGTGAGTGTCATCCAGTTCCAGAACGTGGCCGCCGTACTTTCCGGCATGACCGCCATGATCGTGCCCGTGATCATGACCATGGTCATGTCCGTGATCGTGGCCTTCGCTCAGTGGAGCCTTGCCGTAGTCCTGATAATTCCCGTCATCGCATCCCACGGCCGCAAAAGCCGCAAGAGCAAATCCGGACAGAGTCATTCCATATCGCATTTCACTGGGTTCCGAAAAGAAATTTGAGCTTAAAAGTGAGCACGGCAGACAGAAAATTCGGTCCCCGGGCATTACGTTCGTGCCGAGCATAGTGATGGAGCAAGCTGCGGGATTTTACCCTGATCAGAGCGAATTGACAGCAAACTTCTGCAAGTCCCGGCAGAGGATCACGATAACTTGAGCAGAATACCCCATTTTCCACGAGGATTGGTGCGCGCATGGTTCAAAGCGTTGTTGATCTCTTCAATCAGCTGGCTCGCAATGAATTTGGCTTCTTTGCCCGGCTGAAATCCGTCACCGAGCTGATGACGACTCCGGTTCCCGTGGTCAGTTCCGAGCTTACTCTGGGTGATGTGGTCGGCCGAAAAGATCCATCCAAATTGAATTCCGTTGCGGTGATCGATTCCGCGAAAGGCGATCTGATCGGACTGCTGAAACACTCCACGATTCTTCTCTGCCTGCCTCGCTACTTGAACACTCTCAAAGAAAATGATCGCGACCGCAGTATTCTGACCACCAACGTCTGCAATCTCATCTCGCGTCAATCACCCAGCCTCAGTTCATCGGCTACGCTGCTGGAAGCTCTGGAAATTCTGGTGCGGCAGGATTGCGAGCAGATTCTGATTTATGACGATCCGCATCAACTTAAAGGCATGATTACACCCGGCAGTTTTGCTCGGGCGATGCTGCTCTACTACAGCGTCTTTCAGCAATTGCAGCCTCTGCAGCGACTCCGCCTGGTGGATCTGGACAGCGACTTATCGCTCGATGAAATCTTCTGCCGGGGTGCTCAAACAGTTCGAGATGTGATGAGTGCTCCGGTTGCGATTGCCAGTCGAGAACCGGTGGCCACTGCGATCACGATGATGAGTGAGAATCGCGTTCGATTTCTGGTGGTGCTGGACGACAACAACCAGGTTACGGGAGTCGTCAGCCAGAATGATATTCTTGTTGCACTGCAGCCTCCTGTTCGTGCTTCATTGCTTGACCATAAGTGTACTTTGCCGGCGATGGTTGATCTGCTGTCCAGTGGTCAGGAGGCAACTCTGTCGGAGCCGATTACAAGCATTGCGAAGAGCCGGCTGATTACGGTTTCGCCGACCTCTCGACTCTCTGAAACGCTTAGCCGTTTGATTGAAACAGAACGGGATGTGGTCGTTGTGCAGGACGAGAAACAGTTGTTGGGCACGGTCTCGCTCTCGGACGTCGTCCGAGTGTTCAGAACCTTGATGCGATTGCAGTTGATCAAGGCGAACTGATAACCGTTTACGGCGATTCTGTGTCCAGGCGATCTCTACATCAGGATCGCCATAAACGCGTCAGGAGGGCTGAAGTTTGTGGAAAACTCCAGCCCTCGAACTTACGCCAGCGGATCAACGCCATGTTGAGCAGGGACTCGATCGGGACTTCTATTCCGAATGATACTGAGCCCTTTACTTTGTTTCACCAGGCAAGGACCCTTTGTACTTCCCGCCACTCTTCTTCATGCTCTCGTCCATTTGCTTCTTGATTTCCTCCGGTGATTGTGGGGACGGGCCTCCCCCTCCTGGTGGGATTTCATCAACTGCCCCGCCACATCCAGCGGAAAAGCAAAGACACAGAACTGCTAATCCAACGAAAGATGATTTCATATCAAGCATCCCATTCAGACTTTGTCAAAAAAATCAGTTAACACGTCACGAACAACTGAATGCGAGTCTCAGCAAACCGCCCCTTATGGCCTCGCTCCTAAACACAATGCTATTGTTCTTAATCAGAGCAATGGGACAGGATGGAAAAGCTCGGTACCGCAGTATAACTTTCAACGTGCAGACAACAATCGTTCAAGTTCGGTTTGCCAACAGGTTGATTCTCGTGCCCGATTCAGACTACGGTAGAATTCAACCATCAACTTCAGGGTGCCCGGATCCTTAAGATCAACCAGAGCGAGCCGCAGCTTGTTATGAATTTCAGTTTCCATTAACTGCTCGATGCGTTTGGATTCCTGACGGCCCTTTTCCGCTTCTTCCCGATCACCCAGACGAGCTAAACATTGAGCACGGCGGTGCATCAAGGTCCACTCTGCCGGACCGGGCCATATTTTGAGGGCTTGGTCATAGGCTTCGACAGCGGCTTTGTCGTTCCTTTCAGCGATCTCCGCAATCCGCCCGGCAGTTCGCCAGAAAATGTGTTCATCCCTGGATGTCCTCCATTTTGCAAAAAACGATTTCGCCTCTTCCAGTCTCCCCAGCTCAATCATTGCTTCGATCAATGTAAACAGAAAAAAATGATTCTGAATCGCCGATTCGATGTTCTTAACCCCCAGCAGAAGTTCAACAGCCGCGTCGCGTTCTCGGCTATCCAGCAACGCCCTTGCATTTGCCGCTACGACGACAGCCGAATCGCTTTCATTTTTCATGAATGCGGAAAGTCGGTTTCGGGAGGCGAAATCATTTGCCATTTCGCCCGCCTGAAGAAACCCCATTCTTCTGTCCAGTTCAGCCGTTGCGGCTCCTGGGCTGAATTGGCTCGTGTACCATTCACGGAGGCGTTCAGCTTTCGCAGATTCCTCAGTCAATCGGTAGACGTTCCAAAAATGTTCCTCAGCATGCTGAAAGCGTTCCGTTAAATCGAACAGTTTCCACAGCAGAAAGTGGGAGTCGAGCAGTTGAGCATTCAAGCGGACAGACTTCAGTAACAGTTCTTCTGCAATGGCCGGCCTTTGCAGAATGAACAACGCAAGTCGGCCCTGTCGCATCCTCGCCTCGGCCGCGAGCGGTGAAGAGTCAGGGATTCCCTGAAGCAGGTCCATGGCAATCTCCGCAGCGTCCTGAGGTTGCCGACGATCCCCTTTCACAATAGCCTCAGCCAGCAAAAGGCGAGCTTCCGCGTGAGAATGATGCCATCGAATAAACCGCTGAAACTCGGCTTCCGCTTCGACATTGCGCATTTGCCGAAGAAAACGTTTTCCACGTTGCAGCGATTGGCTTGCGTTATAATAGGAAACGCCCAACCAAACAAAGAGCCCCGTTAAGACAAGCAATGCAATGCCGGCGAGGAGCCGTCGAGGACGTGGTGGATGGTCCGTTGATTTCAAAGTAATCCTCAGATCGTCGCTCATTTTACGCTCTCAGATGGCGAGCGGCGTTCTGTGATTTGCCAGCCGCGGTTGACCGGCAGTGCGTCATAGAGTTCAGATTGTCCCGAGGGCCATTCCACAAGCAGTCTGACTACTGAAGAGCTGTCCTGGACTGCGAAGTGCAGACGATCATCGGACGACGACAGGTAGCTTCCGCCCGCTCCAAAGACCTGCATTACGTGATGGTCTCCATCTGTCATTGTCACCCTCGCACAGTGGCACGGCGTGCGATTCCGACAGGCGAGTTGTACCGTAATAAAGTTCTTTCCTGTGGTGGTGTCGTTCCGCAGCAAAGCAACGGGTCGGTCAATATGGGAGACGCAGATATCAAGATCTCCATCATTATCAAAATCAGCCCCCGCGGCTCCACGTCCCAGCCAAACATCTTCAAAATATGCGCCAGCTGTCTTCGAATGATCCATAAAATTGCCCCGACCGTCGTTCAGCAGTAACTGTGGAGTCATTGCATTTGGGTCAATCGTTGGGCCAAGTACATGGCCGTTGGCAACAAATAAATCAGGATATCGATCCTGATTAACGTCCAATGAGACTACACCAAATCCAAGAAACGGAAAACTGGTCACTGCAACGCCAGTTCGAAAACTGTCATCTTCGAACTGCCCCCCCCCAAGGTTACGGTAGAGCGTGTTTTTCATCTGGTAATAGTGTGTCAAATAGAGATCGACTAACCCATCGCCATCAAAGTCCGCACAGGCGATCCCCATGCTGGCCTCGTTGAGACCTTCTCCGCTCACAGCGCACCCGGACTCCGGCGCCACGTCACGATAGTGTATCGAACCAGTACCGTTGTCCGGGGCTTTGCTCACGGTACGAACAAAGAGGTTGTTGGCCTCCATATCGTTGGCGACATAGATATCCGGATAGAAGTCTTTATCAAAATCACTGACCGCGACCGCCAGCCCTTTTCCCTGAAGGTCGCCAAACCCCAGTTCAATGGTTGCGTCGCGAAACTGGCCATCGCCTGTATTGAGCAGGACAACATCCGCAACACCCTCGTAATTTCCCGGTCCGCAATAACCCGAACTCTCTCCATACTGACAGACTCTGCTGTTTTGCAGAGTGCAATCCATGTAGTTCACACAGTAGAGATCCAGATTTCCGTCTGCGTTCAGATCAACCCAGACCGCACTGGAACTCCATTGCCCGTCGTTTTCCTCCTCAATGCCGCTGGAGTGCTCGAACGTCCCGTCTCCGTTGTTCGACAGTAGTGCGTTGCGACCGTAGTTGCACAGATAGACGTCACAAAAACCATCGGCGTCGAAGTCGCCAATCGCGCATCCCTGTCCATAACCGCTGTCCGCTGCATTTGCCGTTAATCCGACGTTTGTCATTCGGCCACCGCGGATGTTTCGAAACAACACATTTCGATGCTCGCTCTCTCCAACCGCTCGCACTGACGGATCAAGCACGGCACCATTCATGAGATAAAGATCGGTCCAGCCGTCTCGATCAAAATCTCCCCAGCCAACGCCACCTCCCATGACCTCCGGCAGAAAAAAACGGCCCGGGACCCGATCCTCAAAATACTCAAATTCAAGTCCCATTGTTGCCGCCACATTGACGAACTGCGGTTGAACAGAAGCAGCAGATTTCTCCTTAATCACCTGCGGTGATGGCTTCGATTTCGACTTGTCCCCATTGGCTACAGGCTTCTTTGCTGACGTCCTATCTGGCTTTATGTCCTGACCTGAGTTGCAACCAAGCAGGACGCAAATGGCAATAAGTCCTGTGTACTGTGTTTTCATCAATCGGGTCATCCCGTTTTTAGGAGCCTCTTTTCTGCGCCGCAAAGCTCTGAAGTCCAGAGACCGTGAATTCGCGGCAGTCAAAACAAAAAAAGGTCGAACTGCTGTTTCCAGCAAGTTCGACCTTTTGAATCCATCTTTCCTCACCAACCACTAGAACTCGCCGATGACTTGTCCGTCGTTACGGTTGCCGAGTCGAGCCCAGGTTTCGTTGTCAACATTGTCGCTGACGAACCGGACTGAGCCGTCCGCCAAGGCAACCTGAACGCCACCAACGTGATAACTTGAGGCTGCATTAAGCGTGCTTCCGAACCAGTCTCCCTGGTGTGAGAAACAGCTGTTCTCATTCGGATTCATGTTGTGAGCATATGTAGAGGCTTGGCCGATGAATGACCATGACCACCCCGCACCACGCATTGAATGACGGCCACCACTGTTGTCGGCAGACGCTGTTTGTGCGAGGCAGGCCTGCCGAAGCTGCGTATGGGATCCCGCATCTGCGACCCAAGTCTTCAACTGCTTGCCCCTCGGGCCATAAGGCTCAGGAATGAAGGGCTCTTTCGCAAACTCAGAATATGCCGCGACGTTACTTGTGCCATCGGTGATGTTCGAAAATCCTACAGGAGCGTTGTGACCCGGGTAACCTGTATATGATGCAACCCCGTTATGACGACCTTCCCAACCACTCGACGGACCTGAGGCACCAGGGTTAGTCCAACGCATAGTCCCGTTACTAATCGCGTAGGAGAAATTTCCATCCGGACCATTCTGATTTGGCTGATCGGACGGACAGTTAAACACGGGAAGTCGACCACTCAGTCGAGTATTACTGCCACGATCCCAGTGAGTGTAGGGAAGCTCATCGTACCTCAATGACGCAAACTCAGCGCTTCGCTCTAACATCGGCAGCATAAACACCTTGTCTGACCACGCTGCATGACGATCGCCCGTCTGCTGACCCCAACCGATGCTTGGAGGGAATACGTTGTGAACATCGTGGTAGTTGTGCATCGCCAACCCAATGTTCTTCAAATTGTTTTTACACTGCGTTCTTCGAGCGGCTTCACGAGCCTGCTGCACCGCCGGCAGCAAGAGAGCAATCAGGATTGCAATAATTGCAATCACAACCAAGAGCTCGATCAGTGTGAAACCAGATCTGGACAACCAGGACCGCTTCATAGATGACTCCAAAAAAAGGGTAAGCAGAGCTACAGACCTAAAAACGCACGCTTTGGAGCCCGCGTCCTAAGTTCAGGAAAATTAATATATGCCCAAACAAAGATCAATGGTGTTGAGAAAAAAAGAAACATCACTGTTGAGCGTATACCTTCAACCACTCTTGCCATATTTTTCTGTAATCGGCATTTCCTGCAAGCAAAAGCCAGTTTCCCTGCATGGAAACAGCAGGGGTTGGCATTGAAGCGACAGAATGCTGGCTAGTTGCAGCCGACGGATTAAGTCCGACTAATCCAAATAATTAGTCCACCTGTGGGGCTGCGTTTCCGGGCTTATCGGAATCAGCATCTGCTGCGGCCGGGGGAATCGCATTACCCCTCGGCGGTGTCGATCCCGCGCCCGGAAGTGATCCCTCCAAAACGATTTCGAGTGTGTTTTTTTTCGGATCGGTAGAAACATCAATCACGAGGGGAGTTGTTGCCATGCTCGCATAAACACCGGGAATCAGGGGTTGTGGCGGCATTGTTTGTGTCATGCTTGAGATAACAACCTTGTGACGCCCCACATAGGCACCGGGCTCTCCGTTGGTTTCCAGAGTAAACTTACCCTCGGAGTCCAGCGCGCTGGTCGCGCTGTCCAACTGATCATCCAGCCGCAGGGTCGCGATGCCTCCAGTGGTCACAGGCTTTCCCTCATAGACCACTCTTCCTGTGAATTGAACGAGCGTGGGGGGCGTTTGCGACGAGGTCCAGATCCCATAACTGCCTCCAGCGACAACACCAAGCATCACTACTGTCCGAATGACTCGAAAGATGCTGAACCCCGTTGCTGCACGAACAACCGGGGCGGAGTCAACATCAGGATTTGTGGAGAGTTTTTCCGATGGTGGATTTTGCATGCTGAGTTGCACCAGGTCTGGCGTAGGTCCAATTGCCCGGCGCCGCCATGAGAGGCTGCAGGGGACATCAGGACAGGGTCTTCGGGAAGAGATCGAACGGACCACGAATTCGTTGACGGCAGACCGTCGTGGGAATAACCGCCGTCAAGGATCCTTGATCCTGACAACACGCACAGGGCTGCCGGAATCCGGCGGTCTGACAATAACAAAACCTGCCCCGGCCTGCAATCCGTTGATCAAAGACGACCTACCATCCGGCCAGGTGATCTTCAGCGATGCCAACGCGGCGTTTTCGATTGCAATCACGACGCGACGGTCAGAGGCTGATGCATAACTGCCACCCCCGGAAATGGTTCGCCGTAAGGGAGGATTCACATTTAATTGCTCTATTAAGGCACCAATTGCGTTGCGGTTACCTACCCCGTCAACGAGTCGAAGCCATATCATTTTTTCGGATGGAGTCTCCACACTCTCGTTTCGAAGCAAACCTGGGCACGCATCCTGGTGTCCAATCACAACATCGGAATCACCATCATTATCAAGGTCAGCGACGACAAGACCACGGCCATTGTGGAGTTCCTCGAAGTAGGAGCCACGGTCTTCCTCAAGGAGTCTGAACCGCCCATTCGAGTTCTTCCATAATCCTGGCGGCTGCAAATAGACTCCTTCTTTGCCGAGTTCCGCAAGATTTTCATCGGTGTGGCCGTTCGTGACGATCAGATCCAGCCATCCATCCAGATCAAAATCTTCCAGTGCGGTTCCCCAGCCGACGTAAGGCAGACTTCCCTCGGGTATTCGCGTGATCCCTGTTTCCAGAAAGTTGCCATTGCCGAGGTTTTCGTACAACGCATTATGTTCATTCTGGTAGTTCGTGACGAACAAATC
>Ga0255095_1000176_pt1 | contig 37057 bp, 32 predicted proteins | sample Colum_Law_RepC_8_2_FD_188435 | JGI IMG/M metagenome (GOLD analysis project Ga0255095, IMG submission 188435) | Freshwater microbial communities from Columbia River, Oregon, United States - Colum_Law_RepC_8d | ecosystem: Environmental > Aquatic > Freshwater > River | place: USA: Oregon...
CAGCTCACCCAAGGTGACCGGTTACTCCCTCGACACCGATGCTCTGGCCAAGGGCAACAAGGTTTATCACGTTCCCATCGCCCGGGCCTTGGAGATCGCCGCGCAGGATTTCAAGGATCCGGCCGCCGGTCGTGCCAAGCTGATTCAGCGTTTGGAGGACAAATCAAAGCAGCAGTCCTTTGAGTGACCCCATGTCGGTGATTGCCTTCATCTTGTTGGGAAGTGTGGTGCTGCTGCCAGCGGCCGGCTTGTTGGCGTTGCGATGGGCGACGTCCACGGGTCAGTTCCGTTGCCCGGACAAGGCAGCCTTGCTGCCGTTCGATGAAGTGGAGCCCGTGGGAATGGAAACCGACTGCATTTTGGGAGGAAACCGCCGTTGAGCATGATCAATCAGTCGCAAACGCTGCAGAACAAAACGCTGCGGGCTCTATTGCCGGGTGATGCCCTCACCGGTGGCGGTACCGAGGGCGGCAAGAAGGCGGCTCTGGCGGAAATCGATGCTTCCTGCCGGGTGCCGGTGCTTTTCTTTTTCCTGAGCGGTTTGGCGTGGCTTCTGGCCGGCACCATTTTGGCGCTGGTGGCCAGCATCAAGCTCCATACCCCAGGTTTCTTGGCGAGTTGGGAATGGCTCACTTTTTCCAATGTCCGCACGGCTCACCTCAACACGGTCGTCTACGGGTTCGCCTCGCAAATTTCTGTGGGTGTGACCATTTGGTTGATGTGCCGCTTGTGCCGTATTCCTCTGGTGGCTCCGGGTCTCATCACCGTGGCCAACTTGTTTTACAACCTCGGTGTCACCGTGGGTGTAGGCGGCATCCTCATCGGTGATTCCACGGCCATCGAGTGGTTGGAAATGCCCCGCTACGCCACCCCGATCCTGTTCATCAGCTACGCCCTGATTGCGGTGTGGACGATCGTTACCTTCCGCTTGCGGGCTGAGCGTCATTTGTATGTTTCCCAATGGTACTTGTTGGCGGCCGTCCTTTGGTTTCCGTGGCTGTACGGAACCGCGCAGGTCATGCTGCTCATCGAACCCGTCCGGGGCGTGGTTCAGGCGGCGGTGAACTGGTGGTTCGCACACAACGTGCTCGGACTGTGGTTCACTCCCATTGGTCTGGCCTCCATTTATTACTTCATCCCGAAGGTCATTGGTCGTCCGATCCATAGCTACTACCTCAGTGTCCTGGGTTTCTGGTCGTTGGCCCTCTTCTACAACTGGAACGGCATGCACCATTTGGTCGGGGGTCCGCTTCCGGCCTGGATGATCACCGTGAGCATTGTTGCCTCGGTCATGATGCTCATTCCCGTCATCACGGTGGCCATCAATCATCACTTCACGATGGTGGGTCATTTCGGGAAGCTGAAGTACAGCCCCACGTTGCGTTTCATGGTTTTCGGTGCGGTATCCTACACCTTGGCCAGCCTTCAGGGTGTGGCCAGTGCGGTGCGCAGCATCAGCGAGGTGACCCATTTCACCCACCACACCATCGCCCACGCCCACTTGGGCATGTACGCCTTCTTCACCATGGTGATGTTCGGTGCGATGTACTACATCTTGCCGCGGATCACCCAGCGGGAATGGCCCTCCAACGGCCTGATCTCCCTGCATTTCTGGGGCGTTGCTTTGGGCATCGTTCTGTATGTGGTTCCGATGAGCATCATGGGTTTCATCCAGGGAACGATGCTCAACGATGCCGCCGTCCGCTTCCTCGATGTCGTCCAATTCACCCTGCCGTGGCTGAAGCTTCGGACCCTCGCGGGTCTGTTGTTGGCTGCCGGCCATGTGGCGTTTGTCATCAACGTCGGTTGGCTGCTGGTGCGAATGTTTGAACCCTACCGCAAGCCGGTGGTGAGCATCTTGACCGGTGAGGCTGAAACGGTGGCCGCCGCCAAACTACCATGAGTTACGGACCGCTACTTTTCTTGGGAATCCTCTTCACCTTGGCGACGAGCTGGGTGGGATTGGTTCTCCTGCCGCACCGTCAGATGGGGGCGTTGGGCCAGCACACCGACACAAACACGGCGGCCATTTATCCGGCGGACCGTTCGGGCGAGGCTCAGCAGGGTGCCGAACACTACCGTTCTCTGGGGTGTGTCTACTGCCACACCCAACAAATTCGTCCCGAAGGCTATGGCTCGGACATCGAGCGGGGATGGGGACGTCGCCGCACCGTGAGCCGCGATTACATCCATGACAAGACGGTGATGCTCGGAACCATGCGCACCGGGCCCGACCTGACCAACATCGGGGAGCGTCAGGCCGATGCCGCCTGGCATTATCGCCATCTCTACAATCCTCAAATCACCAGCCCCGGCAGCATCATGCCGCCCCATGCGTTCCTCTTTGATGTCCGCACCATTGGCCAAGCCGGTCGTTCGACCAATGCTCTGGTTTTGGAAGGTCCCTTTGCGCCACCCGCTGGCCAAGAAGTGATCCCGACGCGCCGCGCCGAGCAATTGGTGGCTTATTTGCGCAGCCTCAAGTCGTCCGGAGACCTGCCGGAAGCGCCGGTCAAGAAGGAGGAGGCCCAATGAGCAATCCCCAGGAAACTCCCAACGCATCCTCCTCACGGTTGGATCGTGGTGAAAACCACGACGTCACTGAGTTGCATGCGGCGGTTCTGCGCGAGAAGCCCGATCCGGTGGAAGGGTTTGAGCCGGTGAATCTCTGGGTGGTGGCCGGCATCGCCGGACTGCTTTTCTGGGGTGGTTCCTACCTGACCCAGTACAGCGGTCGCTTCGAGGCCATGGAGTTCTCGGAGTTTCCTCACGGCAAGCCGGTTCCTGTGGCCGCCGTAGCCGCCGATCCTCTGGCAGCCGTCAAGCGCGAGGGGATGATCGCTTACAATACAGTCTGCGCTTTGTGCCATGGTGAAGATGGTGCGGGCAAGGCCGGCGTGGCGCCGACTCTGGCTGGCTCGGATTGGGTCAATGCCGATGGCCCCAATCGCTTGTTGCGCATCGTTCGGCATGGCCTCAAGGGCACGGTGAAGGTGAACAAAGATGTCACCTGGAACCCGGCTAACGATGCGGGCATTGTCATGGGTTCCCAGTGGGACGCCATTGGCGGGACCAATGAGAAGTTGGCGGCGGTGCTCACCTACATTCGCTCGTCCTGGGGCAACACCGGAGCGGCTGTGACGCCTCAAATGGTGGCCGATGGGTTGGCACCGGTGAAAGACCGTTCGGCCGATGCCAACTGGACTCAGGAAGAACTGCTCCAGGTGCCGGCCGGCGGGGCTGGGGCTCCGGCGGTTGCGGCTGCTGCCGCCACGCCCGATCAGCTCAAGGCTCAACTGCAGGCCCTTCCGGCCGAGCAGCGGCAGGCCATCCTCAAGGAGTTGTCCAAGTGAGTGGGCGGGGGGCTGAACCGTTCCACGGTTCCACCTCCCGGTTGTTTCGCCGCTTCGTTCTGTCCGCGGGGTGGGAGAGTTTTTGCGGACGTTCTGTATCGGATTCAATATCAGGAATCACCTGGGGTTGCGGACGAACGTCCGAAATGATTTCTTTGGGCTTATGAATGGATGGAAGGTCTTCAGTTGGCCATGGGTTCTCGTCGGGCTCTTGTGGGTACTGAGCGCCGGGTGTGAGACCTACGGAAAGGCCGACTGGAAATCCCGGGTGGGTCATTATTCTTGGGATCAGGCGATCGAGGAATTGGGTCCGCCCGAATCCGAAGCCAAGACTTCCGATGGGTCGCGCGTAGCCCGTTGGGTCACCTCCCGCTCCCGGACTTACAGCACCGCCGTTCGTGGACCCATGTTCTGGAGTTGGAGCGGTCAGGATGTCACCACCACGGCCGAATCGCACCTCCTGCTCACCTTCACAGCCCAAGGCCAACTCAAGGCCTGGAAACGCATCTACAAATGAAACGCCTTCGCAATGACGCTGCCTCTGAGGTGGATCTTGGATGGATGGGAGCCCTCAATCGGGCCATTCGCTGGTGTCTGTTCATCGGCATCATCGGATTCATCATCGCCCAGTACTTGCCGCTCATCCGGAAGAACCAGGCGCTTCGTGAAAACGTGGCCCGTTGGGAGACCCAGCAGGCCCGCCTGACAGCGCAGGCCAACGATACGGCCGCTCGCCTGCAAAGCCTTCGTGAAGATCCCCGGACCGTGGAGCGCGCCGCGCGTGAACGCCTGCAATTGGCCCGCACCAATGAGAGTGTGATCAATTTCGTGACCCCGAATTCCTTGAGCCGCTGACCTGCCGTTTTCCATGAAACCGAATCCGTTTTGCATCAAACCCCTTTGGGGGACGCTAATCGCCGGCTTTTCGCTCGGCGCCACCGTGCTCCTCGCCGACTCGGTGAAGCCGGTGTACGACGCTCTGTGTGCGGCACCCAAGCTCCAGATGTCGCTCACGGGGGATGCCGATTCGATGGGTGTTCTGGAGGGGACTGACGACCTGAATGGCGGTGAATGGCGTCCCTTGCTGCAGTTGGGGGCGATTTCTGGACACCACGAATGGATGGATCCCGAGAACCGGGCCCAGGTTCGCCGGTTCTACCGTCTGAACCGTTCTCCGCGGCCGCCGCTGCTGCCGTTGCCTAATTTCCGCCTGAACGATCATCAGGGGTTTTCCCACGAATTGTTCCGCGAAGGGGATGCCCGTGCCGTGGTGCTAGTCTTCACCGATGCCCAGGCTCTGGATTCGCACTGGAAGCAACTGAAGCCGATTGTCGAGGCCCAGACCGCGGCGGGCATTCAGTTCTGGATGGTGGATCCGATGGACGATCGCTCGACCCTGGCCGCGGCCGCCACCCAGGCAGGAGTGACCATTCCGGTGCTCCAGGACTCGGCACAACTGGTGGCCCGCTCTTATGGGGCGGCGGCTTCCGGCGAGGTTGTGGTGCTGGAGGCGGAGTCGTTGACCACGGTATACCGCGGTGCCATCGAAGATACTGTCGAAGTGGCCACGGGGACCCCGGTTCGCCAAGCCTACTTGGCCGATGCGCTCACCCGATTCACTGCGGGCACGCGTCCGGCGGTGGAATATGCGCGTCCCCAGGGTCAGCCCTGGCGGCATGAAGACTCCGGAGTGGCTTCCTACCGCAACGAGATCGCCCCGATGTTGCAGAGCAAGTGCGTGACCTGTCACCGACCGGGCGAGATCGGATCTTGGGGCATCACGAGCCATGCCGCTGTCCGGGCCAAGTCCGCAGCCATCCGAGCCAATGTCCTGGAAGGCCTCATGCCGCCGTGGCATGCCGATCCAGCACACGGGAAGTTCGAGAACGACTTCTCACTGACCCCGCAGCAGCAGGCTCGATTGGTCGCATGGTTGGATGCGGGTGCCCCGCGCGAGGACGGCGTGGATCCTCTGGAAACCGTGCCCCCGGCGGCGGGTTTGTGGCCCATGGGCAAGCCGGATGTCGTTCTCAAAATCGCGACCCAATCCATCCAGGCCAACGGGCAGATGCCGTACGGCTACCTGTCGGTCACCAACACGCTCAAGACCAACGCCTGGTTGCGCGCCGCGGTCATCCGGCCGGGCAATCGGACCGTGGTGCACCATGCGCTCATCTTCTACATCAAGCCGGGTTCCATTTTTCAGATGCTCGCGGATTTCCAAGCGATCCAAGGTGGGTTGAATGGGTTCTATGCCGGTTATGTGCCCGGCATGGATCAGCGCGAATACCCGGCCGGGACCGCCAAGTTTCTGCCGGCCGGCGGCACGTTTGTTTTCCAGATGCACTACACGCCCAACGGAAAGGCCACCACCGATGCCACCGAGATGGGGCTCTATTTGAGTCCGACTCCGCCGGCGATGGAACTGAAGACCGGGGCGGCCAATTCGACGGCCATCGACATCCCAGCGGGCGCACGCAATCACCGCATGGTGGCGGAGCGTTTCTTTGACAAAGCCGTCGATATCCATGAACTGAGCCCGCACATGCATTTCCGCGGAGACTCCATGCGCTTCGAAGCGTTGTTGCCCGATGGTTCGTCGCAGATCTTGCTCAATGTCCCCAAGTACGACTTCAACTGGCAGGCCTTGTATCGGTTGTCGCAGCCGGTCCGTCTTCCGGCGGGGAGCCGTATTCGGATTTCCGGTGGATTCGACAATTCCCGTTGGAACCCCTTCAACCCGGACGCCAAGTCGCGGGTGCGATTCGGTGAGCAGACCGACGACGAAATGTTCATCGGCTACATCAACTACTCCGAGGTGCGGTAGGCTCTGTCAGCCCGTGTGACCTTAGTGCCCGGGTGCTGCGGTTCAGGGTTCATCGGCAGCCGGTTGGTCCGGCTTGCCGATGAATCCCCTAAAATCAACGGGGGTCACCGAACTCCGGGGCTCCTTCGAACAGCGGTACGAGTTGCATGCCCGGCACCGTGACGAGGCCGCGATCGGTCAGGCGGATCTCCGGGATCACCGACAAGGGTAGGAGGTTGAATCCCATGTAGGGCAGGAGGCATCCGGCTTCCTCCCAGACCTTCTTCAGGGCCGATGTCTCTTGGGCCACGTCGCCCGCGCGCTTGTCGGAGAGCAATCCGGCGATGGGCATTTCCACCAAGGCCAACACCCGGCCGTCGCGCACCACACAAACGCCACCCTGGCACTTCCGGAGCGTGTCCACGGCCAGGCGCATGTCGGCCTCGTTCTTTCCGGCGACGATGAGGTTGTGGGCGTCGTGACCGACCGAACTGGCGACGGCACCGCCCGTCAGTCCAAAATCCTGCAACAGGCCGTAACCGACTCCGCCATTCTTCCCGTGCCGTTCCACCACCGTGAGGAAACACCACTCCGGATGGGCCGCGAGCGTGGCGGACCAGTCGGCGGCGGGTGTGAAGGCGACTTGCTCGTGGAAGGTCAGGATGCCCGGCAAGGCCACCCGTAGAACGTGGGCGGTGCAGGGGGCCTGTGGCAGATCGGGAATCAGGCGGACTCCGTCGGCAATGTGGACGGTCTTGTAAGCGGCGGCCGGGTAGCGGTAACGGTCGGACAAGGCCGCATCCAAGGCCGGGGTGACCTTGCCGGATTCGACCACGAGTTCGCCACCGTACCAGGTGCTTTGCGGTTTCAGGTCGTCATTGAGGAGCACCATGTCGGCGCGACGGCCCGGGGCCAGTCCGCCGAAATCGCCGTCCATTCCGTAGCGGGTGGCCGGGTGCAGCGACCCCATGCTCCAGGCAGTCACCGGAGCAATACCGGCTTTCACGGCCTCGCGCACCACCCAGTCGAGTCCGAAGAGAAAGAGGTCGTCGGCATCGCGGTCGTCGGTGCACACGCACACCCGCTTGGGGCTGGCTCCGGCCCGGGTGACGGCCTGAATGGCCAGAGGCAGGGAGTGCCAGGGCGTGGCTGGATTGCCACCCCGCAAAAAGATCCACACGCCGGCCTCCAGGAAGTCGGAGGCGATGTCCGGATCGATGGACTCGTGGGTGTCGGTGATGCCGCTGGCGGCGCAGGCGCTCACGAATTCCCGTCCGTAGATGTGCCCGCAGACCGGTTTGCCGCGCTTCAAGGCCGCCGCGAGGATGGCGTGGCTGCGCGGGTCACCCATGGCCACGTGCACGAAGTCCATCTTCTCGCCCAGCGCCGCGGCCTCGGGCCAACGGTCGAAGAGCGCGCCGATCTTCTCGGCGGTCAGGTCGCCTCCGGCAGTTTCGAACTGCGGACCGGTGGCGGGCACGGTGCTCGGGACGGTGAGGAAGATGTTCAGCGGCGCCCGCCGGGCGTCTTCGAGCATCCACTCGATGCCCTCGGAGTCGCAGACGTTCCCGATCTCATGGCTGTCGCAGAAAATGGAGGTGACGCCGCTGAGCAGGGCCGCCTCGGCATAGGCGCAGGCGGTCATCATCGACGATTCGATATGGATGTGTGGGTCGACCAGGCCCGGGGCCAGGATGCCGCCACCGGCATCGAAGAACCGCGCCCCGGAATTTTTGGGGCAGGAGCCCGCGGGCTTCAAAGCGGCGATGCGGCCGGCGCTGATCCAAATCTCCCGCTGGTCATGGATGCGCTCGGTGTAAGTCGAAAGCACTCGAGCCCCGGTGATCACCAGGTCCGGGGCCTGCCGCCCCATGGCCACTGCGGCCAGGCGTTGGGTCAGGGTATGCAGCGGGGCGACGGAGAAACGGGTCAGTGTGCTCATGCTGGGGGTGTGCCGCCGGGCACGGCCTCAGTCCTCGACCAGAAGGCCCCGCGAGTCAAGGGAGGGAGTGTTCAACACACCGAAACGGGTCAGAGGAATCGACCCCATTGGGCTCGTCCGGTCACGCCAGCACGCCGCGCCCGCAGCAGTGCTGCGCCGAGAGCAACCCCGAGGGTGGTTGCCAGACACAGCCCGGCGATGATCACTGTCAGTCGCCAATCGCCGCCCCAATGGCGCAATCCCCAGACGGACAAGCCCGTGGCCAATCCGGCCGACAGCGCCGCGCGGGACCACGAGGCGCGCAGCATCGCCCAGGGGGATCGGCCGCTGGCCCGGGCGAACTCGAGGTGGAGCGGCAACAAGGTGCTGCCGGACGAGCCTGCGATGAAGGCGATGACGATGCCCATCGGTCCCAACCACCAGCCCAGGGGAACGCTGAAGGCCAGGCAGCAGGCCAGTTCGCGGCGCATCAATCGCGCCAGCAAGTCCATGTGGCCGTGGCTGAACATCCAATAGCCGGGCTGCGAGGCGATGCCCATGATCAGGTAGCGCAAGGCGAAGAGCGACGTCAGCACGGCCCCACCGGAGAAATCCTGGGCCTTGTAGTCGGTGATGAAGGCCGGGATGCACAGTGCCGAAACGGCCATGGCCCCGCCCCAGAGCCATCCATTGAAGCGCAGGACCCCCTCGGCGATGGTCTCAGCCTTGTCGGTCTTGGCTGCCAGGATGGGCCAGACCGCATCATCGGCCGACTGCAGCAACAAGCGCAGTTTGCTGAACAGGTTGGCCACCAGCAGGTACTGGCCGACGAGCTTTCCCTGACACAGCCAGGCCACCAGCATGGCGTCGAAGGTGTAGACCAGCAGGGTCCAGAATTGGAAGCGCATCAAGCCTGAGGACTCGGGCCAAAGTTCCTTGAGACGGTCTGAATCTTCCCGGCTCCACGCGAAGTCCAGCAGGCGGAGTCCCGGGGCCTCGGCTCGAATCACCGGTGCGGCCAGGGCCATGGCCGCGAGGCTCGGCAGGCTTTGGGAGAGCACGAAGGACCAAATCCCGAGGCCCGCCCGAAAGCCGATCCACAAGATGCCAATGGATGCCCATGCCATGCAGAGCTGGAGCATGAACATCCGCCGTTGTTGGCCCAGGCCGGTGAGCAGTTGCAGGAAGGCCGAACCCAGGGCCACGACTCCGCTCACTGCGCCCAGCAGGGGATAGAAGGCCCAGGGGAGGTGGAGCGATCGGGCATTGGGAGTGAGCGAGTAGGCGCAGAGGATGACCGTGCCCAGCACGGCCACGGCAGCGCAGAACCACGAATAGAGGCGCTGGCCAAACTGCAGCATGCGGAAGGTTTCCTCATCGCGGGCGCGTCCGAGGATCCTCCGGTTGAGCGTGTTGCGAAATCCGCCGTCGAGGGCGGGCAGGCTTCCCAAAACCAATAAAGCAGCGCTGATCAGCCCGAACAGCTCCACCGAATCGAACATCCGGATCGTCAGGAGCGACACCAGAGCCCAGGAAAGGTAGGCTATCGCGCGCCAGAAAACGGTTTGGACAAAGAGGGAACCCAGCACTGCGGTGGACCCTATCAGTGGCGATTCCCGGCAGCCATTGCTGTCTTCCATTGTTGGGTGACCGTGAAGAAGTCGGGTGCGTTCAATTTCTGTCATCGGCCCGGCTTGTGGACGGGCCATGGAGAACCTGGTCGCACCGTGTGAGGCCCTGTCGGCGAGGGGGGGCGTTGGACTGGAATTGGGGTGGTGTTGAGCTCGTGTTGAGCTCGTGTTGGCTTGCCTCGCCAGAGGCACTCCGGTAGGGCCGGTGGGACATGACCGTTGATGCATCGGCTTCGGCCTTCACTTCCCAGCGTGGGCGCATCCTGGTGATCCGGGGCGGGGCCGTGGGCGACTTCATTGTCACGCTGCCCGTGTTGGCGGCGTTGCGGAGCCAGTTCCCTCAGACTCGATTGGAGGTGCTGGCCTACCCGCAGGTTGCCTCACTGGCCGTCCGGGCCGGATTGGCCCATGAGGCGCATGCCATCGAATCGCGCCCCTTGGCCGGATTCTTCGCCCGCAAGGGGGTGCTCGACCCTCAGGAGTCCGAGCGGTTTTCCCGCTGCGACGTGATTTTCACCTATTTGTACGATCCCGATGGGATTTTCCGCGAAAACCTGGCCCGGGTGACTCGGGCGCAAATCATCCAGGGCCCACACCGGCCGGCGGAAACCTCCGGAGTTCCGGCTTCGGTCCAATTGCTCGAACCTTTGGAACGGCTCGCCATTTTCGATGCCGATCCGGTGCCGCGCCTCCGCTGGCCCGGGATGGGAGGCGGTCCTGAACGGTGGATTGCCCTGCATCCGGGCAGCGGGAGCGTCAGCAAGAACTGGCCTCTGGAGCGCTGGATGGAACTCGTCGGTCGCTGTGTGGCCGAGACGGATTGGAATTGGATGCTCACGGGCGGCGAGGCCGAGACCGACGCCCTCGACCGTCTGGAGCGGTTGATTCCGCCGGCGCGACGCAGGGTGTTGCGGGGTCACTCGTTGGAATCAGTGGCTGAACACCTGTCCCGTTGCCGGGGATTCCTCGGGCATGATTCTGGGATCACCCACCTCGCAGCGGCCGTGGGTATTCCATGTCTGGCGCTGTGGGGCCCTTCCAACGAGTCGATTTGGCGGCCCATGGCCCAACCGGGTCAACGGATCCAGACTCGCTCCCATCCTGGCGGGCTGGCCGACTTGTCGATCGATGACGTGTGGGCCAGCCTGAACTCGCTGCTGAGTTGAGGTTTGAGAGTTCGTTCGGGCTTCCGGGGCTGGTTGTGCAAGAAGCGTTCGAGACCTGAAGACCTGAAAAAAACCGCAAAAACCCGTTGCGAATCTCTCTGAAAACGGGCTTCGTTCACGGCTCCGGTCGGCAGGTTTTTACCCCGACTGGTGTCTTGAGTGCCGAGGTACCCAAGACGTGAGCCTGAACGCGTATCACTCTGGAAAGAGTTTTCGCCAGGTCCAGGAAGGAGCTGAATTTTGAAGTGAGCGAAGTCAAACTGAAGAAGGGCGAGCCCGTGGATCGCGCGCTGCGCCGCCTGAAGAAGAAGGTGGACCGCGAGAACACTCTCCGTGACGTGCGCATGAAGCGCCATTACGAGAAGCCCAGTGAAACCAAGCGTCGTAAGATGAAGGTTTCCAAGTTCTCCGCGATGCTGTCGGCCCGTTATGCCGACCAGTAACGGTCGATAGCGTGGCACGACCGCTGCAAGGCGGTTTGCTTTCAACAGGGCCGGATGCTTTCCTTCGGGAACGCATTCGGCCTTTTTGTTTCCGGACAGGAGTCTGGAGACCTGATTTTAAAGCCGAAGGACCTTACATCATGTATTCCCTATCCACCTGCTGGAACTCGAGCCGCCACCAAGACGGAGGCGACATGCTGCGCGAGATCCGGGACCTGGGCTTCGAATATGCCGAGTTGAGTCACGGCATCCGTGTCAGTCTGGTGCCCGGCATCATCGACGCCGTGGAAGCGGGCGTGATCAAGATCAGCACCCTGCACAACTTCTGCCCGCTGCCCATGGGCGTGAACCACGCCGCGCCCAATCTCTTCAAGTTCTCGGCCTCCGAAAAGCGGGAGCGCGATTTGGCTTGGAAGCATTCGATCAAGACCATCGAGACGGCGGAGCGTCTGGGAGCCAAGCTCATCGTGCTGCACTCCGGTGCTGTCGATCTCTCTGGCTTCTTCGGAGATCCCCATTATCAGGACAAGCTCGAGGCCCTCGCCGCGGCCGGAAAACAGGATTCACCCAAGTACTCCAAAATGCTCGCCGAGTTGGAGCAGCGTCGCGAAGCCCGCAAGGAGAAGCCCATGGAGTTGGCCATCGACATGATCCGTCGCTTGGCGGAAGTCGCCGGCGAGAAAAAGCTCATGCTGGGCATTGAAAACCGGGAATCCGTCGAAGAAATCCCCTTCGACCACGACATGCTCTTCTTCCTCGACCAGTTGCCGGACAACGTCCGCTACTGGCATGACTGCGGACATGCCCAGATCAAGCACCAGATGGGTTTCATCGACCATCGCATGCACTTGGAGAGTTTGTCCGAGCGCTTGGGCGGGCTTCATATCCATGACGTGGTGCTCACGCCCGATGGAGCCCACGATCACGCGCCGCCCGGAGCTGGCGTGATCGATTATGTGGCCCTCAAGCCGTTCGTGGGCCCAGAGCATATCAAGGTGATTGAATTGAACCCCGGTGTGGCTCCCGAAGATGTGACCCAGGGGCATGCCCATATTCGGTCCGTCTGGGGGCCGGAGTAGTTCGAATGGATCCTCGGCCCGACAACTCCTCCCGAAGAACACTCGGGCAACTGGTCCGCTTAGCGGTCTGTGGACTGCTTTTGGCGGTGATCTTCCACGCGATCTTTTGCAACGAGGCGCAGATCGACCTCCTGGCCCAGGGCAAGCCCGAGGCTTGGAATGCGATGGGGCGTTGGGAACAGCGTCAATACGCGTGGACGCATAGCCCGTCCAAGCTCCTGGAGATGGCTCGCAGGTTGGATTCCGGGAGTCTGGGGCTGGCCTTTGGTCTTTGCGGAGCCCTGATTTTCCTGGGAGGACTGCGTTGGCGGGAAGCCTTGCGGGTCCAAGGTCTCGAATTGCCTTTGGGCGAAGTGACCCGCCTCTCATTCGTCGCCCATTTCTTCAATGCCTTCCTGTTGGGATCCACCGGAGGCGATGTCTGGAAGGCCTACGCGGCCGCACGAAGCACCCGCCACAAAAAGGCAGAGGCGGCGCTCACGGTGTTCGTGGACCGCTTGATCGGTATCCTATCGCTGCTGGTGTTTGCGATGATCTTTGCTGTTCCCAACTGGCCGCTCTTCGTGCGGTTTCGTCGCTACGACGGGGTGGGTCTGGCGATCTTTGTCATGATGGTCGTGGCATTGATCGCGGCCGGTGCCGGATTCTTCACGGACATCCTCGCCGAAAACGGGAGGTGGAGCCGGTGGATGGGCCGTTTCCCGCAAATGAAGGGCCCCTTGCGCGCCTTGGCTTCGTGCCGGTTGTTTGGACGCAACCCGGGATTCCTTTGGCGGAGCGCCTTGCTGTCGATCGCCATCAATTTGGCCATCGTGGGAACCTTTGCGGCGCTGGCTTCCGGCTTGGGATTGCAAATTCCCCGATGGAACTTGTGGTTCGTGGTGCCGGCAGTGGTGTGCTTGGCGGCGTTGCCCATCACCCCCAGTGGCCTGGGCGTTCGTGAGAACTTCTTCGTCCTTCTGCTCGCCGTGGACTTTCCGGGTTTTGGGGTTAAGCCGGCCGAGGCCTTGTCGCTGTCTTTGCTGGGTTACACGTTGAACCTGGCCTGGAGCGCCATCGGTGGGCTTGTGTACCTCACGGTTCGCAAGTGCATCCCGCCCGAGTCGTAGCTTGCCGGATTGCCGCATGCGTCCAGACTGTCGTCATGCGTTTCACAGTGGCGACGGCGGTTTCGGCCTTGGCTTGGATGATGGCCGGTTGCGGCAAGGATGAGGTCCGGGTGTATCAGGCGCCTCAAGAGGCCCCGGCGGTGGCCGCCGCCGATGCTCAGGCTGGTAGGCCTCAGGATGCTTCGGTTTCCCCCGCTTCTGGATCCGCGTCTTCTCGATCTGCGACGGCAGAGGCCGGCGCTTCGGAACGTCCAGCTGTGCCGTGGACCGTGCCCGCCGGTTGGGAAGAAAAGCCCGCCTCGGGAATGCGCGTGGCCAGCTATGGCGTGAAGCGTCCGGATGGGCGATCGGCGGATATTTCGGTGGTGGCCATGGGCGGTGGTGCCGGGGGTGAGCTGGAAAACGTCAACCGCTGGCGTGACCAGATTGGGTTGGAGCCGGCGACCGAAGCGGACTTGGCCGGACTGCGTTCCCTCATTCCGGCCGGCAATCGCCAGGTGGTGGTGTACGAGTTGGACGGCAAGAAGGCGGTGCTCGACGGCAAGTATGCCGCGCGCACGCTGGCAGCCATCTTGCCCGCTGGTGAGATGACCGTGTTCTTTAAGATGACCGGCGAGAATGCACTGGTGGCCGAGCAGAAGCCCCAGTTTCTGGCGTGGTTGAAGTCGGTGGATACGGGCGGCGGCAGCGGCGGCAGCGCCGAACCGGCTCCCGAAGCGCCTTCGGCAGCCTCGTCGGCCCCGGTGTCCGGTACAGCCTCGGCCGCTCCGGTGGGCTCAACCGCCTCGTCCGGTTCGGTCGCTGGCGGCGGGACCGATGGACTCCCGAATTGGCAGGTGCCCTCTGGCTGGAAAGCCGCCGGCCCGAAGCCCATGCGCTTGGCGTCCTTTGACATCCCAGATGCTGCCGGCAATGGCGATGTTTCCATCAGCAAGCTCAACGGCGATGGCGGCGGGCTTCTGGCCAATGTGAACCGCTGGCGCGGCCAAGTGGGGTTGGCGCCGTTGGAAGCCTCGGCCTTGGCGGCCAATTCAACGGCCTTGACCACGGCCGGTGGTGACAGCGGCACTTGGGTCGAATTGAAGGGCGCCGACAAAACCATCCTCGGAGCGATCGTCGCCCGGGACGGGGTTTCGTGGTTTTTCAAGATGACCGCGCCCTCCTCGGTCGCCGTCCAAAACCGCGAAGCCTTCGAGAAGTTCGTGCGCTCGGTTCGCTTCTAATGGGGGGCAAACCTCTCGTCCTTTCGAGAAACGAAAGATTCCGGCGCACTTTCCAAGAATTGATTCAATCGAACCTGATCGGCCACCGTCCGAACCTCTGTCCATGCTTTCCAAGGTATTCCAGTTCCTGTCGTCCCTGCGCCTGACCGTGGTGCTGTTGGGATTGGGTGTCGCCGTGGTGTTCTTCGGGACGTTGGGCCAAACCAGCGATGGTCTTTATGTGGCCCAGGAGCGGTACTTCCGCAGTTGGTTCGCCTACTGGACGCCGCATGGATCGGCCTTTCCGGTGGTGCCGCTGCCCGGCGGATACCTCTTGGGAACGATGCTGGTCATCAACCTGATCGTGGCCCATTTCACCCGCTTCAAATGGACCTGGTCCAAGAGCGGCATCTTCATGACCCACATTGGCATCATCTTGCTGCTGCTGGGGCAATTGGCCACCGACATGCTGGCCCGCGAGAGCATCATGAGCTTCCGCGAAGGGGACACACGGAACTACTCGGAGTCTTCCATGGACTTCGAATTGGCCGTACTCCGCAGTGCTGGCAGCAACACCCTCGACCAGGTCGTGGCCATCCCCGCCTCACGCTTGAAGCCGGGGGCCGAACTGCGCCACGAGTTGCTGCCCTTTGCTGTCCGGGTGAAGGAAGCCTATGAAAATGCCCGGATCCGCCTGCGCGCCCCGGTGATGGACTCGAATCGCCCGCCGGCGGCGACCCAAGGCGTGGGCGCCCGGATTGTCATCGATGAGCAACCGCCGACGCGCACCATGGATGCCCGCAATGTGCCGGCCGCGGTGATCGAGCTTTCGGGGCCATCGAGCCTGGGCACTTGGGCGATCTCCGGCGAACTCAAGCCCCAGACCGTTACTGTGGAGGGAACGGAGTGGCGCCTCGAGTACCGCCCGGTGCGCGATTACAAGCCCTTCGCACTGACCTTGCTCAAGACCACCCACGAGACCTACCCAGGCACGGACATCCCGAAGAACTTCCAGAGCCGGGTTCGGTTGCGAAACACCGAGTCCCGCGAAGACCGCGAGGTGGACATCTACATGAATTCGCCGTTGCGGTACGGCGGCTACACGTTCTTCCAGTATCAAATGGGCAAGGAGCAATTGGCAGACGGCGGCCGCGGCACCAGTGCCTTGCAGGTGGTGCGTAACCCGTCGTGGATCACCCCTTACCTCGGCTGCATTCTGGTGGGCGTGGGCCTGCTGGTTCAGTTCCTCCTGCACCTCACCAAGTTCATCGCCCGCCGCAAGCCCCAGGTCGCCTGAAGCTCCCTCTGCTGGAATTCGATTCCTCCCAACGCGCACCGCCTGAACCATGAAACAACGCCTTTCCCTGATCATCACGGCGATCTTTGCACTTTGGATCCTGGGTGCCCTGATGCCCCGGCGTGACCGCGACTACGCCTTCAGCGCCGTGGGTCGGCTTCCAGTGGTCTTCAATGGCCGCCTGCAGCCCTTCGATTCGCTGGCTCGCAATTCGTTGACCCGCATTCGTGAAAAAGAGACAGCCAATCTGGAGCCGACCAAGGCGTGGTACGAGCGGCCCAAAATCATTTCGGCGACCGAATGGTTGATGACGCTCATGACCCGGCCTGAAGCCGCTGACGGCTGGAAGGTCTTCCGCGTGGATCACCCGGAGCTCAAGGCGCTGCTCAAGTTGCCGGAGCCCAACCCCGCAGCCGGCGAGGACGGCAAGCACTACTCGTGGAACCAGTTTGGCGAGACGGGCCTCAAGCAAATCGAGGAAAGCGCCCGGAACATCCAGGAAAACAAAAAGGATTCGTCGCTCCGCAACGCCTTCGACAACGCCACCCTGGGGTTGTACGAGGCCATGACCCTGTACTTGCGCCTCAAGAACACAGTCCACCCGCAGGATACCGTCCGCTTTGCCGCCGAGATTGCGGACTATCAGAAAACCATCCCGGCCGGCGTGAAGGCCTTCCAGCAGCGCATGACCGGTTCCGGGGACTTCGACACCAATGCGCTCACGGAGGTGTTCGGCCATGCTGAGCGGTATTTCGTCACGCTGCGCGGCGAGCCGCCGCTGTTGATTCCTCCGGCGAACGGGGGCGATTCCTTTGCCTGGCAGCGCATGGGCGAGGCCTTGCTGGAGCCCAGCTTCGGGGCGCCCTTGCTCAAGCACTTGATGCGCGTGCCCAAGGCCGAACTTTCGCCCGAAGCCGCAGCTGAAGGCATCCGGTCTGCAGGCACCCGGCCGCTGTCGCCGGCGGTGGGACATTGGGCGGCGATGGCCGATGCCTTCCGAGAGGGACAAGTCGCGACCTTCAATGCCACAGTGGCCCGTTATCAGACCTACTTGGAGTCGCTGCGCCTGGGAGCGGCCCTAACCAAGTCCGCGCGTGAGCAGCTTTACAATGGCTTCGCGCCGTTTTCGAAGGCGGCCTCGCTGTACATCGTGGCCTTTCTCTTCGGTTGCGGATTCTGGTTCAACTTCGCCGAATGGAGCCGCAAGACCTCATTGCGGCTGGTGCAGTTGGCCTTCGTGGTTCACACACTGGGGCTCATCGCCCGGATGTGGCTGGAGGGTCGGCCGCCGGTCACCAATCTCTACAGCTCGGCCATTTTTATCGGATGGGGCGCGGTCGGCCTCGGGCTGATCCTTGAATCGTTCTGGAAAAACGCCATCGGGTTGGCGGTGGCCACCGTGATTGGTTTCTCCACCCAGATCGTGGCCCACAATCTCGCACTCGGCGGTGACACCATGGTGATGCTCCAGGCGGTGCTCGATACCAACTTCTGGCTCGCGACTCACGTGGTCATCGTGACGCTGGGCTACGCAGCCACCTACGTCGCGGGCTTCTTGGCCATCTTGTACGTGGTGCTCGGATTCTTCACGAAGGTCATGACCGCCGACATGGGCAAGAGCCTCTCCCGTATGGTGTATGGCATCCTGTGCTTCGCCACGCTGTTCAGCTTCGTGGGCACCGTGCTGGGTGGCATCTGGGCCGACCAGTCGTGGGGGCGCTTCTGGGGCTGGGATCCCAAGGAAAACGGGGCCCTGATCATCGTGCTGTGGAATGCGCTCATCTTGCACGCCCGCTGGGGTGGCATGGTTCGGGAGCGCGGTATCATGAACCTCGCGATCTTCGGAAATATCGTCACCAGTTGGTCGTGGTTCGGCACCAACCTGCTGGGTGTGGGGCTCCACAGCTACGGGTTCATGAGCGGGGCCTTCACGGCGCTGATGGTGTTCGTGGCCAGCCAATGCGTGCTGATCGGTCTCGGGCTGATTCCGCAGGCGAAGTGGCGGAGTTTTTCGGCGGTCTCGAGCGCTGCAGCCCGGACGGGTTCGGCCGCGGTTTGAGCGGCGATCGCTCTTCGAACGGAATCGCAAGCGACATGGACATCACCGAGAACCTGAAACGTCTGGGAGTCGTGGTGCCTCCGGCTCCGGCTGCGGTCGCCGCCTATGAGCCGTGGGTGCGCACCGGCGATCTGGTGTTCACTTCGGGGCAGTTGCCCTGGCGCGACGGCGTGATGGCTTACGCAGGCCGGCTCGGTGCCGAACTCACGGTGGAGCAAGGGTATCAAGCGGCCCGACAGTGCGCGCTCAACGCCTTGGCCCAGCTCCAGGCGGCTGCTGGTGGCGATATTAATCGGGTCCGTCGTCTGGTGCGCGTGGAAGGCTATGTTCACTGCGCCGCGGGATTCCGTGGGCATCCGCAAGTGCTCAATGGGGCCTCCGATCTGTTCAACGCGGTTTTCGGTGCCCGCGGAGCCCATGCTCGGTTGGCCATCGGGGTCTCCGACATGCCGCTGGATGCCGCCGTTCAGATCACCGTCACCGCCGAGGTCGACGAGCCTTCCCAGTAGAGGAGCCTCCGGCCAGGGAAGGGGCGGTAACGGTCGGTAATGAATGCCCACCGGTTCAATCATCGGGCCCTTGCGGGATCGATGGATCGATGGATCAAGGCTTCAGACGGGCCTGCTTCAATTCCACCAAGCCATCCTCCAACCCGGCGCAGCGCACGTCGAAGGTCACGGTTTGGCCGGCTTCGAGGAGTTGCCACTTCGAGCGGTTGTTCTCGGCGATCAACGTCCGCCCGTCGCGTCGCGTGTGGAAGGCTGGGATTTTGTCGTCGATGCGCCATTCGCACACCGGTCGCACGGCGGGGTCTGGCGTTTCCAGGAAGACCCGGACATTGCGGCTGACGATGCCCCGCTCCATGCGTTCCACCACGCCCGTCACGCGGAACGAGCGTTTTTGATAGCGGGCGTTGGCCGCCGGGATATCGGAGCGGTAGTGATTCACCAGTTCCCAAACGCTGACCTCTTGACCGGTCGTCACTGGGGGTAATTGTGCCGCCGGGGCCGGAGGTATGAGGCCCGCCCACCGCGCGGTTTGAAGCGCTTCAAACACGGGCTTGGCTGCGGCCAAGAGCATCGGAACCGTCAGCGGTTGGGCCTGGTTGGTTGCCGAGTTGGATGGCGCAGTGGCTGCGCTGGAGGGGAGAGAGGCGGTACCTCGAAGACGGGAATTCTCGAGGGTCAGGCGTTTCAAGGCCGCCTCGGTGTCGAAACCTAGTCGTCGTCGCAGCGGTTCGGGCACCTCGAAGAAATACAACTGCGTCTGGCCCCCGGAGTGCTGGAGTTCCAAGCGGTCTTCATCCAGACGCCGAACGGTTGCCTCGCGGAAGGTTCGGCCATCGAGGGTGACCACCTCTTCGGCCACCGCCGCGTGCATCAGGCAAATCCAGAAGATTCGCAGAGCCCAGGTACATTGCATGGGTTCAAGGCAACCGGAGGCCGTGCCCGCCGTCAATTGGCAGTGAACGATCTTCTCTGAACTACAGGGTGCCGGAACCGCAGGGCCCTGGTTGGAACGATTCGATTGGATCAGTCACGCCCGTTTCTCAGCATGGGCACGGTTTGCAAAATTATTGGAACTTGCCGTTGGGAATATTGGGCAATTTTCTGATCATATACGTTGAATTGATCGTACGACAACTATGTGAAATACGCTTGTTTGCGGAGTATCGGGTGAACCTGTTACAAACAGCTGTGAGTCATTTTTCAGCGGAACTGACTGCTTTAATTGAGCAACAGTTTGAAGGAAGCCAACTCAAGTTCGGCCGCGCCGTCGGTATTGATCAAAGCATGGTCAGTCGCCAATGCGCCGGGTTGTCCCTGCCGGATCGGGCTACCATTCACCGTTTGACTCAGGCGCTCACCGAGTTCCAAGTGATCCCGTTGGTGGTGGCCTACCTCCAGGACCATTGTCCGATGTCGATTCGAAACAAATTATCCATTCATCCAGCAGCCCCGATGGAGGCTTTGGCATCGGTTGAAAACCTCCAGATTGACATCGGTGCGCTCTCGGTTCGGCAACGGCGCATTGTTCGGGAATTGTTGGCGATGATCACCGCCGATCCTGAGGCCACGGCATTCTTGGCGGCAGTGCTCAAGTTTTCGGACAGGCCTGCCGATGAGTAGTTGTTTGTGCAGATGAGGTGTCCTGAGTCAGGCGTAAAGTGGATGAATGGTCGAAAAGTCTGAACGTACCCTCAGACCTGTTGGCTAATTACTCATTGAAACAGATTGAGTAGTTCAAACCGAAAATTTATGTTGTCTAATTATTTAAATGTTTGAATGCGTTGACCGCAAACATGCGAAAATTTTTGCAACAAAATAAGAGATGGGCGCAGTGTTTAGAGACTCAACGGCTCGCCCTCCGGATGGCGATGAGGTTGTGTTTTGATGAGCACTTCTTGGAATTTTAGTCGCTTGGGCGAGGGATCGAAATCCTGGGTGGATTATCTGCGTGATCCATCGCGTCCGCGGGTGGCTGCGTATGGAGCCTCTGCGGTAGTGCGCGCCATGGGTGGGGGCTTGCCGGACACCACCCTGCGACTGATCGGCTCCCTCGAATCGTTGGAGGTGGTCATGGGTTCTCTGATGCACCCCGTTAATGGTTTGCTCGATCCCAGCGGTATGCGCCTTTCACCGGCCTTCACATGGAGTCGAGGTGATGTATTGGCGTCGATGGGAGGTATGCAAGTGCCCATTGATGAGTTGATGGCAGAGGCTCGGTCTCAGTCGCAGACCGATGCAGTGCAGCACTTCCAAATAGCGCGTGAGGCCTTTGGTGAGTGCCGTTTCCGGGAGAGCCTAGAGGCCTTGAAGTTGGCCTTGAAAACCGGTCCTGGCCTGATGGCGGCGGGAAGGCTGGCTTGGCGTATCCACCTGCTCCGCGCCTTGGTGTTGCTGGGTTCGGATCACAACACCGATCCCGAATTGATCAATCCAGCCGAGGCGGAGCAGTCCTTCCTCTTGGCGGCCCGTTTTGCACGCAGCGAATATCGATTGGATGCCGCTCGTGCTCTCTTGGGAGCGGGTTGGGCCGCCTATGTGAAGGAGGGTCCTCAGGACGCTCAGAACGATCGACGGATCAGTTCCGCGTTGACCTATACCGACGAAGCCCTCGACCTCGATGACCAACTGGTCGAGGCACAATTCCAGACAGCCAAATTCCGCATGGCGAAAGACGAGCCGGACCAGGCCCTCTACGGTCTCCGCTGGTTACCGATTTCGGCTCGTGTGCTGTTGCTCAAGGCGGCGGCCGATGGAGATTTTCGGCACCATTCCGGAAAGCTGGACGCGTTTCTGAACGCATTGCGTGGAGAGCAACAGGCCAAGATCAATTCGGAAGTGGTTCCCATCGCCTCCCGTATGCGGCAATGGATGGGTTGCAGTCGCGAGTTGGCCGAAACTCCTGCTGCGCAGCGCCTAGTGGATTTGGCGGAAGGATTCCAAGCTCGCGGGTTGCTGGAGGTGAATCAGTACTATGGATCGGGTTACCGGGAGGACCATGATTTCCTGCGGGAATCCTTCCTCGAGGTGAGTCGGACCGTTTCCAAGGAATGGAGCGAAGAGGTGGCGGAACCGGCCAGCGATGCAGTGGCCAATCCCGCCCAAGAGCGGCGTCAGACCATCCAGCATGTGGATCAGGAGCTTGAATACCAATTCCTGAACGGCTTGGGTGAAGTTGTCACCACTTACCGGGGAGCTCCTGGAACCCGTAAGGAATTCCAACTGCCTCCCGGCAACGGCCCCCAGAGTCTGGCCGTCCGCTGGATCCCGCCGGGGCGTTTTGTCATGGGTAGTCCGTTCAACGAACCCGGTCGTGAACTCGATGAAGTGCCCCACAGTGTGACCTTGTCGACCGGGTTCTTCTTTTCAGAAACGTTGTGCACCCAAGGTCAGTGGTCATTGCTCATGCCCCACAACCCCAGCAAGTTCCGGGGGGCTGATCGGCCGGTGGAGCAGGTCAACTGGGAGGAAGCTCGTGAATTTGCGCGGAAGTTGACGGAGTTTCACCACAGGTCGGGTCTCATTTCGGTTGGATGGCGTTGGGATCTGCCCACCGAGGCCCAGTGGGAGTACGCCTGCCGCGTCCGCAAGCCCGGACAGTTCCATGGAACTGCCGATTCGGTGGCGTGGTACGAGCAAAATTCAGAAAAGAGGACCCATCCGGTCGCGGCCAAGCAGCCCAATGCTTGGGGACTCCATGACATGCACGGCAACGTGGGCAAGTGGTGCCTCGATTGGTATGGTCAGTACCCGTTCGAGTCGGTGAGCAATCCGGCAGGTCCGGCCTTTGGCACCTTCCGGGTGTATCGCGGCGGTGCCTGGAGCGACGCGGCCCGTTGCTGCCGATCCGCCTATCGCGCGCGCAGCGTTCCCGATTTCTGCAGCAGCAACATCGGTTTCAGCCTCGTCCTGTCAGGTCCCCTCAGCGAGGCGTTGCCGGAGCCCACTCGTTGAGTCGGCGTTGATCGTCGCCGGCTGTGGAGGAGTTGATAAGCCCCGAAGGATCGATTCCTCCCAGTCGCTCCAGCACTTCGCCGATGAAATACAGCGAACCGGTCACAGCGACGAACGGTTCGCGAGCGACGGCGCGAAGGGCCTCTTCCACGCTGGCGCAGGCGCGAACGGCCCGGCCGCAACGGGCTTCTTGAAGCGCCTCGCGGAGCTCCTCCGGTTGGACTGTGCGGTGGCTCGAAACCGGGGCGACGACCAATCGGGAGGCGGCCGGAGCCAAGTGGGTAGCCATCTCGCGCCACGCCTTGTCGCGCAGCATGCCCACCACCATCACGGGGTGGCGGTCCGGGAAGTGGTCGTTCAGCGCCCGTCGGAAGGCGGCCACGCCATCCGCATTGTGGGCCCCATCGAGAAGCCAGGTTTGTTCGCCGCGTTGAAAGACTTGCATGCGCCCAGCCCATAGAGTGTTGGCCAGACCCTGGGTCAGGTGTTCATCGGAAACCGGAAGGAAGGCACGGAGCAGGCGGACGGTGACCACGGCTAGGGTGGCATTGACTCGCTGATGCGGCCCGAGCAGGGAGACCGGCCAAGTCATTCGACTGACGGCGGCTGCGTCCACCACCACGCAATGGGAGTCGAGTTCCCGGGCCCGGTATTGGATCACGGCCAGAGCATCGGCCCGATCCACCGAGGTCAGGATCGGCACGCCGGGCTTGATGATGCCGGCTTTCTCGGCGGCGATTTCACCCACGGTGCCACCCAGCACTTGCATGTGGTCCAACCCGATGGAGGTGATGACCGAAGCCAGCGGGGTGACAATGTTCGTCGCATCAAGCCGCCCGCCCAGCCCCGTCTCCCAGAGCACCACATCGACGGCCGCCTCGGCGAAGGCCATGAGGGCCACGACCGTGGTGAATTCGAAGAAGGTGGGAGTCAGGTCGGCGGGCATTCGCTGCCGCAGCTCTGAGACCAGACGGGCGAGGGTTTCTTCGGGCAACGGTTGGCGGCCTACCTGGATGCGCTCGCCGAAGCGCACGAGGTGCGGCGAGGTGTAAAGGCCAGTGCGGAACCCGGCCGCCCGGTACATGCTTTCGAGGAAGGCACAGGTCGATCCCTTGCCGTTGGTCCCGGCGACATGGATGAAGCGCAGGCGGTCTTGCGGATGGCCCACCGCCGCCGCCAGACGCCGGGTGGATTCCAATCCGGGTTGGAACCCGAATTGGCTCAACTGGTGCAGGTAGGCGAGTGCCTCGGCCGGGGTCACGGGAAGCAACGATTACAAGTCGACCCACGATCCGGTGGCGGCCGAATGCAAGGCCGCGTCCATCACGGCCTGGGTTTGGGCACCGTCATGGAAGGTGACGCTGCATGGGCGTTGTTCCCGGATGGCGTGGATGAATTCCACTGCCTGATCGTAGCGGAAGGACACCAGCGGATCGCCCACCCCGGGATCGCGCGGTGAACCGGGCCACACCCAGAATTCGCGGGGCACGGACAGGGGAGCCATGCCCGGTCCGCCGAGCTTGCCAAACTGCAGTTCGTTCCACTTGCCGGTGGTGAACTCGAAGCTGGCCTCGCTGCCGTTGATTTCCACGTAGTCGAGGCTGCGCCAGCTCTCGTTGCGGCCGCTGGCCAGCTTCGAGCTTTCCAGCACGCCGGTGGCACCATTGTGGAAGTCGGCCAGGATGCCCACCCAGTCGTCCGTGTCGTTGGGCTTGCCGTCGCGAATCGGGGTGAGGTTCTTGACGTGGGCCACCATGCGCTTCATGGGGCCGATCAGGTGATGGGCGAAGTTGATGCGGTGGCTGAGCATGTCACCCAACTCTCCGGTGCCGGCGAGTTTCTTGACCATACGCCAACCCAAGTTGCGGGTGCCCCAGTCTTGCAGTCGGCAGGAGCGATAATGACGAGGCTCGCCGAGATCACCCTGGTCGATGAGGTGGCGCAAGTAGCGCATGGCCGGCACGAAGCGGTAAGTGAAGGCCGTCATGTGGCGCAAGCCTGCCGCGTCGGCGGCCCGGGCCATGGTGCGGGCTTCATCGGCCGCCATGGCGATGGGCTTCTCGCAAAGGATGTGCTTGCCGGCCACGATGGCGAACATGGCGATGGGGAAGTGCAGTAAGTTGGGTGTGGCGATGATGATCGCGTGCACGTCGTCCCGGGCCAGCAGTTGGTGGTAGTCGGTGGTGGTGACCGTGCAACCGGTGGCCGAGCTGGCTCGTTGCAGGGTGCCGGGGTCGCTGTCGCACAGGGCGGCGACGCGGACGTCGGGGCAGAGGGCCAGGCCGGGGAGGTGGTTCTGCAGGGTGATGCCGCCGCAGCCGATGATGCCGATTCCAAGGATGCTCATGTACGTGGTGACGCACGCTACCCGCGGATTCTCCAGAACCCAACCCTGAGATTCACCCTCGGGTTCACCGCAAACGGACGGTCTCTGAACCGTGGGCTTGGCTGCGGGTGTGGGCGGTGACTATGCTCTTCGCACATCCCTGTTCCTCGAAGGCATGAATCCTTGGCCTGTGCTCAGCCGTGCTTGCGTCCTGAATCCGTGGGGCGCTTGGGTTGTTTGGCTGATCTCCGGCTGGGTGACAGCGGCGCTCATGGCGGAGCAACCGTCGCGTCGAACCGGCTTCCTGCGCCTCGAAGCCACCCAAACCGGCGTCACCTTCTCCAACACCGTTCCCGCTGCACGACACCTCACCAACCAACTGCTGCTCGACGGGTCGGGGGTGACTGTCGCCGACGTGGATGGCGACGGACTCCTGGATGTTTTCTTCGGGGCCGCCGGTGGCCGTTCCTCGCTGTGGCGCAATCGGGGCGAGTGGCGCTTTGAGGACATCACCGACAAGGCCTTCCCGCAGCGACTGGAATCTCTCGGCGGGGATGTGACGGGTGTGGCGGCCGCCGATGTGACCGGGGATGGCCGGCCCGATCTGGTCCTCAATACCCATGCCGATGGGGTGCGCGTTTTGATCAATGACGGGCAGGGATCGTTTCGATTGCGCCCCTTCCCGCAAGTTTCCGCCCGCGGGGGGCATTCGCTGGCGTTGGCCGACGTGGATGGCGATGGCTGGATCGACTTGTATGTCTGCAATTATCGCCAGAAGGCCCTGATGGATATGCCCAATGCGCGGGCCACCTTCCGGCGTGAGGGGGATCGGACGGTGGTGGCCACCATCGATGGCCGCCCGACCACGGCCTCCGACCTGACGAACCGCTTCGAGGTCAACAGCTCCGGAGGCATCGAAGAACTCGGAGAACCCGATGTCCTGTACCGGAACGACCGGGGTACCGGATGGGTGGCCGTGCCTTGGACCGAGGGGGCCTTCTTGGACGCGGCGGGCAAACCCCTCCCGCATCCTCCCTTCGAATGGGGATTGGCGACACAGTTCTGTGATCTCAATGGCGATGGGAAGCCGGACTTGTACGTCTGCAATGATTTCCAGTCGCCCGATCGGATTTGGCTCAACCAGGGCGGTGGCGGGAAAGTGCGTTTCCGGGCCGCACCGCTGGCGATGGTGCGACATACGAGTTTGTTTTCGATGGGGGTCGATTTCGCCGACCTCAATCAGGACGGCCGATGGGATTTCACCGTGCTCGACATGCTCAGTCCCGACCCCGTGCGCCGGTTGACCTTGCTCGATGGGTCTCCCACGGTGGCCATCGATCCGGCCGATCCTCTGGCTCAAACCCAGCACGATGCCAACACGCTGTTCGTGCAGCGACCGGACGGTTCATTTGCCGAGATGGCGGCGTTTGCGGGCATCACGGCGACGGATTGGTCGTGGACCCCGGCCTTCATGGATGTGGACTTGGATGGTTTTCCGGACTTGCTGGTGACCACCGGCCAGGAACGCGGTTCGCGGGACCTCGATATCGCCGAGCAACTGAAGGCTTACCGGCGGACCGGGTTGCGGACCGACGCCCAACTCTTTCGGGAACGTCAGCGCTTCCCGAGGTTGTCGGTGCCCTTGCGGGCCTTCCGAAACCGCGGCGCGTCCGGCATGGATCGCCTGCCGGTGATGGAGGATTCGAGCGCGGCCTGGGGCTTTGATTTCGACGGGGTCAGCCACGGTCTGGCTTTGGGAGACTTGGACAATGACGGCGATTTGGATGTCGTGGTGAACCACTTCAATGCCCCGGCCGGGATGTATCGCAATGAAGCCCAGAGCGGGAGGGTGTCGGTGTTGCTGCAGGGACAGGCTCCCAATGTGCAAGCGGTCGGTGCGGTGCTGCGCTTTGCCTGGACGGGCCGTTCAAATGCCGTGCCGGTGCAACTGGCGCAGGTCACGGCCGGGGGGCGATATCTTTCGGGCGATGCCCCGGGCAAGACCTTTGCAGCGCCCGGTGCGGGATCCGGTCGCCTGGAGGTCCGGTGGCCTTCTGGCCGGGTCACGGTGCAGGAAGCGATCCCGTCCGGCGGACCGACCCTGAAGATTCAGGAACCGGCTTCGACGGTGACTGCACCATCAGCTTCCACACCCACGCCGGTTCCGGAGTCAACGCGGTTGGGGAAGGCGGAGCTCCCGAAGTCCGTGACTCGGTGGCGCTTTGAGGCACGGCTCTGGGGTGCGCTTTCGGGGTCTCCTGTTGAGGCTTCTGTTGGCCCTTCGAGCACGGAGGCATTCGCCCTACAGCCGTCGCTTCCGCGTCGTTGGCGGCCATCAGGTTCGGCCTTGGCGGTGGATCGTGGTGGGCCTTCGCAACGGGGGCTTTGGGTTGGAGGGAGCGGTGCTCACGGACTGCAGTACCGGATGCCGGCTGGTGAAGCTCCGGTTCCCGAAGTGGGACCTTCCTCGGCGGAGGTGACGTTGGTGTCAGGAGTGAGTGGTGTTCTGGCGGTCAACCCTGCGGGTAGGGTCTCAGCGGTCGTCGCAGGCGGGTCTGCCATTGCCTCAACGGGCCGTGTCGATTGGGTCTCAAAGGCCTCCGGTCAGCGTCAGTTCGTAGCCGCCGGGAACTTTGCGGTGGCTGCGGTTTCGGGTGAATTGCAGGGAATGCCCTCCGAGATCTTTCTCGGCGGTGCCGCGGTGCCGGGACAATTTCCCACGGCGTCACCCAGTCAATGGTTTCGTCGCGTGGGTGAAGGATACCGTTCAGTTTTGTCGGCCCCGTTGGGCCTGGTGTCGGGTGCGCGGTTTCTCAACGGGCCGTCGGGTCCTGCGACGGAAATGGTGTGCGTGTCGGACTGGGGTTCTCCCCGCATGTTTCGTCGTCGTGGAGACACTTGGGAGGCCATGGATCCGATGGTGTCTGCGCCGGGCGACGCCGAGTCATCCCTGCCACTGAGTCGCTGGACGGGTCAATGGCAGCGACTCGAGGTCACCGACCTCGACGGCGATGGGCAGGAAGACTTGATCCTGGGCAACTGGGGTCTCAACGGGTGGCAGTCGTTGATGGCGGGACCTCCGCGGTCGCCGGCCGGCCCGGTTCGGGAATTGCACCTCTTCCACGGGGCTTGGAACCAAGACGGTGTCACCGGGTGTCTGGAGGCTTACACAGCTCCCGACGGGCGCATCCTGCCCATGCGGGGCTTGCAAGAGATTGGGCCATTGTTTCCCGGCATCGCCGAGCGGTTCACCACCCATCGGGCTTACGCGCTGGCCACCGTGGAGGCCATTCTTGAAGGCCTGCCCTCGGCCAAAGTTTCTGCGCGCTGGCTCAGCTCGCTGGTGCTGCTGCGGCGCGGTGAGGGGTTCGAGGCGCGCCCGTTGCCGGATGCCGCTCAATTGGGCCCAATCCGGGCCATCGCACCTGGTGATTTCAATGGCGACGGACGCCGTGACCTTTTCGTGGCCATGGGTTTCGCGGGTCATGGTTTCCGAGGGCCTCGGGATGATGCCGGTGAGGGCTTGTTCTTGTTCGGTCGGGGTGACGGAAGCTTCGAGTCGGTGCCTTCCGGATCGTTGGGCTTCCGCTTGCTCGGAGAACCGCGCGATGTGGTGGCCGAAGATTGGAATGGGGACGGGGTGAGTGATCTGGTGGTCAGTGAAGCCGACGGGGGGCTCCAGTGGATCCAGAGTCGCAAGGCCGATTGACGCTTCGCAGGCGAGCCACCCACGACGGGAGAAAGGGCGCGGGAACCTCAGCCCGGATTCCGTCTCAGAACACCGCGCCCAACCATTGACCGCGCCAAGCCGTGACCGCGTGCCCCAGGAGTCGAACCCGATCGCCCCGGAGTTCTACCCCCACGGTGCCTCCCCGGGCGCTGGCCTGAAAACCCGTCAGCGCGGTGCGTCCGAGTCGATCGGACCAGTGGCAGGCCAGGGTACAATGGGCCGATCCGGTGACCGGATCTTCATCGATCCCGACTGCGGGCGCGAAGAAACGGCTGACGAAGTCGGCGCCGGCACGGTCGGAGCGGGCCGTCACGATGACGCCGCGTACAGGAAACGCGGCGAGGGCCTTGAAGTCGGGTTTCAGGGACCGGACCTCCTCGGCTGTAGTCACTTCGACCAACAGGTCTTCACGGCTCCGCCCCACCCAGACGGCAGAAACTCCCAGGGCCTCCAGAAGCCCTGGAAGCACGGGTGTTGCCTGGGCCGGTTGGGCCGGAAAATCCATGGCGATGCGGGCGTTCCCGGATGGACCGTCTTCGAGGCGGCAATGGAGTGGACCGCTGCGGGTTTCAAAGCACAGAGGCTGTGAGGCGGGCGCATCTCCCGCTTCCCACAAGGCGTGCGCTGTAGCGAGGGTGGCGTGGCCGCACAAGTCCACTTCGGCCTTGGGCGTGAACCAGCGGAGCCGCCAATGGCCTGCTCTCAAGGGCACCGCAAAGGCCGTCTCGGACAAGTTGAGTTCGGCGGCGACCGATTGCATCCAGGCGGTGGTCGCGTCAGGGCCCGGAAGGCACACGGCCGCGGGGTTGCCACGGAAGGCTTCCCGAGTGAATGCGTCGACGACGCAGAGCGGCAGGGGCATGCGCCGAGGTTGTGTGCCGGAGTTGGAGGCAGGGCGTTGGGGTCTAGACGTGGGCGTTTAGGGAACGGGCAGTTCGTCGAAGAGGCGCTGGACGATGTCTTCCGAGGTCTTCTCTTCGGCCTCGGCCTCGTAGGTCAAAGTGATGCGGTGACGCAGCACATCCATGCCAATGCTCTTCACATCTTGCGGTGTCACGTAACCGCGGCCGCGGATGAAGGCGTGGGCTTTGGCGGCCAAGGTCAGTGCAATGGTGGCCCGCGGACTCGCACCCATTTGGATGAGGTCTTTGAGCTTCAGCTTGTAGGCCTCGGGATCGCGAGTCGCACACACCACGTCGACGATGTAGTCCTTCACCTTGTCATCGACATAGAGCTCATTGATGACTTGCCGGGCCTTGAGAATGGTCTCGGGCTGGATGACCGGTTCCACGGTCGGATGTCCCGAGGTACGCGCCATGAGGTCGAGGATGAGGCGTTCTTCTTCGCGGGACGGGTAGCCGACCTTCAGCTTGAGCATGAAGCGGTCGACCTGCGCTTCGGGCAGCGTGTAGGTGCCTTCTTGTTCGATGGGGTTCTGGGTGGCCAGCACCAAGAACGGGTCGGGGAGCTTGTAGGTTTGATCGCCGATGGTGACCTGCCGCTCCTGCATGGCTTCCAGCAGGGCCGACTGCACCTTGGCCGGCGCGCGATTGATTTCGTCGGCGAGCACTAGATTGGCGAAGACCGGGCCCTTGCGCGTGGTGAAGCCGCCGGCGGGGTTGTAGATTTGGGTTCCGACGACGTCGGCCGGGAGCATGTCGGGCGTGAACTGGAGCCGTGAGAACTTCACGTGCATGGCCGTGGCCAGCGTCTTGACCGAGAGGGTCTTGGCCAAGCCGGGCACGCCTTCGAGGAGCACATGGCCATTGGCCAAGAGTCCGATCACCAGGCGCTCAACGAGGTATTTCTGGCCGACGACGCAGCGGTTGATCTCCGTCATCAAGGTCGGCAGGAAGGCACTGGCCTCCTGCACGGCAGCATTCAAGGCGGGCACTCCGGAATTCATTGTCAGGATGGATGGCACAACTCTTGGCCCATGGGCAAGCCACACTGCGAATGGATTCGGCCCAAGTCGACGGGTTTGCGTCTTGGGTTCGGACGGATTTATCGGTGACGGGGATCGGAAGCACCGGGTGCGGACGACTGGTTTCCCTTCGGCCGGTGGGGCGAATCCTCCATGATCATGATCGGGCTGTCGTCGAAGAGGTCTCCGCCTTTGCAACCCAGAGCCGTCTGAATCCGGTCCACCGTGGTCAGCAAGATGTTCATCTGCCCGGCTTCGATTTTCTGAATGGTTCTGGTACTCAGGTCTGCTGCCCTCGCCAATTGCTCTTGTGTCAGATTCTGGGCGCGTCGCAGCGATCGCACGCGTTTTCCAAATCGAACGAGAATTGACAGCATCCCCGAAATCTAAGCCATCAGGTTTGAATAGAAACACGACTTAATAGATCGTGTATAAACTCCTATAAACCGTTTAATACGATCTATTGGTTCGTAAAAAATGTATTATGAGGTCGTTTTTTACTTTGCAACCTCAAAAAACCGCCGTATCAGAGCAAAAAATTCTACTGAAACCCGTTCATCGGATGGATCTGGCGGCTCCAACGAAACTGCCGGTTTGTTTTGCTTGAGCCTTTCCAGAGGACCTGTCTCAGACGCTCTCGGAGCGTGTTTCCGGTCGGATTAGCATCCCTGAGACACCCATTGAATCCTGCAGACATAGCGAGAAAATGGACGAAAAAGGCCATGCCGAGTTGGTTGCGAAACGGCGTCGTTCGGTCACGTCTGGAGCCGGTCGGAGTGATCATTCAGGCCTCCATGGCTACCGGCACCGTACCCGGGCTTTTGGCCGAAAAAGTCTGCGGTAAGAGTTACCTAGAGCATCAACTCGATCGGGTGCTGGTTGCCTTTGATCGCTCTAACTGTGTGGTGGGCATCACCGAGTTGTGGGAAGACCGGTTGATTGAGCCGTTGTGTTTGGGTCTAGGTGTGCCGGTCTATGTTGGGGACCGCGATGACGCCTTGGGCAACTGCATGCGGGCTGCGCGGAGGCAGCGCTTCCGGAGTGTGATGATCCTGCGATCGGACTGTCCGCTCATCGATCCCAAGCTGTTGATGCGGGTGAGGAACGAGTATTTACGGCGTGGGGACCCGACCTGCTATTTCGGCAATCGACGACAGCGGACCTACCCGGTGGGCATGGAAGTGGAGATCACTGGGGTAGAGCGCCTTTTCGATGCTTATCTGGCGGTGTCCAAATATTCTGATGTTTTCGACCCGACTCTCCTCTTGCGTCGGGGAGATCTCGGTGACGATCGCGTGATCGATGTCGTTCAGGCCTCCGATCAATCCGAGTGGAGATTCTGCCTCGACACTTGGCAAGACCATGAACAGCTCTCGAAAATGTTGGGCTTGGCTCAAGATCATTCGCTGGAGGAGGTCATGAGGGTTGCCCAAGCCAACGGATTGTTGCTTCGAGATAGCGGTTCGAGTCGCGCGTTGGTCCAAGGTCGCTGATCCGGATGAGGGAACAGGTTTCGGCGTTTCGGGCGCGACCGCGGGGCGATCTCGGGCTTCAATGGGGGCCATGACGACGGTGTTCATCGCGACGGGCAATGCCCACAAGGTGGAGGAAATCCGGGCGGTGTTGGGTGGGCCGGGGCGGATATTCCTATGCCAGCAAGATGCCCCAGTCCGGTTGGAGCCCGAGGAAAATGGCAGCACCTTCCGGGAGAATGCCCGCATCAAGGCGCTCACTTGGGCGACGTATTTGGCGATCGACCTTTGCAATATGGGGGTGCAGTGGGTGTTGGCGGATGATTCAGGCTTGGAAGTCGATGCCTTGAACGGAGCGCCCGGAGTTCACTCCGCCCGATTCGCTGCGCTGGACTCAGGTCGCCCCGGCAACTCGCCCGATTCTGAAAACAATGCCAAACTCCTGCTCTTGATGGACGGGATCGTTCCGGAACGCCGGACCGCCCGCTTCCGTTGCGCCTTGGCCCTCACTCCGGTGCTGGCTGGCTTGGATGCCGCGGCCATGGCGGCTGGCACCCGCGATTTCGACGGAGTGTGTGAAGGTCGACTGCTGGCTCAGCCCTCGGGCGCTGGAGGCTTTGGTTACGACCCGCTCTTTGTGCCTCAGGGATGGGATCGGCCGTTTGCTGAACTGGGCGCGGAGGTGAAGAACCAACTCAGTCATCGGGCCCGGGCGCTGGCGGCCCTGCGTGCCGGGTGGGTCTAATCTGGAACGATCCCGGGATCAGAATCCCAGGCGTGTTCCGATCTGGTAGGTCAGGAAGGCCAAGATCCAGGCCAGCGAGGTCATGTACACGGTTTGGAAGATCGGCCATTTCCAGGAGTTGGTCTCGCGGCGCACCACAGCCACGGTGCTCACACACTGCATGGCGAAGACGTAGAAGACCATCAGGGTGATGCCTGTCAGGGGCGTGTACATGGCGCGGCCATCGGCGCGGCGCTCGGACTTCATCACCTCGGCCAGGCTGGCCGTGTTCTCGCCATCACCCCCGACGTTGTAGACCACGGACAAGGTGCTCACAAAGACTTCGCGGGCAGCGAAGGAAGTGACGATGCCGATGCCGATCTTCCAATCGAAACCCAACGGCTTGAGGGTGGGCTCGATGGCCCGGCCCAACCGACCGGCGAAGGATTGCCGCAGTTTCTCGCCGGCCTCTTCGTGGTCCAGTTGCAGCCCGGTTTCGGTTTCCGCAGGGGTGGGTGGGTTGGAGACCGATTGTTTCCACTGGGCCCGGCGCTGGCTGAATTGCTCTTCGACTTCGCTGGAGCGGGGATAGGTGGCGAGGAACCACAGGAGGATATTGATGCCCAGAATCACCGTGCCGGCACGGCGCAGGAAGAGCTTGGAGCGGTCCCACATTTGCCGCAGCACCGCGCCGAGCATGGGGCGTTTGTAGGGCGGCAACTCGAGGATGAGCATGGGCGGTTCGCCGCGAAGGAGGGTCTTCTTGAAGATCCAGGCCATGCCGAGGGCTCCGGCGATACCGAGCAGGTACATCATCAGCAAGGTGAGTCCGGGCCAGCCGTTGCGCTGCGGGATGCAGGCGGCGATGAGCACCGTGTACACCGGAAGGCGGGCCGAGCAGCTCATGAGCGGCGCCACCAAGATCGTGGCCAAGCGATCCTGGCGGGTCTCAATGGTCCGGGTGGCCATGATGCCCGGAATGGCACAGGCGAACGACGAGAGCATGGGGATGAAGCTCTTGCCGTGCAGTCCGACCCGGCTCATCAGGCGGTCCATCAAGAAGGCGGCCCGGGACATGTAGCCGGTGTCTTCCAACAGGCCGATGAAGAGGAAGAGCAGGCAAATCTGAGGCAGGAAAATCACCACCGACCCCACGCCGGCGATGGCCCCGCGCGTGATCAGGTCGTTGAGATCGCCCGGGGGCATGCTCGAGCCGACCCACTGGGCCAAGGCATCGACGGCCGCCTCAATGCCGTCCATGGGGTACTTCGCCAGCCAGAAGATGGACTGGAACATCAAGGCCATCACCGCCACGAAGACGAGCAGTCCCCAGACACGGTGGGTCACGACGCGGTCGATCCGGTCGGAGAGGAGTTCGCCCGGCGGGGCCGTTTCGCGGGTGACGTGCTGCTCGATGGCAAAGAGCCGGGCGTAGCGGGCTTCGATGGCGGCGCTGCGCCAGTCCACACCGGCCGCTTCGAGGCGTTGGCGAGCCGATTGGACTTGCTGGATCAGGGTCTCGGGATAGCGCGGGCCGCCTGTGCCTCCGTCCGGGCTGAGCGCTCGTTCATCGCTCAGGAGGAGCAGTGCCTCGGCGGCGGCCAGACGGGATCGATGGGGAAAGTGGCCCTCGAGGGCGGTCTCGATGGCTTGGGCTTCGCGACCGAAGCCTTCGGGCAGTTCGTTGAACTCTCGGGGAATGACGTGGCGGGTTCCCGGTGTCTTGGCCTGACCCCGCAGGGTTTGGCGGAGCACGTCTAGTCCTTCGCCTTCGCTGGCCACCATGGGAATCACCGGAACACCCAGCGCCTTGGACAGGGCTTCGGTATCGATCTCGTGCCCTTGATCGCGGGCCACGTCGATCATGTTGAGAACCAACAACGTCGGGTGTCCCAGTTCGATGACTTGGGTCGCGAAGTAGAGGTTGCGCTGGAGGTTGGAGGCATCGGCGACGATCACGACCAAATCCGGCGCCGGTACGTCGGCCACGCGTTGGAACAAGATGTCGCGGGCGATTTGCTCGTCGGGGGACTGCGGACTCAGGGAATAAGTTCCCGGGAGATCCAGAATGGTGACCGGATGGAGGGCGTCGGCTCCGGTGAGGGCGCCTTCTTTGCGCTCCACCGTGACCCCGGCGTAGTTGCCGACGCGAGCGCGGAGGCCGGTCAATGCGTTGAACAGCGTGGTCTTGCCGCAGTTCGGGTTGCCGGTGAGGACGACGGTGAAGGTCTTCATCGGTTCAGCGGACGAAGATTTTCTCGGCCTCCAATTTGCGGAGGGAGAGGTGGTAGTTCCGCAGCTTGATTTCGACGGGATCCCCGAGCGGAGCAAAGCGCACCAGTTCCACTGGAGTGCCGGGAAGCAGTCCCATCTCCATCAGGCGGCCGCGCTGTTCCGGCGGAATGTCGATTCGGGCGACCACCGCCCGTTCGCCGGGAGTCATTGTGGACAGTGGGCGCATCGTGATAGGGAGGCTAGGGATGGAACCTCCCTGAGGGCAAGGAGGGGGGTTGTCGGGAACTTGTTGCCGATTGTCGGTGGATTGCTGCTGCGGCGAGGCTGCGATGAAGCCTTGGCCTGCCACGGAGAACCGCACTTGAATCCGCCAGGGAGGATTTCGAGATCAGGCCGCCAGGGGATCAGGCCGCCAGTCGCACAGGAGGCATCGGACTCAGGGGATAGCTCAAGGGCTGAACCAGGATGGTCTCGGCCAGGCGTTCGCTCAACCCGAGTCGCGCATTGCAAACCTGACAGAGGAGATTGTTGGCCAGACTCAGCACTTTGATGCGCTGTTCTTCGCCGAATCCCATCTCGCGCAGCCGCCGATTCATGTCGGGCGAGGCGGTCAGTTGCTTGACGACGACCGTGGTGCCGGCACGCACGCGGTTCAATGGGCACACCGCCGGAGTCGCGCAGCGATCGGGAGCGCAATTTGGGACGGTGCAAGCCTCGGACATCGGTATTGAATTTACTGCCCCCTCTGGGGAGCGGCAAGAAACCGCATTGTCGGAGACTTGCCCTGGGTTGTCGTGCGGTTGCACTGGGGCAGTCGGGCCGTTGTGCGGCTCAAAGTCCGGCGATGGCGGTGTCGAGGATTTCGATCAAGGCGCCGATGGTCTCCGGGGTCTCGTCGCCCATGTTGGAAATGCGGAAGGTGGTGCCCTTGATCTTGCCGTAGCCGCCGTCGATGAGGATGCCGCGGTCTTTGATGCGCTTCTGGAAGGTGGCCACGTCGATGACGCGCCCGCCGGGTTTGGCACCGTTGTTCACGCAGACTAGGGTCTTGGATTCGAACCCGGCTTCCGGGAATAGGGTGAATCCCTGACGGGTGGCCCAATCCTTGAGCATTTGGTTGGTCTGGGTGTGCCGGGCATAGCGAGTCTCCAGGCCTTCGGCGAAGAAGTCTCCCAGCTTGGACTCCAACGCGTAGACGAGCGAGATGGCCGGGGTGCTGGGGGTCATGTTCTCGAGCGCGTTCTTCTCGAACTCGAGGAGGTCGAAGTAGTAGCCACGGGTCTTGATGGTGGCGGCCTTGGCGAGCGCGGCCGGGGATGCGACGAAGACGGCGAGGCCGGGGGGTAGGGCGAAGGCTTTCTGGGTGCCGGCCAGGAGGATGTCGATGCCGAGGTCGTCGAAGCGGTGCGGCAAGGCGGTCAGGGAGCTGACGGCGTCGACGATGAACATCACGTCGGGGTACTTCTTCTTGAGGGCGGCGATCTCATCCAGTGGGCTCATGGTGCCGGTGCTGGTTTCGTTGTGGATGAGGGTGAGGGCGTCGAATTGGCCGGTGGCGAGGCGGGCGTCGATTTGTTCGGCGCGAATGGGGGAGCCCCAGGGGACTTGGAGAGCTTCGGCGTCTTTGCCGAGCTTCTTGGCGACGTCGAACCACTTGTCGGAGAAGGCTCCGCACATGCAGTTGAGGACCTTTTTGGTGCAGAGGTTGGTCAGTGCACCCTCCATGACGCCCCAGGCGCTGGAGGTGGAGAGGTAGACGCGCTGTTGAGTGGACAGCAGGGTTTGAAGCTGCGGCTGGATGCGGCCGTAGAGGTCTTTGAAGCCCTGACCGCGGTGCCCGATCATGGGCTGGGTCATGGCTTGAAAGGTCTTGGCGCTCACCTCAACGGGTCCAGGAATGTGCAACTTCACGTGTGCCATAAGTAAGAGGAACAGAGTTTCGGCTCAAAACCCGAGGATTCAAGGGCGCAGTTGTCAGCGCCCCGCAGAAAGGCCCCAATCCCCGCGGGGTCGCCCATTAGTGCACACCGTCAAACGATAAAACGTCTCCGTCCCCAAATTTTCTTCTTTAGGTGCTTTTCTCTCGGGCCAAGGCCCCTTTGCGGTTGCTATTCGATCCT
>Ga0255095_1000177_pt1 | contig 36807 bp, 23 predicted proteins | sample Colum_Law_RepC_8_2_FD_188435 | JGI IMG/M metagenome (GOLD analysis project Ga0255095, IMG submission 188435) | Freshwater microbial communities from Columbia River, Oregon, United States - Colum_Law_RepC_8d | ecosystem: Environmental > Aquatic > Freshwater > River | place: USA: Oregon...
TGTCACAGGTCGGACTTGTCGGTTACGACATCGAGATCCGCGTGAACAATGGCGTGGCAACGCTGGCTGGTGAAGTTGCGACCGTTGGTCAGCGACAGGCCGCTGGTGCTGCTGCTCAGCAGACGCCCGGCATTCGCAGCGTCAACAATCAGTTGAAAGTCAGCGGGCCGATCACTCAGACTGCCTTCAACGGAGAAGCCATGGGCTATCCGGGCAGTCCGCAGATGATGCAGATGCAGGGACAGGGAATGCCTCCGCAGTTGATGGGCCCGGGCATGCCTCCTCAGATGATGCAGACCGGCCATATGCAGCCAGGGATGCAGCCGGGGATGGGTCCGGGCATGATGAATCCCTCTGCAATGGGTTATGCTCCGACCAGCTTCAACAATCCTCACTTGCCATCACATGCATGGCCATCTTATGCACAGTACCCGAACTCGGCAGCAGTCAGCTACCCGACTCAGTACAGTGCAAGTGCCTGGCCTTACATTGGTCCATTCTATCCGTACCCACAGGTACCGATGGGCTGGCGTGAAGTGTCCCTCGAGTGGGACGATGGCCAGTGGAACCTGAACTTCAACAAAGAAAAAGACAAATGGTATTGGATCCTCAGCCCAAAGAACTGGTAATGGTTGACCCGGTATCGTGATGAATCCAGACTGCTGACGAAACAGCTCTGAAGAGGCAACTTTTCAGAGCTGTTTTTTTGCGTGCAATCCTCAAAACAACATACCCCGACGCGTCAGCGAGGGATTGCGATTTCGCGGTTTACCAATGCCTCCGTAAATCTCTCGCTCGCTCACGTGTTCTGAAGTTGCGAATTGTCGTTGGGGCTGGAAGCCCGGCACATCCTCTGCCGGTGGCGTGAGCCACCGGACGACAAAAAACACTGCGACTAAGGCCTGAAGGGCCGACACATCCGCCCTTTGTGTCGACCCTCCGGGCCTTGGATTCTTTATGTCCGCATACCGGTGGCTCACGCCACCGGCATTGGATTTGTCGACCCTCCGGGCATGAAAAACGCGACTTCAGAAAGCATCAGCGAGGGGCTTGCAAACATCGTCGCCGCTCGGCGCTAAGCTGCGTTTCTGTACGACTCCGAACGAAACACGAATGGCTGGCCGGCGACGTCATAGCTGCGGTGCATTTCGATGTTCATGATCAGTCCGATCGCTGCATAAGTTGTCAACAGACTGCTGCCGCCATAGCTGCATAACGGAAGAGTAGTCCCCGTGATTGGCAACAGCCCGACCGTCATGCCTGTGTTCAGAATCGTTTGAACGCTCATCAGTGTGACGACGCCGGTAATGACGAGTCGACCAAACGGATCCTGAGTTCGCCGTGCGATCAACAGTGATCTCCAGATCAAAATGGCATACAGAATCATAACCGCGACACAGCCAGGGAATCCCAGCTTCTCGCCGATCATCACAAAGATGAAGTCTGTTCTTGATGCAGGAAGTTGCCAGGCGGACGGATCATCAATGGGCGGTTCCTCCTGATTCATGCTGCCCCAGAATCCGCCAAGTGCAAGAACCTGCTTTGACTGATGCAGATGGAACCCGTCACCGGTGGGAGCCAGTCCTCCGTCACGCTGAATCACAACAGAGACCAGCCGCGACTGCTGCTCAGCACTCATCTGTGTCCATAGAATTGGCAGGCAGGCAACACCCATCACGGTGACCATCACCAGATGTCGGGTCTTCGCGCCGGCGGCGAACAGCATGAAGTAGAGCACTGGAATATACAGGACCGCCGTATCGAGATCGGGTTCCTTCATAATCAGCAACATCGGAACCATGGCCAGCACCAGCGGCGGGACAAGTCCTTTCAGCGTGCGATGGTTGTCGCGATACATCAGGTACGAAGCCAGCGTCAGCACGAAGGCCAGTCGAGCAGGCTCGCTGGGCTGAAAATCAAACAGCCCCAAAGGAATCCATCGCCGTGAACCGTTGATCGGTGCCATAAACAACGTGACAACCAGCAACAAGGCTGACACGATGTAAGTGGGAACACTGACCGCCCGCAGCCAATGAGTCGGCGCGAAGGCAATGGCCAGCATCAGGGGCAGCGCCATCATCAGCCAGACGATCTGACGCTCAATTAACTGTGACCGACCATACAATTCGTCGGCGCGCACCAGACCGCAAAGTCCCAGCCCGGTAATTGCAAGGCAGACACCACATAGCATCCATGGAAATCGTTTCAGCAGTCCGTGCATCATCCGCGACAGGTCTCGCCGGTAAATCAGAAGCCATTATCCCATGACTTTGAGAATTCGATGCGCATCGTTCGTTCAAGCTCTGCAGCACCGGTCAAGAAGCATAGACAATTGCCGTCCTGATTTCATCCGCAGGGCATACGCAAGTACACAGCGTTCTGACGGCGGACGCGATTGGTCAGGTTGAGGTCAGAGCCGAACAGATCACGCACTTGTGAAACAGGCGATACGCTCCGGCCACCACTCGATGAGCAGTTCAACAGGCAAATCGCCATCCACGAATCAACCCAAAGGCAAGCAATGCTGGCAGCCAAAGCAGTTGGCTAAAGTGTGCCTATTTCAGCAGAGTCGCCAATTTGCCGACGGAGCCGAGGGCTTTCTTTGAGTCGGAGCCGGTTTTTACCACCGATGTGGCAATCCGAACAAAATCACGACTGAGAGCATCTTCCTGACTCGATCCAAATTGGGCGAGCGCGTCCACTCCCATGATCACTTGTTCCTTTCCCGCCGGGTTACGCACCGCCAGAGATGATGAGGCGAACGTTTCAACAATGTAAGGAACGACGGTGGGTTGATCTTTCTTCCATTCCACTCGAAAAATGGTCTGACCACGTCGAGGACGAATGAATGCGGATTTCCGAGGCATAACGATACCTTGAGCGAAGAATCGAATGAAAACCTGAACGTCAGGTCGAGTTGCAGATCGACAGACTGACACTGAGGAATGCTCACTGCTGCTCGTATCCAAGGTGTTGAATCCGGTGATGTATGCGGATGTTGGCACGCGAACAGGCAGGTGACAAGCCGTTTACCGTGCCTTTTTTGTAGGCCGTGCAGAATATCGACTCGTCTGTACTGATGACTTCTGCTTCCGAATGTGGCATTACTCAACCCCCGATTGCATCGGATGGCTGCCTGTGGTGAAATCCCACTCCCCCAGTTTGGGGTGTCGCTGAAGTTTGTGAGTTTTCAACCGTTTACGAAGAAGCTGTTTCACCATGGATCCTGAGTTCCGCGCGCATTGCAATGAATTACTGAAGCGTATCGTTCACCTTCGAGACTGTCTTTGACCTGGCTGGCAAGACGACCCGCATCGAAGAAATTAACGACCGAATGTCTGCCAGCGACTTCTGGGCTGACCAGGAACGCGCCAGAACTCAGATGGAAGAACTGCGAAAGCTGAAAGGCACCGTGGGGCCTCTGCAAAAGCTGTCCAGCAGTGGCGACGATATGCTGGTGCTGATGGAGTTCGCGGCTGACGATGATTCCGGTGAAAGCGAAGCAGAGCTAAAAGCGCTGGTGGATCCGCTCGCCGCAGAAATTGATCGTGTCGAGCTTCAGGCGACGATGGCCAATCCCGAAGACGTCTGTTCAGCCTATCTGACTGTACAGGCGGGAGAAGGCGGAACCGATTCGGCCGACTGGGCTCAAATGCTGCTGAGAATGTACGCGCGCTGGGCCGAACGCAGCGGTTTCAAAATCGAAGAGATTGATTTGTCGCCGGGCGAAGAAGCCGGAATTCGCAACGCCACGATTTTGATCACTGGCGATTTCGTCTATGGCTATCTGCGTGGCGAAACGGGCAACCATCGCCTGATTCGTATCAGTCCGTTCGACTCGGCCGGACGTCGTCACACGGCGTTCGCGGCTGTGGATGTGGTTCCGGAAATCGACGACGAAGTCAACATTGATATCAACTGGGAAAAGGATATCAAAGAAGACACGTATCGATCCAGCGGAGCGGGCGGACAGCACGTCAATAAAACTGATTCGGCTGTACGACTGACTCATATTCCCACAGGCGTCGTAGCGGCCTGTCAGAACGAACGCAGTCAGCATAAGAACCGAGCCACCGCGAAGAAGATGCTGACCGCAAAACTGTTTCAGATTGAAATCGAAAAGCGCGAAGCCGAAGTTTCCGCGCGACGCGGTGAGAAATCAAAAATCGGTTTCGGCGGTCAGACGATTCGAAACTACGTTCTGCATCCGGATCAGTTCGTGAAGGATACTCGCACCGGTACAAAGGTCGGGAATCCTCAACCCGTTCTTGATGGCGATCTCGATTTGTTCCTTGAGTCGTACCTTCGCTGGACGCTCAATGAACAGGTGGCTCAGCCGACGGATCTGGAATAGAGTTTGAAAGAAGCGTTTTCGCCACCGGGTTCATATCCCGGTGGCGAAAACTTCGTGAGCGAAAAGAAGCGAGTGCCTGGTCTGACCTAAAAACGTAGGTTGGACATTCTTGTCCGACCAAATTACGGTGGGCAAGGAAGTCCATCCTGACTTGGCAGATAGGGACTTGACGAAGCGCAAGCCACCTGTAGTTTTCTTTTGAAACATAGGGCATCACAGGCTTGCCGTTAAACAAAACGCTCATTGGCTGACCCGGTCAACACGCCGCTATTGGCCTGCGGAAAACAAATCTCGTATCAAAATCTGTTTCTCTACATCGACCGCGACTCAGGATCAGTTGTATGAACTCTGGCTCACGAAATCTGCTGGCGCCGCTCGCCGTGGTTCTGATCTTTGGATGCAGTCCGGCCCCGATCGAACAACCGTCGGCAAAGAATATGGTGACAACTCCGGCCGCGGATGCAAAGCTTGCTGTCTCCACAAAGACACCCATCGCCGAAAGCCGAAAACCAGACAGCGCGGCTGGAACAACGGAGGCAGTGGAGTTTGTTGCACCGCCTTTATCAGCCGATGAGATCAAAGAAGGCTGGATAAGTCTGTTTGACGGAAAGTCACTTTTCGGATGGGACGTTCCAACGGTCTCTAACTGGCATGTGGAAGGCGACGCGATCGTTGTCGACAGCGGCGAGAAGAGCCTGCTGTTAACTCCGTACGATCTGGATGATTTTGAACTTCGCTGCGACTTTCATCTGTCCGCGGGTGGCAACAGCGGACTCTTCCTGCGAACCGCATTGAACGCAGCCAATCCGGCAACGGACACTTATGAATTGAATATCTGCGACAGTCATCCGACTCATAAAACTGGCAGTCTGGTGGCTCGTCATATTGCGGAGAATGTTCCGGCCGTTGAAGGCGCGTGGCACAATTTTCGAGTCCTTTGCGAGGGCCCTCGCATTCAGGTCTGGCTTGATGGTCAGCAGATCGTGGACTTTACGGATACATCCGAGGCCGTGCGTTTCACGGGACGGCTCGGGCTGCAGATGAATCAGGGGCGAGCTGCCTATCGAAACGTTTGTGTTCGCCCGCTGAAGTTTAGACCTCTGCTGAATGGTCAGGACACAACTGGCTGGCGAGCTGTGCCGGGCTCAAAGAGCGAGTTTGCAGTGAAGGATGGACTGCTGCATGTGTCCAACGGGCCTGGATTTCTGGAAACCGAAGAGACGTTTTCTGACTTCGCGATGAAGGTGGAAGCGAGAATAAACGGCGATGGCCTGAACAGCGGAGTCTTCTTTCGAGCACAGCCCGGGACGGAAGCCGCACCATCACATGGCTACGAAATGCAATTGCATAATGGGGTAAAGGACGGAGATCGTTCAAAGCCGGCTGATTCCGGAACTGGTGCAATCTTTCGCCGCGTGGCGGCTCGCTATGTCCCGGCGAATGATCGAGAATTCCTGACAGCGGTATTGATCGCCCAGGGTGATCGGTTTGCTTCGTGGGTGAATGGTTATCAGGTCGTTAATTGGCAGGATACTCGTGAGCCCAATCCAAATCCGCGTGCGGGCAAACGACTGGATGCCGGTCACCTTAGTCTGCAGGGGCATGACCCGACGACAGATTTGGACTTTAAATCGGTTAATATTCACACATTTTCCGGAGAGGCTGCACCTGCGACGGCTCCGGCAAAGTAACTCATGTTTCCTCGCTTCGAAAACCTGACGGAAGAACGCTTCGACGCCAACTGCGAGAAACTTGCGCAGTTCGGAATTACTGATCCGCCTTCCGGTGTCAGAATTCTGGAACGGCTGCGAGATGCCTGGCTGGCGTCTGAAGGGTATCGATCTTCGAAGATCACTCCAACAACTCCGCCAGCCGCTCCACATTGGTATGAGACGCTGGAGCGAGTCGTCCGCGAAGCTCCTCTGCGAAGCGTCGTGCTGAATGTTATGGATCAGTATGTTCGTAATGCGACCGAACAACTGGATGCATTTGCGTTGTTTGAACAGTCGCGACGCTCGCTGGAGATTCTGGCGAGACTGGCCTGCGGCAGCCCTTTTCTGACTCAGATTCTGCTGGCAGATCCGTCATGGTTAACCAACATGACGCTGCATGGTCGTACGGCGGAAATGAAGTCTCGGGAACAGTTTGTTTCCGAAGCCATGACGGTAGCTGACCAACACACCCGTCGAACAGCGCGGCTGACAGAACTGCGGCGATATCAGCGTCGGCAGCTTCTGCGAATCGGCATGTGCGACGCCTTCGGATTGCTGGATCTGCGATTCGTGACATTGCAGCTTTCGCTTCTGGCCGATGCGATGGCCCAGTGCTGCTTGAACATTGCTTACACCGAGATAAAAAAGTCTGACTGTCGCCTCGCGATAATTGCCCTTGGCAAGCACGGCGGCGAAGAACTCAATTACAGTTCCGACATCGATCTGGTGCTAATCACCGATCGCGACACTTCCGAGGTTCAGCGGATCGCTCGACTCACGATCGATGGCCTGGCCGAAGATATCCCGCCCGGATTTCTTTATCGAGTCGACCTGCGACTGCGCCCGTGGGGAGAAGCGGGGCCGTTGGTGAGTACGATTGATTCCTACGCAGACTATCTGCTGCATGATGCTGCGATCTGGGAGAAACAGGCGATGCTGAAAGCTCGCCTGGTGGCTGGGGATCTGGCGATTGGTCAGCAGTTTTTGCGGACGATGGAGCCCCTGCTGTTTTCCGGCACGGCGGCTCAGGTTCGCAGCAGCATTCAACAGATGAAGGAGAAGATCGAATACCGTCTGCGGCAGCGTGGCAAACTGAATTCAGAAGTCAAACTGGGAATCGGATCGATTCGTGACGTTGAGTTCCTGGTCCAGAGCCTGCAGCTGATTCATGGGGAGAAGGAACCTCGAATTCTGAGCTTTAACACGCTCGACTCGCTGGTGCGGCTGGCGGAGTTTGGTCTCATCACGGCCGCTTGGTACCGTCAATTGCGAGCCGGTTACGTCTTCCTGCGAACCGTGGAGCATTCTTTGCAGTTGCTGCATAATCAGCAGACTCACGAGCTTCCCGAAGATCGCCGTCAGCTTGAATGGCTGGCTCATCGACTGGATTATCCCGACGCCGACACCTTGATGCATCGTTTCGATGAACACCGTCGAGCGGTGCGAGCGATCTTTGACGAATGCCTGCAGGGCGAACGATTGCAGGATATCAAAGTGCAGTCGGCCGAATCGCGGACTGTCGGCGAGCTGATGCCGATTCCGGCGAATCCCAAGCCTTTGACCGATCGTCAGCGTCAGCATCGTCAGGAAACCTTGGCCGAGATTTTTCAACGTCTGGATAATGGTGAATCGGCTGTCGTAACGAGTCAGCAGGTTTCCGAAGCTGATGACGAGTTATGGGAACTGACGATTGCCGGGATTGAGTTTTCCGGGTGGCTGGGAGCCATTTGCGGGCTGCTTTCTATTTGTCGTCTCGACATTCGTCGAGGAGACGCGGTGACGGGAGAAGGCGTGAACGGCTTTGGCGATCGTTGCGTCAGCGGCAAGTTTCTCGCTTGTTTTGATGTGCGTCTTGATCGCTCAGTTGTGCCCATGGTTGCGAATGCGAATGCGAATGCGGAAGAGCTGGCTCTTTCGCTGCAGGAAGAAATCTCACGCCTCGGCCAATTATCACGGGCTGGACGGATAGACGAAGTCCGAAGTGAATTGCTGGCACGATTCTGTGATGCCGTTCCCGATCAGGCAGAACGCGAATCGGGGTCTGACGATGTTGAGGTGGAACTGGTGCCTGTCCCGGGTTCAGTTTTGACTCAGATGAATATCACCGGCGCGGACTCGTGGGGCTTCCTGTATGAACTGGCCAGCGCGTTGTCGCTGAGCCGTTTTCGAGTACGGCGAGCCATTATCGATGCGGAAGGTGATCGAGTTCAGGACGTGCTGTATGTTCGCGAACGTAACGGTCGGCCGATCGAAAGCGAAGAGCGATTGCAGGAGCTGCAGCTGGCGGCGACTTTGATCAAGCAGTTTACTCACTGGCTGCCTTCGACCAGCGATCCGCACCATGCTCAGGCACGATTTCGCGAACTGGTGTCACGGCTTCAGCCAGCCTCGGCATGGCCTGACAATATGCAGTCACTGCTGCGGCCCAACGTTTTGCATGCCGTCGCGCGTGTTCTGGGGATCAGTCAGTATCTGTGGGAAACTTTCCTGCAGTCACGTCATCAGGAGCTGTTTCCTCTGCTGGCCAACGCGGAGGCCTTGGCGATTCGTGAGTGTCGTGAATCGCTGTCTTTGGAATTGGATGAAGCCATCAGTCATGCCACAACGGATGACATGGCCTGGGCGACTCTGAATAACTTCAAGGATCGCCACCTCTTTCGCATCGACATGCGTCACGTGCTCGGCCACTGCCGGCCTTTTGGCGCGTTTTCGGAAGAGATTACAGAGCTGGCGGAGATCGTGGTTTGTCGCGGTCTGGAAATCGCCTGGCAACGACTGGTTCGTGATCACGGAGTTCCAAAGAGCGAAGACGGGCTAACCGATTGCCGCTGGACAGTCGCCGGCCTTGGAAAATTTGGCGGTGTCGAGATGGGGTTTGCCTCCGACATTGAACTGATTCTGATCTACGAATCCCCCGGCCGTACCTCGGGGCCCGATAGTGTTTCGAATTCGGTCTTCTTTGATCAAATGGTCGGTGGAGTCGCGACCGGCATTCGCGCGGCTCAGAACGGCATCTTTCATGTCGACCTTCGCATGAGACCATTCGGTCAGGCCGGTTCGTGTGCCGTGTCGCTGGCGGACTTTGTAAACTATTACGGGATGGATGGCCCCGCATGGCCTTATGAACGCCAGGCGATGGTAAAGTTTCGATGCTTTGCAGGCGACAGGGAGTTTGGGCCAATTGTGACTCACGCCTGCCATACGGCAATTTACTCTGCTGGCTGGTTCGATTTTTCTTCCATGCGTGCCATGCGAGAACGTCAGGTTCGACAACTGGTTCGTGGCGGTTCCATCAACGCAAAGCTCAGCGATGGCGGAATTGTGGACTGTGAGTATGCTCTTCAGGCTCTGCAGCTGACGTTTGGTCGCGATCTCCTGACGCTGCGACATCCGAATACGCTGATGGTTTTGCACGAGGCGTCGCGACTCAGTCTGATTCGCCCGCAGGATAAAGAGACGATCGAAGGCGCTTACGTGTTTCTGCGTGAGCTGATCGACTGTCTTCGCATGGTCCGAGGCAACGCTCGGGATCTCACGGTTCCACCGCAGGGTAGCCACGACTGGCATCAGCTTTCCCGGCGAATGCGGTCGATTCACGATTCAAGGATTGCTCTGGAACGTATCGAAGAACAGATGCAGCTTGTTCGTGATTTTTCGCATACGATCGAACAGCATTGCCGCAAAATGCGCCAGCACAAAGAGCGACGCATCGAAACGAAGAACTGAACAACTCAGGACGTGCTTTTCGTGGAGTCGGCTCAGGGACGCAGAGATTCGACAGACTTCCGTATTCATTTCGCTGGCAGCACCATCACCCCGCTACTATTCTTCCGTTCACGTGATGTGAACGTTTGCAAAGTCTTGCGGCTGGCGTGATTCGCCCAGCCTACGGGAGTCAGTATTCAGATGAAGGAGGTCACCTGTCCTAACTGCGGTGAGTACTTCTATTGGCAACCAGAAGAGCCTGCGTGTCCCGGTTGTGGCAAGCGACTTCGAGTGGCCGCCAAAAAAGAGCGGACACTGATTGATGTCTCCTCGCGTGTTGGTGGACGTCCGATGCTGGACTGGGTTCTTCCGTCGCTGGCTTTGTTGGTTGCCTTGTTCTCTGCGGCACTGGCGTTCAAATCAGAAGCCGCACACCCGGAACTGACAACGTTTGGCACGATTCCGGCAGATCTCATCGCCTTCCCGGAGATCGAAGTTCTGCTGAGGCCAACCGGTAAGGAGTTACAGGATTCCTTGCCTGAACTCGTTGAAAAACTCGCGTCCGGAACAGCGTCGCCAGAGGAGCAAGCATCCTTCGAAGACATCCTCTATCAGAAGAAGGCTGCCTTGCAGGAGCCTCAGCTTGATCGATACATCGAGCATCTGGCAAAACATTCACTGTCACAAAAGCTAACAAGAATCCTGTCGTTGCCACGATCTCAGGTCTTAAAGGAGCACGGAGTTTACGACCGGTCTGTGCGAGAGAAGATTGTCATGTCGGCGATAGCCGGTGACGATCTGTCCCTTCAGGAAGCGGCCCTGAATCACGCCCTTGTGTTTGAGCTGCAAGGTTTGTGGCCTGTTCTCTTTCAAAAGCTTGAACGAGACCGAATCGAGGGGCGCGAAAGCCCTGTCATCGCAAAACTGCTGCGTGAATCCGACTTCGATAAGTGGCGTGGATTCTATCCTGAGTTACGCGCTTGCGCCGAGATTGTCAGTGACATTGACAATGATAAAGTCCTTTGGATCGCTGTCGATCAACGTATGCGAGCCGGGAATCGATCGGCCGCATACGTTCGTGGCCTCGATCACATTCTTTCAAAACGCTGGCCGGCGTACGTCAACAAGCTGAAGCCTGAGCAGCTGACGGCGAGTGTAGGTTCGATTGTCGTCAAGGAGGATCTGGAACGCCCTCGTCTTGAACACCGGATCGATGCCTCTTTTCTTCACTACCTGCCAGCAGTCATGGAGAAGGCCGATATCTGGATTCCCCTGCTACAAAAATCCGCGGAGATGACTCCTCCGCCACAGCCCAATGCTGAGGGCGTCACGTATTCCATGAATACTATCCTGCGTCGTTGGCAGGGCTTGCCGGAAGCGGAAACGATGCCCGCTGAGACACCTGACTTTTCCAAATTAATTGAGTGGGTTGCTGCAGCGGATCGAAAAATGGTTCAGGAGCGATTCGATCAGCTGGTCGCTTCGGACAAAGTTGTTTCACGTGAGGCGGGTGATGCTCAGGATGAGATCGTCAAGCACTTTCGATCCCTGACCGAGGAACAAATGCGTGCGGCTATTCCGGAAGGTGAAACTGTCGATGAAGCCCTGATGAAGGCCTATATAAAATCAGCTGTCTGGTCTGTTGAGGCGATTCGAAAAGACCAGATCGCTCGTGGCCATGATCCCGTCTCGCTTTACCTGAGGACAATGATGTGGGAGCGTCTGGGGGCAGTCCCGAAGGAGTGGAATTGTCGAGAGCTTGATCTGCCAACGCTCCTTCAGTGCCCCTCACTGTACGGTTTCGAACAGTCTCTGGGAGTGATCAACCAGCAGCACAAGTTTGGTGTTCTTGACAAGGAATCACTTTCTTATCCGGCTTTGTACGCCCAGTTGATCTCCGGAAGCCCCAACGACGACACGTCGTCATCTCAGTTCAAAGCGGCCACGTTCAAGCTGCTCGACACGCTGAATCGGATTGATTCCGAAAGTGTAAGACCACTTCTCACGGGCCAACTGCTGTCGATGGATCGTGACAAGCAGGCGGCGACAGCAAACCTTCTGGCCACTTCAGGGACGGTTGAGGATGAGCGATTGCTGATCAACGCCCTGAAGTCCTCGATCACGAGAGGCTGGGCGACCAACGTCCTTTCCAAAAAGGGGGCAAAGCTGCTGGAAGGCCTCTATGAGCTGGCGGCTGAGCCGAATCTGGATGATCAAACTCAATTGTCGATCTGCTACCTTCTGAGCATCTTCGGCGATGCGGAGTCTCCGTTGAAAGTGGCGGCCTGGACCGGGGACGAGAATCCCGATGTGCGGGCCGCGACAGAGCTGCTGATCAGCTCAATCGAAGCGTATGAAGCCGACGAGACGGCCATCTGGAGTTATCTGAAACTGCAGGATTCACGTGTAAAACGAACATCGGACGAGCTGCTGACTCAGTTGGCGGGAGACGACCCGAATCAGCAGCTGGAGGCTCTGGTTCTGCTGCATGAAAGTGAGACTGATCCTGCCGAGCACGAAAAGATTGCGGCTGCTGTGTTGCAATTTGTCGAATCGGCAGAATCCACGACTCAGTTTTTCGCTCGTGCACTTCATGGTCGAGCCTGTGATCAGGAATCTGCGGCGCGTTTGATAAATGTGGTTCGGAATCCACCTGACCATCGCCAGCTGCTGGCGGCCTGTGACAGCCTGCTTCATCGCAGTGATGTCGGGAACATTCCGGCGTTGGTGGAAATGCTGCAAGATCAGAAGCTGGTCAACTTTGGTCGCGCCTGTCTCATCCGGATCGGTCTGGACCACCCGGAAGAAGTCACTGAAGCAGTGGTTCCGATGATCCGTCAGGAGGATCCCGAGCAGGCTCTCGAAGCCGCCATCATTCTGGCCTCATTCGGCTGGCCTGCAAACCAGGCGTTGCTCGATGAGGTCGGAAAAAAACACCCATGCATTGCGTATTATGCTTCGGTACGATTGCGAACGCTGTTGCAGGAAACCCAGCAGCGACAGAAACGCCGGATGGAGGCGAAGAACGCTGCCAGCCGTCAGTGATTCGATGGCTTGACGTTTGAGTCCATGAGAATGTTTGTTCCTGACTTCGGCTCTGAGTGATTAATCAGCCATGGCAAAACAAGATTCTTCTGCTGTGAAACCCTCCGCCCACATCGAAGAGACGTGCCCCTATTGTGGCACTCGTTATAACTACAACTCTCAGGCGTTTGAAAAGACCGCACCACCTTGTACAGCCTGCGGGATGTCCAGTCAGGCGTGGCAGGCCGCCGTCCGACGTCGGCCGCATCATATCCTGACTGTTGGAACTGCAGCGGTACTGCTGATCATTATGCTGCTGTCCGTAAAGGGGGCGGTGTCGATTGCGTCTGCCTGTCCGGTGGCAGGATGGCTTGCCATCTTGTCGCTTGCCGGCCATTTCCTCATTGCCGTCTGGCCTTCCCCCAAAGGACCGGCAACACTCGCGGAGATCACCGCGCTGGCGAAAAGTGGAAATCTTGTCCATGTAAAGACTGACGAGTCGTTTCTGCCTCCACAGACGCTGGTGAGTTTAGGATTACCATGGAAACAACTTGCATTATTTGCCATCGCTGGCAGTCTTGCCGGAGGGATCTTCTGGGCAGAGATCACTCGACGCAGCCATGGCTGGATCCTGAATTCGTCCATCAACAATGCTGTGGTAGGGCCAGGAGATTCGTTTACGATGTATTTCTCCCCAAGATCCAGCGTTGATGGCCAGTGGGAGGTGTATAACGGAAATCTGGAAATCAAGCTGCCCAAGGGGCGAAAATACCAGCCACCGGGGTTAGCCTTACGATCAAAGATGGGCAGTACCAATCAGAAGGCCGACAAAGACGGGAAAATTCGCATCAGGAGTATCACTGATCGTTCCTACACGCCGTGGGCAACCATTCAGCTTCCTGCTGAAGCAGAGTATGGCTGGCGGCAACTGGATTTGCGGGTCACACTGGGGATTTCGGCGATCAAGCATACAGGAGCAGCAGACGCTGACGGGACCTATCTCTTGGAAAGCGCAAACGGAACTGAATCTGAAGACCTGAGTCTGATGCTTTCAACGCCCGGGGCCGGAGCTCGCTACCGGCGATACTGGATGATCGGTGGCGTCCTTGGAAGCTGCCTGTTTTTGGTCACAATCGGCTTGATACCGCTGGCCGCAAACAGAAAAACAATTGCGGCCTGAAACACCATTGCCTGAAACACCATTGAAAGTGGCTTACTTTCACAGGGTGGCACTTTCACGCAGTCGGAGCGGCCGAAGGCACAAGAAGCCAGCATTGAAGACTTTGTTCCGGAATCCGAGGTGCTATAACAATTCGACATCGGCACCGGGGCTTCGCGTTGCTGCGCAACACAGCCTTTTCAGGCTGTGCCACCCAGCGTTCCTGCAGAAGCGGCGGCTTCCGCTCCGATTCCTGTGCGCTGCTAAAAACAAGCTCACAGCGAATGGGTTTATCCCATTGGTTTCCAGAAATTTCTATCACTTCAGTCAGTGTTACCTTGGCCGAGGCGGCGCCCCGCGACCTGGTCCGCGAGTGTCAGGTTCTTCAGGAGTGTGCCCGACGATGATTTCAAAGCTTGCCGCCAGTTCGCCGATCTTTGAATCCTTGATCGCTGCAAAGTCCGCTGTGACCGCAGCCTGCTGATCGCCCAGCGACTTGTAGATTCCATCGCGAGCATTCCCCGGATCATCTTTCACAAAGAGCTGTGTTGTCAGTAAGCGTTCTTTGTCACGATTGACCGCAAAGTGGATATGCGGAGTTCTTCCGGGATAAGCAACTGGTTTGATTGTGCGGAAGTAGTAACGTCCTTCGGGATCAGTCAGAAATCGACCATAGCCCTGGAAATTGCGATCGCGTTTTTCGGCGTTCGTAGTTCCCGAATGTAGATACGCTCCCTGCTGATCACACTGCCAGATTTCCACCAGGCAATTCCGCATCGGAGCCCCGTCGATGCCCAGTACTCGCCCGGTCAGATGAGTAATCTCGCCCAAAGCCGGAGTCACGCCGTCGGTGATGATCAGCAGATCGTTGTCCGTGTCGAGAGGTAACTTGTCCGGGTAAAACGGACCTTCAGTTGTTCGAGGAGTCTTCGCGAGATCCCTCGCAAACAGCCCTGGCGTTGCACTGACCGCAGCAATCCACGCTGCCCGACTTACAAAATCACGACGCGAAACCATATTGAAACTCCTATCTAAACGATGAAGAAGCATTCAGCCAAATTCCATTGGCGGACTATTGAAACGTCTGAGTCCCGAAAAGAAACGGCCAGATCAGAAATGAACTCGCCCCTCTTCCAGTCAATCAGCATGATGTGAACCCCGCCGCAAACAGAAAGAGCCGCTCGTATCCCGTTCTTTTCTTGCATCGTCCCTTAGCGTTGCCTTCAGTCTGCGTTGCGTTCCTACCGGCTAACCCGAACCGGCGTGCCCCACAAAGATCCAGCGCGTAACTCACAAGCCCTCCACGCTCGGCGTCAAAACAACAACCGCCTTAACGAATCACTGGCCAGCACAAATGTCAGCCAGCTGGCGGAAGTCGCGAGGATCGTTGCGGTAATCATCGTGATGGCGATTTCGGAGATTTGCAGCGTGGCGATCGTCAATCGACTGCACCCCAGACGGAACATCGTCATCATCTCGGCGGATCGCAGTCGCATTGATAGCGACAATACCAGGGCCAGCAAAAGTCCGGTCACCACGGCTGCGGCAATTGAACACAGCCACACCATTTGCTCGATGCGAAACACAATGCTGAGCAGTTCCTCCACAACCTCCGGTGGTTTCAGGCATTGAGCTGTTGAGTCAGCTGATGCGTAACGTCCCAGAATTCGCACGCGGGACTTTTCGTCTTTGGGGACCACAATCACGGCCGTTAACGGAAACGATTCCGGTTCGCCGTGAAAATGAAACGAATCGATGTTTCCCGGAGTGATTTCTGTGAACGGAAGAACTCCTGCATTAGCGGTGACGGAAGTCTTATCATCAGAATTCAGCAGCAATGCCGGATCAGTCTGCGGACTGACTTCCTGATGACCGTGCCCAATGCCAGCGATGACCCAGGCCGTTCGCACATCGGTGAAGACCGCGTCGTCATCCGGGGAATGCGATGGCTGCAGAACGCCTGTGACTTTCATCTTTAACGGGTAATCGCCAGCCAGATTAAACGCATTCTGAGGAGCAGAGAGTATCGAATCGCCAGGCTTGAGCGACATCGCAGCGGCAACACGAGATCCCAGGACACAATCGCCAAGCAACGACAACATCTCTCCTGATTGAATTCGCAGATCTCGAAATTCAAAGTACTCGGGCGATGTTCCAACGATCGGAGCACCGTCAACTCCGGGCTGCGACTGAGTCCGAAATCGGACATGCAGAGGAATCGCGATCCCCAAATCCGACGACGTTAACTGATCGACTTGTGCCATCGTGGTTTCGGCCGGTGGCATGGCTTCGAAGTAAAGCGCATGCAGAGCCAGGTCGACTCGACTTCCCGGGGCTCCGACAATCAACGGTGTCGTGGCCGCTCGAGCAGAGATTTCACTACGAAACTGATTCAGCACAAGACGCACTGTGACCGGCAGCCAGATCGTGATCGCCAGGCTGAGCACTATGATCAGCGAACGACCACGATGCCACAGCAAAGATCGCCACGCGAGAAACAGAGCATGCTTCATTGATTAGTCTCTACGGCAACTGATGAACACTGGCGGTCGCGTCTCCGTTGGCAACCACGATGCGATGCCCATCGGGAGCGAACTGAGCATAGTTGCCGACTCGCCCCACGCGAGTTTCATACAATAGACGTCCATCGGCCGTATTCCAGAGCTTCAATTGTCCCGAATAGCCATAGGACAGGATCTGCTCCCCATTCGGGCTGAACGTCACGCAATGGATATAGTCCGTGTGACCGTCCAGAGTTCGCTGTTCTGTTCCCGTGATCATGTCCAGCACATGAACCTTCCGATCGGCTCCGGCCGCGGCAATCAATGCTCCCTGAGGATGCACGGAAACAGAATACATGGTCGATGTGTACGTCGTAAGCTGCTTCAACTGGCGTCCTCCGACGATATCCCACAATCGTAATGTGCCGTCAGCTCCCGAGGACACAGCAAAGGTTTCATCAGGACTCATCGCAATTGCATGCACGGCACCAGTGTGTCCATTCAACTGAAACTTCTGTTGGCCTGTGACCGTATCCCAGACACGCACGGTCTGATCGGTGCTGCAGGAGATCACCGTCGAGCCATCTCGATTGCTGTCGACACCATAAACCGGCCCGCCGTGATTAAATTGTCGAAGTTGTTGCGGCCCGGCATAAGACCACTCGTCAACTCGACCGTTGGCCAGCGACGTCCAGATCGATCGACCGTCCGGTGAGAACAGCAGGTCCGTGATCGCAGCTTCCGTTGTAAACTGCTGATGCAGGACAAGTTCGACAGGCGGCTGAACACTGGGCAGCGACGGCCCGAGAACTCGCACGCCATTGTCGGCTGTCGAGACAAGCAGGTTGCGATTATCAGTACTCCACGAGATCGCCGTGATCGGTGAACCGAAACTAAACGTGAGCAAAACCTGTTCGCCGTTGTTGGCATTCCAGATTAGTACATCCCCTGAATCGAATCCGGCGGCAACTCGCTGATTATCCGGTCGGCTGGCCACCGCCGTTGGTTTGCGATCGCCCACTGCAAAGTTGCGATCGACGTTTCCGTTTGTCAGATTCCTCAGGACGACTTTTCCATCAACGCCGCACGTCAACGTCTGAGCCCCGCCATTGACAATGGCCAGGTCCCGAATCTCCCCGGCATGAACTGGCAGTGATCGAAGCACCGATGTTTTCATCGTCTGCAATGTTTTGTCATCGCCCGTGGAAATCAATGTTGCACTGTCATTGACATAACGAACAGACTGCACGGCAGTCCCCGCAGCATGTTCACGAAACGACTCCAACAACGCACCAGTCGTAATGTCGAACACTCGCACCAGACCATCCACGCATCCCGTGGCCACGCGAGTCGAATCGGCCGATACCGTCACCGATCGAACAACCTGCGGATGCTCCAGAGAAAACGTACGAACGGCATCGGCCATCTTCCAGATCTGCAAAGTCTTATGTTCGCCCACTGCACACAGCGTCTGGCCATTCGGAGTGACTGCAATCTCTGTAATCGACGCAGCAGATCCGTCAAAGGTCTTGATGATTGCTCCGTCAGTTAGCGACCACAAGCGAAGCTTGCCATCTGCTCCGGCCGCTGCGATCTGCTGCTGATTGGGCACAAACGTAACGGAAGTCGCTCCGCCAGGCATCTCCTCCCACAGCCGCAACAACGATCGATGTGCCAGAGTCGCCTCGTTGGCAGTTCCGATGGTAATCAAGGATTTCTGTTCCGCGCCAATCCAATCAGCATCGGCAACAGGAGTTGCAAGAGGAATCTCTTCCTGCACACGGCCGGTTTCAATGGACGTAATTCGAACACGCGGCTGGCCGTCGCAAATCAGCAGTTGTTTCCCGTCACGGTTGAATTTCACCGACGTCAGGCCCGCAACTGGCGGGATCGATTTCTGAAGAGTTCCATCAGCCGCAAACACGTGAATGTGTCCGGCATCACTGGTCGCCACGAATGTCGCACCACCTGCGGCGACATCCAATCGACGGATCGCACCGACCGGTGAATTGATGGCAGTCCCAGCCGTGCCGTCCCATTGGAGTCGCAGAATCTGAGCACCACCGGCTGATACGACCAACAGTCCCTGATCCTGCGAGAGTCGCTTGAGCTGAGCCACAGCGGTACTGTCCGGAACCTTGAACTCCCACTTCGGCTTGAGCGGTTCTTCACCAGCGGCGGGCTTCTGTTTTGGAAGAGGCAAGGTCCAGCTTCGGACGATTCCATCGGCCGCCGCAGTGATCAGGCTGGTGCGATCTGCCGAAAACGCCAGAGCTGTGATTGCCGCCTGATGGGCCGCGACGACTCCCTCGGCTGACCCATTCGCAGGATTCCAGATCCAGACTGTTCCCTCCGCATCACCGGTCGCCAATAGAGCATCGTCATCTCGCACCGCTATGGCTTTGACAGGTTGGGTATGGTTGCCCAGTTGAGACACCGCGCCGCCGGATGCGTTCCAAAGGCGCGTTGTCATGTCATCGGAAAACGTCGCTGACCATTGCCCACTGGCAGCACTCACGACACCTCGAATCGGCGCGGAGTGTCCTGGCAGGGCGGTCGACGCGACAGGCATCTTCCAAAAACGAACGGTGCCATCGATGCCAGCGGTTGCAAATCGCTGAGCATCAGAGAAAACAGCGGAGTCAGCGACCGCACCTTCATGTCCCGCGACACTTCCGAGAACCGTGCCATCGTTAAAGTTGACGAGCCGCGTTTTTCCATCTGCAGTGCTCGTTAAGACAAACGCATTGTTCGGAGCCATCGCAAGATCGCTCAAGGCGACTTTGGGCTTGGGAAGCTCACGTAGCGTTTCTCCGGTCTGAAGATTCATGAGCCGTATTGATCCAGTCGCCGTGGTCATGAGCGCCTGTGGCTGACCATTTACCAGCACAAGTTGCTGACCCGCCGCATCAGCAGTCGCCAGCATTTTTGGAAGAGTTGGCATCAGTTGCCAGGTTCGGACCAAGCCATCATCTCCGGCCGTGATCAACTGTTGATTGTTGGCAGAGAACCCCATGAAAGCAAGATGGCCCTGATGACCGGACCAGCGTCCGAGTGGTGTCTCGAGATCAGGGCTCCAGAGCACGATTTGTCCCGAAGCATCAGCCGACGCAAAACAAACACCATCATTGCGATAAGCCACCAGTTCGACTTCGGAGACATGCCCCTGACGAATCGCGGCAGGAAAAACAGCGGCTCCAGACGCGACTGGTGTGGCGATATCAATCAGGCGAACGGACTTGTCGACGGAACCAGCCAGCAGTGACTTTCCATCCGACGAATAGGCCAAATCGGAAACAGCAGGGCCAGGTTCAACGAGTCTCCGGATCGGATGACTTAGCGGAATACTCCAGACTCGCAGAGTATTATCCTGAGCACCCGTCACCAGAGTTCTTCCATCACCACTCACGGACAGACAATACAAAGGCCCAGTGTGCTGGCCCCACGACTGCAGAGGCAACCCTGTTTTGACATCCCACAGCTTTGCCGTCAGATCAGAACTGGCCGTGACAACACGATCATTATCCTCTGCAAACGCAGCCATCATCACCGCGCCGTTGTGGCCACTAAAGTAACCCGGCTCCTGCGCGAGAGCTGGCTGGCTCGATGGCAGATCGATGAAGAGAACGGCGAAAATCCTTGCCGTCAAAAGCTGCCAAACACCAGTCCGGCCGAATCGATCGATCATGGGATTCATATCGTCCGTCCTTCGTTCAGAGTTTCGACCTGATGAAAAGGGGACATTCGACTTAATTCTTAATGAAGAATGTCTCCTTGTTTTCCTTCCAGCACAGATCAGCGTGGCTGATAAACGATGACTTTTGTTCCTGCGATATCATCATGCAGGCATTTGCGACTTGTTCGGAAAATCATCAACACATCAATCAACGCACTGACGTTCCCAACATACGGGATCATTGCTATTGCCTGCATTGAAACATTTCGTTTCAGAAACAGCGGCAGCAGTGGAACAAGCTCCCCTGTCTGAGCGTCCACGATCTGAGTGCCCACAGCCATTTTGCCAATCGTCTGCCCCTTCGTTGCCAGTAAGTAGCCGTGCAGAATCAGGAACCAGGCAATAGATATGGGGACGGTCATCAGCGTGACCAACAATGGTACTTCCGGTTCAGTACCTCCGGGAGCGATAACTACTGAATTGAAAGACACATAAACCACAACAGCGATGAGTGGCAGCATCAATAACCCGTCGATAAAAGCTCCACCGAACCGCTGGCCAAGAGTCGCCAGTGGTGGCCCGTTCGCTGAGTTCTCAATTGCAAATCCAGAAGTTTCCGGCGCTGCGTACGGATTGAAGGGATCGTTCGCAAACGGATTCTGATTTGATGTGCTCATACCGAAGTATTCCGATGAGTTGAATGACAGGAAACTAACAGCTGTTCAGTGGGCATATGGGGAGGTTAAGACTTTGCCCGTATTCCGGCAATCAACAAGTGCTCAAGGATCGTGGTTGCGAACTGGCCGACAAAGGCGACATTCTACTTTATGCGACAAGTAGAATGTCATCTTTGTTAGACGCGGGTTGCCAGACGTGCTGCGAGGCGTTTGAGGGCGGGGCTGACGTCGAGTTTGTCGAGGTGGACGTTCAAAAGACTGAATGAATCCTGATTGGCGAAAGCGGCTTTGAAAGCTTTCTCCAGATCACCTTCCGTATGAACTTCAAAGCCCCAGCCGGCGCCGAGCAATTCCGGCATCTTGTGATACTGCCAATTGTGGATATCGTTAAACGGGCCTTCCTGAATGAAACGCTCAGTAGAGTATCCCTTGTTGTTCAATACGATCACGATCGGGTTAAACTTCTGGCGAACCGTCGTGGACAACTCCATACAGGTCATCTGAAATGCACCATCGCCGACCAGGACCAGCGGGCGAAGTTGGCGATTGGCGACCTGCACTCCAACGCTCGCCGGAATCGCAAAGCCCATCGAAGTGTAATACGCAGTGCTCAAAAACTCAGTGTGCTGAGTAATCGAAAGATCAGCAGCGGCGAACAGAGAATCTCCGGTGTCTGAAACGACAACCAGTTTCTCATCCAGCACAGAATTAATCTTCTGAAACAATCGCTTCATCGTAATCAGAGCCGTCGAATTGGGTTTCCATGCCGCGATCTCCGGCTGACTGACTTTCGGGGCTGCTCGCCGACTTGCAAACTGCTTGTCACTGATCGCATTCATGAAGTCCGCAAACTGAACATCGTGAAAATGATGATAGCGAATCCGCAATTTCTCACTGGTCGCGTAAATGCATTTACCCGGGTCAAGCTGAGCTGTAAAGCCGCCCAGATTGATATCACTCATGAACGCGCCCAGCAGAATGATGCAGTCGCTGTCTTCAACATAACGACGAACCTCTTCGCGTCCCATCGCTCCCTCATAAACACCCAAATAAAGCGGATGACGTTCGCTGACGACGGACTTGCCCAGCAGCGTTGCACAGATCGGGATGTTGTTATGTTCCGCAAACTTCAGTAACTGATTCTGCAAAGCGAAACGATGCAGTTCTATTCCCGCGATAATCACGGGGCGACGGGCCGCCTTGATGGATTCGCGAGCTTCCTCCAGAGCTTCGCGCAAAGCGTCCGGATCGCTCAAATGAACCTCGGTCAGCGGCTGGTGTTCATGATTCGGAACGGCCAGCACCTTGTCGCGTGGCAGCTCCAGAAACACAGGGCGTTTAAAGCGAACGCACGCTGCCAGACATCGATCAATCTCTCGAAACGCTGTCAGCTCATCTTCCAGCGACGCGGAGGCAACGGTGATCTTTTCGAAGACTTCACGCTGAGTATTGAAGTCCTTCACGCGATGATGCAGCAGGGGATCACTGCGACGTTCGCTCATACCCGGCGAACCACTGATCACGATGACCGGGCTTTTTTCCGCATAAGCGCCGGCCACGGAATTGCAGAGACTCAATCCGCCCACACAGTACGTCACACAGACGGCGCCGATGCCGTTGATGCGAGCGTAACCATCGGCCGCGTATCCGGCACAGGCTTCGTTTGTGGTCCCGATGACTCGAATGGGACTCTCTTCCAGCATGCCATAAAACTGCAGAACAAAATCGCCGGGAATCCCAAAGATATCGCGAACCCCGTAGTCCTGCAGTCGCTGGATTAAATAACTGCCGATCGAATGTCGAGGAGACTTTGTAACCGACGGATCTTTCGCCGCTGATTCTTTCGCAGAGGAAGCAGATCCACGAGCACTCTTATTCTTCGCCATAGAAACAGCTCCTGGGACGATGAGCAGCGTAGGCAGAAAAAATGTCTATCGACAGATCGTCAGCCTTCAGGAACTTCAAAGTCTGATCGGATGCGTTGAAGTCGGATGATTCGACGGCCTTGGATGATTCGACTGAAGAAGATCAGGATCCAATTGAGAGGCAACTGAAAAATGATCATTGGCGTGATGATCAGAATGAAGCCGATCGAGGTTGTTAATTATTTGTAGGGTGGGACAAGCGGAGCGCCGGCCCACCATCTGAATGCAAAAATTGGTGGGCCGGCGTTCGCTAACGCTCACTTGTCCCACCCTACTGCTTCAGAAAATTCACAGCCTCATCGAGCCCGAAAGTGCGCTCAGTAACAGCAGCAGCAAAGGCGCACTGCAGAGCGATAGCAGAACAGTGACAATTGCACCTCTGAACAGGATGCTTCCACCCAACGTCGGCGAAACACTTTTGTCACTGTTCGTTCAGCAGCGCCAATTGAAATCAGTTACCCACGGAATCGGCGAACTTGAAGAAGTCCATCTTCACCATGGCCAGATCACCGGCGTTGCGATTGTTCGGGCGAGGAAATCCGTAGGCAATGACATTCCCGGAGGAAAGTTCGGCAATGTAAAGCACGCCGAAAGCAGGAGCATTTGGACCGGTGCTCTGAAGATTTGCAGGACCGCTGACGATCGCGTACTTAGGATCCTTGGAGCCTGTCTGGAAGTCTGCCGCCACATTATGGAGATATCGGTGAGTAAATGTGCCGGATCGTTCGTTCAACGCACCACCGACCAACGTCCCAGTCAGGTGATTCAACACAAAAACAGCCTCGTTCAAGCCTGTTTCCAGCAATGGAACCGTGGCCATGGAAAACTTGTCATTTCCGTGGGCTACCGGAGCCTGAGCCGGCTTGGCTGGCACCGCGTACATAACGGCCGCCATCGCGATGGCTCCCGCCGTAAACATCATCGCCGAACGCAGAATGTGATTTTTCATACTATCGCCTTTAAGTTTTGCTCGACAACGTGGCACCGCAACCGTGACGATACCCTCCAGAATGATCATACTCTGTCAACAACACCTCGACCAGACAGACGGCGGGCTCCTTTTTTGGCCCGCCCCAATGACGGCGCAATAAACGCAGACTGCGTGGAGTGTTCCGTCAGTTGTTCCATAAAACCTCGCCGGATTCTGAATTCTTCAATGAACAACCCTACTGTTTCTGAAAACACCTGCATCTGGTCCTCCATCCGCGAACGCGCTCTGCAGCGAGCTGCGACGGAGCCCATGTTGGCCAGTTTTCTGCATGCTACCGTCCTTAACCATGATCGCTTTGAAGACGCGATCAGCTTCCACCTCGCCGGAAAACTGGCCTCCAGCACGCTGACAGCCATGCAGCTGCGAGAAGTCATTCAGGAAGCCATGACGAAGGATCCTTCGATTATCGACGCCGTCTGCGCGGATATTCGAGCTGTCCAGGAACGTGACCCGGCCGTCAAATGCAGTCTGGTGCCACTCTTGTTCCTGAAAGGTGTGCACGCACTAACGGGATATCGCATCGCTCATTGGCTCTGGGGACAAGGGCGAGAACTGTTGGCGTTGCATTTCCAGAATCGCATCTCGGAAGCCTTTGCCGTCGACATTCATCCGGCCGCCAAAATCGGGCGAGGAATCCTGATGGATCATGCAACCTCGATCGTTATCGGCGAAACTGCGGTGATCGAAGATGACGTGTCGCTGTTGCACGAGGTGACTTTGGGAGGAACCGGAAAAGCGACCGGTGATCGCCATCCTAAAGTTCGTCGCGGTGTGCTGATCGGAGCCGGCGCGAAGATTCTGGGGAACGTCGAAATCGGCGAAGGAGCGAAGGTCGGAGCCGGCAGCGTGGTGCTCAAAAACGTCGCGCCGCATTGTACCGTCGCCGGAGTTCCTGCCGTTGTTGTTGGCAAGCCGTGTTCTTCGTCACCCGCGTTGGATATGGATCACGAGATCAATTCCGGGGAATCAATTTGAGGCAACCCTCTGCGAAGGGTGTTGAAAAGTCGCAACTCAAAAATGCCTGTTTGATCTGGATCCTTACCGGACGACTCGACCGCTGCCCGATCCCTGCGTCAGCTCTTCGATCTCCTGTTGAGTCGCGAAGTTGCAGTCTCCGACGATGGAGTGAGCGAGGCAGGCGGCTGAGGTTGCAAATTCCAGCGTTCGCTGATGATCGAACTCGGGATTAGTCAGTCCAAAGAGCAGCCCGGCATCAAATGCATCACCGCTGCCAACTCGATCCACGATATTGCGAATCTCATAAGGGCGATATTCGCCGTCCTTCAGTGGAGCCAGGTTTGTTTCGCCCGTTTTTGCGTCATACAACATTGCTCCCCAATTATTGTGTGACGCAGAAAACTGTTCTCGAAACGTCGTCGAGAAGAGTTCAATGTTCGGATATCGCTTCGTCATCGCTTTGGCAAAGCTGATGGCACGATCAATATGAAACTGGCTGCTGCCTGAACCGGCATCAGTGGCCGGCGGCAGCGTGACACCGAGCAGTTTTCCGTCCTCTTCGTTGGCCATCAACAGGCTGACCAGCGGAATCAACTCCTGCAGAGTTTCCCCGGCCAGCTTCTGCGGTGAACGCGTATCATCCCAGCGCCAGAGCTTGGAGCGGAAGTTCACGTCAAACGCGATGCGAACTCCCATGGCCTTTGCGACTTGAGCGGCCTCAATGGTTACCGCCGCCGCAGAAGCCGACAGCGCAGGAGTAATTCCGGTCAGGTGCAGCCACTCCGCGTCCTTCAGAATCTCTGGCCAGTTGAAGTCACCTGGCTTCGAAAGGCTGATCGATGAGCCTTCTCGATCATAGTACACGCGACTGGGCCGCTGATTCGCCCCCATTTCGACGAAGTAAATGCCGAACCTCCCACGATCAGAAATCTGAAGATGGCGAGTACCAATTCCAAGGCTGCGGAGATCGGCGAGACAGCCGTCAGTCAAAGGATTGTCGGGCAACGCCGAGACAAATTCAACGTCCGTTCCCAGTTGAGCCAGGGAGGCCGCCACATTGGCTTCCGCGCCGGCAAAAGTAACATCCAGCGACCCCGGCAAGACCTGACGAAGTCGCAGTACTCCCGACGGAGCCATGCGTGCCATGATTTCGCCGAACGTTATGATCTTTGCCATTGTGAACTCTTACAAAAATCTCGACTCGATGATCCGTCACTCAAATTCCGCGGGTAGGAATCGTACGAAGAAAACTTAGCTCCTCAACCCCGCCGCCTTCATCAAAGCGGCGGTGGCAGTGTAGGCTTCTCGCACCCATTCTTCGATGCGGTTCGGTTCGGGCGAATACTCCAGCTCAATCGACATCGTTCCGCCCATCTGCAGTTTGGCGATCTCCGTCAGATACGGAGCAAAATTCACGACGCCATGTCCCGGTGGCAGATCACCGTGTTTGATGCCATCGCAGTCGGAAATATGAACATGAATGGCGCGATCTTTCAGGCGGCTCAATTCTTCCGGAGCCACTTTCGCCAGATGCAGGTGGGACACATCAATATTGGCCGCGAGAGCCGGATGATTCACGGCATCCAGAAACCGAACCATGCTGTCGACACTGTTGACGAGGGACAGTGGAAACGGTTCCAGCTCCATGGCAATCTTGAGGCCAAGCGAATCGGCGTAGTCGGCCAGTCGTCGGCAATTGTCGGCACCGGTTCGCCACTGTTCTGCCGGCGGAATGACTTCCTGATTCCAGATGTACTCCCCTAAAACCAGCAGCAGATTTTCAGCTTCCAGTTCATAGCAGAGATCCAGAAAACTGCGGCAACGGTCGAGATGAAATCGCTGCACCGACGGATTGAAGTCGATCAGTCCTGTGGCCACGCAACACACGGACACAATTGGCAAGCCGGCTCGACCGCATTCGCGCCGGATTAGCTGTCGCTCACGAACATCAATATCCAGCGGATCAGTAAAGATGTCGATGGCATCAAAACCAATCTCGCGGGTCTTCTGAATTCCCCACGCGGTGTCTCGTCCGGCCTGAGCCCAGGCACTATTGATCAATCCTAAACGCATCGCCAAAGTCTTCCGTTGTTAATCGTGCGGAGCGATTTGCTCCCTGCCCAGTTCAGGCAGAGAAAACCTGGCCTGTCGGCCACGGGTTAAACGAAGAATTGGCCTGAGACGGCCTAGTTGGCCAGCGCCATGTCCCCCTCTCCCCCAGTTTTTTGCGGATTCTGCATGGCGTCACATGGCAGCATTCTCCCAAAAAAATTGGGGGAGAGGGCTGGAGTGAGGGGGCATTTTTCGCACGCTGCCTGTCACGATCTCCCCCTCATCCGGCCTATCGGCCACCTTCTCCCCGAAGGGGGAGAAGGGCCTTCGTTTCACACGAACAATCATGAACAGAATACCACTGCGTTGAATCTGAGTCGCCAAATATGGCGCTGTCCAGCTAGATATCAAGCTCTTTTACATCAAGTGCGTGCTTCTCGATGAACTCACGTCGCGGCTCGACGGCATCGCCCATGAGCACTCGGAAGATTTCATCAGCAGCGGCGGCGTCTTCCATGCGAACCTGCAGCAGCGTTCGTTTTTCAGGATCCATACTGGTATCCCAAAGTTCTTCCGAGTTCATTTCACCGAGACCTTTGAAGCGTGTCAGCGTCAGGCCTTTTTCGCCAAGCCTGCGGAGTTCAGCCAGCAGGTCGCGGAGGCTGGTCAGCTTCACCACATCGTCATCGCGTTCAAGGATGAATGGGAAGATCGGTTCGGCGTTGCGAACTCCGGCCGGTGTAAAGTCTGCGACGAAGAAGCCGTAGTCTTTAAGCTGAGCAAACACATCGTTCAGAGTCTTGATTTCATGCAGATCGATCAACTGAGCCAGCTTCTCACGCGGAATCAATGGTTCACCGGTTGTGACGGGCGTTGATACGACAGACGCGGAAGTCTCCGTGGCATCAGCGATCTCTGACGGAGGCACCACTGGCAGGATGGACTTCAGATACGCTTCAGCTTCATCGCGTTCCAGGAACCACTTTTCAGCATCGCCGGAGAGAACTCGATAACGCGGCAACCGGGACTTGTCACCGGCGTTGTATTTCAGCAAATGGCGAATATCGATCCCGCGGCGTTCAAGCAGTTCCAGAGGATGTTCCATCTGTGTGATCAGGTCACACACTTTCTGCAGATTTTCTCCTGCGAACGTTGTGCTGTCAGCCTTCACATTGAGCCGCGCGCCGCTCATGCCGAGACTGATGAGTTCCGTCATCATCGCCTGATGCGTCTGGACGTAGCGAACTTGTTTTCGCTGAATGACGCGATAGAGCGGCGGTTGAGCGATATAAATATGTCCGCCTGCCACCAGATCTCGCATATGGCGGAACAGGAACGTCAGCAGCAAAGTTCTAATGTGACTGCCGTCGACGTCGGCGTCAGTCATCACGATGATCTTGCCATAGCGTCGCTTGGAGATATCCATCTCATCTTCGCCGCCAGCCGGTGACAATCCGATCGCGCGGAACAGATTCGTGATTTCAGCGTTGTCCAGCACTTTGACAAGCTGGGCTTTTTCAACGTTCAGGATCTTACCTCGCAGCGGAAGAATCGCCTGAATGCTGGAATCGCGTCCAGTGTCAGCAGATCCACCGGCCGAGTCACCTTCCACCAGATACAGCTCAGTGGATTCCAGATCGCGACTTCGACAATCGCGAAGTTTCTCCGGCAGACCACCGGTCGTCAGCGCGCCTTTGCGGCGAACCATATCACGGGACTTGCGAGCCGCTTCGCGAGCTTCAGCCGCCATGACCGCTTTTGCGATAAGCTTTTTGGCGATTGAAGGATTCTCTTCGAGATATTTGGTGAAGCCTTCATTCACCACCGTCTGAACCGCGCTTTCGACTTCGCCGTTCGTCAGTTTGACTTTATTCTGCGATGTGAATTTTGGATCAGGCACGCGAACAGAAACGATCGCGGTCAGTCCCTCGCGGAAGTCTTCACCCACAGGCACAACGTCTTTGAACAGATTGCCAGCTTTGGCATAGTTGTTCATCGTGCGGGTCAGGGCAGCTCGGAAACCGCTGAGGTGAGTACCCCCGTCCGGATTGAAAATGTTGTTCGCGTAGGTCAACACATTTTCTGTGTAACCATCGTTGTACTGCATCGCCACTTCAACGACGACGTTTTCTTCCGGGGCTTCCGCCATGACTCGAAACACATCGGCCGTCAGCGGTGTCTGTGTTCGATTCAAATACTTAACGAACTGCACCAGGCCATCTTCAAAGTGAAACTCTTCCGTCCGGTCCGCTCGCTCATCGCGCAGTGTAATTCGAATGCCGGGCGTCAGAAACGCCAGCTCACGCATACGGCGAGTCAGAGTATCCAGCGAAAACTTGGTTTCAGAAAAGATCGTTGGGTCCGGCAGAAACGTCAGGCGAGTTCCCGTGGAGTCCGCTCCGCCGAGTTGTCGCAGCTCGGATGTACGCCGACCTTTTTCGAAATCCATCACCCATGTCGTTCCGCCACGGCGAACTTCAGCCGTCAGCCAGGAACTGAGCGCATTCACGGCGGTGATCCCGACGCCGTGAAGACCGCCCGTGCCCACTTTGTAACCGCTTTCGCGATTAAACTTTCCGCCGGCGTGGATTTCCGTCAGAACGACTTCCAGAGCCGGACGACCATCGCCTTTGACGATGTCCACCGGGATACCTCGGCCGTTGTCGACGATGGAGATGCTTTCGTCGAGATTGATTTGAACGTGGATCTCCGAAGCGTATCCGTTCACAGCTTCGTCGATACTGTTGTCGACCACTTCGTAGACGAGATGATGCAGGCCCGGAGCACCGGTGTCACCGATGTACATCGCCGGACGAGTTCGAATCCCTTCAATTCCCTTCAGATGCTGAATGTCAGAAGCATCGTAGGTTTCTGCCGCTGGAGCAGGCTTTACTGCTGCGTTAGTCGGCAGGGTGTTATCGTCGTTGGCAGCGTTCGCTACAGACACGTTTTCACTTTCTTCTGTTCAACCGAGAACCTTCGGGAGATTTGAGATTCAAATTTGAAATTTCAAATAACCCACTCTTCAACTTATGAATCTACCGAGCACGCACGTATCGAATTGATCGAATGTTGGACTGAGGCAAATTGGTCTTCATTTGCTCCAGCACGGTTTCATGCATAAAGCCCCGCAACTCCTCAAGAGTTGCACTATTGGTGACCACCACTTCCACAATGCCATCACGAACTTTGCGAGCTGTGCTGCGTCGACCCAGGTCCGGGCCAACGATTCGCTTCCATTCGGCATCAAGGCTTTCCGCCGCCGAACGATTCACAACGCCTGTACTGCGAATAAAACGCATCAAAGCGTTCTTCAGAGTTGACGGCGATGACAGCATTTCATCAGACACGCAGGGAAGTCCTTTTCACAAAGTGTTTAGTTTTCATTGTTCAGTGTTCAGTATTGCGATTGACTGAACACTGGCAACTGAACGCTGGCCACTCTGCTTTTATCGATCCTGTGACAATGGCATGATGACATAGGTGTACGAATCTTCGACGCGGAAGACTGCCGCGGTATCCGAATCCGTCAGTTGCAGATCAACCAGAGTTTCCGGAGTCAGCACCTTCAGGAAATCAGCGACGTACTTCGGGTCGAAAGTAATCTTCACTTCCTCGTGGTCATACTCGATCGGCAGTTCAATTTTTGACTCACCAATCGTGCTGGCCTGACTGCTAAGGGTCAGCATGGACGAACCAAACTGGAAGTCGACGCCTCGACTTTCTTCGTCGGTAATAATCTGAGACTGACGAACAGCCGCGAAGAACGGAGCCACTGGCAGCGGAACATTCACGTTGCCGCTGCGAGGAATCACGTCGCGATAGCGCGGGAAACGGCCTTCCACAAGTCGACTGTAAACCGTGCACGCCCCGGATCGCATCATCACGTCGTTATCGTGAACGGCGATGTCAACAAACTCCGCCTGAGGATCAATCGAACGCTCCAGAAGAGACATTGCTTTCGTCGGCACAACGGTCGTCTTCGTCGGAGCCATCGGGTTGCCTTCTTTTTCGCAGGCCGCCGTTGCCACAGCCAGGCGTCGGCTGTCTGTTGCGGCCAGAGTGACGGTGCCTTCACCGAACTCAAGCAACAGGCCTCCAAGGGCGTAGCGAGTGCTCTCTGTATCCGTAGCAAACGATGTCCGGCGAATCATCTGCCTGAATACAGGAGCGGGAATTCGGAAGTAGTTCTGTTCGCTGAAGGACGGAACAGGTGGGAACTCCCGAGGATCTTCTGACGAAAGCCGAAACTTGGCAGACGCAGCTTTCAGCGTGATGTTCTTTTCGTCGATCGTCAGGTCGAGCTGTTCGTCCTGCAATTCGCGGAGGATTGATGAGATGCGTTGTGTGGGAAGCAGGGCGTCTCCCGTTGAACTGGTTGTGACCCCACCAACTTTGAAGCGAATGGCCATTTCCTGGTCGGTGCCAACCAGTTCCACGCCGGAACTGCTGACCGCCATGAATACGTTTCGCAGGATGTCTTTTGGCGTACGCGATGGCACTGCCGAAGCCGCAATGGAAAATGCCGACGAAAACAAGGCGCGATTACAAGACAACTGCATGGGGAAGGCTGCTCCGCAATTCAAAATAGTCAACGGCCTGACTCAATTCCTTGAGCCGACGTCCCGCTTCGGGAGTTCATTTTCGGAAGAGCAGAGTTTATCAGAATCGTTCGGAATGCGGTATGCTGACGGGCTGCCGTTTGCCACGTTCCGTAAAGGTTTGGAGCCTCCGGAGTCCCCTGTTCCAATCCGGGTCTTTTCTCCGCTTTTCAAGGGCGAAATTCCTGCTGCCGGGGCAGTTTTCAGGTCGGATTTGTGGCGAATCGAAGAACGCTTTAGAATTCCGCTCCCTGGAACCCGCGACTGTGTCCGATTGCTGCGGAGTTTCCGCCGAAAAACTGACGTCAGTACGAATTAATCTGGGTAGTTCCGATGATCTTTTCGGCTCCTGATGGATGTCCGAATGGTTCCTCGATTAAGATCGCCGAAAATTCTTCGATCTTCCCCGTCTCAAACTGTCTCAATGAAAGCTGCACTCGCGATGACTCGTCGCATTTGGAATTTCTCCGCCGGCCCTGCCGTATTGCCTGAAACTGTTCTTGAGGAAGCTCGCGAAAACCTGCTTTCCCTGGGAAACACGGGCGTCGGCATCTGTGAACATTCGCATCGTGGCAAACCATTTATGGCTGTCGCCGCTGAAGCGGAGGCTCTGTGCCGCGAATTGGCCGGCATTCCGGACGACTATGCGGTGCTCTTCCTGCAGGGCGGTGCGTCACTGCAGTTTTCCATGGTGCCGATGAACCTGTTGCCAGCCGACCGCACCGCTGATTATCTGATCACCGGCATGTGGGCCGAGAAAGCTCTGAAGGAAGCCAAGTCCGTCGGTAAGACTCATGTGGCCTGCACCAGCAAGGACGCGAACTTCAACTACATTCCGGAATCCTGCTCCTACAGCGACAATCCGGCCTACGTTCATTTCACATCGAACAACACAATCTTTGGGACACAGTTCCAGTCGGAGCCCGTCGGTATTCCGGGCTCGGCGTTTCTGGTGTGCGATGCCAGCAGCGACATCTTCAGCCGACCAATTGACATCCGTAAATATGGTCTGATCTACGCAGGTGCTCAGAAGAACCTGGGACCAAGCGGGGTCACGCTGGTGATCGTCCGGAAGGATCTGGTCGAAGCCGGCAACAAAAATCTGGCGACGATGCTGCAGTATCGAACTCATGCGGAAAATGAGTCGATGTACAATACGCCTCCGACCTTCGGCATCTACCTGATGATGCTGGTATTCCGCTGGATCAAGGCTCAGGGTGGTTTGGCGGCGATGGAAACTCGCAACAAAGCCAAGGCCGCAGTGCTCTATGATTACCTGAAGTCCAGCAGCCTGTTTAAATCGACAGCGAAGCCAGACAGCGGATCTATGATGAACGTCACGTTCGTCACGGGCAATGAGGACAAGGACAACGCGTTCGTCAAAGCAGCGGAAGCCAAGGGCTTCAGTGGCCTGAAGGGACATCGCAGCGTCGGCGGAATGCGTGCCAGTATCTACAACGCATTTCCTTCGGAAGGCGTTGAAGCCCTTGTGCAGTTCATGAAGGACTTTGAGGCCTCAGCGTGAGCAGCCCCGGAAACGATTCGTCCGCTAAAAAGAAGCCCGCGCCAGTGGAACCGGTTCCTGACCGTTCCACTGCCGACGTGGGTATCGTGTGTACGCATAAGGGCGAGCTGAAGGCGTTTCTAAAGCGAGTTGACCGGCAGCGAAATTACACAGAAAAGAAGATCACTGTTCGCGGCGGCTTTCTTGGCGAGACAATTCGCCTGGTGATTGCCGAAGCAGGTGAAGGCTACGCGTCTCATCGAGCCGCCACGGAACTTCTGATCAACGAGCATCGTCCGGCATGGATTCTGGCGATCGGCTTTAGTTCATCGCTCACGGCCGACACCAAGCCGGGCGATATCGTGCTGTCGAATGAAATCAGCGATACGCACGTCAATAGCCTTCCCGTGAAGTGTACCCTGGCTCCTCGCAAACGAATTCACGTGGGTAAGCTGATTGTGGCGGATCAGCATCCGGTGACGCCCGTTGAGAAATCTGCATTGGCGGAGAAATTCCCCGGCCTGGCCGTCGACACCAGTAGCCTCGCGGTTGCTCAGGTTTGTCAGGAACGCGATGTCCGTTTCATGGCGATTCGAGGCATCGTGGATACTCTGGAAGAAGAAATTCCCGAACAAGCCGCGTCGATGATTTTCCATCCGACCAGTCGAGCTCTGGGGTCCGCCATTGGCACGATGTTCAAGGGACTTCGCAAGATGTCCGAAATGAACTCGTGGCGAGAACGAGCCAACACCGTGTCGGCCAATCTCGATCAATTCGCCACAGGGATTATCGAGCAGATCGCCGAAGCGATTGAGCGCAAACGATAGCGTTTGCTGTAGGATGGGCATTCTTGCCCGTCGAAACATGGTCGGACAAGAATGTCCAACCTACTCGCTGCAGTTCGCGCCGACTACGTCGCCGTTCGGTTGCCCACGATGCGCACACGACCAGACGCCAGCATTCGGATGGCGTCGGGATACGCGATCTTTTCCTGCTCAAACACCAGCGACGCCAGCTCATCAGCGGTGCAGAGATCAGGAACGGCAACCGTGCGTTGCAAGACGATCGGTCCCTGATCGTATTCGTTGTTGGCGAAGTGAACGGTGCAACCGCTGACTTTCACGCCACGTTCAATCGCCGCTTCGTGAACATGATGGCCGAAGAATCCATGGCCACAAAAAGCCGGGATCAAGGACGGATGAATGTTGAGCACTCGCCAGCGAAAGTCATCGGGCACATGCAGCAGACTCAGGAAGCCGGCCAGAGTCACCAGGTCCACGTTGGCTGCACGCAGTTCCGCAAAGACAGCGCGACTAAAGTCACCGACACCGGAAAAATCGCGAGGACGAATCACCTGGCAATTCAAACCGGCCGCCAGAGAACGTTCAACGCCCTTGCAGGTTCGCTGACTGGCGATCACCAGCGGAACTTCAGCGTTCAACTGCCCGCTGCGAATCTGATCCAAAAAATTCAGCAACGTTGTTCCGCCACCGCTGATCAGAACTCCCAGACGAATCGGACGATCTGTGATGGGCTGCAGAGGCTGAATGGCAGAGGCATCTGTCTGAAAATTGTAGGCGTTAGCCGAAGTGGTCATCCGCGAGTAGGCTCAATTCTGGGATCAGCAAACGGGCCGGAAAATCGATCCTGCGAAGTTTGATGGAAATCAGGTCGTTCGTCCACCAGAGACAGCAATCGTCTTCGCTCTCTCCGATCACGCTGCACTCGTCCCCATACAGTCATTGTGACCAGCAAAGTCAGAAAGCCGAGGAACAGCACAAGCGTATCACTGATCGGGCGCGTTTCACTTTTGGCCTGAGCCAGCAACGGCGAGTTGGCTCGGATATGTCCATCCTTCGCCAGAGTCAGAATATGTTTCGCGGACGGATTCCAGCTGACATGTCCGGCCAGCAGCAGTGGAGCCAGTCGATTCTCCTGTTGTGAACGATACACATACATCTTGAAGAAGCAGCCTGTCACAGTCACAGAATCAATGAGCTCGCTTCCGACCGGAAACTCCTTTGGCAACGAAGGTGTCACGATCACTGCTGGATTGTTCTGCGAATCCTCCGTGAACAGCCACAGTTCATGCAAAGGCTGCCCATTGAACAGCGTCGAGTCACCGTTGTACGTGATGACACGACGAACATGGCCGCGAAGAGTCACCAACCGACCCTGCCAGTGGTCGGGATTTTGAAATACATCCACGAAGAGAGGAAACGTTTCCGGATTCCTCTGGTGCTCCATGTACTTACTTTTTCGAAACCCGATCTGCCGCTCAAGCCTGCGGAGTTTTGTTTCATAGCCTTCTTTTCCCGGCGTATCGGCTTTCGAAAGCATTCCGCCGCGAAATTGATTCTCCAGCACGATTCGGTCGGCTCCGGCCTTCTCAACCATATTCACCAGCAGCTTTTGAACTCGAATCTTCTGTTCTTCAGCAGCAATCGAAGCCTGCACTTTGCTGCTCGTTAACTGCAACTGTCGCAAAGTCTCGTGGTACAGCCAGCTCTCGTCGTCATTCACCTTGCGACGAGAACGCACATGATCACGAACATACTCGTCATAAGGACGCGGCGTGAGTACTCGCACAACATCCGAAAACACCAGCGGCTGTCTCTGCCACAGTTTGACAAACCAGCCTTTCACCATCACCGGCATTGCAACGCGTTTATCAACCGGCCACGCAGAAGACGGCTGATTCTGTGATTGCGGATCGACGTAGCTGATCGCATCCACCATCGCGATCATTTCCTGAGTCAGAAAGTTTCTCAGGATGCCGCGTTGTAAAGTAATAAGCCGTTCTTCACCTTCCAGCGTACGGCGAGCCTGCAGCTCTTTTGGTCCCAGCGGTGTGAACATGCCGTAAAGTACAACCGGTCGCCCGACGAAATCTCGCGGATGCGATTGCATGTCGAGCTGCAATGAATAGTTCTTGATCTGCGGCAAGTCACTGGAATGATCCGTGGTCGAAATAACGCGGCTTGTGGCTTTGTCGTTTGGATCAGATAATTCCGGCAGAGACGCCGACAACTGAACCTTGCCGTTCTCCCACGCCTGTCTGCGAACTTCTGCATAGCGATAGAAGGCCGTTTCCCAGGCACTGGTGACGTTAGCGTTTTCCGGCAACTGACTGGGAGCCAGCGTTCGTCGAGCCAGGGCAGCTCGGATCAGTTCGACATAGTTGTCTTCTTCCGATTCAGACAGGTTTGGCTTTCCATGCGAGAAATTCCATTCCTTACCAATTTCGATATCAGCCACAGACACCGGCTGAAGCGACCAATTGAATGCTCCGTCGGTCGTCAGGTCGTCGGCATTTTCTCCCGGCAGAACACGGCGTTCTGCATCCGGATCAATGCCGGTTGATGGTCGCACTGACCCGGAAGGTCTACGCGGACTAAACGGCGCGTCTTCATCAAGAGGCTGCAGGCGAATTCCACCATCCGGATCCGTATCATTGTCGAGAGGATCCAACGCTGGGGGAAAACGAGGAGCACTGGAGTCTCGCGTTTCAGGACGGATCCGTGGACGCGGCAGCGCACGTGGTTCCGGTTCCGACGGGCGACTCCGAGGAACCTCGTCGTCATTTAGCGACGGAAAATCGGGCAGCGGCGGGAAGAGTTCATCCCCGCCAGAAATTGTTGCCGAGCCGCGCGACGGTCGGCGTTCGTCGGCCAACAGAGAAGATGATGCACAGAATGCCGCTCCGCAGATTGCGGTCAGAGTGCCCAGCAAACTGAGGATGACACACAGCACCCGCTGCTGTGAACGTCGGCCTGAATTTGTGTGGGGCGCTGATTCCATAAGCGTTGACGTCATCATGGCTAAGGTTTTCCATTCCGCAAAATGCCAGTTCTGCGAAGTTTAGGAGTTCTGCGTGGTGATTTACCAGTGCGGAATGGATGAATCTGGACTACTGATCACATCCGGCTCGCCGCAGTCGCGTTGACTTCGTAGCGCTGGCTTCAGACA